>Ga0153916_10000555_pt1 | contig 25348 bp, 24 predicted proteins | sample Opewatmetagenome_FD_109642 | JGI IMG/M metagenome (GOLD analysis project Ga0153916, IMG submission 109642) | Freshwater wetland microbial communities from Ohio, USA - Open water 3 Core 3 Depth 4 metaG | ecosystem: Environmental > Aquatic > Freshwater > Wetlands | place: USA: Ohio, Lake Erie...
GCGATATCTACGCCAGGAGCTTCTATCGCCTGGGGCTGATCGCCGAGAAGCAGGGAGACAAGGCGGCGGCGCGGGCGAACTACGCGAAATTCCTCGACCTCTGGAAGGACTCCGATCCCGGCCGGCCCGAGGTTGAGGATGCCCGGAAGCGGCTGGCCGGGCTGACGGGCAGCTGATACAGTTCAATCCAGGTCGAATTTACCTGTTACCGTACCATCTTTAGCGGTCTACTTAGTGGGACAAATGTGGGACAATCGGATCTTGATGGCGCCGCATCTTAAATGATATCAATCAATTAGCCCGGGAATCCAATTGACTACGAATCAGCAGGTCGGGTGTTCGAGTCACCCCGGGCGCGCTTAGCTTTTCCCTCTGTTGAATCAAGAAAATCAGCGAGTTGCGCTTTATTCTCCTTGAAAACGCCATTCAGTCTGAATACGCGGTTTTCAGTCGTTTTCAGCGCTCAACTCGACATTAACTCGACAGTCGTAGCGGCCATTCAAGAGGCGTCAGCGGTCGCCGGGTTCCTCTTTTTCAAGGCCAACAAGGGCCGACATTGAATTATGCCGCCTAATATCGCGCTTACCTACGATGTACACTCTGAGGCACACGGCTGCGAGCCGCATGATACGGGCCGGCGTCGATATCGTCACCGTCTGCGAACTGCCCGGCCACGCCGACATCAAGACGACGATGATATACTGCCACAGTTCGGCCGAGACGAAGCGCGAAGCAGTCGCAAGAGTGAGCCGCATCTACGGGCCCTGCTCGAAGACGAAGGCAGCCAGCGCTGACGTCCCTGCTGCACCGAAAACGGATGTGCCGAGTTCGATGTATAACTGAACTCGGCGAGAATCCCCCTTGCAAAGTTCGCTCTGCGCGTGCTAATTTGATAACCAAGCAAATCGGGTTAGGACAAAAAAGGTCCCGGCTAACTATATTGCTGGATGCGCATCGACTATGAATACGGCAGAGAAACTAAAAACCATAGTCAAGTCTCTGTTTAGAGTGGCTGTCATTGCCAGAGCACTGGGCATTCTCTGGGCGATAATTACCGCCTATTACCTCATCAACTTCGGTCACCCCATTCAACTCATCGTGTTAATACTTCCAGCGTTATTCTTGCTCGGCATAGCCTGGCATTGGGAATTCGTAGGAGGGGTATTAATTTCCATCCTGGGGATCTACTTTGGCGTTAATTTGTTTTTTGATGTGTTTTGGTCCGGGTTATTGCATTTACCGGGCGTCGATTTTGGCTTTCTTGCATATGTGCTACTGCAAATTGTTGTTGGAGTTCTGTTCTGCCATATCGGATGGAGAAAAAGGCTCGCTAGACGCAAAGCGGGACTCTTCAACGACTGAAGATACTGGTTCTCGCGGCGCGGAGAGTCGCTTGCATATTCAGCGGGCGAGGTTGCTAGAGTACGTTGGCTGAAGTAAAGGCTTGACGCAATGAAAAAGCGACAAATTGCCGTATCGTTCACCCCCCTTTTTCTATTAGTAAATCTAAACGCGGCAATACCCGCCAACTCGCTCGATGTATTTCTTCACTCTGCGTACCTTTCTGAGAGACGGGCTGCCTATCTGGTATCGTGAAGAATGCGGCGCAGTATGTCGACCAAATCAAACAGGGGCTCGAAACCTTCGCAAGAACGAAAGAGAAAAGAATCGATGTTCTCAACAGGTATATCTACCTTGCAGCGATAATTCGAAGCGATAAGTTCATCGACCCTCTCGTATCTATCTTCAAGAACTATTACGATTTGGGGGGCTCTTGTAACGTCTGTTGCCCAATCGTTTTTGCACTGACTTTGTACGGCGCTTTTACAAACTGGTCTCTGCCGCCCGAAATGATGTCGGACCTATCATCTAGTATGGTAGGTGATTTACGTAGAGGAATATACGAGATAGAGAACAAGAAGAGAAAGCCGTTGGCCATTGAGTCCCCCCTGGCCTTATTTGCCGACCCCGAAGAACAAAAGTGGTTCGAGCGAATTAAGTTGTTATCTGCAGATGAACTCATAAGAATTGCGGGCCCAGAGAACGCAGATGACAATGAGCGGCACATTGCTTCTGAAGTGCTTGCGGGCAAGGTCACCGATGATAAGAACCTCACAGAATTGTATTGGCTTGCCATCGAGGAACTCCCGCATAACCCGTCCGGCCGCTACCAGTGCTGCACATATCAGGCAGTTGAGCGAGCAGAGATAGCCAAATCGCTAAAGAAATAGACAGAGACGATGGACCTCTTGCCTCGTATCTAACTGTCAATTGTCAGGGTTTAACTCGACAAGAACTCGACACGCCGTGCCGCTTCTTCTCTGATAGACGACTGACTACGAATCAGTAGGTCGGGAGTTCGAGTCACCCCGGGCGCGCTTCCTTTTTCCCTCGAGAGCCCTAGGAAAATCAGCGACTTCCCGCTGCCGTAGTCAGCGGCGCTGACGCCCTCGATCTGTCTCAACCTTCATCAAAATTACGCAGTTTTACGCACCCGGCGAGCACAATTTGAGCACAATCCATCTTCCCGAGGTCTGGACCCGCAGGTCATTTTGGCTACAATTGGGGCCAGGCCGACCAAGAGCGAGGTGATCGATGCCCAGACCGATGAACGACGAAGAGCTCCTGGCCTACTCAGGGGAGCACGTTTTCTACGAGACAAAACTGTTCTTCTGGCTGACTCTCGCTCTCGCCAAACGCACCATTACGGTCACCGCGCCGACTGTCGAAGATGCCCATTGGTTCAGGTGCACCCTGATCGAGGGATTCGTCCTCCACCTTCGGAACCTCCTAGAGTTCATCTTCCTGAATTACCCGAAAGACGAGCACATCGTCGCAGCTCAGTTCTGTCAGCCAGCAGAAAGATGGACGACAGCGAGGCCAGCGCTTAGCGATGTCATCAAGCGGGCCTGGGGACGAGCGGATTTGGAAATGGTCCACCTCACTACAGGACGGATCTCTGGCCGCCTGCCCGAAAAGGGCTGGGATTTCATCGGCATCGCAGATGAGATCGCGCCCCTCCTTCGCCTTCTCGTGAGCGTCGCCGAGCCCAGCCGGTTGTCCCCAAACGTAACAAGGGCGATCGAGGAGTACGAAGCTGTAAGGCAGCAAGAAGTGCAAGGTAGATGAAAACAAGAAAGACAGCACGCATTCCTCAGTCATTTGTTGGCCTGGCCCTGAAGATAGAAAAGCACCATGCCGATCTGATTCTGACAAGGACTCTGTGCATAGCTGAAGAACACTATGGCCCTCGGATCCCGTCCGCGAGTACAAGCAAGCCAGGAGACAGAAGTTCGCTGGACATCCGCTGGCTGGCTTCATTCGAAACGATGTGCCGCAGCTCTTCGCACAGGCATTCCCCAATGACTCCGACCTGATTTGGGAGGGATCCGCGGGAAAGGGCAATTGGAGTGATGCCCCTTGGATTGCGGCTTTCGACCCGCTTGTCACAGAATCAGCTCAGAGGGGCTACTACCCGGTCTACCTTTTCGATAGCTCGCTGACTTCTGTCTACTTGTCCCTGAACCAGGGTGTGACCGATCTCAAGGATGAATTCGGCACGAAGATAGCCAAGGAGATTCTTGAGCATCGAGCAAGCCTTCTGAGGGCGCGTCCGTTCCTCGAGCTGGACGTAGATCTGTCCCCGGATCGGGAAGGGTTCTCGGACCGGCCGATCAAGCTAAAGCCCAGGAGTGCCAGTTCGTTATTGGGGATGTACGAGGCCGGCCACGCGTTTGGCACTCAGTACCGCAAGGGTCGGGTCCCAGATGACGAGAAGGTCCTCGCTGACATGGCGACCATGCTCGCGCTCTATCGAAAGGTCCTCGCCCTTGGCGGGGTTGCCGAAATGGACCTCGCCCACCACGGCCCGAAGGATGAGCCCCGTTCTCAAGACGAGATCCGAAGGTACCGGCGCCACATGTCGATCGAGCGCAATCCCGGGCTCGCTAAAGACGCTAAAAAGTACCACGGCTATGTTTGCCAGGCCTGCGGATTCGACTTCGAAAGACACTACGGAGCACTCGGTCACGAGTATATCGAAGCGCACCACCTCATCCCGTTGTCAATGCTGCCGATGGAAACGCCAACCCCTCACTCGCCAAAAGACGACTTCGCCCTGCTCTGCGGCAACTGCCACAGGATGATCCACAGAAAGAATGCCCCAGGCACGTTCGGCGAGTTCGTGGGACTTGTTCGCGAGAGGAAACTGCGACTCTTGTGATCTAGAACATGAAGGTGGAGGTCGGCAAGGCCGGACCCCAAGGGCGCCTATTGCGGGCTGACTAAGGGGGCCGCAGCGACCTGGGCGCCTTGCTGACGGATCAGCTTTTCTTTCTCGACCTGCCATCTCGTCAGGTGGCCCACGAGGTGAATAGTTACCAGAGCACTCGGAATGTCCAGTAGGTCCGATAAAACCATTAGGATGCTGCCGGTCTGCAGCCCGGTGGCGGTCTTCTGGGAGATAAGTAGCCGACCAGCTGCGTTCCCGATAAAGTTGGAAATGAGGAATAGCGCCCACCACCACCCAACGAGTGGCGGAGTACCGAGTCGGCTACCGAAGTCAGTTCTATGAGAGGTAACGTCGAGTCCCAAGCGGCTGGGGTCACTGCCGTGCCAGGCCGCTCGCATGGCCTGAAAAGGACGGACAAGGTTAAGGAATGGAACAAAGAAAAACCCTACAGCCCATCCAGCGGTAAAGAGGAGTCCCGTTTGTCCCAAACTCGGGATGTTTTTGTTCACGCGATGGAACCAGATTAGGAAGGCAACGGCTGTCCCAATCCAGAGCAGGACTTGAAAAATGCCAATGAGCCCCTGTCTGGAGTCATTCTGGGTCACCTCTTCCATTGTGTAGTTATTACGCTCAGCTAAACGTGAAAGAAGTTCGACCTGTAAGAGTCCTGAAATGACGGCCACCACGGCCAGAATGAGAGAGGCGACAAGAAGGCCCTTAGCCCACTTTCCTACGGCCTCAGGAGGAGAGAAAGAAGCCACCTGTTGTTCAATCATCGGCTTATTCCCCCCGACCTCTTAAAACGCTTATTGAACAAATAAGCGATAGCGACGGGGACACCCACGATGACAACTATGAGTAGCAGAAGAATCAACTCCGTCGGGCCAATGCTGCCAAACATCGCTCACCTCCCTGTGCTACTTTGAATGAACTCGTCACTATCCGCTTTGTGGATTTGAATGCGTCGCCCCATCAAGCAACTGGCTAAATAAAACTACGGTTCCAAGAGCTTGTCAAGAGGCCGTAGGGGAGGCCGGGCCGGAGCTCAGGCGCTTGCACTTCTAGCTTTTGGATTCCTCGTGCAGATATGGGGCGAGCTTAACCAGAAAGCAAAGGGACAATGATGAAAACTGGGAGGAAATGAATGTCAACCGATGATTTAGCCGACCCGACAAAATCATAGCCCAGTTCCTGACCTTCTAGCCGGATCGAGCGTCATACTCCGGATCCACAGGTCGGAGGTTCGATCCCTCTCGCTGGCTCCACCCATTCCTCTCAACGGTCTCAAGGAAATGGACGAACGGACTTGCTGTCGACGGATCTGGAAGCCTAGCGGTGCCCCCGGCTCAACAACATTTCTTTGCGCAAAAGCACTTCACGCCGAGTATCCTCATTTTTGAACACGAGCCTAACTTCTTCCACTTTTTCATCACTGATCAAGTGCCTCAACTGGAAGATCGTATCTCCGTTGAACGGTCTTCCGTTGCAAGCGATTATTTCCTCACCAACCTTGATGCCGGCTTTGTCCGAAGGCCCTCCAGTCCAAAGTCCGTCGACGATGATGGCGTCGTTCTCTCCTTTGCCCAGATTCAAGCCAAAGGAGAAGAGGTCTTTCACAAATGAGGCGTCTTCATAAGGAACAAAGAGAATCTCATGGTTGGGGTAATCGATGGTCATCAAGAACTGAGACAAATAGTCCTTCCCGAGCAGGGGAACGGATAGAAGCGCCGGAAGCTCGGCAAAAAGACACATCAGGTCCCGTATTTGAAGACTACCCTGTGTCCATTGTCCGATCCTCCCGAGATAGACGTCTTTCGTTTTGGTGCCAGGCCAGTCGATTATCACACCCTTGGACCGGACCAGCGATGGATCATCTCGCAAGCCCATGGAGTCCAGATAGTCGAGGGGAAACACGACGGAATAGGGCTGACCGGTATCGACCATCGCCTTTAATGAGATCGTATCGTTGATCAGGCAATCGATCATGGGAGCGTGATTAACCTGATGGCTTGTGAACTTGACTCTATAACCGGGAGCGCTTTCCTTGCTGTCTTCTTGATCGGGAGAGAGGATCACCCTTTGATTCCGATAGTCGATAGCGACCTTGAACCTTTCCAAGAGGTTAGAGCCGATAATTCCTGAGAAGGGAATTCCGTACCTCTCAAACTTTCGGAAATCGAATCCCATAAAGGCGAAAATGTTGGGAATAGACACTTCCCCTATAGCCAGAGTACCCATCTTGGCCATATTCCCTCTGATCTTGAGGCCCAATTCTTCGGCGACCTTCCGGTCGATAAAGGTCAATCCGCCTGTATCTAGGATAAACCGATAGGATTGGGCCGAACCATTGATCGTACCCCTGATAACAATGAGATGTTCCCTAAGCTCAAAGGGGATCGCTCCTTTGACTGGTCTATTCTCAACTTGGGCAAAGGCCACCGTGCTTGATAAGAAAGCTATGAGGAAAGTCGAGATGACCGTTTTTTTCATCAGGCTTCCTTATTGTCTATCACCGGAACCACAATCAGGGTCCACGGAACTCAAAGCCTATAAGCCCTTGAGAGCATGACCCACCCCACCTCAATGTACCACCCCCTGATGGGGATTTTCAAGCCATTTGGCCTCCGGCGCCGGCCTTCATTGCACCTGGCCAACCTAATGCTACTGCAGCCCATATCAGCAGCGTAAGCATCTCGGAGATCTCCCCGCCCTTTTGACTACGAATCAGCAGGTCGGGTGTTCGAGTCACCCCGGGCGCGCTCTCCCTTTCCCCCATATAAACGGGAATATCAGCGCTTTAGGGCCTAATTCTGGCGTCCCTCTCCTTTGCCTGCGTTTGCCCATTTAGCCCACATTTACCCTTCCATGTGGGACAAATCTGGGACAAGCCTCAAGTCGATTGACGGTTCTCAACGGCCGCGCTAAGGTGAAATTAGAATGATCGATATATCCGGGCCTAGGCTTGCAACCGAAAAGCGGGAATTCCCTGCCCGCCTGGCCCGGTTCTACCAAAAGGGAATTCTGGTCAAGGGAGGCAGATATGATCGAAGATTTCGTTTCCTTATCACCGAGTGAACTCAATTCGTACCTAAAGAAATCTTGCGGGATTGGACTTTATCCTTTTGCCGCAATTCTTCATGAGGTGATCCGTCAACCCGTTTTTCGCCGTCGCCTAACGTTTAATGAGCCGGATGAATTGGGTTTCTATGGATGGAATTACGCCGACCATTCAGGTTATCCTGCAGGACCTTCAGGGAGAGATGCGCGCAGGTTATGATATGGGTGCCTATGCAACCGTTGCGGAATTGGAGCGTCTAACCGATGCTAATCCTGAACATCCGCCCATAGAAGTGCTTGAGCGAGCCTTCCGTGATCATTTCATGGGTGCTACTGAGGATTTTGATAAGACGCTTTTTCACTTCCTCCTCACCAGGCTGGGCGCCGTATCCTCCGAGTGTGCCCGGGACTATTGTATTGGTTTATTGGGGCCAAAACCCGATGAAACTGGCTATATCTTGAAATATTTGGGGACGACTGTGCTAACGGAGAATGATCAGCATCGGATAATCTCCTACCTTAATTCGCCTGACGCCATTTATGAATATCAGATTTTTCAGATACTCAGACACTTTTATCAACAAGATCTCCACCACGGAGAAATCATGCAGGCCTGTAGGAGAATCTTACTCGATGGGGAGCTTGCTCCGTGGGTCAAACAGTATGCAATTGCCCTTTTAGGAAAGGGAGGGAGCCCTGCAGACCTTGAGCAGATTGAAGCACTCTATCCTGAGACTACGGATCCCCTTCAAAGAGCGAACCTAATTTGCTCCTCTTACCAGATGGAACGGAGCAGACGCAACACTTTTCTTGGCCGCGTAAGAAGTGACGGCTGGCTTGAAGATAAGGCCGCTCGCTGGGTGAGGGAACGGTATTAGAAGGGAGTGTAACGAAAACTCTGTAAACCTCCTTGGATGAAGGCTAAAAACTCTATTCTTAGCTGTATCAGTTTTCGTATCAGGATCCCCGAGTAGGAGCGTTGGACTCCGGATCCAAAGGTCGGAGGTTCGAATCCTCTCAGACACGCCCCTTTTTGAGTTCTTGACACAAATCTGCAGCCGGGTATAGCATCATCTCATAAGGGTGGGATTGGCTCCGAAATGAACGCGAGGAATGGCCACTCCGTGCAAAATAGTCGATTCCTTCGGGTTTGATTGCCGAAAAACTTTAGGTAAAGGGGAGCGAAAATGAAGCGAATATTCGCAGCCCTCTTGCTAGCAGTTGTTGCGGTATCGCTGGCTATGGCTCAAGCTGATCCAGCAATAACCCAGCTGCAGGCCAAGCAGACGAAGAAGCGCGTCGAAAGAGCAGACCAGCTGCCTGTCCACAGCTACCGTATCACCGGCAAAGTCTCCGCGATACTGACCGACGATGCGGCCGCGCAGCAGTTGATGAATGCGCTCGAAGCTGATCTCAAGAATGATCTTCAGGAGTACGATATCCAGGATAAGGCCACCCTAAAAGGCTACTACTCCAGTCTCACCGATTTTTCCATCCAGAAGCAACAATACGGCGATGCGCTTGAATATCTGGACCGACTCCGCCAGTTGGAAGATAAGCCCGCTCTTGTGCATATGTCGGGATTGTTTGAGCGAGCTTTAATATCTGCGAAAAGAGCGAAGCCCGGCGAATATTTGTCCACATTCGAGGCTGAGTTTGACAAGGCCGCTAGAGCGCTTCCGTATGATGTCGTTCAATCCAATCTGAAACAAATGAAAGGATCCCTGGGGCTCCTTTCTAAAAATCTTTTCGTAGGGATGGTCGAAGAGCAATGTGACCCAGCCGGAAAGTCAGGGTCGATCTCAAAGGATATCGCCCTCCAGGCGCTTCGTGCGCGTTCGGCGCTCGAAAATTATTTACCGCTGAAAGATGCCATGATTAAATCATTGGCCAGTTTGATCGCCGAGCATACGGTTGGAAAGCCAGATATCTGGGAAGGGCGGGATGTGACGCTTTCCGCAGCTGACAAGCTCGTGCCTATCGTCGTCGGCATTTGGGATTCCGGGACGGATGTGTCCTTGTTCCCAGGCCGTGTTTTCGTCAACACGGATGAAAAGGCCGGGAACAATATTGATGATGACAACAACGGCTATGTCGATGACGTCTATGGCATAGGTTGGAGCTACGACTGGGAAAAGGATGTTGGACCGCTGAGGACGGTCGGCGCAACGAAGGAGCAGATGGAGCAGTACAAGGGCTTAAATAAGGGGTTCCAAGATCTTCAGGTAGGCGTCGATTCCCCGGAGGCCTCTGATCTTAAGAAGCGAATGGCCGGCCTGCCGAAAGAAGAAGTAAAACCGCTCTTAGAGGGAATCAGTAATTATACTAATTATGCGCACGGAACTCTTGTTGCCGGGGTCGCTGCCAGAGGGAATCCTGCAATTAGGCTGCTCGTAGCGCGGATGGACTTTACTGCAACAGTCATACCACGGTTACCGACCCTTGACCGGGTGAACAAGCGCGCGACCTTGTATCGAGAAACTATCAACTATTTCAGGCGTCACGGCGTGCGCGTCGTGAACATCAGCTGGGGAGATAACAATTCCAAGGCTTACGAGAATTCGCTCGCATATCACAATGCGGGCGGAACTCCCGCCGAACGTAAAGCGCTGGCGCGTCAATTCTTCGACATCTGTAACAGTTCATTAAAATCAGCGATGGCTGATGCAACTGAAATCCTCTTCATCTGTGCTGAAGGAAATACTGAGAGTGATGTGCGTTTTGAGGAGGGAATACCATTTTCTTACGATCTGCCGAATGTGATGTCCATCGGGGCAACGGACAAGGCTGGTGACGAGTGCGCTTTTACGAGTTTCGGAAAGGTGGATCTTTACGCGAATGGATATGAGGTGGAGAGTGTCGTCCCTGGGGGGGACCGACAGAGCGCGAGTGGGACCAGTATTGCAGCGCCCCAGGCCGTGAACCTAGCTGCAAAACTTCTCGCTGTTTATCCGAAGTTGACGACCGCACAATTACGGGCGCTCATAATTGACGGATGTGACTCGAAGATCTTCAATGAGAACCGGAAGATCCTGCTGCTGAACGAAAAGAAATCTTTTGAACTAGCCCAGAAGAGATACTCTGTCGCGGAGAAGTGAAAACGCCAATCCCGGAATTCTCAAGGTTGGGGACGCCACGAAACGCCTGGCCGGGCTGAGGGGCAGCTGATCACCAATTCGTGACAGCGTCGCAGGTGAGCACAATCTGAGCACAATCGATTTCATGCCCCGGCTAATTACATTTATTATCAGCAATTTGAAACGCGAGCCCAGTTGGTTCGTAATCAGCAGGTCGGAGGTTCAATTCCTCTCGCTGGCTCCATCATATCCCCCGAGAAATCAGCCATTTCGTCAACATCCCCAGCGCTCTGAAATTGTCGCAATTTTGTACAGCTTTATACCGTTTTAGGCTTCTTCTGAGCACAATTTGAGCACAATGGAGCACGGTCAGAGCGGGGGAGACCTCCTCAGGATCAGACCCTGCATCCCCCATCCGACGCTGTCGAGCTGACGGACCGCTCTCATGTGCGTGATGCTTCGTGGGTCAAAGGGGCCTTCACTGATTGACTTTGATCTACGGCCTTATTGTTACTCTGAGTTGGTACAACTGAGCCATTTTAGGCGGTTTTGTCCCCGCCGTGTCCACAGGGGAGGAGAGACTTTTGCCTAGTGGAATTGACGCACTGGACTCAAAATCCCGTCCCGGGAAACCGGGGTGTGGGTTCGATTCCCTCCACCGGCATGGTTTTCCTCTGATTTTCATCGTTTTCGTTTTACGCACCATTAGTCAGAATTAGGCGAGATTTCGCACAATCTGTGACACCGGTGTGACATGAGGGGGAGGTCTACCTTGCAGCCAACAGCCATTTTCGGCGGCCCACGAGCCCCCCTGTTCGCCCAACCCGTTGCCCTCCCAGAGCCCGAGCCGGGGTAGATACCACGCTCTCAGGGACAAGATACCTTCGGGGCATATGGAGCATTGGACTCCGGATCCAAAGGTCGGAGGTTCGAATCCTCTCAGGCACGCCACTCATTTCCTCATATTACGCTTAATATCAGAGGATTAAGCACCACATTTCTTGACTCTCGTCCACGGTCGGGATATCCTCCTTTGCGTGATGGGGAATGGTTGTTTCTGAGTCCGAAACCGGCCATCTCAGGCAGAGTGCAAAAAGGAAATTCCTACCAGCGTGAAGAATCAGTATTTCGGAGACGCCAACGACTACCGCAAGTACGGTCTTCTACGACTTCTTCAATCAAATAGTGAGAGCCGGCTGCTGGTTGCCTGGATGCTCACGCCCGACGATGGCAGTTATGACGGCGGACTACGCTCCTACCTCGGAAATCCCGAAATGTGGCAGCGCTATGATCATCAGCTCTTCGCTGGACTTTCGAGCTTGCTCCGCTCGTGTTTGCCCTCGGTGTCCATGATCGAACGAGTCCAGCTTCTGCCCCGAGCGTCGTACTTCTCCAAGCTCGTCCCGGACAGGCGTCACGAGCGCGAAATCTGGTTTAGTGACCTGCTGGCAAAGGCGCAGAATGCCGATCTTGTCTTTCTGGACCCGGATAACGGAATCGAGGTCGAATCGATGCCGATCGGTCGGAGGAATTCGTCGAAGTATGTCGCTTGGTCGGAGATTAAGGACCTATGGCACTCGGATTGTTCAATACTAATCTACCAGCATTTCCCCCGAAAACCTCGCGATGCTTTCGCTCTAGGGCTGGCGCATGAACTGCAGGGCCGCACCGATGCTTGCTTTGTTGAGGCCTTCTTGACACCGCACGTCCTGTTCTTACTCTCGGCTCAGGAGCGACATCAGCAGCAATTCCGGGATGCTATCGCCCTGCTGCGGCAGCAATGGCCCGCTGATCAGATTCGGCCGATGGGGCTAGCCGATTGTAATAACTGACAGGCGGGTGACGAAAGTCGCTCGGTCGTTTGGGTCAAGCGCCCGAATGGACCTCAACCCTAAAAAATGATCCACCCATAATGTGAGTTCATTAGTAAAGGAACTTCCAGCGAAAATCCCAAGAATTCGCGAATCAAACACGACAAAAACTTGACATTCCTGCGGAGACGGTTCCTGCCTGCAGGTATGCAAGTTATTCATTAGAAAACAATTATTGACCATATTGAAAAACAGCGCTGTGCATTCCTAATCCATGTGTCGCCTGTTCGAGTCAGGCCAGGGGCATTCCCCATATTCCCCAAGAAATCAGGCCGCTTGCAGGACCGCCTCCAATCGTCTGCGCTTCCAAGATAATGCTGTTTTTCCGCGAAAAGTGGCCACTTTCTCCACGGGGATGCCTCGAGATATTCCGGTCCGCCGCCAATTGACACGGGGCAGAATCAAGTATGATAATCGATTCTAAAGGGAGGATGCGTGAAAACACGGCTTGGGATCATTTGGCTATTATCAGTCCTGTGTCTTCCCGCCTTTCCCCAGCAACACCTGAATACCGGGGCCGCCACATGGGAGGCCAAGTTCGAGTTTGATAACGAACTATACCCATCCTATGTGTTAATGCTAGGCGGCCCTCGTAGCAAAGTAGAACTGCCAGCGGATTACATCGGTGATCCGACCGGAATCGTAGAGGTCTGGATAGTTGCGTCAGTCCCAGATGCGAAAGTCCATGTCGAAATCAAGGTCGAGGGATGGGTGGGCCCTAGCGAACTCGATGCGGTGCTTCGAGTCGCAGGCCATCGTTATAGGCTTGCTCCCTATTTGCGATATGATTTCAGGCTTCTCGCTGAGACCAATCAATCATATCCCGCGCAAGTTGATTACTCGGTGAAGGTAAATGGAATTGACCTGGGCCGCGAGATGTTGCCAATCCGTATTCGCTCAGTGAATGATGTACCCTTCTATACGGAAAAGGACCTTAACGGTGAGCCACAAGACCTAAAAATTCTGTTTGCCGGCTTTGTTAACGAAAGCCATTCTTCCATTCAGGCCTTGCTGCAAGAGGCGCTGAAGGGGAAAGCGGTCGATTCGTTTATGGGATATCAAACTGACGCTGCTGGGGTTAGCATGCAAGTTTTTGCGATATGGAATGCATTGCAACGAAGACATGTGCGTTATTCAAATATCGCGACCCCCTCGGCATCATCGCCTTCAGGAAATGTCTATAGTCAAGCCGTCCGGTTCGTCGACGAGACCATAGATTCGCAACAAGCAAATTGTGTTGACGGCTCGGTGCTTTTCGCGTCCGCGCTTTATAAAATTGGCATTCACCCTATTCTGGTTCTAAAACCTGGCCATATGTTTGTTGGCTATTGGCTGGATGAAGGCGAGACCACATTTGAGTTCCTCGAAACAACGATGCTCGGCTCGGGCCGTCAACCTCGTTCACGGAGCGAATCTCTTAATCAGTTTGCTGTGGCCGTCCAATATGCTAATTATGTGTTCAACCAAGAGGTTCAACCGGCAGTAAATCAAAATAAAATAGGATATCTATTCATCGACATCGCCGAATGTAGGAAGGCCGGGATAAACGCGATTCCAAGGCCCGGGCGATAGATAAACGGCTTCCTAATCCGTTTGTCGCCTGTTCGAATCAGGCCAGGGGCACTTCAAATTCTCCCCATATGGGAGTGTAAGGAAAACTGTGTAAACCTCCTTGATTCATTTCACCTTTCCAAGGAGGTTTGCACAGTTTTCCCCATACTTCCGCTTTCAATAGCCTTTCGCTTTCTTTTGCCGTCAATATGGAGGTCGACGTACCGCCTGCCTCCAATTTGATAAACGCCCATGCTGCCCCCTTTATCCTAGATCTATGTTCTGCGGAATTCTTCTTGAGGTAATAAGATGGCGCTCTTACCGAATGCAATGCCACAGGTCATTGAGGTAGCCGCCTCCGCCAGTCGCATCTACGCCCGCTCCCCCGAAGAGCCAGAATCTCCCCTGGGAATCGAACCACGATACAGCCGCATATCTTCCCCCTGGAATGTTTAATGGATCGGCTGTGCCCTTTGTTCCGTAGATGCCTGGGCCCCTCTGAGCTAGGGAACTACTGCCGGCTACCCAGGTCCATTCAAGGGAATTCAGATCAAATTTCCATAGGTCATTAAGCTGGCCTACCCAGGGAATTGAATCATAGCCGTCTCCCCCAAAAAGCCAGAGGTTTCGCTGGGAATCGATCCAGGTTGCGGCCTGCTGTCTTGCCCCCGGAACGTTTGACGGTGATGGTATGCCCTTCGTCCCGTAGGCACCCGCCTGACCATTAGAGCTGCTGCCTGAAACCCATGTCCAAGTTAGGGTAGTCGTATCAAATTGCCACAAATCATTGAGAGTGCCGCCTCCAACCGAATCATATCCTAACCCCCCAAAAAGCCAGAGTTTGCCGCTGGAATCGGGCCAAGAGACGGCCCACACTCTTGATCCGGGGACGTTCGATGGAGCGGGTTTATTCCGTGTGCCGTAACTACCCACTTGCATGCCGACATTGCTTCCTGATACCCAGGTCCAGTCAAGGGTTGCCGGGTCAAACCTCCACAGGTCATTGAGCCAACCCCAATTACCCGCCGAATCAACGCCCAGTCCCCCGAAGAGCCAGAGGTTGCCACTGGGATCGAACCAGGATACAGCTCCCTGTCTTGCCCCAGGGACGTTTGATGGATCGGCTGTGCCCTTTGTTCCGTAGTTGGGTAACTGATCTCTAATATTGCTTCCGGATATCCAGGTCCATTCAGAGGAAGTCAGATCGTATTTCCAAAGATCATTGAGCACACTGGCATTGCCGGCGGAATCATAGCCCAATCCCCCGAAGAGCCAGAGGTTGCCGCTGGAATCGAGCCAGGATACAGCCCAATGCCTAGCCCCGGGGACGTTCGATGGATCGCCTGTGCCCTTTGTTCCGTAGGTGCCCGACTGAAACCTGATATCGCTTCCGGAGACCCAAGTCCACTCGGAGGTCGTTGGATCAAACCTCCATAAGTCGTTGAGCTCGCCTGCATCACTGGAGTAAACGCCGGTCGAATCGAGGCCGTCTCCTCCGAATAGCCAGAAATGGCCACCGGAATCGAGCCAGGATACGGCCTCTCGTCTTGCTCCGGGGACATTGACCGGATCGGGTGTACCCTTTGTTCCGTAGACGCCCGTCTGATACGCCGTGTTACTTCCGGATACCCAGGTCCAGACGACGGCCTCCAGAATGGTGATCGTGGCGCTGGCCGACTTGGAGGTATCCGCTGAAGACGTAGCCTTAACTGTCACGACGGCGGGGCTAGGGACCCTCGCGGGGGCAGTGTAGAGGCCAGTGTTGCTGATCGCACCGCATGTGGCGCCGCTGCATCCCGCACCGGAAAGGCTCCAAGTCACCGCATGATTCGTTGAGTTGTGCACAGTGGCCGTGAACTGCACCGACTCGCCAACGCGCACGCTAGCCGCATTGGGTGTCAGCATTACGCTGATCGGCGCGGGAGGTGATGGTTCTCCTGGCCCGCAGGCAGAAAGCAACGCCAAGAATGAAAGAACTGATATTAGCGACTTTAATATACTCTTCATATGGGCTCCACTTATTAATCGGTCACCATTAGTTGATGAAACTCCCCAGGTCCTCGCTCCAAACGAAATATCTGGCATCCTTCACCGGGTGTATCGCCATAGGTCATTGAGGTCGCCTTGTTGGCCAGCCGAATCTATGCCGCTGCCCCCAAAGAGCCAGAGGTTGCCACTGGCATCAAGCCAGGATACAGCCCCTGATCTTGCCCCGGGGACGTTTGAAGAATCGGCCGTGCCCTTTATTCCATAGACGCCCGACTGATATGCTGTGTTACTTCCAGATACCCAGGTCCATGCAGAAGTTGTCGGATCATACCTCCACAAGTCATTGAGATCGCCGGAATCACCGGGGGTAGCTAAGCCTTGACCCCCAAAAAGCCATAGCTTATCCAGGGGATCAATCCAGCACACAACGCCTGACCTTGCCCCTGGGACATTTGCCGGATCGGCTGTGCCCTTTGTTCCGTAGACGCCTGCTTGATACGCCGTGTTACTCCCGGATATCCAGGTCCATTGAAGGGTGGCCGGATCATACTTCCATAGGTCGTTGAGACTGCCTGGATAGCCGACCGAATCAAGTCCCGCTCCCCCAAATAGCCAGAGGTTGCCGCCGGAATCGATCTGCAACACGGGCATTTCTCTTCCTCCGGGGACGTTTGCCGGATCGGCTGTGCCCTTTGCTCCGTAGACGCCTGCCTGATAGGCCATGTTGCTCCCGGATATCCAAGTCCATTCAAGGGTCGTCGGGTCAAACCTCCAGAGGTCATTGAGATCACAGTATTCGCCGGTCGAATCAATCCCCTCTCCCCCAAAGAGCCAGAAGTTGCCACTGGAATCCCTACAGGATGAGGCTCTGTCTCTTGCCCCGGGGACGTTTGCTGGATCGGCGATGCCCTTTGTTCCATAGACGCCTACCTGAAATACGGCATCAGCGCCGGATACCCAGGTCCATTCCAAGGTTGCCGGGTTAAGCCTCCATAGGTCATTGAGCCAACCATAATCGCCGGTCGAATCATAGCCTATTCCCCCAAAAAGCCAGAGGTCGCCACTAGAATCGAGCCAGGATGCCGCCATAGACCTTGCTCCGGGGACATTTGCAGAATGGGGGGTGCCCTTAGTCCCGTAAATACCATTTTGAGCAATGACATTACTGCCGGATATCCAGGTCCACATTGAGGTTTGTGGGTCATACTTCCAGAGGTCATTGAGCTCGCCATAGTTGCCGGCCGAATCTACTCCACCTCCTCCGAAAAGCCAGAGGTTGCCATTAGAGTCGAGCCAGGATACCGCTAGGGACCTTGCTCCGGGGACATTTGCCGGATCGGCTACGTCCTTAGTGCCGTAGACGCCCACCTGGCCACGGGAATTACTGCCGGAAACCCAGGTCCACATATTAACGGTCGCCAGAATTGTAATTGTTGCACTGGCTGACTTTGAGGTATCGGCTACAGAGGTAGCCTTAACCTTTACGGCGGCGGGGTAGGGGACGTTCGGGGGGGCGGTGTAGAGGCCGCTGCTACTGATTCGGCCGCACGCATCACCGCTGCATCCAGCGCCGGATAGGCTCCAAGTCACCGCGCTGTTCGTTGAATTGTGCACAGTAGCCGTGAATTGGACCGACTGGGTGACGTACACGCTAGCGCTATTGGGAGTTAGCGTTACCCTGATCTCGCTGGAGGGTGCCGCTTGATCTGCCCCGCAGGCAGCAAGCAGCGCTATTAATGAAGAAGCTAATAGTATCGACTTCGGAATACTCATCTGGCGGTCCTTTTTAAACAATCGTCCGAGCGAGGCTTGTTGTCAAGTTCCAACTCTTTGGCCGACTCACAGATCCGTCTTCTTAGTCCAAATCTAGAAATAGGTTTCTTAGCCCAATGGCATTCCCTGCCTTGATTTCCCTTATGATCTAGCCGGCTGCCCAGTAGAGCAGTTGACCTGCCCCCTCAAGGGGATCCAGCCCATGTGATAAGATTTTGCTGGATTGGGGGAGGTGAACATGGCCAGGAAACGGTTCACTCCGGAGCAGATCATCACTATGCTTCGGAGGCTGACGTTCTCTTGAAGCAGGCTACTCTCGCGCCGAGGTCTGTCGGAAGCTAGGGGTGACCTGCATTTCCTTGCCAAAAACAAGAGCTGAAGTGAACTACTTGGCTCTGGTGCCGAAGTCCTGTCCCATATTGGTGCAGTCGATGCCTCTTAAGGCGTATCTTGACAGCATTACCGGCGTGCATTACTAAAATTGTGTCGCCGTCGGCGACGCTGACGGACTTGCCTGTGCCGGTCAAGAACCAATGGAACCTCCTTGAACGAGTAAAATGAATCAAGGAGGTTCCATTGGCTCTTGACCGAGACGAACTGAAAAAGCTCCTTAAGGAGAAGGGCGTCGAGTCCCTCGATGATTTTAACGCCTTCATGCGGCAGGTCAGCAAGGAAGTCGTCGAAACGCTCCTCGACGGCGAGCTGACCGACCATCTGGGCTACGAAAAACACGACCAGAAAACCAAGTCCACAGAGAACGTTAGGAACGGCTACACGCCCAAGACCGTCAAGTCTAAGTTCGGCGAGATTGATCTGGATGTCCCCCGGGACCGGAAATCCGATTTTGAGCCCCAGATTGTCAAGAAGCGCCAGAAAGACATCTCCGGGCTGGAGGAGAAAATCATCTCGATGTACGCCAAGGGGATGACGACCTGGGACATCCAGGCCCATATCAAGGACCTTTACGGCTACGAGATCTCGCCCGAGACGGTGAGCTCCATCACGGACAAAGTCATGGAGCGGGCCCGGGAATGGCAGGGCCGGCCGCTGGAATCCGTCTATGCCCTGATCTATATGGATGCCGTGTTCCTGAAGATGCGGCTCGAGGGCCATGTCCGGAACGTGGCTCTGTACACGATCATCGGGATCAACCTGGACGGCCAGAAGGAATGCCTGGCGTTATGGATCTGCGAGACGGAATCGGCCAAGTACTGGCTCTCGGTCCTTAATGAGCTTAAGAACCGCGGAGTGGAGGATGTGCTGATCTTTACGGTCGACAATCTCAAGGGGATCTCAGAAGCGATCGAGGCCGTTTATCCCCGGGCTGAAGTCCAAAAATGCATCGTCCATCAGATCCGTAACTCTCTCCGGTACGTCTCCTGGAAAGAACGCAAGCCCATGGCCAAAGACCTGCGGCGGATCTACGAGGCTGCCACGGAAAAAGAGGGAGCGGCAGCGCTGGATGAGTTCTCGGACAAGTGGGACAAGCGCTATCCTCATATCTCCGCCTCCTGGAGGAACAACTGGGACGAGATCGTCACCTTTTTCAAGTATCCTCCGGAAATCCGGACCCTGGTTTATACGACGAATCCTATCGAAAGCCTGAACCGGAAGATCAAAAAAGTCGCCAAAAATAAATCGATCTTTCCCAACGACCAGGCCCTCATTAAGCAGGTCTACCTGGCCGTGGAAGAGGCGGCGAAGAAATGGACCTTCCGTCACAGGGACTGGGCTATGATATACTCCCAACTGATGATCTATTTTGGCGACCGTTTGGGGGAACGTGCTTAAATGCAGAAAAGGGGTTTACACAGAATATCTGACACTCCCCTTTGAGAATGAGCATGGTTCGAATGGAAATAAGGAAACAACCATGAAGACCCTTATTAAAACGTTTTTGGGTTGTCTTATTTTCGGAGCATCCGTAGGCTCAATCGTGGAACGTCAGGGGCCAGCAAACACAGAGGGGTGGAATCTTGCTGCTGTCGCCCCACGAACAGACGCCAAATTCGTGCGGATGCCGCTTTCTTTTATCCCAAACGAGGGCCAGCTCGATAAAAGTGCGATCTACTACGTCGCGGGACGCGACACTTGTATCTATTTTGGGTCCACGGGAGTCTCAATATCTCTCATGCGCATTGCCGCGCCCGAGAATGCCGCGCCAGGCTACCGTAAGGCTGGCACCCTGTTAAGGGACAAGCAAAATCAGAAGATCCGCTGGACCATCAAACTGGACTTTATCGGGGCGGCCGAGGATGTGGTCCCCTCCGGAGACAAGAAAACCGATGCGGTTATCTCGTATTTTAAAGGCCGGCCGGGTGAGTGGAAGTCAGGCCTCCCGGCCTATTCTCGAATCGTTTATAAAAACCTCTGGCCGGGAATCGACCTGGCGTATTCGGGCAGCACTGATTGCCTCAAGTACGAGTTTGTCGTCCAGCCGGGTGTCAACCCTTCGACGATCCGGCTGGCCTATCGTGGGGCCTCACGAGTCACGGTCAACGCCGGAGGGCAGCTCGAGGTGGACACCCCCCTGGGCGGTTTCCATGATCAAGCGCCCCTCGCGTACCAGGATCGTTACGGAGAGACAGTGCCCGTCCCCGCCGCTTTCCGGATCGAGGAATCCGCGATCCCATCAGGCGCCTTTGGCTTTGCGGTCGGCGCGTATGACCGGAGCCTACCGCTTGTGATCGACCCGGCGATAGTCATCTCGTGCGGCTTTCTCGGCGGTTCGGCCGACGATGCCAGCGCGGGCGTGGCCATCGACAGCTCCGGCAGCGCCTATGTGGCGGGGACGACCGCCTCGCTCGATTTTCCCGTTGAGGCCGGTTTCGACACGACCTTCAACGGCCCGGCGGGCGGGATCGACGCCTTCGTGGCCAAGGTGAATCCTGCGGGTACGGATCTCGTTTACTGTTGTTTTCTCGGCGGGGCCGCGAACGACGTCTGCAGCGGTGTCGCCGTCGACCCGTCCGGCAACGCCTATGTCACGGGGTGGACGTTTTCCCAGGACTTTCCGGTCTCCTACGGACCTGGGTTGACTCCTCAGCCCAATATCTCCGAATTCAGCGATGCCTTTGTGACGAAGATCCTCTTTACCGGCACTGCCCTGATCTTCTCCGGATTCGTCGGCGGGTCCAAAACGGACAAGGCGTTGGCCATCGCCGTGAATGACATGGGCGACGCCGTCATTACGGGATCGACGGAATCGGACGATCTGCCCGAGAGATTCTATCGCCGCCAATACCAGGGCGCGGAGGATGCTTTCGTCTCTCAAATCTTGCGCGATGGCCTCGCCGTATCGTATTCGGTTTGCATCGGCGGTCTGGGCTCGGATCTCGGGACGGCGATCGCGGTCGATCATTATGCCAATGTTTATATCACGGGGCGCACGAACTCCGCGCCAGAAGAGGGTTTCCCCGTCGTCGGTGGGCCCGGCTTGAGTTATTCCGGCAATCAGGACGCCTTCGTGGCCAACATCCAGCGCTTTGGTTATGAGATTTTGTACTGCGGATATCTCGGCGGGGCCGGGATCGACGGCGGGACCGGAATCGCGATCGACAAATCCGGCAGCGCCTATGTGACGGGAACGACGGATTCCGGGGCCGGGTTCCCGACCAAAGCGGGTCCATGCGCGTCACACTCCGGGGGAGACGATGTCTTCGTGGTCAAGGTGACTCCGGCGGGAACGGAACTCGTCTATTCCGGGTTCATCGGCGGCGCCGGCAACGACCGCGGGACGGCCATTGCCGTCGACGCTGCGGGCAATGCCTACGTCGCGGGCACGACGGATTCCGCGATCGGCTTTCCGGTGGCGGGGGGGCCCCAGGTCGTCCCGTCCGGGCTGACGGATGCGTTCGTCGCGACCGTGCGATACACGGGCGCGGACTTGATGTACTCCGGTTATTTGGGGGGGAGCCAGGATGATGCGGCCGCGGGTATCGCTGCGGACGGCATGGGAAATGTCTTCGTGGCCGGCACGACCCGTTCCACGGATTTCCCCGTCTTGGTGGGGCCGATCCTGACCCCGGGGGACGGGGCCGGCGCCACGACGGACGCGTTCGTTGCTCGGATCTTCGAAAAGCTGCCCCCGACGGCGCCGGAGGGTCTGCGCTTCGACACAGTAACGGCCTCGGACATCGAAATCGCCTGGACCGACCCCTCTGGGCGCGCGGAGGGCTTCAGGATCGAGCGCAAGGACGGGGAGGACGGGACATGGGCCGAGGTCGGCCAAACCGGCACCGGCGAAACGACCTTCCACGAATCCGGCTTCGGCGAAGGGTCGGACCATTATTACCGCGTCATGGCCTGGAACGACATCGGAAATTCCGCCTTTTCCGCCGAGCTCTTGGTGTGGACGCGGCCGACTGCGCCCTCGGACCTGACGGCGACCGTCATCAACGAGCGGGAGGTTGACCTCTATTGGGTCGACCATTCGAACACCGAGTTATCCTTCGCTCTGCAACGCAAGCTCAATCCCGAAGACCCGTGGCTCGATTGGCAAGGTTTCGCTATGACGGACGCCAACGTGACGACATTCCGGGACGTCTACGTTGTCGAGGACACGACGTACATCTACAGGGTCCGGGCGGCCAACCTCCAGGGATACTCGGACCCGGCCAACGAGGTCACGGTAACGACGCCGCATCTGACCCTTCCGGCCGCGCCAACGAATCTCCAGGCGACTGCCCTGGACGCGACCCGTGTCCTGTTAACGTGGGAGGACAATGCCTACAACGAGTCCTACTATAAGATCGAGCAGAAGACGGGCGCCGGGACCTGGCATCAGCTCACCCAACACGGCTACCCAAATTGCATGATCGAGGGCCTTGCCGCGGAGACGATGTACTCGTTCCGGGTCCGGGCCACGAACAGTGCCGGAGACTCCGGGTATTCCAACGAGGCCTTGTTGACGACCCCGGCCTACCGGCCCGTCCTGCGGCTACCGATCTGGGCGGTCAGCTTCGGCTATGTGGACGAATGCACCGGGGTTGCGGGGACGACGTTACTCTACAACGACGGTGATGCCCCCCTGACCGTGAACAGCATTACCTGGGCGTCTGGGTCGACAGAGTTCGTCTATCTTGGCCCTGCCACGCCGTTCTCCATCGCGCCGGGAGGATCCGGGGAGATCGGCGTCGTGTTCTTGCCCATGGGGGCTAAGGGCCGGGTCTCTGCGGTCTTTGCCATCCAATCGAACGATCCGGTGAACAGCCGTGCACTTTTTACGGCCGAAGGCTACGGCTTGATTCCGTCTATCTCTATAGGGCTCAGTGGCCAGCGCATGGTCGCGAGGGCCTGGATAGCACAGATTGAATATGCCCGGATCAACCTGAAGCTCTCTATCTCGGCATCTCAAAGTGCGTTCACCTTTCGACTGATGCGGAAATCGGGCAGTGCTACGTATCGAGGCATTACGCTTTTCACGTGGGCCGATGCCACGGCAGGTCAGTGGACGTACAATGATATGTTCCTCGCGAGCAACATGAGTTATGCCTATAAAGTAGAGGCAATAGACTGCCGGGGCTTTGTTATCTTTGAGTCGCAGGAGCTTGTCCTTGGGACTTTTCCGCAGCAGCAGAAGCTGGAGAAGAATCCGCTGCGTAAAATGGTGAAAAGGTAAAAGAGCATGAAAAAAGCGGCTTTTATTCTTGTCTTCTTGTGTACGTCCGGTCCAGCGCGAGCTGCTGACTTTTTTCTGTTCTCGGCCGGGGCGAGTTACATGAAGCATGCTGATGCATCTTACCGCGCAACTTACGGCCGCGGCGCCGTCCAGCCCGAATTTGAGCTCGGCTTCAGGATCTACCGGAACCTCTATGTGATGGGAGGGTACGGGGCGATCAGCAGAAGCGGCAAAATCCCGGACCTCGGCTTTAACTCCCACTCAACGCAGAGTTACCTTTCGGCGGGGTTGGGATTCATCGATGCAATTTGGGGAATGCTGAAGTTCAAGCTTGAGGCCGGCCTGGCCGACATGATGTACACCGAAGATGCGCTGGGCTCCCGGTTCTCAGGATATAAACTCGGTTATCAAGCCGAAGCGGGTTTGCTCGTGACCGGGAAGATTGTTTTTGCTGAAATCAATGTCGGGTACATCGCCGCCTCGGACACAATCGGGAACGTTAAGTTCAAGCTGGGAGGCACCCGGATCGGCCTTTTAGCCGGTATTAGACTTTAGCGGCTCGACAAACCGGTATGCGTTGGGCCAGTTCCCGGAAGGGACCTCATCCCTTAAACATGGTCCAGACATAATGTAAGTTTTCTGGCTTTTTAGCTTCCACCGAAAAACGCAGGGAATCTTGGGTCCAAGACGACAAGAAGTCGACACCGCCACAGAATCTGTAATCGAGCTCAATCCTCTAACACCTTCAAAACTAAGCCTTTAAAAGAAGCCCTGTAAGACCCGCCTTCTGGACTTTCAATCCATGTGTCACTTGTTCGAGTCAGGCCAGGGGAACTTCATTCAGATCGGTTAATTAGGTGTAATCGATGGCCTGCATGTGTGCAACCATTGCGGCAGGGATCTGCATAGCGAAGAAATGCTGATAAACTGACACTGTTAACGGGGTCATATCCCAAACGTAGGTTCGGCGGATGCGCGCGTGCTGTTGAGGAGGCGGCGAAAAAGTAGATCTTACGCCTCAGGAACTGGGCTATGATATACTCCCGGCTGATGATCTGTTTTGGCGACCGTTTGGGTGAACGAACTTAATTGCAGAAAAGGGGGTTTACACAGAATATCTGATGCTCCCGGTAAATAGGAGGCAGGCAATGAGCAAAAAGTTGTACCTGACCATCTCGGGCAGCATCTTTCTCCTGGTCGGAATTTTTCATCTCCTGAGGCTCATATATCACTGGCCGATCGTAGTTGGGACGAGGGAGATTCCCTATTTGTTGTCGTATGTTGGTTTTCCGGCTTCCATCGGGTACAGCGTCTGGGCGGCCTGGCTTCTCCACCGCAGGATATGAGTCCGAAATACTATGACTGACACGCGACAGGAGGCCCGACTTTAAGTCTTATCTGAGGGCAACGTCGAGCGAACGTGCTGCCTAGCTACGCGCTGCGGCTAACCCGGCCGGCGTCTTCCAGGTGAAGAATACTGTTAACGGCAAGGTGACGCCCCCCTTTGCTCGACCCGTTAACCCCCAGCGCTCGTACAGATGAACCAATCCGCTCTCAGGCGCGCGATACTAGGGGAGCATATGGACCGAACCAGGGGGCAGGTCCATATGCTCTGCTTGGATCCTTGCCAAACGGCGTCAGAGGAATTAATATGATGGCCGGAATCTGTAGTTTGAGAAATCAGTACGCGAGTCCGAAACCGCGTGACGACGAACACCAGGAGTCACAGAAATGATCTTAAAAGAGCGTTCAAAATGATTCTAGCGAGGCCCGAAATTCTCAACCAGATCATGAACGGTAGAATAAGAATAGAGCCCTATGACGAGAATGCCATTGGCCCTGCCTCAATTGATTTGACATTAGACAACAGCTTGCGGATTTTCAATACCAACCAGCACATCACGCAAGGAGATATAGACTACAGAACGCTGACCAAGCTTGTTGATGTTACCGACGGCTACCTATTGGAGGCAGGCGAGCTGGTGCTTGGGATCACAAGAGAGAGGATTACTCTCCCTGAGGACTTGTGCGGGTGGCTGAACTCGCGCTCGAGATTCGCCCGAATTGGACTTATGAGTCATATAGCCGCTCCTTTTATAGCTCCGGGGATTTCAAACAAGCAGATTCTTGAAATATACAATGCCGGACGAAATAAAATAAGATTAACACCAGGAATGAA
>Ga0153916_10000556_pt1 | contig 25346 bp, 20 predicted proteins | sample Opewatmetagenome_FD_109642 | JGI IMG/M metagenome (GOLD analysis project Ga0153916, IMG submission 109642) | Freshwater wetland microbial communities from Ohio, USA - Open water 3 Core 3 Depth 4 metaG | ecosystem: Environmental > Aquatic > Freshwater > Wetlands | place: USA: Ohio, Lake Erie...
CGCGATCCTGGCGGCGGTGCCGCTCCTGTCGGACGTGATCGGCGAGAAGATCACGTTCGCCCACCTCTCGGAGAACGACCCGGAGCCGGGATCCAACAAACTGTACCTCGCAACCGGCGACGGCCAGCTGGCCACCGATGCCAAGGAAAAGGCGCAGGAGTTCTGTAATCGATACCTGCGGGGTCTCGGGACCGCCCTCGCCGTTTTACCGCCCGAAGAAAAACCGCTCAACCTCGCCTGCACGGTCACGTATGCGGCCGGCGCCGTCAACAAGGCACGCGTGAACGCCGAACTCAAACGCGTACTGATTAACTACGTCCGCGGCATGGAGATCGGCGGCGAGCAGGTGGGGCTCGGCACCGGCTCAGGGTACGTCTTCGTAGGCCGCCTTATCAAACAAGGGTTGGAGGTGCTAGGCATCCAGGACATCACCTTCGACAATATTAATGCCAACCTAGCGATCGCCGCCGATGAGAAGCCCTGGGCCGACGACTTCACGGTCCAGGAGGCGGGTAGCTAATGGCCGCGGGCGCGGCAGTGGCCGGGATCGCGACGTCCGCAGCGTCGCGGCGGATCCGCGAGCGGCTCATCTCGGCGTTCGAAACCGACGAGGGGAGCAACAACGAGATCATCCTCTCGGCGGTCGGCGACGAGACCGACCAGTCGGTGCACGTGCCCGTGGCCGATATGGCCGACGACGTCCTACCCACGTACGCCTCGGGGCTCAAGCTCGACAAGATTTGCGCGGGGTACGGCCTCGAGCGGCGCGAGCTCGAGCGTGACGAGTGGCTGCGGGAGCGGCTCGCGAGGGTGGTCTTCGGCCCCAAGGCGACGCGGGAGGCGCTCGAACAGGCCGTCGAGGGATTATTCGTCAAGGACCCCGAGATCGTCGAGTGGATTCGCGACCAGTGGTTCGTCGGCAAGAATTACCTCGGCGTGGACACGTGGTCGTGCGACCCGACGACGGTGGCGTTCCGGATCCTGGTCCGCGTGATGAACACGCGCAAGACCATAGAGCAGACGGGGTTCTTCGTCGGGCGCTCGTATATCGGCGAGCAGTACGACTACGACGACAAACTGGAGTACTCGGTGCCGATGTGGTACTTGTGGCTTCTCATCCAGGCCGTAAAGATGGGCGGCACCGAAATCGAGATAGAAGTCCTGAACTGAGGAGCAGCCATGAAGAAGGTCAAGTTCCACGACAAAGAGCAGGTGACGGTCGCCGACCTCCAGGCGATAGCGCAGCTCGTGCAGGACAACGGTCTGGCCCAGCTCGTGCAGCACCTGATCATCGGCGCCAACAAGGTCCTCGACGGCCTGGCCGTATCGGCGTCGTCGCCGGCGGCGATGACCGTCGACGTGGCCGCCGGGGTCGCCTACCACAAGGGGATCCCGATCATAGGCGACTCGACGACCGTGCCGATTTCGCCGGCGCATCCGACGCTCAACCGCATCGACGTCGTCGCGATCGGGTACGCTACCGAGGACTCGACGGCAGTCCAGCGGACGTTCTGGAACCCCGCGACGGAGTCCGAGTACAACGACGAGGTCTACATCCGCGAGCACGACAGCTTCGAGGTGATCGTCGTCGCCGGGACGCCGGCCGCTAACCCGGCGCCGCCCACGCAATACCAGGGGGAGCCGATAACCGACAACTACGCAATACTGGCCGAGGTCGCGGTGGACGCCGCGGTGACACAGATCAACGCCGACGACATCACCGACAAGCGAGAGATCTTCGCGGTGACGTCGGGATATTTGAAGTGGTTTGCGCCCGGCACCGCGGCTGACGGGTACATCGACGGCGACGGCTGGCCGGTCCCCGAGGATTGCGTCGCCCTCGCGCTGATTGTCTACCAGGAGGCGAAGTGTACCGCCACCGACCCCGCCGGCGACGCATACACGGTCCGCAAGAACGGCGTCGACACTGCCCTGGAAGTCACGATCAACTCGAGCTCGGCGAACCCGGAGAGCGACGCCGGGTTCGTAGAGTTCTCCGAGGGGAATCGGCTGGCTATCAACGTAGACGCCGACCTCGCGGGCGCGGGATCCGACGCGCACGTAGGCGTACTCCTCGCGAAGAAGCTGCCGGTGGTTAACCTGAGCTAGGAGGCTGTATGGCCGACGAGAACAACGGCTTCAAGGAATTCGTTCGCTCCGAGATTAATACCGTCAAAGACGCGGCCGAGCGGAACTACGACGAACACAAAACGCTGTTCGAGGCGATCGGCCAGATAAAAACACAGCTTGCGGTACTCGGCGAAAAGATGTCCGGGCAAACCGAAATTCATAAAGCGCAAATCGCCCAATGGGGAACGATCGCCGCGGCCCTCATCGCGGCCACGGCGGCGTTGATCGTGGGCTTCAGATAAGGGGAAACGAGATGAACGAAGGAAACGGTTGGAAGTCCCGGAAAACGGTCACGACGTTGCTGATCGCTATTGCCGGGATCGTGCTGACGGGATGGCTGGTTGCCGTCGGCCGGTACGACCTGGCTGTAGCGGCGTTCGGCATCACGGCGGGCGTCGTCGGCATTTACAACGGCGCGAACGCCTGGCAGTCCCGTGCCTACAGCAACCACGGCTACCCGCCGGGGACCGAGCCATAATGAAGTGCGTAATTGGCAAGGCGTACAAGACGCGGTTCGGCTGGGTCAAACTCCGCGAGCGCGACGTCGCCGCGGCTGAGCGGTCCATCCTCGAGGTCCCCGGGGACGTCGCCGTCGCGCTCAGCGGCTCCGGCGCGGCGATGTTCGTCCAGGGGGAGCTGCTCGACGCGCTCCGGGCGTGGCGCGACGAGGCGGCGCGGATATGTGAGGAGAAGGCGGTCCGCGGCGCCGCCCGGGCCGGGCTGATATACGCGAGCTCGTGCTACCGCCCCCTCGGGACGACCGCCGGCAGCGGCAAATACGAGGACCCGTGCGGCTGCGTCGACAGCACCGACGACTACGGCCACTGGTCCGGCCTCGCGATCGACGCGCCGACGAGGTTCTTCCGGCTGTCGTGCGTGCCGGCGCTGACGGTCGAGGAGATAAACCTGGCCGCGCAGCGGGCCGGCCTCGAGCGGCCTTGGTACAACGGGCCGCCGCTGACCTCGTATCAGGAAGGCTACGGCGAGTATTGGCACTATCGCGTGAGGGCATAAACGTTGGACGCTAAAATCAAAGCCAGAGCGACCATTTCCGCGCGCGTATATCGCGCCGCAACGGGAAAGTGGGAAAATTACGGCATCCTCGTCTCGACGTACCCGCCGGGTATTTTCGAGCGCATACGAAATCGGATAAAGAAAGGGGTTAAGAAATGGCTACGGTTGTAACCCAAGTCGGCGAGGAGTGGATAGTAGATAAACTCGGCGCAGGCGCTCCCGCGACGAAGGCGGAGTATATCGCGTGGGGAAGCGGCGCGGGCACGGCGGGGAAAAGCGACACAGCGCTTTTCACCGAGGAGAGCGAGGCCCGCGTTCAAGGCGTGGAGAGCCAGCCCGTCGCCGATAAAATTCGTTACGTGGCGACGCTGACGGCCAACGCCGCCAAGACCATTACCAACGCTGGGTCGTTCACGGCCGCGACGAGCGGGACGCTCGTAGTCCACGGCGATTTTACGGGCATTCCGCTACAACAGAACGACCAAGTCGAGTTTACGGTCGATGTAGAAATACAGTAGGGACGCCCGCGAGGGTATAAATGGCGACGCAAATACGCAGGCCGACCGGGGACGTAACGCCGACGGGAACGTGGGTCGTGTATCCCGCGTCGCCGACGACCCGTTACGACAAGGTGGACGAGGAGACCGCGAACGGCGATACAGATTATGTCTACTGCACGGCCGTAGGTCGAGCGCCGTTTACGTTTACCGCGTTTTCGGTGCCGGCTGGAGCTACCGGGATTACGTTAAAGCTCTATTATACGCACAAGAAAATAACAACAGGAACGTGTAACATCCGCTCGATGCTTCAGATCGGCGGAACGGTTTACGAGGCGACTGACGCCGGCGTTAATCCTACGAACGGTACTTGGAACCAGCGCATCTACGAATATACGGTCAATCCTAAAACCGGCTTGGCGTGGACGGTGGACGATATAAACGGCGTCGGCGCGAACGGGTTGCAGCAGTTCGGCGTAAGGGTATCGGACGCGTCGCCGAACCCGTACTGCACACAAGTCTACGCCGGGGCGGTATACACGCCGGCGCCAACCGTATATTACCAAACGTTGCCCGCCGCGGCGGTAACTTCGGCCGCCGTCGGTAAGTTATCGAAATTTAAGCGGACGCTACCGGCGACGGCGACGGCAAGCCCGTCTATATCGCGGTTCAGCTCGTTTTTCCGGATGCTTGCGGCCACGGCAGTAACTAATCCGACGTTATCCCGGTTCATTTCGGCCCACCGAGTTTTATCGGCGACGGTTACGGCCGCGCCGACGTTGTCGCGGACGGCCAAGTTCAAAAGGACCCTTGCCTCAGTGGCGATTGCGGCCCCGGCGTTGAGCAAAACGGCGAAGCATTACGTCGTTATCGCCGCTTCCGCCGCGACGAACGCCTCGATTACGTTGCGTCGCTATTTTAAGCGGAATTTGGCAGCGACCGCGACCGCCGCGGCAACGCTCGTGGCGCAAAAATTGGGGGGAACGAAGTATTATAAAACCCTCGCCGCGGTCGTGACGACCGTTCCGACAGTAGTGACGCGGGCGAAACATTACGTAGTACTCGGTGCGGTCGCGGCCGCGGTCGGCGGGTTGGCGCGGGTCGGTAAATTCAAGCGGACGTTGGCGGCTACCGCGACCACGGTTGTGGGTCTCGTAGCTCAAAAGCTCGGGACGAAGTACTATAAAACGCTCGCGGCCGTCGCCACGGCCTCGGCAGCCGTCGCCACCCGGGTGAAATATCGCCGGGTGCTCGCGGCCGTAGCCACGGCCGTCCCTACGTTGGCCCGGCGGCTATCGCTTAAGCGATTACTCGCGGCCGTCGTCTCTACGATAGCAACCGGCTTTTGCCGGTTCGTGGCGGGAAGGGCCGCCGTAACGGTAAATATGACGGCGCCCATTTGTCAAAAAATCGAGGCGAGCTCCCCGGCGTGTACGTCCATAGAATTTAAAACGCGTCCCGAGGGATATCCGTAATGGCTACAAAGAATATCTACGTCGGCGATGTGGGGACCGAAATCATCGTAGATGTACGGGTCCCGCTGGACACCGCGAGCATCCACGTTTTAGAGGTTCTTAAGCCCGGGGCCACAGAAAAAGTCGTTTGGGAGGCCGAAGTCTATAAGAGCACGAAGTTGAGGTATCTTGTCCAGGAGGGCGGCTGGAGTGTCGGCGGCTATTATAGGTTCCAAGGATATATCGAGCTGCCGACGTGGAAAGGCCACACTCGGACTTTCGGCGTTTTCGTGCACGATCTCTCAAAATAGCAAGGATGCGTAATGAATAGAATAAAAACGTTCGGCGGCGTCGTGGCGGCCGCGCTGATATTAGGCGCCGGCGTCGGCATAGGGTACTTGATCTGGGGCTACCGTGGCGCCGCGGCGGGGCCGCCGCCGGCGACGTGGCGCGCCTCGCCGCGGACCGCCGGCGGGACCGCCGAGGACCTGTCGGCATATAAGCGTCGGATCGCCGAGCTCGTGGCCGCCGTCGACGAGCGCGACGCCGAGCTACTGGCCGCGGTCCAGGCCGACTTTTACGCGCCGCCGGCGACGGTTGTTTACGAGGCCGAGTCGCCCGCGGAAAAGCCGGACGTGCTGACGTGGACGTGGCTCGAGCGCGGCGGTGGCTCGGGATTAGCCGACTTCAGCTCGCGTGACGTCGCGATGACGTGGAACCCGTGGTGGTTCGCCGTCGACGTCGAACTTACGCGCGAGCGCGACGGCCGCCTGGGCGCGACGGTCTCGACGGACGAGCCGGGCCTTGAGCTCGAGCAAACGCGGTTCTACGCCGACGACCCTTGGCGGGAGAAGTGGTACGAGAAGTTCGACGCCGGCGCCGGCGTGGGGTACGGCGACGGCCTTACGGGCGAGGTCCACGCCGGCTGGGGCGGCTGGACCGTATCGGTTCAATATAACCAGCGCGGGGAACGGACGTACTTACTGAGGAAGACGTGGCAACTTTTTTAAGTAAAAACCGTGTCAGTGGCCGTCACCTTCGCCACCTGGGCGCCGTTTTTTTGTTAATGGTGCTGGTGACGGAGGTGCCCGCGATGGCCTTAAAATCGCCGATCTCGCGCGTGGGCGGCGGTTATGGCCTCGAGGGTGCGACGGCGTTCGTGGGAATTGACATCGCGATCGTAAAACCGGTGCGGTATTAAGTTGCCTTGATGACCGGCTCCGATATCTTCACCTTCGGCGAAAAGAAAAGGCGCTTCCTCCGACGCCTTTTTTGTGTTAATTTTGTGTTAGAATTTCCCCACGTAGCTATTGGCCGCCCGCAATAGCCGTTAATTACCCAGCATCGCAAATCCCTGAAACGAAAAGCGGTTGCGCCGTAAAAGGCTGCAACCGCTATGCTTATAGAAATGGGCGGTAATAGATTTTAAGTCCGCTACGTCTGCCTATTCCGTCACCTCGGCTCGAACGCTGCATAGTTTAACCGCTTAGCGGGAGGTTGTCAAGGGCGGGGGCGAGGCGGGGTTACGGCATCGAGAGCGCGACGGCATTCGCGGCGTTAAGCATCGCGATCTAAAATACCGGTGTGGGCTATCACTCACCATAACAACCGCCGAATATTGGTGTTTTTTAGACAGGGCTAACGTATTGATTTTGTTGGAATTATAGTATTATCCCGTACGGAGTATTGCCAACCCCCGACTCGTACGTTGCCGGCGGGTATTTTTACCTTGACATTATAAACCTAATGTGTTATATATGTTATGGGCTCGGTTGAGCCTGACGAAACTTTGCGCGGGCCCCGGTTTCGGGGCCCTTTTGCTTGATAAGGTAAAACTGTGTTGAGAACCGGCGTATATATAGATGGGGAAAACCTACGGAAAGCCCTTGAGAAATATATTTTCCCAGGGCTAAGACCCACCGACCGCGGTTTCCAGCTCCGGGAACGGTTAATTAATTGGACGGCTTTTTTTAAAGGGGTAATTGATAAACTCGACGACAAAACGGGGTTAAAACATCGATTAATCGGAGCACGCTGGTACCTATCTAACCAGGTGAGGGTCGTAGGCGAATCGAACTATAAACGCCGCCAATGTTTACTAGCTTGCCAGCAGGAATTACCCGGTTTAACAGAAGATGAGTTAGTTACCCTCTCCCAAGATTGGGTTAACCGAGAACGCAATAGGGTACGTATAGAATCCGAAGAAATCAGGGCGGAACTCGAAAAAAAATACGACTATTTGGAATTCAAATATGTAGGAGAATTCCTCTTAAACCGGTATAAGAAACATAATTGCGGAACGGGTAAAAACGGTTTAAAATATTATAATGGCGTGAGGTCGGGCGAAAGAGGCGTTGACGTAGGATTAGCTGTAGATATGGTAACCCAAGCTCCGTTGTTAGACGCGGTAGTAATAGTTACCGGGGACCGCGACTTTATACCAGCGATCGATTACGTAAAAACGAAGATGGTAAACGTGTATTCGTTTACGCTAGCTCGGGGAGTCCCACCAGATATCGAATATTTATCCGAATGGTTAAAAGGCGCCGTAGATATATCTTTTTCGTTCGATGAAGTGGAGTTTTTAACGTGGTATTTAGATATCGCAGCGATACAGTCTTTAGTAGGTCCGAATATGATCGAAGCAATAGAACGAAGATTAAAGGAATTGGGCGGTGGTCCATTAATCATCCCAACTACGCGCGGGAGTAAATGATATCGAATACCTCCCATATTACGAAAGGCGCCCTCATCGGGCGCCGTTTTTTGTGTTAATTTTGTGTTAAACTCCCCGCGAATCGCCCTTAACTGCCGTTACACCTGCCGATTCCGCCGCCCGAGCTCGCGCGCCGCATAGTTTAACCGCGGCCGCGGCGGCGTTTATTATTTTGCGGTTTGGCGCCGTTTGATATATATTAGGGTTGCGGCGGGGTATCGCGGCGTCGCGACCGGAAAGGGTATTTATGACCGGGATGACGCCTATATTATTGACAACGGCGTTCCTCGCCGTCGCCGGAATCGCTCGAACCACTATTTAACGCTTCCCCTCAACCGTACGTCCCGCGCCCGCGAATCAAGGGGCGTAACATCCAACATGATACTAAGCACCGGGCCAAGTCAGGAGGGAGTCGAATGTTGAAGATTAAGGACGAAGGCGTTATACTTAAAAAGACTAAGCTACCCTTTGAAAGCGAAGGGGTGTTAAACCCGGGTTGCATTGAGGTAAACGGCGTCGTTCATATGTTTTACCGGGCGGTACGGCCGGGGAACTACTCAACTATCGGCTACTGCCAACTAAAAGACAACGACGTTATTCAGCGCAATGATAAGCCGGTCCTTTTCCCTGAATACGACTACGAGAAGCGGGGGGTAGAAGATCCGCGTATTGTTTTCCTCGACGGCGTCTACTACTTATTCTATACCGCTTATGACGGACGGAACGCGCTGGTGGCATACGCGACCAGCAACGATTTGACCAATTTCACAAAGCGAGGTATTATCTCGCCTAAAATCTCTTACCAGGAATTTATAAGGATAGTAGGTCCCAATAAAAGGGTTCGCCGGCGCTATTCGCATTTTGCGCGTCGCATCGAGCACTGCAACGGCCCGGACGTATTGCTCTGGGATAAAGACGCCTTCATCTTTCCGAGAAAATTCAATAACTTCTTCTGGCTTGTTCACCGCATTATGCCGGGCATCCAGATTGCGGCGTTTAAAGACTTCTCCGAACTCACGCCGGAATACTGGCGGGATTATTTTAAGGTGTTCGATCAGCATACCCTCTTCGAGCCTAGATTTCACTTTGAAAACCAGAAAATAGGCGGCGGTTGCCCGCCGGTCGAAACTGAAGCCGGGTGGCTCTTTATCTATCACGGCGTCGGCCGTTTATTTCTGCGCCCGAAGTACTACGCGGCCGCGGCTTTGCTCGATCGCGAGAATCCCAGAAAGGTTATCGCTCGTCTTCCGTACCCGCTCTTCGGGCCTTCCTACGGATGGGAACGGAAGGGAATCGTCGACAACGTAGTGTTCCCGACGAGCGCGCTTATCAAGAACGGCCGCTTGTATATTTATCACGGCGGCGCCGATACCTGTATCGGCCTTAAATCGGTAGGGCTCGCCGATATCATCGGCGACCTCAAGCGGCATCCGGTCAACTCCTAAAGATTCGTGCTTTACGACGGCCTTCGGCCGCGCGATAAACAGCGCCTTATGGTCACGCAACAACCGCGTAAATCCTGGATGGTTTCCGTTTCTACATTCCCCCCCCGGGAATGTGGCATCGCTACGTTTACGCGGGATTTTTCGACGGCGTTTAACCAGCTCTACGCCCCCGGCGTGGAATCTAAAATAGTCGCCCTCAATATTGACGACGTAACGCAGCTCCCTTATTCCAAGGAGGTTATCGCGCAAATCGCGCAACCGCGCCTCGACGACTACGTCGCCGCCGCCCACAAACTCAACGCCCTGCCGCAAGTAAAGCTGGTTACCATCCAGCACGAGTTCGGCATTTTTGGCGGCGCCTACGGCGATTACCTGTTAACGTTTACCGAAGAGCTTAAAAAACCCACGGCGATAACGTTCCATACGGTCCTGCCTAAACCTACGAAAGGGATGCGCCGCGTCGTGCAGGCCCTAACGAAGGGCGCGGACGTCGTGGTCGTCATGACGCACGGCTCGCGCCGAATACTTGAAGCCGAGTACGCGGTCCCGGGGAATAAAATCGCCGTCATCCCGCACGGCATCCATCCGGTGGTCTTCGAACCGAGCAGGAAAGCGAAGAAACTCCTGGGTATGTCGCCCGACCATATTATCCTGAGTACGTTCGGATTATTGAGCCGCGTTAAGGGTATCGAATACGTCATTGACGCGTTGCCGGAGGTGACGGCTCAATATCCGGACATCCGGTACTTGATAATCGGCGCCACCCACCCCGTGGTAATACGCCAGGAGGGCGAATCTTACCGCAACTCCTTGGTTAAGCGCATCCACGCCCTCGGCCTCACTTCCTACGTAACCTTCTACGATGAATACCTTGAAACCGGGGAATTACTAAAATTATTGCAGGCCACCGACATCTATTTGGCTACGCCCCTGGACCCCTACCAGGCCGTCTCCGGAACGCTCTCTTATGCCCTGGGCGCAGGTCGGCCGGTCATCGCTACCGCCTTCGCCCAGGCGAAAGAGGATGTAACCGCCGAGGTCGGCGTTCGGGTAGATTTTAAAAAACCGGAACAAATAACCGAAGCGCTCTTACGGCTTTTACGGGACCCGCCCCGGCTTACGGCTTTAGGAAAAGCCGCTTATTTTAGGACCCGCAACATGACATGGCCCAACGTCGCTATCGCCTATATGCGGACGTTCGCGGCGTTCGTACCCGAGTTAAACGTAAACGTTAAACGAGTTCCGAAAATCAAACTGAGCCACCTCGTTAAGCTCACGGACGACTTCGGCGTTATTCAATTCGCGCAGTTAGCCGAGCCGGACCCCGGTTCCGGGTATACGGTCGACGACAACGCCCGGGCGCTTGTGTTCGCCGTGCGATACTATCGACAGAACAAGTCCGCGACCGCGCTCCGGCTCGCGAATACCTATTTGAACTTCCTTCGTTTTGTCCAAAACCCCGGCGGGGCGTTCGCGAATTATGTGAATAGCGACCGTGAACTTGCCCACGAGCAAAACGCGTACGAAAACCTCGACGATGCCAACGGCCGCGCGCTCTACGCACTCGCGGTGACCGCCACCGCCGCATACTTGCCCAAACCGATGCGCGAAAGCGCCGGGCGGATGTACGAGCAGGGTTTGGTCTTAACGACGAGCTTTACCTCGCCCCGGGCTAACGCCTTTTGTATTAAAAGCCTGGCCCTTCTTCTCAAGCAGCAAGCGAATGCGGCCTACGTCCGAAAACTCACTGCCGCGTGTGATTTCCTGGTACGTTTATATACCGACCAAAGTTCGAGCGAGTGGAAGTGGTTTGAGCCTGTTCTGACCTACTCCAATGCGACGCTTTCGGAGGCGCTCCTTATCGGCTACGCGGTTACGGGGAATCCCGACTATCTCAAGATTGGTAAAATAACTTTAGATTTCTTGATCTCACAAACCTTCGAAAACGATATGTACAGCCCTATTGGCCAGCAGGGGTGGTTCAAACAGGGAAGCCATCGGCACGAGTTTGACCAACAGCCGGAAGACACGGCTAGCATGATTGAAACCCTGAAAACGATGTTCGATATCAGTAAGGACGCCCGCTATCAAAGGCTTCTGTACCGCGCCTTCGACTGGTTCCTGGGAACCAATCTGCGGGGTCAGATTATCTATGACCAGAAAACGGGCGGCTGCTACGACGGCCTCGGCGAGTACGGCATAAACCTTAACGAAGGCGCAGAATCGACGATCTCCTACCTCTTAAGCCGCTTGTTGCTCCAGACGAAGAAAGGGTCGGCTACTCCGATTCTTAGTCCTAGTATCGACGTCACCCGCTAAGGCCGACGCCTTTAACGCTCCCGGTTCCTCGGGGAATCGCGGCCGCCGGCATCGTCAAATCACGCCCTTCTAACGCCCTGATAACTCTGCCAGGATATCCCCGCGCCCATTAGGTCTTTTAGCGGGGGATGGCGACGGCGAGCGGCCCCGGGCCTCGACCGGATAGACGTCGTCGCGATCGGCCGCCGCGCCGCCGGTTACCGCCTCGCGGGGATACGTGCGTCGCGAGCGCGGGCAGCTGCCGCTAAACGTTATTGCGCGCGGCCGTTATGCTACGTTATTATCGTCGCGGCCTTTCGATACCCGTACGGGTTTTATCGTTTGGAGGAAAAATGCCCGAAGAGAAAGGGACCGACGCGGACCTCCTCGGCCGCGTCGCGACGTTGACCGACATATTAGCTTACCAGGAAGGCGCCGTCGTCAGCCGGACCATCATCGGCAAAAAGGTCGGGACGGTGACGCTCTTCGCCTTCGCCGCCGGGGAGGGTTTGAGCGAACATACCGCGCCCTACGACGCGCTCGTCTACGCGGCGGACGGCGAGGTGGAGGCGACCATCGCCGGCGCGCGGCACGACCTTCACAAAGGCGAGATGATAATTATGCCCGCGGGCAAGCCGCACGCCCTCCGCGCCCTTACGCCGTTCAAGATGCTTTTGGTTATGATACGCGCTTAACGCTGCCGTCGTCGCCGTATTAACCGCAACCCGGCCCGCTCCGGCCCGGCCTCCCGGATAACGTCGGGACCTTTCTTCAGTTAAAGCGGCGAGAACCGGGTTACTTAGCCGGTTGTTCTTTGGCGAACGGTTTCGCGAGCGCGTTCGCGGCCTTCGCGAAGAGGAAGACCACGAAACAGATGATGAGGAAGTCGATGGAGCGCGCGACGAGGTGGCCGATTTTGACGTTGATCGGCCCGAGCGGCAGGATCCAATCCTCCCACCCGGTCCCGGGCACGATGACGTTGACGACGGGCATGACCAGGTCGTCTACAAAGGCCTGGGCATAGTCTTTAATGGCGATGCCGGTAACGATGCCCACCGCTACCGCGATAACGTTGAATTCCCGCAGGAATTTCTTGAACTCGGAGAAGATATTAGCCATGTTCGCCTCCCGGGCGTATGCCCCGCGGTCGGTTAGGGAAACGTTTACGTTCGTCCTTTTATAATACGAACGAAAGGCGTCGCCGTCAACGGCCGCGGTGGCGGGAACGGCCGGCGTAGCGCCCTACTTGCGGGCCGGCGGAAACGGCGATAGTATTTCGGGCCATCCGTTCCGCTTGACGCGCCCTCGCTTAAGTGTTACAATACCCAATAAAAAGCGCGCCGTGAGCGCCCTATCGTTATAGGCGACGTCGTGTTGCTTAATGGAAAGTCCTCACCGCCCGTCGCGGCCAGGGCTTTAATGCTACATAGGGGACGACGCCAAGAAAAACCCGGAACGGCCATAAATCGGCCGGCCGTCCGCGCCCCGGCGCGGCCTTACCTTTTGTTATGAAGGTCGTTTTATGAATGCGCTGTACTTGATAAGCGGTTTGTTGGCCGCGGGGCTCCTCGTCTACCTGTTCATCGCGCTTTTCAAGCCGGAGTGGTTCGAATGAACGGCGCGTCCTGGCTGCAGCTGGGGTTATACGTCGCGGCGCTCTTGGCGCTGGCGCTTCCCCTCGGGCGGTATATGGCCCGGGTTTACGCGCGCCGGCACGTCGACCTCGACCTCATCCTGGGGGGCGTGGAGCGCTTCGTCTATCGCGTCGCCGGCGTGCGCGCGGACGAGGAGATGGGCTGGAAGGTTTACGCGTGGTCGCTGCTACTCTTCAGCTTCGCGGGGTTGGTCGCCGTCTACGCCTTGCAACGGCTCCAGGGTTACTTCCCTTTGAACCCGGCCCGCCTCCCGGGCGTCGGCGGCTGGCTGGCGTTCAACACGGCGGCCAGTTTCGTGACCAATACCAACTGGCAAGCTTACGGCGGCGAGACGACAATGAGCTACCTCACGCAGATGCTCGCGCTGACGACCCAGAACTTCGTCTCCGCGGCGTCGGGGATGGCGGTCCTCGCGGCGTTGGCCCGCGGCCTTGCCCGCAAGGAAGCGGCGCGCGTGGGTAATTTCTGGGTGGACCTGGTGCGGGGTACGTTGTATATCTTGCTGCCGCTCTCGTTCGTACTGGCGCTGGCGCTGGTCTCGCAAGGCGTCGTCCAGACTTTCGGCGCCTACGTCAAGGTATCGCTGCTCGAGCCGTGGCGGGGCGCGGACGGCAAAACGATTACGGAACAGGTATTGGCGCTCGGGCCGGCGGCCGGCCAAATCGCCATCAAGGAGCTCGGCACCAACGGCGGCGGCTTCTTCAACGCCAACTCCGCCCACCCTTTCGAGAACCCGACGCCGCTGAGTAATTTTCTGGAGGCGCTTGCCATTCTCCTGATTCCCGCGGCCTTGTGCCATACCTTCGGCGCGATGGTCAAAGACCGTCGCCAGGGTTGGGCGTTGCTCGCGGCGATGTTGGTTGTCTTTATACCCCTTTTGGCCGTGACGGCCTGGGCGGAACAGGCGGGCACGCCGATTCTGGCGCGCGCCGGCCTGGACTTGCGCCCCGGCGACCTGCAACCGGGCGGCAATATGGAGGGGAAGGAGGTACGCTTCGGCATCGCGAATTCGGCGTTGTGGGCGGCGGCCACGACGGCCGCGTCCAACGGTTCGGTCAACGCGACGCACGATTCCTTTACGCCGCTGGGCGGCTTGGTCCCTATGTGGCTTATGCAGCTGGGCGAAGTCATCTTCGGCGGCGTCGGCTCGGGCGTCTACGGCCTGGTTATCTTCGCCCTCATTGCGGTGTTCATCGCCGGCCTTATGGTAGGCCGGACGCCCGAATACCTCGGGAAGAAGGTCGACGCTTTCGAAATGAAGATGGCGTCGTTGGCGGTTTTGATTCCGTGTGCGTTGGTCCTCGCGGGTACGGCGTTGGCCGTCGGCGTCGGGGCGGCGCGGGCCGCGATATTTAACCCCGGCCCCCACGGCTTCAGCGAGGTTTTATACGCCTTTTCCTCGGCCGCCAATAACAACGGCAGCGCCTTCGCCGGCTTGCACGCCGATAACACGTTTTATAACGTCGCGTTGGCGGCGGCGATGTTAATAGGCCGGTTCGGCGTGGCGGTGCCGGTCCTCGCCGTCGCCGGCTCGCTGGCGCGCAAGAAAGCCGTTCCCGCCGGGCCGGGGACGCTGCCGACCCATACGCCGTTATTCGTCATCCTATTGGTCGGCGTCGTTATCCTCGTCGGCGCGTTGACGTTTATCCCGGCGGCGGCGGTGGGCCCGGTAATCGAGCATCTCATAATGTGGCGATAAAACGGTAGTCGTCCCGGATATGGGTTCCAGGAAGTAGTTATGAGCAAGAAAGCCGGACCTGCGTCGCTCTTCGACGCCGGCGTCGTCCGCGGCGCCGTCGCCGGGGCTTTGCGGAAGATGGACCCCCGGTATCAGGCCCGCAATCCGGTTATGTTCGTGGTTTGGGTCGGCGCCGTTTTGACGACGGCGCTTGGGATACAGGCCGCGGCGGGGCGCGGCGAAGCGCCCGCCGGTTTTATCTTGGCCGTCGCCGCCTGGCTGTGGTTCACCGTTTTCTTCGCCCATTTCGCCGAGGCGATGGCGGAGGGCCGCGGCAAGGCGCAAGCCGCCGCGCTGCGGAAAGTGCGGCGCGACGTCACGGCCAAGCGCATCCGCCGCGCCGATCGCGCCGCGCCGTACGACGAGGTGTCGGCGACGGAATTGCGCAAGGGGGATATGGTCCTAGTGGAGGCCGGCGATATTATCCCCAGCGACGGCGACGTGGTGGAGGGGGTAGCGTCGGTTGACGAGAGCGCCATCACCGGCGAGAGCGCGCCCGTCATCCGCGAGAGCGGCGGCGACCGCAGCGCCGTAACGGGCGGCACGCGGGTTCTTTCCGATTGGTTGGTAGTTCGCATCGTCGCCAACCCCGGCGAGACCTTCATCGACCATATGATTTCGTTGGTGGAGGGGGCCAAACGCAAGAAGACCCCGAACGAGATAGCGTTGCACATCCTGCTGTGCGGCTTGACTATCATCTTCCTGCTCGCGACCGCGACCCTTCTCCCCTATTCGTTGTTCAGCGTCGGCGCCGCGGGCCAGGGTCAACCGGTCACCATAACGGTCCTGGTGGCGCTGCTGGTGTGCCTTATACCCACGACCATCGGCGGCCTCCTTTCCGCCATCGGCATCGCCGGCATGGACCGGATGCTGCGCGCCAACGTCATCGCGATGTCCGGCCGGGCGGTGGAAGCCGCCGGCGATGTGGACGTCCTTCTGCTCGATAAAACCGGAACCATAACCCTCGGCAACCGCCACGCCGTCGCGTTCCACGCCGCGGCGGGGGTGACGCCCGACGAATTGGCGGACGCGGCTCAGCTCGCGTCGTTGGCGGACGAAACGCCGGAGGGTAGGAGCATCGTCGTCCTGGCGAAGGAGAAATATAACCTCCGCGAACGGAACGTGGGGGAGTTGGGCGCGGCCTTCGTCCCGTTCAGCGCCAAGACCCGCATGAGCGGCGTAAACTTCGACGGGCGCGAGGTGCGCAAGGGGGCGAGTGACGTCATATCGGCTTTCGCGGTCGCGAAGGGCGGCGTAATGCCCGGGGAGGTCGTCCGGATGGTGGAGAGCATCGCGAAGGAGGGCGGAACGCCGCTGGCGGTAGCCGACGGCTCACGCGTCCTGGGCGTCATCGAACTGAAAGACATCGTCAAGGGCGGCATTAACGAGCGGTTCGCCCAACTCCGCGCTATGGGCATTAAAACCGTAATGGTTACCGGGGATAACCCGCTGACCGCCGCCGCCATCGCGGCCGAGGCCGGCGTGGACGACTTCCTGGCGGAAGCCACGCCCGAAGGGAAACTCGAGCTGATTCGCCAGTATCAGGGCCGCGGGTTGCTGGTCGCGATGGCCGGGGACGGCACGAACGACGCGCCGGCGTTGGCGCAGGCCGACGTCGCGGTGGCGATGAATACCGGGACCCAGGCCGCCAAGGAGGCCGGGAATTTGGTGGACCTCGACAGCAACCCGACTAAACTCATCGAGATCGTCGAAATCGGCAAACAGATATTGATGACGCGCGGCGCGCTGACGACTTTCAGCGTCGCCAACGACGTCGCCAAGTATTTCGCGATCGTCCCGGCCGCTTTCGCCGCTACTTACCCGCTCCTGGGGGTATTCAATATTATGCGCCTTCATTCGCCGCACAGCGCCATCCTGGCCGCGGTTATTTTCAACGCCCTGATCATCGTATTCTTGATTCCCCTCGCGCTCCGAGGAGTAAAATACCGGCCGCTCGGGGCGGCGCGCATACTCCGGCGGCATTTGTTGATATACGGTTTGGGCGGCTTAGCGGTGCCGTTCGTCGGCATCTGGCTTATCGACCGTTGCCTCGCGTTCTTGGGGTTGGCTTAGGGCCCTAAAAATGCTGAAACAACTCCGTCCGGCAGTCCTTTTATTAGCGTTCCTGACGCTGGCGTGCGGCGTCCTCTACCCGGCGGCGGTGACGGCCGTCGCGCAAGTCCTGTTCCCGCGCCAGGCCAACGGTAGTATAATGTACGCGGCGGGGCGCTCGCTCGGGTCTTCGCTCATCGGCCAACCTTTCCGCGACCCGCGTTATTTTTGGCCCCGGCCTTCCGCGACCGCGCCGATGCCCTATAACGGCGGCGCCTCATCCGGTTCGAACTTGGGGCCCACTAACCCGGCGTTGGCCGCCTCGCTCGCGGAACGCGTCGGTGCGCTGAGGGCGGCCGACCCCGGGAACGGCGCGCCGGTGCCGGCCGACCTCGTCACCGCTTCCGCCAGCGGCCTGGACCCGCACATCTCGCCCGCCGGGGCTTATTATCAAGCGCGCCGCGTGGCACGCGCCCGCGGCCTTGCGGAACGCGACGTCCGCGCGTTGATAGGCCGGCATATTGAAGGGCGGCAACTAGGCGTCTTAGGCGAGGCGCGAGTGAACGTTTTGCGCCTTAACCTCGCGCTGGAACGCCTCCGTTGACCCGGTAATATTATATGGATGACGAACGGCCTACCCCGGAAGAAATGTTGGAGCGCTTACACGCCGCGGCGCCGGATAACGGCCGCGGCAAGCTCCATATATTCTTCGGCGCGGCGCCCGGCGTCGGGAAGACCTACACGATGTTGGAGGCGGCGCGCGTAAAGAAGCGCGAAGGGGCGGATGTCGTCGTGGGGTGGGTCCAAACCCACGGCCGTCCCGAGACGGACGCGTTGTTGGAGGGTTTGGAAATACTCCCGCCCCAGGTCATACCGTACCGCCATCTCAAATTCCAGGAATTCGATTTGGACGCCGCGCTGGCCCGGCGCCCGGCGTTAATCATCGTCGACGAGCTGGCGCACACCAACGTCCACGGCTCGCGGCACGCTAAAAGATGGCAAGACGTCGAGGAACTGTTGGAACAGGGCGTCGACGTCTTCACGACGCTGAACGTTCAACACATCGAAAGCCTTAACGACGTCGTCGTCCAGATCACCGGCGTCGTCGTGCGCGAAAAAGTCCCGGATTCCATATTCGACGCCGCGGAGGAGGTCGAACTCGTCGACCTGCCGCCCGAGGAATTGCTCCAGCGCTTGCGGGAGGGAAAAGTTTACGTCAAGGAGATGGCCGCCCGCGCGGTCGAGAATTTTTTCCAGGTCGGCAATCTCATCGCGCTGCGCGAGCTGGCGCTGCGACGGACGGCGGAACGCGTCCACGCCCAGATGGGTTCCTACCGCCGCGAACACGGCGTTAAGAGGACGTGGGCCACGGCGGAGGGGGTCGTCGTCGCCGTAAGCCCGGCGCCGCAGTCGGGCAACCTCATTCGGGCCGCGTACCGGATGTCGTCGCGCCTACGCGCGCCGTGGGGGGCCGTATTCGTCGAGACCCCCAAATTCGTCAACCTGTCCGCGGCGGCCCGCCAGCGCATCAACGACCACCTGAAGATGGCGGAGGAGTTGGGCGCCGAAATCATAGTCGCCTCCGGGGAAAACGTGGCCGAGGAAGTTTTGGCCGCCGCCCGTAAACGCAACGCCACCCGCATCCTGGTCGGCAAATCGCAACGGCCCCGGTGGCGGACGCTGTTGCGGCCGTCGGCGGTGGAGGGGATTTTGCGCGGGAGCGGGAACGTCGACGTTATCGTTACCACCGGCGAGGAGGTGAAAGCGAAAACTCGGGAATCGTCGGCGCCGGCCGCCGCGCCGTTCCCGTGGCGCGAATACCTCGCGTCTCTTGTCGCGGTGGGGGCGGCGACGGCCGTTTGTCGGCTGATGTTGCCCGTCTTCGACTTGGCCGACCAGGCGATGGTGTATTTATTGTGCGTCGTCCTGGTCTCGAGCCGTTTCGGGCGGGGCCCGTCCTTATTCGCGTCCGTCTTGAGCGTGGCGGCGCTCGATTTCTTCTTCGTCGCGCCGTATTTCACGTTCACCGTCAACGACATCGGCCATATTATTACGTTCGGCGTTATGTTGGTGGTGGCGTTTTTAATAAGCTCCCTTACGTTGCGCATAAAACAACAGGCGGCGTGGGCCCGGGAACGCGAAAGGCGCACGTCGTCGTTATATGCCATGGCCCGCGACTTCGTCGCGCTCACCGATACGCAGGAAATCGCGCGCCACGCCGCTCAGCACGTGCGGGATTACTTAGGGGTTGAGGCCAAGGTCATACTCCGGCCCGCGTTGGAGACGCCGGCCGAAGCGGCGGCCGACCGGCGTTCCTTTTCGATTAACGAGCCGCACGAGCGTGCCGTCGCGACTTGGGTAATGACCCACGGCCGCGAGGCGGGCCGTTCTACGGAGACGTTGTCCGGGGCGGAAGGGCTCTATATTCCTTTACGGGGAACGCGGGGCGTACTCGGCGTTCTGGCGGTGGAGACGCCGGCGCTGAAACGCGCGTTGGCCCCCGCGGAGAAAGACCAAATAAATGCTTTCGCTCATCAGACGGCGTTGGCGATTGAAAGGGCCATTTTAGCGGGCGCGGCCGCGAAAGAGATAAGTGGCGTCGGCTAAGGCAAATGAAACCTTGAGTCGTTGGTGGAAACGCCGCCGCTTAGGCGACGTTTTTTTGTAAATTTTATGTCGCCGCCTAAAATTACCGCGCTTGGGCGCTTTAAGGCCGCGGCGTCGGCGACGGCGTTACGCCGCCGCGCCGCATATTTTTTCGCCGTCCCGCTAAACCCGCGCCCGCGCGCCGTTGTCAAAAGTTAAGATTGAGGTGGATTAAAACTTTTAACGAGGTTATATTACCGCTACGTAATTAAAGCCCCACGGACCCGAGGCTGGAGGCTATCATGAAGCGCTGCGCAATTCCCGTCGTCATTTTATCTTTCCTTCCGGCGGTAACCGTTTTCGCCAACGGCCATACGAGCGACGAGCCGCCGGCCGTCGGCCCCGATTACAAGGATAACCCGCCGCCGAGCGCCGACGCCGCCCTCGCCGACGCCCGGACCTATTTCGACGAGGGCTCCTATAAGTGGGCGCTGGCCGCGGCCGAGGAGCTGCAAAAGCGTTGGCCCGACAGGCCGGCGCGAGCGGAGGGCGACCTGGTCGCGCTGCGCTGCTACCTCCAGCTCGAGATGTGGCCCGAGGCCGACGCGGCCTTCGCCGCGTATTTCAAACGCCATAAGAAATCGAAATGGGCCGCGGACGCCGCGGACCTGCTGGTCGACGCCTATTCCGAGACGCGCCACGTCTACGACGGCTGGGGCTGGCAGTCGTACCTCGGCGAGAAGTACGACTTCTACGTCTACGGCGGCGACGCGGACCGCGCCAGGTTCGATAAGTTACGACGCGACGCGTTAAAACAAGCCAAATCCGTTTATCAGGGTTTGATTAAACGAGCCGCCGCCGACGAGCGCGCCCAGCTGGCCGACCGCCTCGTCCTCGATTATTTAATAATATACCCCTATTACGACTGGGACCACGCCGGCGACGAGCCGGAACGCGCGTACGAGCGGCGAGCTTCTTATCTCGGCGACGTAGGCCGGCTCGAGATGAGCAATAATATGCGCTCCATCCTGGCGGTCGAGGAAGCCCTTCTCGAGCTCGGTTATTTGCCGGCGGACGCGGCGGCGTGGGAAGCCGCCGGCCTGCCTCCCGACGAATACGACGGTTGGTTGCGGGAAAGGCGTTTCGCCGCGGCCCGGGCGAGGCTGGAGGAAATCGCCGCGGCCTACGGCGACGCGCCCGGCGCGATGCTGGCCCGGGCGGCCCTCGCCCATTACGACGTTACGTTCCTGGACGACCCGGCCGCGGCCGCGACGGCCTTCGACGAGCTAGCCGACTCGCTGCCTAACGAAATCTACGCCGAGCTTAACCGGCGGTACGCGCGGCACCTCCGCGCGCCGGCCTTGGCCGTATGGCACGTAAAGGCCGACCCGGCGGCCTCGCCGGCGGTGTCGGTGGAGCTGGCCTGCCGCGTAATCCCCGAAGTGGAGTTAACGATTTACGCCGCGGACCCGGCGAAATACCTCGAGCTGCAGCGCGAGCTCGCCGCGGTTAAGGCCGTGGCTGAGGCCGCCGCCGAAGTGGAAGGCCAAGGGGTTGCCCGCGTCGAGGAGTACCGGCCGGTCCCGACGGCGGGACTGCCGGGGGTTAAAAACGAGGTCGGGCGCTGGACCGTCGCGACCGGCTGCGAGGAGGGCGACTACCATATTAAAAAAGTAGTCGCGACGCGCGACGACCTCGCGCCGGGGCTATACGTGGTGGACGCGCGGGCGGGGGACGAGTTCTCGCGGGCGATGTTTTTGCTGACGAGGGCGGCGGCGGTGGCCGCCACCGACAACGAGGAGCTCTACCTCCAACTGGTTGACGCCCGGACGGGCGCCGCCGCCGCGCTCGGCGACCTATGGGCCTATAACGTTTATTACAAACCGGACGAGCAGGGATACAACAAAGAGTTCGTCGACGCGGTCGCGGTCGACGCCGCGCCGCGCGGCGACGGCGTTTTGATCGACCTCACCAAGTTCCAGAAAAGCAGCACGGCGTTCTTCGTGCTCGGGTCGGCGCTGGGGCCGGCGGTATACAGGTGCAGCACCGCCTGGCAGGTGCGCGACCGCGAGGCCGTCGCGGGGACGGTCATAACGGACCGGCCGCTCTACCGCCCGGGCGACAAGGTCTCGTTCAAGGGCATCGTGCGCCGGGTGGATTACGTCGAGAAGGTCCTGGCGCCCGTCGCGGGGCAGGAGGTCGAGGTCGTCCTTAGCTCGCCCGACGGCCAGGAGGTGTGGAAGGATAAGGCCGTGACCGACGAGTTCGGCACCGTCGCCGGCGAGCTCGAGCTCCCGGCGGGCGTTCGGCTGGGTCGCCAGGCGCTCCACTTAAAGTGGGCGGAAGGCGAGAGGAAGTTCGACGTATCCGGTTCCTTTGACCTGGAGGAGTACGAGAAGCCGGAGTACGAGGTGGTCGCGACCGCCGGCAAGGACCGGTATTTCTCGGGCGAGACGGTGGCGCTCGACGTCGTCGGCTCCTATTACTTCGGCGCGCCGATGGCCGGCGCCGCGGCGTCGTACGAAGTGTATCGCCAGGGCTATACGCCCAAAGAATACGAGTACGAAAAGTTGATAACGAAAGGCGAGGGCGTCCTGGACGCCGAGGGGCGCCTCAGGCTCTCCTTCGGCACGCCCTGGGCCAAAAGTTACGACAATTACTTTACCGTGCGCCTTAAGGTCACCGACGTAAGCCAGCGCGTCGTCGAGGAGACGGCCTACGTGAACACGTATAAGACGGACCGCTTCGTCAGCCTCTCCACCGATAAATACGACTACCGCGCAGGCGAGACGGTGAAGGTAGACCTGTGGGCCGACGACTGGTACGACAAGCCGGTCTCGGCCGAGGTCGTCGTCGAGGCCTACGAATACCTGTGGGACAGCGAGCGCGGGTATTACCGCGGCAAGGTGCTGTATGAGGCGAAGACGACGACCGACGCCGACGGCCGCGGCGTAGCCGAGTTCGAGCTGGCCGCGCCGCCGGACGAGGTAGAAGTCGCCGCCCGGGTCGAAGGAACCAACGGCGCCGCGTACGAGACCTCCGTTACCGTGAAGTTCGTGGCGGGGCCGGCGGAGACGACGGCCCGCAAACCGGAGATAGGCATAACGGTGAGCGACAGCTACCCGGAGCTGGGCGACGACGTCGACGTTACGTTGGAGTCGCGGTTCGACGAGGCGGAGTGTTTGATAACCCTTTACTCCGGCCGAATCGTCGGCGTCAGGCGCGTTAAATTGGAACCGGCGGACCTGGGCTCGCGCGCGACGTTCCCTCTCGCCGTCGACGACGCCATGGTCCCCACCTGCACCCTCTACGCCGCCGTCGTCCGCGACGACGCCTCCTGGACCGCCGACGCGTCGCTGTACGTGACCAATACCAACGTCCGCATGAAAGTGGAGGTCGCGGCCGGCAAAGACGTATACCGGCCGCGGGATGAGGCGACGGTGACGGTCAAGTGCGCCGACCCCGCGGGCTTACCGCTCGCCGCGGACGTCTCGCTCGCCGCGGTAGACGCGTCGCTTCTCGCGCTGCGGCCCGACGAGACGTACGCCGTCCCCGGCACGTTCGAGGGCGCCCTCGGCCGCTACGGCTACCTGCAGCAGAACGATTCGCTGGCCGACCGGGGCTTCGTAGGCCGCGCCGTCTTCTGGTTCCCCTATTATCCCATCTATTACGACGCTTACGGGACCATGTTTCTCCCCGAGGACGCCGAGCGTTGGGGCCCGGCGGCCAACATGCTCGAGCGCATCTACCTCCCGGCGCTGGTCGGCCCGGACCTCGAGCCGTATTTCGAGTTCGCCGACGCGGACCTCTTGGGGCGAGAGGTCGCGTATTACCGGGCGTGGGGCGACCGCGGCGTCGGCCTAATCGATTCGCTGTCGGGGATCGCGTATCGCGGCGGCGGGGGCGGCGGGGGCCTTGGAATGGGCGGCGGGACCGCCGAAGCCACGAGGACTTTCGCGCCGGGCGCGCCGGCCCCGGCCGAGGGTAAGGCGATGAAGCGGGAGGAGGCCGCCGACAAGGAGAAGGCCGGCGAGTTCGCCGCGGCGGAGGTCCGCACGGAGTTCGCGGATACCGCCGTCTGGCTGCCGCACGTCTACACTTCTGAAGCCGGCGGCGCGAGCGCGTCCTTCAAGCTCCCCGACAACCTCACCGATTGGCGCGTCATGGCGCTCGCGCTCGACCGCGGCCAGCGGTTCGGCTGGGGTTCGACGTCGTTCAACGTCAATAAATTCATCATCGCCCGGCTGAAGGCGCCGCGGTATTTCGTCGCCGGCGACGTGGCGCGCCTTACGGCCGTCGGCCACAATTACCTCAAAGAGGCGAAGGAGCTGAAGCTCGCCGTGGCGGAGGAGGGCCTCGTCGGCGTAAGGGGCGAGGCGTCGACGACGGCTGAGGTCCCGCCGGACGGCCAGGCGGTCCTCTACCGGTGGGTGGAGGCGCCGGCGGCGGGGGAGGCGCGTCTCGTCACGTCGGCCTTGACCGACGTCGAGTCCGACGCCGCGGAGCTGAAGTTGCCCATTTACCCGCACGGTACGCGGGTCCGCCAGGCCTTCGGCGGCCGCCTGCGCAAGGAGGTATCGCACGAGCTTACAGTCGCCGAGGGTATGGTAGCCGACACCTTCGCGGCCGAGCTCTACGTCACGCCGTCGCTGGCGGCTACGCTGAGCCACGGCCTCGACTTCTTCCGCGAATACCCCTACGACTGCGTCGAGCAGACGCTGAATCGCTTCCGGATGAACGCGCTCTTGGCCGCGGCGGCGGCGGACCTCGGCTTGGAGCAGTCAAAACTCGCCGAAGGTTTGACCGAAGCGGTCGACGAGGGCGTCGCGAGGCTGGCGGAGCAGCAGACGGCGGCGGGCGGTTGGCCGTGGTGGAAGGGCGGCCGCGAGTCGCCCTATATGACGGCCTACGCCGTCGACGGCCTCGGCGCCTTGCGCGGCAACCCGTTCCTATCCGCGAACGCCGCCGGCAAGGTCGAGGCGATGTACGGCGCCGGGGAGAAATACCTGGCCGGCTACGTCGAGGATTGGCGCAACGACCGGGACCGCTATCCGGATGCCCTCTCGCTTTACGTCGCCGACGTCGCGTTGCGGACGGGCATGTTGAAGGCGGACGACGAGGCCGCGGCGGAGGTGGCCGACTACTACTTCGAGCACCGTTCGCCGCAGAGCCACATGAGCCTCGCGCTTTTGGCGTCGGTCCTCCACCGACTGGGCGACGAGCAGCGCCTCGCGGTAATACTCCGGAATTTGGATAACGGCGCCAAGGTGGGGCGGGACAACACGCTCCACTGGGGCGAGGACCCGGCTAGCTGCTGGCGGTGGTGGGACGACGCCGTCGAAACGACGGCCAAGGTCTTAGACGTCAAGCTGGCGCACCAGGCCGACAGCCCGCAGCTACCGTATATCGTGGACTGGCTCGTTGACCAGCGGCGCGGCGCCTCTTGGAAATCCACCAAGGACTCCGCCGCGGCGACCACCGCGGTCATCCGCTACATCCTGGCGCGGCCCGAGCTCGCCGCGCCCATCGTCGTGGCGTACCGCGCCGGCAAAGCCGAAGGCGGCATGGAGCTCGAGCCGACGGCCTACGAGGCGCCGGGCGAAAGGGTGACGTTCGCGCCGGAAGAGTTCGCGCCGGGCGCAAACGAGATGAGCTTGACCCGCACCTCGGGCGAAGGGCCGGCCTTCTACACTATGGCGGTGGAGTACTACGCCGAGGCGAGGGACCTCCCCGCGGTGCAGGGCTCCGTAACGCTCGAGCG
>Ga0153916_10000557_pt1 | contig 25331 bp, 17 predicted proteins | sample Opewatmetagenome_FD_109642 | JGI IMG/M metagenome (GOLD analysis project Ga0153916, IMG submission 109642) | Freshwater wetland microbial communities from Ohio, USA - Open water 3 Core 3 Depth 4 metaG | ecosystem: Environmental > Aquatic > Freshwater > Wetlands | place: USA: Ohio, Lake Erie...
GATCATCATGGCGATCGGCGCTTGGTTGCCCTCTTCGCCCATCGGCCCCTGGCTTGGGTTTACCCCGCTGCCCCTACTCTACTGGCCCCTGCTCGCGTTGACGCTCTTCTGTTACGTCTTGCTTACTCAGGGGGTGAAGATGTGGTTGATACGCAAGGCGTGGATCTGAAGGGGCCACAGCGTGAGTTAGCGATCGCCCGCGGGCGGCTGCTTGGGTGCCGGCCCCGCCGGCTTGGTCTCTCGCCGCGCGACACGGAGCAGGAGTTCAAGAGGGCGCAGGTCGTGTTCATCCTCGATCTCACCCACGATCTCCTCGAGGATGTCCTCCAGCGTGATGAGTCCCAGAACCCTCCCGTCTTCCTCACGCACCAGAGCCATGGGACGGTGGGCCCTGAGAAACAGTTCGAGCGCCGCGGCCAGGTCGTCGTTGGGCTTCAGGAAGCGGGGCGGATAGAGGGCATCCTCCAGAACGACCGCTCCCCGCAGGCTGAAGAGGTGGAACAAGTCCTTGGTGTTGACAATCCCGACGACGTTGTCCAACTCACCCTTGTAGACCGGCATCCGCGTGTGCGCCCCGAGCCGCACCGCCTCCAGCACCTTCTCGGGCGGAGCGGTCAATTCCAGCATCGCCATCTTGTCCCGCGGAACCATGCAGTCGCGGACTCGTTTCCCGGACAGGCGGAAGGCTTGCTGCACGACCTCGGCCTGAGTCTCACCGAGGATCCCCGCTTCTTCCGTGTCCTCGATGAGGAGCGATAGCTCCTCGATCGAATGAACCATCTCTCGGACGCTGGCAGGTTGAAAGCCCGAGAATCGGAGGATCGCGTTCCCCGTGCCGTTCATGGCGCGGATCAACGGCCATCCCACTCTGGCGAACACATTCAGCGGCGCCGCCACCCAGAGGGCCATGCCATCGGGCTTTTGCAGTGCCATGGTCTTGGGAATCAGCTCGCCGAAGACGACGTGCAGGAATGTGATGAGAAGAAAGGCGATCACTAAGGCGATGGTGTGAGCCGCAGTTCCCATCCAGGCAGCCGGCAGGAAGCCAAACACCGGCTCGAAAAGGTGAGCAAGTGCCGGTTCTGCGGCCCAGCCTAAGGCAAGGCTAGCCAGGGTAATCCCCAATTGGGTCGCGGCAATGGAGCGGTCGAGATTCGCCACCGCCGACTCAACGCCTTTGGCGCCCTTCTGGCCGTGATGTACCATCTCCTCGACGCGGGTCTTGCGGACCGCCACCAGCGCAAACTCGGCCGCCACGAAGAGGCCATTCATGGCCACGAAGAGAGGGACACTCAAAAGGCCGAGAAGGGACCAGAGCCATGTTATCTCCATTGAGTTCGGGCCTCCTACTGCCCGGCCATAGCCCAGGGCAGGCTGCAAGTGATTCCGCAAGGGCCCATTCAGACGGCCATCGAGCTAATGCCGTCGACCTACCTGACACGCTTCGGGACCGCCGGGGGCCCGACGCCGTTGCCTGCCTGGAAAGACTATTTCTTTTTGGCCTCACGGGAATCAGGCGACTCGGCCAGCGTGAAGAGAATGACCTCCTCGCCGGTGACGGTGCTGATGTCATGGTGCAGGCTCAGCACCTTGACGCCCGTGACCTCCTGGACCATCGCTTCCAGGACCGGCCGCGCCATTTCGACCAGGTGGGTCCGTACTTGCTTGAGCAAGTCCCTCCCTTTCTCGGCCGGGAGCGACTTGACCAGGTGCTGTTCGGCGGCGGTCAAAACGCCTTGAAGGCGGACCACGAGGAGATCACCGAGCAGGTGGGTGTGAATGTTCTTGGGACCCCGGCCCATGTAGTCCTGCTCAAAGCGACTCACTCCTTCACAAATGGCGGCTTCGAGTTCTCCCAGCGTTCTCATAGCGACCCCCCTGACTAGAGGAGCCCCCAAGCGGAAGCCCTCATTTATCGGCGGAACAGGAACCGTCACTAAGAGCACTCGCGTCGAAGTATTGATGGATGCAAGTCGTTACCTGACAATGACTTCCTTGCCGGACAGCCTCTAAGCGGCACAAGAAACTAATGATACCAAATGTGGAAGGAAGGAAGAAGCCTTATTGTATTTCCCGCTCAGCGGCTTAGGATTGTAGCGGTGGAAGAGCCGCGGCGCAATTGATCGCGGCTTTGCCAACGAAGTCGTCGGATGACTAGATGGAGAGCAACCCGGCCGTGCCGGGGGGCTCGTTGACGAGTAAGCCGACGTGGTCGAACACCTCCGGGTGTTCCGCCACGTCGGTTTTTTTGTTCTTGTCGGCCGCCGTGGTCCGGACGAACGATCCTTTCGCAGAAAGGTGCAGAGACATGTTGACCCGATGGCAGCATTCCTGCCTCGGAGAGATTGACGTAGGCGGCCGTAATGAACGTGAGGACGGCGCCTGCAACTAACTGAGTCCAAGTCGTCGGATGACTAGATAGAGAGCAGCCCGGCTCGGCTGGGAGGCTGGTTAGCGAGTAAGCCGACGTGGTGGAATGCCTTCGGGTGATCCGCCACGTCGGTTTTCCAATTTTTGGCGATGTGCGGCGTTCGCAAGTACCCAGGGAGTAGTCCCATGAAAAAGCTCGATCCAACCATGGCGCAGCAGGTTGCCCAGGCGATCAGCGTCTTCCAAGAGCAGCGGACTGGCTATCCGCCCAAAGCCGTGACCGTGGTCCTGAGCGATGACACGCTGGTCGTCACGCTGCACGAGGCGCTGTCGCCCGCCGAGAAGGCCCTGGCCAGCAGCACCCCCGAGGGCGCCACTCAGGTACAGGAGTTTCACCGACAACTCTTCAAGAGCTCCGTCGACTTGCTGCGAGAGGAGATCAAGCGTATCACCGGGGTCGCGGTGGGCGAAGCCGCCGCGGAAGTGGAGACGACGACCGGCGCCGTCGTGCATGCATTCACAACCGGCGCGATGGTGCAGGTGTTCCGGCTCGCCGGCAGAATCCCTGCGGAGGCCTGGCATGGGAGTGGACCAGAGAATCAGTCACAGAAAGCGGAGGTTCAACCATGCTAGTCTTCTCGAGGAAACACCAGGAATCGGTCGTGATCGGAGGGGCCGATGGCTTCCATCGCCTGCTGAAGGTCACAGTGCTCGGTATCGCTGGCGGGAGCGTGCGACTGGGCTTCGAGGTCGATCCCGATGTTCCAGTCCATCGTTCGGAGGTGTGGGAACGAATCAACGCTGGCGGCCAGGCAGGCATTCTGACGGAGGGCACCGCCGCGGCGCTGACGTGATGCCCTGAGCCCGCTCAGCAATAGGGTCAAGCAGAGGGTCTCCCAGACCCCAGGAAAACCGACCGCAGGGACCGCAAGTTTACTGCCGTACATGACTGAGATGCAAGTGTCTAACTGTGGAACGTGAAAGGAGCATGCTATGCAACCGATGGTGTTCGCCCTGTTGTTCGTAGTTGCGGTTGTGGTGGTCGTCTTTCTCGCGGGCATAAGGATTGTTCGTCCCACCCATAGGGGACTGGTAGAAAGACTGGGCAAGTATCGGCGTTTTGCCGATCGTGGTTTCAACTGGATCATCCCTCTTATTGACCGAATGGTCCAGGTCAATATCACCGAGCAGATGGTGGACGCCCAGCCGCAAGAGATCATCACGAACGACAATCTCAACGCCAGGGTGGATGCCCAGGTGTACTTCAGGGTGCAGGAAGACGAGGCAAGCGTCAAGAGCTCCCAGTACAACGTCAACAACTATCAGTGGCAGATTGTGAACCTCGCTCGTACGACACTCCGCAACATCATTGGCACACTCACCTTGAAATCGGCAAACAGTGAGCGTGACAAGATCAACGGCGCGCTTCTGACCACGCTGAGCAAGGAAACCATGAACTGGGGGCTGGCGATCGTCAGGACCGAGTTGAAGGAGATCGACCCTCCCAAGGATGTCCAGGAGACGATGAACAAGGTGGTGAAAGCAGAAAACGAGAAGGTAGCCGCCTTGGATTACGCCAACGCGGTCGAGAGGCAAGCGGACGGAGAAAAGCGGGCGGAGATCAAAAAGGCCGAAGGGATCAAGCAGGCCAAGATTCTCGCGGCCGAGGGCGAGGCCGAGGCAATCCGACTCGTCAACGAGGCGGCCAACACGTACTTCGTTGGAAACGCACAACTTCTCAGAAAACTCGAGGCCCTTGAAAAAGCTCTGAGCACCAATGCAAAAATCGTCATTCCGTCGGGTTCTGAGCTTGTCAATGTGATTGGAGAGATGGCCGGCGTCTTGCCGCTGACGGAGGCAACCCGATGACGCCATACCGAAGGCCAGCAAACTGGGATGCGCATCTTCCTGGCGGACAAGTCCGGGGGGTGCAGGAGAACACCGCCGCAAAGGTGGCTGAGGCGGAAGCGACCGCGAAGGCTGGGGAGCTCCAGGCCACTTCTTCCGAAGCAAGGAAAGCTTCTGCTGAAGACGCTCAAGCTGATCTGGACGCGATCGCCAGAATGGCGTCCGAAGGCGGCCCAAGTTGTTGATGCCGCGAGGGTCGTAACGTGCAAGGAGAGGGCCGCAACATGAGTTACAGGAAAAAGAGGCTGAGGGATGGGACAATCCGACTGGGAATGGGCCGACAAAGCCCTCCGTGACAACCGATGCTCGGCTGAGTTCGCGCGTGAGGCGGCGACGCGGTGCGAGGCCTTGCGGAAGCCATCCCCCCTGCTGTCGGAACCGGAGTACATCGCGGCGGGCTTTCCGCCGAATGGGGTACTCGGAACAGCCCGAGGAGGTGACCAGTGAGTACCGTTCGTCCCCTTTTCGTATCCACTTATCCGCCGGAAGAGTGCGGATTGGCGACCTTCACCCGGGACTCAGCCGACGCCGTGGACATGGCGGCGCCGGAGTCGGTGTCCGCGGTAGCGGCAATCCGGAAGACACGCGCGATCTGCTACGAGGATTCGCGCGTGGTCCACGTGATCGACAACCACCGCGCGGACGCCTACCGCCTTGCCGCCGAAGTCGTCAACGAGGGACCGTGCGACGTGGTGAGCTTGCAGCACGAGTTCGGCCTCTACCCTGGCGAGTGGGGCGTTCGCGTGTTGGACTTTGTGCGCGAATGCCGCAAGCCCATCGTCACCACCTTCCACACGCTCTTGGCCCAACCGGACCCGCTGCCGCGGCGCATCATCCAGAACTTGGCGGCCCGCAGCCGGGGCATCGTAGTCATGACGAAAGTCGCCGCGCGGCTCCTGGGCAGCGTCTACGGCGTGTCGGGTTCGCACGTGCGGGTAATCCCTCATGGAGTACCGAAGGTGCCGTATCATCGCGACGGCAGGCACAAGGCACAACTGGGACTCGCGGGACGCCGGGTGATTTGCACCTTCGGACTCATCAGTCGAGGCAAGGGGCTGGAATACATGATCCGCGCCATGCCCCGGATCGTTGCCGTCTTTCCCGAGGTTATCTATTTGATCGTGGGCGCCACCCACCCGCAGGTCAAGCGCCAGGAAGGTGAGGTTTACCGAGAGAGTCTGGTCGAGATGGCCCAGGCGCTGGGCGTCGGCGCGAGTGTGCGTTTCGTCAACAAGTACCTCGACCTTAGCGACCTGCTGGCGCACTTGCAGGCCTGCGACGTGTACGTCACCCCCTATCCGGGGAAAGACCAGATTGCCAGCGGCACCTTGGCGTATGCCTTGGCTGCGGGAGGAGCGGTGGTGAGCACGCCCTACCTGTACGCCGAAGAAGTCCTGGCCGACGGGCGGGGCCTGCTCGTGCCCTTTGGCGAAAGCGAGGCCATGGCGGGTGCGACGCTGCGACTGCTGACGGACACCGCATTCCAGATGGAAACTCGGCGCCAAGCTTACCAATACGCGAAGCCCATGTTCTGGCCGAACGTCGGCCGGCAGTACTTGGAGTTCTTCACCGAGGTTGTGTCCGCCAGTGAAACGACGGTCGCACCCCTGTACCGCGGGGCTTCTGCGACGCCGAGCGGTGAGCGTGAGCCTGCGCAACTAGTGCAAGCGGGTCGGTAATGCATGCTCGTGACTGAAATCAGGTCGATTCAAGAAAAGAAAGAAAATCGCGATGGAACTGCCGACACGTCCTCATGCGGATCGATTCACGACGCCCGGCCGCTATCGCGAGTTGGAGACTCAGATTCGGCGTCGCGTTGAGGGAAGCGACATACCGATCCTCTTCATCTACGCGTTCGATCCGCGAACCCGCCTGGGGCCGTTCGTGTTTGTCGACAAGACGCTCATTCCCGGCGCCCCGCGGGCCGTGGGGTCGGCGCTATACGCCGCGGGCTTCCGCAACGTTCGCCTGGTGCTGCAGCAGTGGAACCCCAATCTCCGGCCCAGCGCCGCACGCTTCGGCGGCAAGCCTCCAGAGGTCCTCATGGTCTCCGCCATGCAGATCCACAGCGCGCCGGCCTACCGGCTGATCCGCGACGCGTGGCAATTGGGCGATGACCGGCCGCTGATCCTGGCCGGCGGCCCCAAGGCCGTCTACGAGCCGTGGGACTTCTTCGGGCTTTCGCCCGACGGCCGCGAAGGGGCCGACGTGGTCGTTACCGGCGAGGAGTACGTGCTCTTGGAACTCCTCGACAGGATTGTCGAACTGAAGGGGCCCGGCGATACGATGCGCGCGGCCTATGAGCGGGCCCGCGAGGGCGGGCTGCTGGAAGACATTCCGGGACTGGTCTACCGGCCCGACTCGCGCGATGGCCTGCCCGATTACCTGGTCAACACCGGCGTGCAGCGGCTCGTTCAAGACCTCGACGAGCTGCCGCTGCCGCTGGAGGCCATGGGGCTGTTCGAGCCTCCGCATCGCCGCGCCTTGTTAGCGCGCGAGCCGATCCCGGCCGAGCGAATCGGCCGCCACGCCGAGACCGTGGCGATTGTCACCACCCACGGCTGCCAGTTCCATTGTCCGTACTGTCCCATCCCGGGCTACAACCAGTTCACCTTTCGGAGCCGCAGTCCGGAGCGGATGGTCGAGGAGATGGCAGGGATTGCGGAGTTCTGCGGCATTTCCAGCTTCTTCGGCACCGACGACAACTTCTTCTGCCACCGAGAGACTGCGGAAGGGGCATTCACGGCCATGGCACGCGGCAAGGTGGGCAACAGGCCGTTCCGCAAAGCGATTACCTTTGCCACGGAGGCCACCGAGTTCGACGTCTTCAAAAACCAGGACCTCTTGCCCTTGGCCCGCGATGCGGGCCTGCGCGGCCTCTGGCTGGGGATCGAAGACCTGACGGCCAGGCTGGTCAAGAAAGGACAGAGTCCCGAGAAGACGAAGACTCTGTTCAAGCTGCTTCTAAAACAGGGCATTGCCCCGATGCCGATGATGATGCACCACGATGGTCAGCCGCTCTGGACGTGGCGCGGATTGTACGGCCTGCTCAACCAGGTGCGATTCCTTTGGAGGGCAGGCGCGCCGACCTGCCAGGTGACGCTGTTGACACCCTGGGTAGGCAGCAAGGGCTACGAACAGCCGTTCCGCGACGGCCTCGTGCTGAGCAGGGCCGGCGGGCAGCCGATCGAGCAGTACCAGTACGACGGCAATCATTGCCTGGCCACCAGCGACGCGCACCCGTGGCGCCGGCAGATCAACATGCTCGTCAGCTACGCCGCGTTCTACAACCCGCTGAACCTGTTGCTGGCCTTACCGCGGTTCGACAAGGTGTGGGCCGATCGGGTCGTGTTCCAGTTGCTGGGTATGGTCGGGCTCGCCAAGTCGATCTACCAGTCGCGCAATTGGCTCGGGCGGCTGATTGCGGGGCCGATCGAGAAACTCGCCGAATTGCCGCGGTCCAGGTTCCCCACGGTCGCGCCGAACGGCGTGTCGCCCGAGCTTATCCAAGGGGGCATGTAATGCACGTTGGTGACCGGATCGCGCTGGATCATCTGGATCGCATGACCGACTCGACAGGGCTGATCCAGCATGCCATCTATGGTATTCCGCGGCGCGAAAGCGGCTACACCACCGACGACAACGCTCGGGCTCTGCGCCTTTGCGTTCGTCTATGGAATCAGCACCCCGAAGAGCGGATGTTGAAGCGGGTGACCACCTACTTGAGCTTCCTAGAATACGCGCGTGGCGTCGGCCATGGGTTCCACAATTCTCTCAGTTACGACCGCCGCTGGCTCGATGCGGAAGGGTGCGGCGACTGCCATGGCCAGGCGGTCCGCGCGCTGGCCGAAGTGCTCGGCAGCAGTCTGCCTGACGACTACCGCGCATTGGCCCGCGAGTTGATCGACGCGGTCCTGCCCACGCTCGCCGATCTGCGGAGCCTGCGCGCGCAGGCGTACGTGATTCTGGCTTTGGGGCATCTCTGGGCGGAAGGGGTGAGAAGCGTAGAACCACTCGAAGCCGTTGCCTGGTCCGCGGCGCAGCGACTGGTGGAATGCTACCGCCGCGCCCTGCGACCCGACTGGCCATGGTTCGAGCTGCGCATGAGCTATGCGAACGCGGTGCTGCCGCACGCCCTGTTCATCGCCGCGCGGCGATGGCCGAAGGAAGCGTTCCTTGAAGTGGCGGAAGCCTCATTCGCCTTCCTCGACCGCGTGACGACGGCCCCCTCGCCCTCGCCCCGCGGGGAAGAGGGCCGGAGTGAGGGAGGTCGCGTCTTCTGGCCGGTCGGGAACGGCGGTTGGTATTCCCACGGGGAGGACAAGGCTCTGTACGACCAGCAGCCGGTGGAAGCCGCCACGATGGCCGACGCCGCGCTCGCCGCGTTTGGGCTCGTGGGCGATGAGAAATACCTGGATACCTTCCGCCGCTCCCACCGCTGGTTCCATGGCCAGAATAGCTTGGGACTGCCGGTCGCGGATGTCCGGTGCGGGGCCTGCTATGACGGCCTGCAGGCAACCGGGGTGAATCGGAACCAGGGAGCGGAATCGACGCTTGCCTATTTGTGGACGGAATTGAGTGACTATGAAGTCCAAGGTTCGCTGGGCGACAACCGCAACCCTGCGGCCGCCAGTGCGTAAAGAAACGCGCGAATTGTCCTTTTGGGCGGCAGCACACATGTCACCGCGAAACGGCAGCGGGACCAGAAAAGTTAGCTGCGGAGAGCCATGTCGCCTAGCTTTCTTTGAGCGGCCATTTGCCTAATCACCCTTCCGACTGGAGACAGGAAACCCCCCATGCATCGAGAAGCACGAATACCCAGTCTGTACACGGAGCTGTTCCATCGCCATGCGGCTAACCCGATCCTCACGGCCCGGGATTGGCCCTACCCCGCCCATACCGTGTTCAACGCTGGCGCGTGTCAGGTGGGCGATGAAACGATTTTGCTCGTTCGCGTCGAGGACCGCCGCGGTCATTCGCATCTGACCGTGGCCCGCAGCAATGACGGCGTATCGAACTGGCACATCGACTCCAAGCCCAGTTTCGCTCCCGATCCGGCAAATTACACAGAAGAAGCGTGGGGCGTAGAAGATCCGCGGCTGACCTGGGTCGAGGATCGCAAGCAGTGGATCATCGCCTACACGGCCTACTCGCCCAGCGGACCGCTGGTGTCCTTGGCGGAAACGAAAGACTTCACCTCCTTCTGCCGGCTCGGCCCGGTCATGCCCCCCGAGGACAAAGATGCGGCTGTCTTTCCCCGACGGTTCGGGAATCGGTACGCGATGATTCATCGGCCGGTGTCCGCGGGGAGTTCGGGCGCGCACGTCTGGCTTTCCTTCTCGCCGGATCTGACTCATTGGGGTGATCACCATATCCTCTTTCACGCACGGCGTGGAGCCTGGTGGGATGCCAACAGGATCGGCTTGAGCCCGCCCCCGCTGGAAACTCCGGAGGGCTGGCTGCTCCTGTACCATGGTGTGCGAGGAACGGCGGCGGGGTGCCTATATCGCTTGGGACTGGCCTTGTTGGACTTGGAGGACCCTTGTCGGGTCCTTCGACGGAGCGACGAGTGGATCTTTGCACCCGAGATGCCCTACGAGCGCCAGGGGGACGTCAACGGCGTGGTGTTTCCCTGCGGCTGGATCCTGGACAAGTCCAGCGGCGCGATTCGTCTCTACTACGGCGGTGCCGATACCTGCCTGGCCCTGGCCACCGCCCAACTCTCTGACCTCTTGAGTTACCTTGGCACGTGCCCTGCACCGCAAAGGCGCAAGCGCACAGGCATAACGTTGCCCGAGTGAAGCCAGGTCCATGCGATCATTGCAGCGAGACAGAAAGGTGGAACCTGTTTCTCCACCCTGTCGATCGACGCGGGCCTGCCGCCAGAATCTTACCCAAATCTGACACGGCATCGGCCATCCAAGGCCAATGCCGCCCCAACGCGAAGGAAGCGCGGAATCGCCATTAGTGGCTGCTGAAGAGCGCCTTGCAGCCTAAGTGCCCCGCAAACGCCTTGCGAGGCAAGCATGGTTCTGCCAGATGGAGGGCCTAGCTCGTGTCGTCGTTGAAGGCGGTGTCGGCGAGACCCAGCTCGCGCGCCGCTGTGACTCGTGGGGATGGTGGCCAGTTCGCTCACAACTTGCGTGGAGTCGGACAGACTCCTCTACTGCCCTGAGCGGGACCCGGTACCAGATTCTCGCTTTGCGGAAGGGGGTGACGTGGTTCCCCACACGCCTTACAAAGACCCCGCCACCGCCAGTCGCGGTCGCAGCCATTGGGGCGATCACGAGGTCAAACGGCCCCGTCACGTGTGCCGGATCTCAAGTGGTCAAAAGGCTACCACGAAATTACCACGAAACCCCTTGGCTTACCACGATTCTTTGCTAGACTTTGTGATGGTTTGTTGCGGTTTGCAGTACCCCGTTTTTCGACGTAAGCCACGACAGTCTCTGGCCTTAGAGCTGTTTCCTCGGCAGGGTGAACGCCTTTTTCGCAATGCAGAGGTCGGGAGTTCGACCCTCCTCCGCTCCACTCGATGTAACCTGTTCCGGTCGCTAGACTTAGCGGCACCCTTCCCGCCGGAAGGTGGGCGACTTCTCTTGGCGACAGAGCGCTCGGTGGTTTGCCGAGCGGTCATTGGCGGGTGAGCACGACCCGTCGCGAGTGCGGCCATCTCCGCTCGAGTGCAATTCGGTTCGTCGCCTTCCTACTGAATTGAACGCTTGGTGCTTTACCAGGCGCTCGTGGTGTGAACTGCAAGAAGGGCGGAGTTCGATCTGAGGGCTGAACTAGTCGCTGCCGTGTGGAATTGGGACAGATGTTGTCGCGATCGAACTCATCCGCGGAGTCAGTCGGTAGCGGACTCTCGCCACCAACAGTGTAGTCGATTCTCAGGAGGAGACAAGCAGGCGAGTTGTAGCTGTTTCGGGGTGCGTCAGACGCTGGGTGACACCTTCGACTCAGGTGGCCAACGCTGTACCGTCCGCGTGCAGCTCGGCCAAAGGGCGCCAGCACAGCGGCAGCGACCTTGTTGATGGCAGGCAACCGAACTTCGGTCCGCGGTACCGAGGATGGATGGCTGTGGTTCAGCCCGCGAGGGCACCCAAGCTGAACGCCCTCGACGTTCGACTCGCCACATTGCCGCGAAAGACGCTTGCCACTTCTTGTTCGCCAAGCGTTGGTCCTGGATGCTAACAGTCATGGCTCCATTCCTCTTTTTGGCACATGGACCGGAGGGTCGGCGAATCGCCGGCCCTCCAGCCTGGTGACGATCAGAGCAAGTTCACGACCTGCTCGGCCAGGCCCTTCTCGCCCAGCACGACGTTCAGCTTGCCGCTGGTGGCCACCTTCTCCAGGACCTCCAATCCCCGGAGCCGCATCAGTGTCGGGTCGCCTTCCAGCACCTTAGCGGTATTGGCCTGGCTGCGCATGGCCGCCGTTTCCTCACGGCGAACGATCAGGTTGGCCTCGGCCGCCTTTTTGGCCTCGGTGACCTTGTTCATCAGGTCCTTCATGTCGCCCGGCAGGATCACGTCGCGGATGCCCACCGAGATCCGTCTGGCGAAGCCGACATAGCCAACGGAGCGATGAAGAAAGCAAAGGCCGATCATGATAGTCCGCGTTCTCATTTATGGGACCCTTCACTGCCTTGGCCCCGAGTCGCATGCACGCCGGCCAAATCCAGGGGCGCATCCTGCGGGAATTCCAGGTATTTCACCACGCCGTCCCGCCAGTAGTAGAGTTTGACTTTCAGCGTCTTCGCTGCATCGGCCGCCACTTCGCCGAACAATTGGGCGTACGGGCCCAGCGGCGTGACCAGGCGGTTGTGAAATCTCGCCTGCACCTTTTCCGTCACATCGGCCTGGTCGTTGGCCCGCTGCACGTTGGTGTAGGCTCGGATCTTCAAGGCCGTTGCGTCGCAAACGTGGGAACCGGCGTTGTGCAGGACGAAATCAAGATCTTTCCCAACCTCGCCCGGCGGCAGCCGCAGGACGAACTCGGCCGTGCCGCATTTGCCGACTGTGAGATCTTTGGTGTTGAAGGTGCCCAGGACATCGTGGCGTGTGGCGTCATTCCAGCGGATGACTCGGAGTCCGACACCGTTGCCCAGATTCGAGAACAGCGTGCCGCACAGCGTGATATCCTTGTCTTGCACGACGGCCGAGGGTGTCCACCGGAAAACGTTGTAGCAGGCCGTGTCGGAGGTCGGGTGCGTGTAGAGGAACTCCTTTCGCTCGGCTACGGAGAGCACCTGGTCGAACATCTTCTCGGTGTAGTGATTCCGCCAGGCTTCCTCCTGCCGGTCGCTGGGGGCATAGTCCGACACGAAGCCGAGTTCATCGCCCTGATTCTCCAAACCGTAGGCGTAACCCAGCGGCGAGCCAAACGCTTTGAACTGCGAGTTCAACGGTTTCACGTCGCCGGGCGGAGCCGTGGACAGCAGCCCCCGGTTCTTGCAGTTGTACAGCGCCCAGCGTCCGCCCGTGGCGTCGGGGAATTCCGCCCGTACACCGATTTTGCCACCTGGGTTGACGTAGTCCGCCGCAACATCGGCGACGACATCCCCTCGGATCTCGAACATCGCAGCGAGGTCGCCCGTTGTCTTCGGGCCGTAAAACGCCTTCAGCACGTGAGCGTTGACAAACTCGTTCGGCCACGACACGATTTCGTCGTCCGTTAGCCGCACCGGCGACGTGTCGGCGAGGTTCGGCACCCGGAAGTACACCTCCTGGCCGCTAGGGTCGATGAACTCGGTCAGGGTGACGTCGACTTTGTCGCCGGTGCGATCCTGATTCCGCCACGCTTTGGCGATGACTTTCAAACCGTTCGGACGAATCGAATCATCTCTTACCGGCTCGGCGATGGTTGCCGGGTCGATGACGAGATTTCGCGGTTCGGGGCACGTGGCAGACAGTGCGGCGTTTTGGATTCTGCCGATGCAGTACACGATCGGCCCACGCAAAAGCACCACGCGGCCGTCCTGTACTGCCCGACCGCGCAGGAATCGCCATGCCATCGGCATCGAGATCTTCACCACGTCGCCGTCCTTCCATGTCCGATTCAGCACGTAACACCCGAGTTTCTGCCTTAGCGGATCGATCGTCACCGGGGCTTCGTCGTTCACCCGCAGCGTGATCTTCTCGCACCAGCGAGGCGTGCGGAACTGAAACGCCAGCGCCATCGGATCCCGGTTCTGCGTCGAAAACGTCAGTTTCACGTGGCCGTCGCTCGGATACGCGGTTTCCTGGAGAATCGTGACGGTCTGCCCCTTCACGTCGAAGGCCGTTTTCGAGTCGGTGAACAGATTCAACGCGATTCCGGCTTCCGGCGTGCGGTAGTATACTTTTTCCGGCAGCTCCGCCACCGCGCGGCGATAATTTCCACAACAGCAGAAGAAGTCGCGAGTGTCGTACTCGCGGCCGCCGCTGAACGGAGTGAAGTAGCGGATCCAGCGCCCGTCGGGCGAGTTGGCCGCCAGCAGGGCGTTGTAAATGGTCCGTTCGAGCAAATCGCCGTAGCGCATGTCGCCTTCCAGCCGCAGAAGGCTGTCGATCCATCGCAAAACGTAGGCCGTGACGCACGACTCGCCGATGGCGCCGCGTCCGTTCTGGTCGTAGGTGAATTGTTCGCCGTCGGAGCACGAGCCGGTGACCAGCATGCCCCCCTCCGCCTTCTTGAGCAACTCGTTTCGCATCAGTTGGCTCATGTGCAGGAGATTCTCCTCACCGGTCAGGCGGTACAGTTCGGTCTGGGCGTAACAGCGTGCGAGCATGACGTAGACGTGACGGGGCGGGCGGCTGAAATCCTGCTCCCACGTCCGTAGCGAGGCGAGCTTGATTTCGCCGCGGTTATTCCCGTGCGGCACGTCGGCGGCGAAGTCGAGGTAACGCCTATCGCCCGTCACGCGGTACAGTTCCAGCATCCCTTCCGGCAGGCCCGCCGTGCAGATTTCGCCCGCGTCGTAGCAGGGATTCTGCGGCGTGGGAAACGTCTTGAGGATGTAGTCGCCCATGATCCTCGCATGGGCCAGCGATTGAGGATTGCCCGTGCAGCGATAATTCCGCACCATCGCCAGGTTGATGTATTCCTGCTCGTGGAGGATCCAGTTGATGTGGTCTTGTCGATTATTCGGCTCGACGTTCCAGAAGCCGAGGTAGCCATCGGCGTCGCGGGACTTCACCAGTTCGTCGATGATGTACTGGGTGCGTGCCGCGACTTTCGGGTCACCGGTGTAGGCGGCGAACAGGCTGCCGGCATCGAAGACCTTGCCGATGCCGTAATAGACGTGGCTCCGGCCACCGCGGTCCGTGCGGTTGCGAAAGTGGTTGAGCCACTTGCCGTCCAGATCGATTACCATGTAGTTCCGATAGATCAGGTTCTGGATGCGGCGATCGATTTCCCCGCCGAGTTCCCGCTGGTTGAGCGTCACGCGGCAGAGCTTGTCCGGCACTCGAGGCTGGACGACATCCAATGTGGCCGGGCGTCCTTCGCCGGCCCGGCTGGAGGCTGCGAGGAGCAGGCTGCCAAGCAACGGGAGAATCGTCGTTTTCATGGTTCGCGTGCTCCCAGTCCCAAGGATTGAAGGACAGCATCTGCGCTGGCGCTCACGAGATAGACCGGCGAATCGGTCAACGCGGCAGCGCTCGCCGGGATTTCGTTGCCCATGATGTCGCAGGCGCGGACTCCCGCCGCCGGCGTCAGCGGCCGTTTCTGCTCGGTGCCGCACCAGGCGATGGCGACGGCGCGATCTTTGCCGCGGAAGACGTAGGCCTTCAAGTCATCGCGATTGACTGCCTTCACGCAGTGATCGGGAACACCGAACAGCGAGGTCAGCGCGGCGATACCAGGATACATCTTGCGCGGCGCGCCTCCATAGGTGAAGAGCATTCCGCCGGCATCGGGATTGTTGATCGTGCCGCAGGTGCCGGCGTGGACGAAGGTCTTGCGCAGCCCGTGCGCAAAGCCAACCGCGGTGAACTTCACGATGTTCTCGGTCGCCGCGCGCTCGTTGGGCCACTTGCAGCGGTTCATGGTGGCGTCGCCCACCGTCTGCGGCAAACACGCCGGGTCGTCGTCGGCATAGCAGCCCCACTCGGTGATCCAGATCGGCTTGGGTCCGCCATGCGCGCGCATCAATTCCTCGAGCGAGCGGAATTCCTCCTCGAAGGCCTCCGCCGGCACGCACGGGTTGTACATGTGCAGGTCGAACACGTCCACGAAGCGCAGGCCGCCGCGCTCGATGAACTGGCGGGACAGCGGATTGTTGACGTTCGCGCTGATGCCCATGACGATGCGGCAGTCCGGGTCGGCCGCCTTCATGGCCCGCCAGGCCGTCTCCAGCAGCCGCACGTAGTCCTCCAGCGTGTAGCCGAATCCCTGCGGCAGCGCGTAGTGCGTGTACAGCGCTTCGTTGAGGATTTGATACGTCGTCACGGGGCGCGGGCGCCTCCCGCGATAATGTCGCACCACCTCGGCCGCGTAAACGCCGAAGTCGTTCAGGTCCTTGGGCGCAAAGGCCACCCGCAACTGCTCTCGCCCGTAGCTACCGCGGCGGGCCTCTTGCTCGATCAATTCCGGCCTGGCGGTCGTATTCCAATGGGCCGACGGGAACGGCAGCAGCACGTCGACCTCGCAATCCAGCTCGCGCACGCGGTTGATCTGTTGGTCGGCCACCGTCCAGTCGAACTTGCCCTTCTCCGGCTCGACAGAGTGCCACTTGGCCGACCAGTCGCGCCACCACACGATGCCCGCCTGGCGGGCCAGCCGGACCAGGAATTGCCACGGATAGGCGTGGTTGAAACCCAGCGGCGAGTCGGCCGCGCCGGGGGGCACGGGCTCGATGATCGCACACCGCAGCGACTGCGCGCCCGCCGGCGTCGCCCAGTTGGCGCGGAAGAACCCCCGCCGACCCTTGCAGACCCCGTCGAGCGTCACGCCTCCGCTGGCATGCGGCGGCAGCGTGATCTTTGGCTCGCTGTCGAAGGCCGGGCGATCGAAGAAATCGGTGACATGGAGCTTGCCGCGGATCGTCTGCTGGAAACCGGTGTTGTTGAAGGCGTAGACAGCCAGCGCGATGCCGGCCGCAGGGTCCGTGACAATATTCCCAAGGTCGCTTGTCGCCAGGAACGACTCCACCGGATGGCGGGGCTCGTAGGCGGTCGCCTGGCTGCCGCGCTCCAACTGGATCGCGTCGAGCCAGAGCGTGGCCCCCTCGCGCTCGGAGGCCTCCAAGTCGAGGCCGGCAGCCACGAAGACGTACGCTCCCGCTGGCTTAAAGGTGAACTGATGACGCTGCCACGTGGTCCCCACCGCGACTTGCTTGCGCCGCATCTGGGTGGGCGCTTCAATGGCCGCCAGTTGCGCCGCGACGCCCTCCGCATCGGCGCGGAGGAACGCCGACAACGTCAAGGGCTCGCCCGGCTGGATGCGAAACCAGCCCTGATTGGCGATGAGCACGCGCCGCACCGGCTGGCGAACCGGATCGTAATAATCGAAGTAGAACACCGGCATCGTCTTCGACGAAAGCGCGATCTTCAGGCTATGTTTGCCGTGTTCGGCTGCGGTGTCGTCCACGACGCCTTCCAGTCGATAGAGATTGCCGCCCCAGCCCTTGAGGCCGTAGGTATAGCTGCCCCAGTTCGCGCCGCCGCATTCGAAGCTGCTATTGGGCAGAAAGTTCTTCACGCCCTCGGTGGGGATCTGCGGGAACCACTGCCGGCCGACCGAGGACTCGGCCAAGACGACGTCATCCAGCCAAAGCGTGCCGGTGCCCTTGAACCAGAACTGCAGCCGGCTGGTGGCGGCGGGCACGTCGTCCTTGGCCTGAAACACGAACGCGAACCGCTGCCACGGCGGCGACGGCGTGAAGGCGTCCGACAAGCCCGCGCTAGTCCAAGGCCGCGTGTTGGAGAGGCCGACTTCGACCGCGCCGTGCTTGATGCGCTCACCCTTCGCCCAAAACTCGAGCCGGTACCACTGTCCTGTGCGCACGCCCACCTTGCCCGTCTGGGCAATCATGGCGTGCGCGGCCGGCCCGTCGCCGGCGAACTCGGTGCACTGGAGTTTCGCACAGCGATTGCCGTCGCGGCCGACGTCCAGGCTGAGACGCTGTTTCACCGTCGCGGCGCCGCTTGCCGACCAGTGATCGGGCACGCCGGGCGAGATGGTGCTCGATTCAAACGAGCCGTTGGCGACCAGATTGGCACTGTCCGCGAAGCCTTGGGCAGCGATGCCCAGTGCGACGCACATCGTAGGAAACAACATTTTCATGGTGCTACTCAATCTCTTCGCAGTGAAGGGGAGGGGTGTGGAAAGCCGCGGGAATCGTTTCCGGCCGTACCGTGTAACTACCGCCAGGGGCTACGGCCACCGCGGTGTTCTTGTCGGCCTCGGCGCGGACATTGAACCGGAGCTTGCCGTCCCGGCCGCGAACGGTCCAGTTGCCCGGGGCCAAACCGGCCAGCAGCACCTGGTAGTTGCGCCCCGCCGGAACGCCCAGCGAGAACGGCTGCTCGATCAGTCTGCCGGTCTTGCTCAAGACCACGATCCGGTCGGCCACGGCGAGCACGAAGGTGGCCGGGGTCTCCGCCAGCGCCACCGGCAGCTCCGGCGCTTTCTCGTCGGACATCAGCATGACGGTCAGGAATACGTCGCTGGCCTGCGGTGTCTTGGGCGAGAACATGATGCGGTGGCCGTTGGCTTCCGGCTTGGATGGGGCCGGCGGCGTGAAGCGCTGGCCGAATACCGTGTGGACCGCTGCACCGCTGAGGATCTCGATTTCGCGCTCTTCCGCCTTGGGACGCAACATGCGAACGCTGACTCTGCCGCTCAATCCCAGATCGCTGTTGCGAAGGATCATCCCGTCGGCGGTCTTCTCCGGCGGATTCAAGGTGTTCACCTGCCAGTACTTCTTGAATCCCGGCTTCGCGGTGGTCATGTTGTCGAGCACGATCAGCGCCGCCGGCGTCTGGTGGTTCTCCATATTCAGGAAGCAGAAGGTGCGCACATACTCCTGAATCTTGTTGCTGTACGCCGACTTCAGATCCACACAGAAGTAGCTGAAAAGCGGCTGTTGCAGTGAAGGGCCGAAGCTGGAGGAGATCCGCCGGCCATTGGCGAACGTCCGCTCGGTCGTGGCCTGCTGCGGAGTCGTGGGGCAGGAGCGGACGAAACGGGTCCCGCCGTCATTGGCGGCTGTGCCGGGGAATCTCTCGCCCGGGTCGAGCGCCAACATCATGCTATGCGAGACGGAACGTTTGCAGAACCCCATGTCATACGGCGTGCCGTAGAAATGGTACTGCCCTAGGTCGACCGCCTGCAGGCCGCGGTAGTAGATCTGAAAGCTGCCCGCGTCGGAGTGCTGGTGGTTGCCGAAGTGGTACCCCCCACCTTTCATTTCGACGACAACATCGGAAGGGTTCGGGCCAAGATTCCAGCCGGTGCGGGCTACCATCGACCCGAGGATTGGACCGAAGTCGAGCGTCAGCGGCAGCGATGCCAGACTCGACTCGGGCGCCAGGTCCGGGTCGTTCAAGAGCAGAACGGGAATTGGGTCGCCGGCCATGCCGTTCTGGCGCAGGAAGTCGCCCTTGACGATTCTGTCGCCGGTGTACGCGTACACCAACAGCGGAGTAAGGCCGAGGTTGACCTGGCGCCCATCGGAAAACCCGTCGCCGTCGCGGAGCATCTGGCCGGTGGGCAGACGCATGTACAGCCAAAACTTGTAGACGTCGCCGATGTTCGGGTCGAAAACCGGCTTTCCGGCCATGCGGCGCAATAGCCAGGCGGCGTGCAGGTCCCAGGCGAACCGATACGGGCCGTAGCTCACGCCCTGGTTGTGACGCGGCGACTGGTATTCGAAGTTGCGCATCGGCACCAACTCCTCGAGGATTCGGTACGCGCAATAGCGGTACGGCACCGGATCTTCGTCGTAAATGGCAATGGCCATCGAGAGCAGGTCCCGGTTAAGCTGTGCCTCGTTGCCGTGGCCGTTGATGATGGTCTGAAGGAACGGCGGCCAGCCGATTTCCATGTCGTCGGCCAGACGCATAAGGCTTTTGCGGATGCTCTCCCGATCCTCGGGCGTCATCACGTCGTAACACCAGTCGTAGACGAGCGCGCCCGAGTAGATGGCCCGGCCGATCTCACGCGTGACGTCCAGCAGGTTGTCGAACTGGACCGCCGCGAGGTAGTCGCGCATCAATGTTACCGCCGCGCGGCCGCGGGCTTTGTCGCCCGTCATCAGATGAACGAACGCCTTGGTCACCGCTGCAGTCTCCAGCGCGGCATCGTAGCCGACCTCCGCGCCCGGGTGGATCTTGAACTCGAAGGACCTGGCCGCCCGTCTCTTGACCTGGGCCCACAGCGGCGCGTTCTCACGCTTGTCGAGGTTGGCACGAACCTGCGGCAGCGACTGCTCGTTGACCCAGATGCGCGGGCGGGACGCGGGCGGCACGATCGCGGGCCGGCAAGCGGCCACGGCGGGCGGAACTTTCGGCGGCGTGTACGGCGAAATCTGCAAGCAGTCCAGTCGCACGCCCTCCGGCAGCCAGACCCGGATCTGCTGTTGCTGGCCGCTGAAGTCGAACTTGCCGGTGGCCTGCCTGCAGCTTCCCGGCTCGCTCCACGGCACAAACACCACGCGTTTGGTCGGGCGGCTGTCGTCCACCGAGATCATCAGCCGCAGGGACGCCGTCTTGCCGGTGGCCCGGCGCATCGCCTCCGTGCCCTTGGCGTCAGTCGCCGCGTGAGTATGGATCCAGTAGCGGCCGGCCCGGGGCGCTCTGACGTTGAAGACAAGGTCCGGTTGCGTTTCGGGGGCGCCGACGTTCGTGGTCACCCCCGGTCTGAGCGACACGCCGCGATTGCTGGGAAAGGTGCTCTGCTCGACGATTTCGACCCGACCGGGATGAAGCCGCGCCTCCTCGGCTTCGAGATTCATCGAGTCGGCCCGCGCCCGGGCAGGCGCGGCGTCGAGGCGCCCCTCGGCGATCGCAAAAACCATGACCAATGACCCAATTCCGGCTGCGTATATCCGTATCTCCATGCTTGTTGTTCTCCCTGCTATCGAAGCCACAGGCTGATCCAATGCCAGCCGTCCCCAGTGTAACCCCGGGTCTCTGGGCACGCCAACGCTTCGGCAGAAGACGCATCGCTGGGGAGTTGATTCGGACAATCATCGCGCGGTTCTCGTCTGACGCCATTTCCACCGATGCGAACTACTGCCCTTCCCCTGGAACCATCGGGACTTCGATGATCGGCAGACTGGGCGGTGATATCTCCGGGTGGCCTGCGAGATATCGATACATCAGGTAGTCGACGAGCTCGTGGTAAGCGTAACCGACCTGCTTCAGGCAGTGCGTCGAGTATTCAGTGACGAGTTTCTCGGCGGCGGGGGCACCTTGCCTGCTGAAGGCATCGGTCGCCATCCTCTCGAACCGGGGTTGGGCCGTGAGGAATCGGTCTTCGGCGGGCCGGATGACCTGCTCGATGTCGCGGACCGCGTCCTGATACCTCAAGTTGTTCGCCAAGCTGTACACAAGGCGGAAATTCCATTGTGCCTGGGCCCGATCGATCCGGGCGAAGTTGGCCGGCTGGCGCCAGGCGTCTGGCAAGTCGGTCACCCCTGCGTAGACCGGCGTGAAGCAGCTTGTGTAGGCCGGTCCGTAGGCGAACCATAGGCAACTGCCGATCGGCGGCGGCAGCCGCTCGCGCAGGTGAGCGATGAAGACGTATCCGCTGGAGGGAGTGGAAATGGCCCGTTCCGGCCGGATTCCGAGCAGCTCGAACAGTTCCGGAGGCCCCCAAGGACGGGCCAACGGGCTCCTTTTCCCCTGGCGATTGAAGGCCGGATGCCGGATCACATCGAACTCGGTTTCCTCGTACCCGTCGCGCATGATCGCCATCAACCGTTTCACGGTGATCGGTCGGTCGGGCTTGACCGAGAAAGGATAACGATCGAGCGGGGGATCACCGGTGGCCTTGAGGTTCAGGGACGGGGCCGCCAGGCTCAAGACCCTCCACTCGCGCAGGCAGTTCTCACGGTCGCCGGGGGCGCCATAGACGTCATGCCAGACCAGCGGCTCGCCTTCTTTGCAGAATCCGAGCTCTTGCGCCAGCGTGAAGACGTTCCGCGATGCCAGGAAGTGCTCCGAATCAGCAAGGTCGATCTTGCCGATCCGGCTGCGGTTGGCGCTGCAACCCACCTGGCCGTCGGGAATCCGTTGGGCCGCCCAGACGCCGCCAGGCTTGCCGCTCTCGGGAGTCCATTCCGCGCCCGGTCCGAAAACCTCCATCAGCCACGTCTCGCGGGGATCGGCGATTGGCAGCGCAACCCCGGCCGTAGGCGCGCGGTAGTACTGGAATCCGTATTGTTCGACCATCGCGCCGATGAGCCGAACTGCTTCGCGGGCGGTTCTCGCTCGCATCAAACCGTTGGCGATCAACGAGGTGGTCCAATGGTTGCTGTTGGGTCCGACGACGCCCCGCTTACAGGCCAGTCCCGCCCTCATCGGTATGAACTCAATGGCGATGCTCAGCCCGTGCTCGTTCAAGCCGCCGGTCGTCATGCTCTCGACGTTGCCGCCCAGGACGATCGTACGATAGGTTTTGGTCACCGACAGGTCGCCCACGTGCTGGTATCCCTTCCTCAAGTTCGCGGCGTACTCGCCAAGGTCCTTCGGCCTGGGCAGATTCCAATACATGGGCAACTTCGTGAGCCGCCCATAATCGTGGGCCGGCATGACATAGATCACGCCCATGATGTCGCCGTCGCAAGAGCTGCCCATCAGAATGGAGTGGTCCCCAGCAGCTTCTCGACCCACCATGACGGTTGTACAAGCCCAAGCCTCGCGTGCAGGCAGGGCAAAGGCGTAAAGGAGGCTCACGACAAGCATGCGTCCGAGCAGAGTCTTCATGGAAAACCTCGAAACAACTCTCGAAGGGCATATACTCCAGTCGTTTACGGCACGCTAGCGGCCTAGGTTCTGGAAAAGGGGACAACTTGCGGATTTCCTGGCCGCGGGGCGTCTTTCTTCGCCTCGACGATCGGCCCGATGTACGAGGTAGCCGCAACCACGTCGTCAAACCATTTCTTGTTCGTGCGGGTGGTGTTGGGACGGAGGTACACCCCGACCGCGAACCAATCGATCTTCAGACTCTCCACGTCCCGCAGCCGCATGTTGGGAAAATCGGCGATGAGTTTTCCATCCACCCAGCAGGCGATACGGCCGTCACGCCGGCCCGGCGTGTTGGCCTTGACCATGAACTCGTAGCAGCACCAACGATCAAGTTCGGGTATAAAGTCCGGCCGGGAAACAAACTCCGGGCCGAAGGAGACCGTCTTCTTCATCGGGTTCCCAGGGCGACGAGACGCCACGACCTTGCCAGTCGGGAAAAAGTCGTCACCATAGTCGCCACCCTGCTCCGCATGATAACAGTAGATGTTCAGCGGGCCCGGCGACGGGTTTCCTCTGCGGCCGCTCTCGAAACTGGCCAGGAACTTGTTATGGCCATCAGCGGGAATCCCCGGGGTTGCTTGCCGGTTAGGGAAGTAGTGGGCCGCAATCGTCCCCCCGTCATGTGAGGAGCCGCGGCTGTGGTCGTAGCCCTTCTCGTATTTCGAGTAGAAGCGGAGGAAAAGCACGTCGCGTTCCTCCTTGAGTATCTTGTTCATGGCCACGGCACGGCCCTCCTGCTGTTGTGGCAGGACAAACTCGACGGCTCGCTTTCCGTGGTGGACGTTGGCCGGCTCTTCAGCGATCCGCATATGGCGCGCGTCGTGCAGTATATCCCATTTCTTGCCGAGGTCCGAGGACTTGGCGCAGTCCTCGAAACCGTCGTGCAAGACAACGGCCGGGTCTCTCTCAATCCCCATGTCATCTGGATACTTCGCCGCGATGCCATGGTCACCCTCCGGAAGGGGCGCCAGAACCGGCGCGACGGTCTCGGCGCCGCCGGCCTCCACTGTGCAAAGAAACGGAACTGCCGTTAGAAGGAGCCAAACACCGCGCATCGTCTGTTTCCTTTCCTGAGGGTAGTGCGCCTGGAATGACCGTCCGTTTGCGCAGGAAACGCCCTGGCACAACGGCAAGTCGGGACCAGAAGGTGAGTGGGAACGATTCCGCAAACCATGTACCCTATCGCTCATTTTGGCCGCTAGCTGACCAAGTATCGGTGGAGGAATCGCCTTTGGCAAGTCGTTGGGTGGTGTGTGTTGCCTGATGCTTGAATCGGGTGTCCTCGTGGGGATGGCGACGGCCGACACGCTCACCGTGGCCACGGGAAACTGTCTCGGCCAGCGGGTCCAGGAAGGGGCGGCCGAGATAGAGCGCTGCCGCCTCGTCCAACGTGAAACCCAGGCCCGGCTAGGTTTTGGAGCGACGGGACGATCATCGAAAAGCGCCAGGCATTCGAGAAGGTCGATAGCCGCCGACGGACCCTTGCGACCGCAAGGTCGGGCGATCAGAATGGCAGGGTGTGGCGTCGCCGCCATCCTCAGGCAGGCAGGTAGTCTCGCCCTGCCGCCCGAGCCGATGACTGATCGTCCTCGAAAGACCTTGCCGAGTCTCATCATGCGTGCTCCATCGCTTTGGCGTCTGCTTCTTGTGTTGCTCGTCCTGGTTGATGCCGGCATGTCGTGGGCCGATCCTGACGTGCAGGATACGCGGCTCTTGTCGCAGCCCGCCGTCAGTGCCCGGCACGTGGCATTCATCTACGCGGACGATCTCTGGATCGCCGACCTGGACGGCAAGAACGTCCGCCGGCTGACCAGCGACGTGGGGAGCGAATCGAACCCCATCTTCTCGCCCGACGGGAGCCTCATCGCCCTGAGCGCCCAGTACGACGGAAACACCGACGTTTACACGATCCCGGTTGCGGGCGGCCCGCCGACGCGCCTCACGTGGCACCCCGCCGCCGATGTCGTGCGCGGCTTCACGCCGGCCGGCAAGTCCGTGCTCTTTTCATCGCCGCGGCACGTCTTCACCGGCCGCTACACGCAACTCTTCACGGTGCCGCTCTCGGGCGGCATGCCCGAGCAACTGCCGATCCCCAACGGCGTCCAGGGGTGTTTCTCGCCCGACGGGGGCCAGATCGCCTACACGCCGCTGGCCGATCGCAGCCAGCAGTGGAAACACTACCGCGGCGGCACCAACTCGCGGATCTGCATCTATCGTCGCCAGGACCACCAGATGGAGCAAATCCCGCAGCCCGAGGGCCGCGCCAACGATCTCGATCCGAACTGGATCGGCCAGACGATCTACTTCCGTTCCGATCGCAACGGCGAGTACAACCTCTTCGCCTATGACTCGAAAACGAAGGCCGTCAAGCAACTCACGGCCCACGCTGACTTTCCGGTCCTGCACGTCAGCGCGGGGGGCGGCCGGGTGGTCTGCGAGCAGGCGGGCTGCCTCCACCTGTTCGACCCGGCGACCTCAAAGAGCACCCGTCTGAGGATCGGGGTGGCCTCGGACCTGGTCGAGGCCCGGCCGAGGTTCGTCAAGGGCGCCAAGTACATCCGCGACGCGGGCGTATCGCCCACCGGGGCCCGGGCCGTCTTCGAGTACCGTGGCGAAATCGTGACCGTGCCCGCCGAGAAGGGCGACCCGCGCAACCTGACCGAGTCGCCCGGGGTCCACGACCGCTCGCCCGCATGGTCGCCCGACGGCAAGTCGATCGCCTGGTTCTCGGACGAAGGGGGCGAGTATCGGCTCCGCGTCCGGCCCGCGGACGGAAAAAGACCGGCGAAATCCTACGATCCGAAGGGGGCGGGTTTCTACTCAGGTCTGGTCTGGTCGCCGGACAGCCGGACTATCGCCTACGTCGACAACTCCCAGTCGATCTTCTGGATCGATCTGGCCGGCGGCGAGGCGAAGAAAATCGCATCGGAGCCGATCTACTGGCCCACCGGGCTCTGCGCGCTGCGGCCCTCGTGGTCGCCCGACTCGAAGTGGATCGTCTACGCACTGGGGAACAAGGCCGCCTATCGCACGGTCTACGCCCACGAGCTGGCCAGCGGCAAGTCGCGGCCGATCACCGACGGCCTGAGCGACGCC
>Ga0153916_10000558_pt1 | contig 25301 bp, 22 predicted proteins | sample Opewatmetagenome_FD_109642 | JGI IMG/M metagenome (GOLD analysis project Ga0153916, IMG submission 109642) | Freshwater wetland microbial communities from Ohio, USA - Open water 3 Core 3 Depth 4 metaG | ecosystem: Environmental > Aquatic > Freshwater > Wetlands | place: USA: Ohio, Lake Erie...
GCCGTTCACCTTCCACGGCTTACACAAAAGGCAGCCGGCTCGGCGATTTTTTGGACGCTTACGCTTGTGATGCGCCATTGGTTATCACCGCCCGTTTGTCATTTTGGCGGCGACGCCGATTGCTTGCCTTCTTGGCATCAACCTTCCGACCATAGAACGCGCCGTGGCCTTTTTTGGCTCCCGCGTGCTCGGTTTTTTTGGCGTTGTACGCCATAGGCTTAGCTGAAAGAGGTTACTTCTACCTGCAGTCGCTTTTTTCTCGCATCGTTGACGATGCTTTCGAGCTGCTTGGCGACCCGGTCGTCGATCCAGTCCGCACCGCACTGGCTGCAAATCGTAGCCGGTACTTTCCGGACGACGACAACGCCAAATTCCAAATCGGCGGTGAACGTCGTCGTCCCGTTTTTTTTCGTTCCGGCGCAGAGAGGGCACAACTTCTTCGATTTTTTTCTATTCATTTCTTTCTCCTCGTCATAAAGTCGGCCTCAAAGTGTTCTAAATCCGGTTCGTAGGTTGTGATGACATGAACCTCGGGAACTGTTTCGTCCAAGGCCGCTACTACATGCAAAGGCTTGTCATGATGCCAACCAAAGAAAAGAGCGCTGGGGAATGGATAGTCGTCCGGGTAGTCCTCAATACACTCTCCCGATCTCAGAATCTGTCGCACTGCAAGTCGCGATATGCTCCTGGAAATGAGCCTTTCGAGAACATGCCTTTCCCATTGGATGCTATCGGCGTTAAGAGCTTCTCTAAGTTTGGCTAAGTTCACGCGAAAATCAATCCCATAGTTCGCTTTCTATAGCCTCAAAAAACCCACTCGGGCGAGGTGCGAAACGTGTCAAGTGTACTACGATTCGGGTAGAGCCAACAGGGGGGGGAGAAACGAAGAGCGAGAGCCGGCATTCGTCGCAATTATGGAACTATTGAACCCGGCGGCCTTGCGATACCGCAGATCGGTGACACACACCGCCCCGCGACCGGCGCCGAGATCGCTCTCACTTTGCCCCTTAGTTGCAGCACGCGCTCGAAAAAATCGCGTCAGGCTTAACAAACAGAATAAAAAAAGGGGCGGCTGTTTGGTACAGCCGCCCCTTGGTTGATTGACGATGGGATGGTCGCTTATCCTTCGATGACCTTGCGCCACTTCGCGCGGACCTTCTCGCGCAGTTCGGGCGAAGATTCGGCCACCGGCGGGAAGTCCTTCATCCATTCGAACGGCCGGCAGGCGTCGATCACCGCGCGGGAGTTGAAGCCCTTCTTGCCCGGCTGAATTCGCGGATCGAGCGGGCCGCTCCAGCAGCGGCGGAGAATCTCGATCGACTCCACCGGATCGGAGCGGCTGGCTAGAGCCCAGAGCACGTCGAAGGTGTTGGTCGGATCGATGTCTTCATCGACGACGATCACGTAGCGGCCGAGGTAGGCGCCGGCGTGAACCTGCGACGCCGCCAGCATCGCCTGGCGGGCGTGGCCCGGATAGCGCTGCTTGATCGAAATGATGTTGAACAAGCGGCCGCCGCCGGCCTCGTGGCACCAGACGCCCTTGACGTCGGGGACGCCGCACTTTTCGACCTGTTCCCAAATGAGCGCCGCCTTGACCATGCACTTGGCGATGGAGTAATCCGACGGCGGACGGCCCGGCCGGGCGCAGCAAAGAATCGGATCGTTCCGGTAGTAAATGTTTTCGACGCGCACCACCGGCTCCGGCCGGCTCGAGCTGGCGTAGTAGCCGGTCCATTCGCCGAAGGGTCCTTCGGTCTTGCGGTCGGTCGGATCCATCCAGCCTTCGATGACGATTTCCGCGTTGGCCGCGAACGGCAGGCCGGTGGCCTTGCCTTCGATGACTTCGATGGGCGCGCCCTTGAGACCGCCGGCGTAGTCGAATTCCGACACGCCGTAATCGATCTCGTTGCCGGAAACCATGAACAGCACCGGGTCCTGGCCGACGGAAATGACTACTGGGCAGGGTTTGCCGCGCTCGAAATACTTGGCGCGCTGAATGCTGCCGTGCTTGCCCGGCGAGATGTAAAGCCCCATGCTGTTTTTATCGTGGACCATGCCGCGGTAAGCGCCGAAATTCACCCAGCCCTCGTCTGGGTCGCGCGTCGTCACCAAACAGGCGGTGCCGATGAAGCGGCCGCCGTCGAGTTCGTGCATGAAGGGGACGGGGAACTTAAGCAGGTTGACTTTGTCGCCGCTGTCCACGTTCTCAAGGATCGGCCCCTTGGAAACGACCTTATGTTTGATCGGCTCATGGGTGACGAGCTTCTGGCGGAAAGCGCGCACCAAATCCAGGTTGGAAAGACTCATATCGAGGCCAAGGTTCAAGGCCATGCGTTTAAACGAAGCGTTCTGCGCGAACAAGGTGCGGTAGCCCTTCGGGTAACCGGGCACGTTGTCGAAAAGAACCGCGGGAACGACGCCGCTCTTGGACTCGCGGGAGAGTATTTCGGCAAGCGTGCCCATCTCCAGGTTCCAATCGACGCCGTCGACTTTCTTTAGCTCGCCGATGCCGTCGACGATCTCGAGCCAGTCGCGCAGGTCGGTGTATTTCGGTGTTTTGCCGGACTTGATCTCGTCTTCGGCTAGTTTTCTTGCTTCCAGGGCCGTCATGCTCAATTCTCCTTCCGCTTTTAGCGATGGGTTATTTTAGTCACCTAACATCGAATCATCAATACCCTGCCTGTCATCCGCCGGCAGCCCGTTGCAACTCGCCGGGTCGAGATGGAGGTAGACCTTGTCGCCGGGGTTGACGGAAATAAACGGGTGGGTGTGCACGGCGAGCAGATCGTCGCCGACGGCCACTTTGCACTGGTAGGCGTCGCCCATGAAGATCGCCTCTTTGACCGTTCCTTCAAGCACGTTGTCCACTCCCTGCGGCTTTTCTTTGTGCAGCGGAATATTTTCCGGCCGGATCGAAATCACCGCTTGCTGGTCTTTCTTGAGAGTCGTCGAAGGAATGAAACTCAAAACACCTCTCTTGGTCTGGATTTTTCCCGGCCGGCCATCGCCGTCCACTTCGAGAACCTTGCCTTCGATCAGATTGGTCAAGCCGAGGAACGTCGCTGTAAACCGTCTTTTGGGACGGGTGTAGAGCTGATGGGGCGAGCCCACTTCGATGAGCACGCCGCCATGCATCACCGCGATTTGGTCCGAAATCGCCAACGCTTCCGACTGATCATGGGTAACGAAGATCGTGGTAATGCTGATCCGTCTTTGCAGCGCCTTGATCTCTGAGCGCATCTGCACGCGCAGTCTGGCGTCCAAGTTGCTCAAAGGTTCGTCGAGCAGCATAACCTTGGGCTCGTTGATCAGCGCGCGCGCAAAGGCGACCCGCTGCTGCTGGCCACCGGACAGTTTCGGCGCGGGGCGGTCTTCCAAACCGTCGAGACCGACGATCTTTAACACATCCACCACTCGCTGCTTGATCTCGGCTTTGGGCCGCCGCTGGATCGTCAAGGGATAGGCGACGTTTTCCGCCACCGTCATGTGCGGCCAGATCGCGTAGGATTGAAACACCATGCCGATGGGGCGCTTGTTGGTCGGCACGTAGACGCGTTCGCCGGAGGCGAAAACCGTTTGGCCGGCGATGCTGATACGGCCGCCGTCGGGCCGCTCGAGCCCGGCGACGCAACGCAGCGTCGTGGTTTTGCCGCAGCCGCTGGGGCCCAAGAACGTGTAAAGGGAGCCCTCGGGAATATTCAACGATACGCCCTTGAGGACGTGGACCCGCTCCTTGTCTTCGCCGAAATATTTTTCCAGGGCTTCGATCTGGACCATATCTCTCTTCTCTGCCATTGCTCCTCCCGAATGCGACGCCCGGCCGCGGCCGACAGATAACACCGTTGCCGCTTACAGGTCGAGTCTCTAATTGGCGATGCCGATGCGCGCGCCGAGTTTACGCGCCGTGAACGCCATGGCGATCAGCAATAGTACCATCAACACGCCGAGCGCACATACATAGGTGTATTGTCCGCCTTCCCATAAGTCAAATGCCATGATCGACAACACGGTGCTGTTATAGGAGTACAAGAGAATCGACGTCGAAAGCTCGCGCAACGCAATGATGCTGATGTAAATCCACCCCGCGGTAAACCCCGGCATCAACAGCGGCAAAACAACTTTTCTGAAGGTTTGGAACCATGTGCCGCCCGCCGTCAGCGATGCTTCTTCCAGCTCTTTGTTGATCTGGATCATCGACGCCGATGCGGCGCGAATGCCGTAGGGCATGAACTTGGTGATGTAGGCCAAAAGCAACACCCAGATGGTGCCGTAGATCGGAATCGGCAGCGTCAAATAGACCCAGATGAGGCTTACTCCCAAAACGATTCCCGGCATCGCAATCGGAATAAAAGTCATATTGTCGAGAAGAGCCCGGCCCGGCAGCTTGGTCTTGACCGTTACCCACGCGATCATCGACGTCAGCAGCATCACCAGCGTCGCCGAGCCGACGGAGAGATAAAAGCTGTTTTTAAACGCCGTCAGCGCGAGCGGATAATTCAGGATATAGTGATAATTGGCGAAGGTCATTTTTTCCATCAGCTCGCGCGACGGCACACCGTAATAGGGAATGAACGACGACCAGAGCAGCACGAAAACCGGCAGTATCACCGCCAAGAAAAAAATCAAAAACGACATTCCGAGGGTAAAATACCTCCAGCCGCCGAGATCGATGACGCGCGGGCGATAGCCCTTGCCGGTCACCGTGGCGTAGCGTTCCTCGCGCCGGGTGATTCGGCCATAAATCAAAACCCCCGTGGTGCTGATCGCGAGCAGGGTCACCGCGTAGGCGCCGGCCAAGCCGAAATCCGAGGGAAATTGGTGAATCGCCAGGAAAATTTTCGTCGTAAAGACGGAAATTTTGGCCGGAACCCCGATCAAGGCCGGCACTTCGAAGGCTTCGATGCCGCGAATAAAATTGATCAACAAGACGCTGAACATCGCCGGCCGCATCAGCGGCAGCGTCACCCGGCAAAAGGTTTGCCAGGTGCTCGACCCCGCCGTCAGCGCCGCCTCTTCCAGCGAGGTATCCATGTTGCGAAAGGCCGCCGACATGAGCAGAAACACCAGCGGGTAAAGGTGGATCGCTTCCGCCCAGATCATGCCCCACATGGAATAGATGTTGAACGGCGCCGACTCCAGCCTCAAAAGCTCCTTGACGACGATATTGATCAGCCCGATCCTGGGGCTGAGCAGGAGAATCCACGAAATCGTGCTGAGAATTCCCGGAATGATGAACGGGATCAGCGACATGACGACGAAGATTTTTTTCAACGGCGTGTTGGTGCGCTCGCTGACCCAGGCCAAGAACGTCCCGATCAAGAACGTCAACGCGCAGGTGCCGATGCCGTAGTAAATGGAGTTCAGAAGAAGAAAGTAGAACTCTTTGTCGAAGTAGGCCTTGACGTAGTTTTGCAGCGTGAAGGCCGCGCCCGGCTCGCCGATGGGCGCGCTGCGGATGCTGCCGTACAAAAGCATCACCAGCGGCACTCCCGCCAGATAGAGGACAAACAAGATCGCCCCTACCAAAATAAGGGTCTGGGAGTTGAGCCTCCGCAACCTATTGCCCCCGAATTCGGCTGACTATTCGTTGATGTTGTAAACGACCTGATCCTGAACCATAGTCTTTTTAACTTCTTCTTCAATCAGGCCCCAAAGCTGATCTTCATATTGCAGAAACCGCGGATCGCGTTTAACCGAGAGAGCCCGGGGACGCGGCAGGTCGATCTTGATCGTTTGTTTCACTCTGCCGGGCCGGGCACCGAAGATAATGACGCGGTCCGCCAGATAAATCGCTTCGTTGATCTGGTGCGTAATGAAAAGCACGGTTTTCTTCGCCTCGAACCAGATGCGCAGGAGTTCCGCCTGCATGATCTCGCGGGTCTGCGCGTCGAGGGCGGCGAAGGGTTCGTCCATGATCAGAATTTTAGGGTCCACCGTAAGCGCCCGGGCCAGATTGCAGCGCTGCTGCATGCCGCCGGACAACTCATGGGGATAGTGATCCTCAAAGCCGGCGAGACCGACGAGCTTGATGAACTTGCGGGCTCGTGCCTCGCCTTCTGCGTTGTCCAACCCCTGGCACTCGAGGCCAAAGATGACGTTCTTAGACACGGTACGCCATGGCATCAGGCAGGAATCCTGGAAAACCATGCCGCGGTCGGTCCCGGGACCGGTCACCTGTTTGCCGTCGATCGTGATCTTCCCCGCCGTCGGCTTGAGCAAACCGTCGCATAGATTGATGAAAGTGGTCTTGCCACAACCGCTGGGCCCGACGATGGTTACGAACTCGCCGTCTTCGACTTGCAAGTTGATGTTATCCAACGCCAGCAGCCTACCGCCGGTTCGCGGTTGATAGTACTCATGCCGTAAGCCGGTCGCCTGTAATTTTGTCTGCGCCACAATGCCTCCTTAAAAAGAGTTTTAAGTCATTTTCGTCAAAATCTCGCAAAGGTGCTTAGCCCATATCATTTTTATGGCTTTTTTCAAGTATGAGTCGATCGATTCGCTTGATTGACAAGCCGAATCGAATCAGATAGGTTCGCGCACATAAATTTTTGCATAAAGTTTTTTATGCAAATGCCAACGTCAATGCCCTACGCCCTTAAAAAACCCAAAGCCAAGCCGCGCGCTACGGAAAACCTTTCAGCCCGCGTCTACAACGAAATCAAGAACCTCATCTTGTCCAACGAGGTCATGCCGGGCCAGAAACTCCATCATCAACATCTGAGCGAGCGCCTGGGCGTAAGCCGCACTCCGGTACGCGAGGCGTTGACCCGGCTGGTGCAGGAAGGCTATGTTTCCTTTCTACCAAATCGCGGTTTTACCTGCAAAGAAATTAGAATGCAAGAGGCCGAAGAGCTTTACGATCTGCGTGAAGCGTTGGAAGCCTTCGCGGTGGAAAAAGCGATTGAAAATCTGACCGATGCCGCGCTCGATCAGTTGCGCGAGAAGATGAATTTTTACGGCGAAGACGTGCACAACCGCTTTACCCGTGAACGGCTGGTTTACGATCAGGACGTTCATCTCGGCATCGCGCAACTGGCGGGCAATGAGACCCTCAAAAGCGCTTTGGAGCATGTTTTCGAGCGCATCGTCTTGAAACGGCGCACCGACGGCCTTTACGATCCGGCGCGCGGGATCGCCGCCCATCAGGAACATTTAAGGCTGTGCGAAGCCTTCGGACGGCGCGATGTTCGGGAAGCGGTGCGCATCGTCCGCGCCCATATCCAGGAGGGGAAACGCAACGTGTTGGCGGACCTCCGCCAACGCCAAGAGATCCGTGAACTGCGAGTTCCTGATACCCATCGATAAAAACAAAAAAAGAAAGGAAGAAAAATGGCAGCAGATTTAGTTATCAAGGGAGGCTGGGTGGTGACACCCGATGCCACATTCAAAGGCGGCGTGGCGATCAGCAACGGAGTCATTGTCGCGATCGGCGCCGACGATTCGCTTCCGTCCGGCAAAGAGGAGATCGACGTCAAAGGCAAACATATCCTGCCGGGACTGATTGACGGCCATGTCCACTTCAGGGAACCGGGCATGACGCACAAAGAGGATTTCACCACCGGTTCCACCGCGGCCGTTTGCGGCGGCATCACCTCGATCGTCGACATGCCGAACACGGTGCCGCCGACCGCCGACGCCGAACAGGTCAAGATCAAGCAGCAACTCGGCGAGGCGAAATCGCTGGTCGACTTCGGCATTACCGGCGTCGTCGTGCAGACCAACACCAAAGATATTCTGCCCATGGCCGCCGCCGGCGCCATCGGCTACAAAATCTTCTTCGGCGAAACCATCGGCAACCTGCCCTTCCCCGACGACGGCATGTGTATGGAAGCCTTCGACTACATCGCGCAGTCGAAGCTGCCCTTGGGCATCCACGCCGAGAACCGCCAGATCATGTCCTACTGCACCAACAAGCTGAAGAGCGAAGGCAAGAACGACGCGCGCTATTGGGAAGCTTCCCGCCCCGATATCTGCGAAGCGGAGTCGGTGCACCACGCGCTGTTTTTCGCCGAAACCTTCGGCACCAAGCTGCATGTCTTCCACATGAGTTCGAAACAAGCCGCCTACATGGTGCGCGACGCCAAGGCGCGCGGCCTACGCGTCACCGCCGAAACCGGCCCGCATTATTTGCTGCGCGAACCGAACGACATGGACAATGTCGGATCGCTGCTCAAGATGAACCCGCCGGTGCGGACGAAAGACCATGCGGAAGTACTCTGGCAAGGTCTGCGCGAAGGCTTCGTCGATACTTTGGCCACCGATCACTCACCGCACACCTTGGACGAGAAAGGCTCCGATCTCTACGGCAAGCTCACCAAGCCGGCGATTTGGGACTGCATCTCGGGCTTCTGCGGCGTCGAAACCGGCGTGCCGCTGATCTTGACCGAAGTGAACAAAGGCCGCCTGACGCTCAATCAATACGTCAAATGCGCTTCGGAAAACCCGGCCAAAGTGTGGCAGGTTTATCCGAAGAAAGGCGCCATCCGACTGGGTTCCGACGGCGATATCACCGTCGTCGACATGGACAAGGAAGGCACCATCGACGTCAACAAACTGCACAGCAAGAACAAACCGTCGCCCTGGCATGGCTGGAAAGTCAAAGGCATGCCGGTGCTCACCGTCGTGCGCGGCCATGTGCAGATGAGAGACGGCGAGCCCTGCGGTAAAGCGATCGGCAAGGCGCTCAAACCCCTAATCTAGAGGACTGAGTAACGAGTGCTGAGGACTGAGCTTTTCTCGGTCCTCAGTCCTCAGTCCTCAGCACTGTCTATGAAACGCACGGAACCCTTTGATTTCTACCAGCCAGCGACGATCCAAGAAGCGAGCCGGCTGCTCAAGGAGAACGGCCCGGGCGGCCGCTTTCTCGCCGGCGGCACCGATCTCGTCATCGCCATGAAAGAGAAAGGGCTGGCACCGAAGTATGTCGTCGATTTGAAGCGCATCCCGGGTCTTACCAGCATCCGCGAAAACGGCGACGGCGGCATTACTCTGGGCGCGCTGACGACCCTCTATACGATCGAGACCTCGGCGCTGATCAAGAAGAAATATCCTTTCTTGGCGCAAAGCGCGGCGGAGGTGGGCTCGATCCAAATCCGCAACCGCGCCACCATCGGCGGCAACATGGCTAACGCGACCCCCTCCGCCGATACCGCGCCGGCCTTGATCGCCCTCAACGCCGCCGCCAAGATCGCCAGCGCCAGCGGCGAACGGACGGTCAAGTTAGAAGACTTTTTCACAGGTCCCGGCCAAAACGTGATGAACCCGGACGAGATCTTGACCGAGATCACGATCCCGAAAACGGCATCGAATCTGGTCGGCGAGTACATCAAGTTTTCGCCGCGCGAAATGATGGACCTCGCCTATGTCGGCGTCGCCGTGGCTTATAATCTCGGCGCCGGCGACAAAAAATGCGCCGGGGTAAGAATTGTTTTGGGCGCGGTCGCTCCGACGCCGTTGCGCGCCCGGCGCGCCGAAGCGGCGCTCGAAGGCCAGATGCTCAGCGAAGCGCTGGCCGAGAAAGTCGGACAGATCGCCGCCGAAGAAGCCAAACCGATCAGCGACGTGCGCTCGTCGGCGGACTATCGCCGCGCCATGGTCGGCGCCATGACCAAACGCGCTCTGCTCAACGCCGCCGTCGGCCCGGCGAAGTCGTGGCTGGAGCGGCGCGACAGGCGGTACTGATACCGTGCTCGTTTCTCGTGCTCGGACGAACACGGGCACGAGCCACGAAGACGAGGTTACCATGAACAAGACCATTCAATTCACGCTCAACGGAAAATCGATCAGCCGCGAAGTTCAAACCCATCGCCTGCTGCTCGACTTGCTGCGCGACGAGATCGGCATGACCGGCACGAAAGAGGGTTGCGGCACCGGTGATTGCGGCGCCTGCACGGTCTATCTGAATGGTAAGCCGGTGAACTCTTGCCTGATTTTGTCCGGTGAGCTCGATGGCGCCACCATCGTCACCATCGAAGGATTGAAAATCGGCGCCGAGCTTCACCCGGTGCAGAAAGCGTTCGTCCAGGACGGCGGCGCGCAGTGCGGCTACTGCACGCCGGGGATGTTGATGATGTCCAAAGCGCTGCTCGACGAAAATCCCAATCCTACCGAAGAAGAGATTCGCTACGCGCTATCGGGTAACCTCTGCCGCTGCACCGGCTACGCGAAGATCATCCAGGCAGTCCAAGATGCCGCGGCCATGCTGCACCGCAAAGGCGCCTAAGCGCCGGCTGGAACGAATTGTAAATTGAATTTTTGAACCATTTCTGGAGAAACCCATGGCGGAGCTCACAGTTGTCGGCAAACCGGTTACCCGAGTCGATGCCAACGAAAAGGTTACCGGACAGATTATCTATGGTTATGATCTCGTCCTGCCCCATATGGTTTATGGCAAGACGCTGTTCAGCACCAAGGCCCATGCCAAGATAAAAAAAATCGACACCGCCAAAGCGAAAGTGCTGCCCGGCGTCGTCGCGGTGGTGACCGGCGAAGAGGCTCCCTGGACGCACGGCGAATCGATCAAAGACAAACCGTTTCTGGCTCAAGGAGTAGTTCGCTATATCGGCGAGCCGGTGGCCGCCGTGGCGGCCGAAGACGAAGATATCGCTCAAGCCGCGGTCAAGCTGATCGAAGTCGAATACGAAGATTTGCCGGTCTACACCGACCCGGAAGCAGCCTGCAAGCCCGGCTGCGTGGAGATTCATGAAGAGTTCGACAAATACCGCAAGGCCGACTTCATCGTGCGCGGTGCGGCGCCCAATGTCGCCGAACATTTTAAGCTGCGCACCGGCGACGTCGCCAAAGGCTTTGCCGAATCCGATCTGGTGCTCGAAGAACGATACTTCGTGCCGATGATCCAGCACGCGGCGATGGAGCCGCACTCCTCCCACGCCCAGTGGGACAAAAAGTCGGGCCGTTTGACCATTTGGGTCGCCAACGATGCGCCCTTTCGCGCCCTGCACGAGATCACCGAAGCGCTCGGCATGCCCAAGGAAAAAATCCGCTTCATCAATCCAGCCCAAGGCGGCGGCTTCGGCTCCAAAGGCGGACTCAAGGTCGAACCGATCGCCGTCGCCCTCGCTTTTCACACCAACGGCCGTCCCGTGCGCGTGAAGTTCAACCGCGAGGAAACCTTCATTTCGACGCTGACGCGCCATGAGGCCGTGGTTTATAGCAAGACCGGCGTGAAAAAAGACGGCACGCTGATGGCGCGAGAGATGACGATCTACTGGGGCGCCGGTGCCTACGCCGAAAAGAGCCCGACGGTTTGCATCCGCGGCAGCTTGCCGGCGCCGGGACCTTACCGAATTCCCCACGTGAAGGTCGACGGCTACGCCGTCTATACAAATAAGCCCGTCGCCGGTTCCTACCGCGGCTACGGCATCCCCCAGGGCGCTTGGGCCGGCGAGCAGCAAATGGACGAACTGGCGCGCAGGTTGGGCATGGACCCCATCGATATTCGCATGAAGAATATGTTTGTCGAAGGCGATATGTCCTATTGGGGCGAGCAGCTCCACGCCGTCGGCTTGAAAGAGACCCTGATCAAAGCCACCGAGGCGATCGAGTACGGCAAAAAATCGACCCGTGCAAAACCGGGCGTCAAAATCGGCAAAGGCTTCGCCTGCATCCAAAAGCCGACCCGCTCACCGACGACTTCCAACGCCGGAGTCACCGTCAACGCCCAAGGCGAAGTGACCGTACTGGCCGGCACCGTCGAAATCGGCCAAGGCTGCAATACCATTCTCTCACAGATCGCCGCCGAAGAGCTGAAAGTCCCCATGGACAAGGTTCACATGCATCAGCTCGATACCGACGTCATCCCCTACGACGCCTCGACGACCTCGAGCCGCAGCACCTATCACATGGGCAACGCCGTGCGCGGCGCGTCGATCCACGCGCGCGAACAGATCATGGAGGCGGCCGGTCCGATGCTCGAAGCCGCCGTCAAAGATCTCGGCTACGGCGAGGGCAAAGTATTTCTCAAAGATCAGCCGCAGCAGGCGCTGCCCATCGGTGAGGTGGTCAAGCGCAAGCTCGGCATCAACGGCGAGGTGCGCGGCGACGCCTCCTACACCTACGAGATCGGCAAAGACTTGGACCTCGAGACCGGCCACAGCGACCACGCCTCGGCGTTTTACATGTACGCGACCCAGGCCGCCGAGGTCGCGGTCGATGAAGAGACCGGCCGCGTCCGCCTGCTGCGCATGTCCGCCGCCCACGACGTCGGCAAGGCGATCAATCCGCTCAACTGCGCCGCGCAAATCGAAGGCGGCGTAGCGATGGGGATCGGCTCCGCGCTGCACGAAGAGATGATCATCGATGCCGCCGGCAAGGTGCGCAATCCCTCGTTCCTCGACTATCACCTGGTCACCTCGCTCGACGTGCCGAAACTGATTCCCATCGTGGTCGAGTGTGCCGAGCCCGAAGGACCCTACGGCGCCAAAGGATTGGGCGAGCCGGGACTGGCGCCGACGCCGGCTGCGATCGGCAATGCGGTCACCGACGCGCTGGGTGTACGAATCTACGATCTGCCGCTCAAACCGGAAAATGTCTACCGGGCGATCAAGAACAAGAAAAAAAATAACGCGGCTTGAGCCCGCCCGTTCGAAATCTCCGGCAACTTCATTTACAATCACGGCAAGCTGTTCGGCGTAAACCTACGGTTTGCGCCGAACGTTCTCATTGTTAGAGGTCGCGATAGTGGCAAAAAACAAATTCGTTCATCCTGCCTTGCCGGCGCTTCTCGCTTTAGCTCTGTTCGCCGGCTCGACGGGCCGGCTCAACGCCGCGGATGCGCCGCCGAGCGGGGCGGCGCGCGTCATTCAGACCGTGCCGGGCATGCCGCCCGTTGTCGATCCCAATAATCTCTACAGTGAAACCCGGCCCGAAAAGCTTAGCCCGATTGTCGCCAAGCATCTGACGCGCGTCTACGTGCCCGCGCGGAGATCCCACGAAGTCGCGGTGATCGATCCGGCGACGTTCAAGGCCATCGACCGTTATCCGGTCGGCCGTAATCCCCAGCATGTCGTTCCCTCCTGGGACTTGAAAACGCTCTGGGTGAACAACAACGCGGAGCACCGCGCCGACGGCACGGTCACGCCCATCGACCCGCTTACCGGCAAACCGGGAGAAGCCATCGCGGTGGACGACCCCTACAATATGTATTTCACTCCCGACGGCAGCGCCGCCATCATCGTCGCCGAGGCGCACAAGCGGCTCGACTTTCGCGATCCGCACACCATGGCATTTAAATATTCCATCGACACGCTGAATTGCCGCGGCATCAACCATGGCGACTTTTCCATCGATGGGCGTTACGCGATCTTCACCTGTGAGTTTGCCGGAACCCTGGTCAAAGTCGATCTAGTGGAGCGAAAAGTCGCCGGCTACCTGAAACTTTCACAAGGGAAGATGCCCCAAGACGTCCGCATCTCGCCGGACGGAAAAGTTTTCTATATCGCCGACATGAAGGCCGGTGGTTTGTTTTTGGTTGACGGTGACAAATTCAGCGAAATCGGCTTCGTCGAAACCGGTGTCGGGACGCACGGGCTGTACCCCAGCCGCGACGGTACGCAACTTTACATTGCCAATCGCGGTGCAACCAGAGTTTACAACCGGCCCGGCGGAAAGGGCAGCATCGCGGTCCTGGATTTTTCCACGCGAAAAGTTGTCAAGACCTGGCCGATTCCTGGCGGTGGCAGCCCCGACATGGGCAACGTCAGTATCGACGGCAAAACGTTATGGCTTTCCGGCCGCTTCGACAACGTCGTCTATGCTATCGACACGACATCGGGCAGCGTCAAAAGCATCCCGGTTAAAACCGAGCCGCACGGCCTCACCGTCTGGCCGCAACCGGGGCGTTACTCGTTGGGACACACGGGGAATTTGCGTTAAGCGCCGCTTACAAGGAGCCGGATGGCCGTGGAGATCACATTCGATGAACTGCGCACGCAAGCGCTGCAAGCCGGCTTGAAGCTCGCCGATGAAGAATTGCAAAAACTCCTGCCCGGGGTTAACCGCGCGCGCCGGCAGGCTGCCGAGCTGCGCGAGCTACTCTCCGATCGCAGCGAGCCCGCCGGCATATTCACCCCACTGAAAGTCGATAGGGTCTAGCCGCCGTGACCGCCAACGATCTCAGCTACCTAACCATCTCCGAAGCTGCCGCCGGACTACGGCGCAAGGAATTTTCACCGCTGGAGTTGACCAAGGCTTGTCTCGCAAGGATCGAAGCCATCGACGGCAAGCTGCATAGTTTTATTACGTTGACGGCCGATCTCGCGTTGCGGCAAGCTGAGCAAGCGGAGCGGGAACTGCAATCCGGCAAAGACCGCGGGCCGCTGCACGGTATCCCCATCGCTCTCAAAGACCTCTATGCGACTAAAGGCATCCGCACGACCTGCCATTCGGCGGTGCTCGAACATTGGATACCAGATCACGACGCGACCGCGGTGACCAAGCTGCAAGAAGCGGGCGCGATCCTGCTCGGGAAACTCGGCATGCACGAATTCGCCTTCGGCGGGCCGTCGGTGGACGCGCCCTTTCCGGCGGCGCGCAACCCGTGGAATAGGGCGCATATTCCCGGCGGCTCGAGCAGCGGCTCCGGCGCGGCGCTGGCGGCGGGCTTCTGCTACGGCGCGCTGGGCTCCGACACCGGCGGCTCGATCCGCACGCCGTCATCGCACTGCGGTATCGTCGGCATCAAACCGACCTACGACCGCGTCAGCCGCTCCGGCGTGGTGCCGCTCAGCTGGTCGCTCGATCACGCCGGGCCGATGGCGCGGCGCGTCGAGGACTGCGCGATTCTCCTGCAAGCGATTGCCGGCCACGGCGCCGGAGACCCCGTTTCGGCGCATGTCGCCGTGCCGGACTTCCGCGCTCAATTGAAGGACGGGATCAATGGGCTGCGCGTCGGCGTGCCGCGCGCCGGCTGGTTCAATGAAAATCTGGGGATCGACCCGCAAACCGAGGCGCTCTTCAATCAGGCACTCCAAACACTGGCAAGCCTCGGCGCGGTGATCGTCGAAATCGACGGCAAGCCCTTCTCTATCGCGCGCAAGGCCAATCAAACCATCCTGGTCTGCGAAGCCTACGCCTACCATGAGAAAACTTACCAAGAGTCGCCGATGAAATTCGGCACTGCGGTCAGAAGAAGAATGCTCGAAGGAGCTTTTTTAAGCGCGACGGACTACATCACCGCCCAGCGCGCCCGGACGGTCTTGAACGAACGGATCCGCGCGAATTTTACCAACGTCGATGTCTTCGCCGTCCCCGGCGCGGCGCGTCCGCCGGAAGCGTTCGAGGGCATGGACCCCAATGAACAGCACCTTCGACCCAATTTCACCAACCCGTTCAACCTGACCGGCCTACCGGCGATCTCCGTGCCCTGCGGCTTCACGCCGGGAAATCTGCCGGCGGGACTTCAGATCGTCGCCCAACCCTTCGAGGAATCTACCTGCTTCCGCGTCGCCTACGCCTACGAGCAGGCAACGGAGTGGCATGAGCGGCGGCCCGCTCTGTAGCCTCGCATCACGGCAAATCAGCAACGGCGGGAGTCTTTAAATACCCGGAAGTACATCTCCGCCAACGCCGGCTCCATGGTCTTTGCCGCGGTAAGTTCGCGTTGAATCGACGGGTCGAGCCGCGCGCGGGCTTGCTCGGCCAGGCGCAGGACCTCTCGCTCGTCGACCTTCGTCAACCGGCCGCCCTCGACGACGACTTCGCCGTTGACGATGACGGCATCGACGCCGCTGCCGTTTTCGCAGAAGACCAGTTGACTCATCACATCGTTGAGCGGCGTGAAGGCGGGAGTATCGCGCCGCAGCAGAACGATGTCGGCGAGTCTGCCGGGCGCCAGCGCGCCGGCGTCGAGGCCGAAGGCCCGCGCGCCGTTGCACGTGGCCATTGCCAGCGCTTGAACCGACGTCACCCACTCGTTGAAGTCCGTGCCCGCCTGGTTGTGAATCAACGCCGCCAAGCGCAGCGCGTCGAACATGTTTTGCCCGTCGTTGGACGCCGAGCCGTCCGTGCCCAACGCCACATTCACACCGGCGGAGAGAAATTGTTTCACCGGCGCGAGCCCGCTGCCGATGCGCAGATTGCTCGCCGGATTGTGCACCGGCGTGGCGCCGCGCCTGGCGAACAGTTCGACATCCCCCGCTTCAAGCCAGATCGAATGGGCGAGCGAGAGGTTGGAACCGAGAATGCCGAGCGACTCCAGGTGCTGAAGCAAGGAGTGGCCGTAGAGGGTTCCTCCCTGCACCTGCTGCGCTTTGGTTTCGGCCAAATGAATATGCAGCGGCAGATTTCGCTTACGTGATATTTCCGCGCAACCTTTGAGCAACTCGTCGCTGCAACGCTGCACGGCGGACGGCCCCGGACAGCAGGTCGTCAGCTTGTCCGGAGCATGGAAGGTTTCGATGAACGCTTCGCAGTCGTCGAGCCAAGCTTGCGTTGTCTTGGCCTCGTTCACGCTCATGCGCTTGATCTCGTCATTGAGTTCGGGGTCGGTCGCACCGAGCGGAATCGTCTCTTCGTAGTTCTTGTCGGTCACCGTCAGCGAAGCGACATGGCGCAACCCCAGATCGCGCATCGCCTGGACCGCCGCGCCGGCGCCCATGAAGCGGCAGGCCTGGTTGCCGGCGAAGTGGTCGAGCACCGTGGTCGCGCCGGCTTTCAGCATCTCCATGCCGCCAAGCAACGCGCTGGCGTAAAAGTCCTCCTCGCGCATGTCGCGCAGCGACGCCCGGTAATAAGCCCGCCAGACTTCCAAGGGCTTACTCGGCATCATGCCGCGGACGAGATTGGCCGGCGAGTGGCAATGCGCGTTGACCATGCCGGGCATGGCGATCAACCGCTCGGCGTCGATGGTCTTGTCGAAGGGGCCGGCGGGCGTCCATTCGGCCGGACCGACGTAAGATAGCCGGCTGCCGTCGACGGCGATGGCGCCCTTTCCGATCACGTCGTTTTGCTCGTTCATCGTGACGATGACGGCGTTGCGAATGAGAATTTTCATAGATCACAAAAAGCAGCGGGGCGGCATCCCGTGCCCCACACAGACAAGCGGGAAGACCGATCAAAACGGTCCCAGATGCGAGGCGCGCGATGATCGACGAGTGAAGGCGTACATCCGCGGTACGTTGCAGCGAGTCGGGCGAGCGCAACGAAGCAGGTGGGCCGTTTTCATCGGTCTTACACGAAGCCCATCTTCCGGCCCCAATTCTCCGCGTCCTTTAAGAAGTCGACAATCTGATTTTTCTGTTCCGCGGTGAAATAATTCTTCGCGAGGCCGGTGTCCAAGACATCGTCCCAGTTGGCGAGCACGTGCAGCGCGATATCGTTTTTGGCGAGATTGTCCCGCCCCTCGTGCTGGTTCAGCCGGTCGGAAGCGTAGTCGAAAACGCACAAGCAGTGGGTCATCTTCGCGCCCGCGCCGCGAATGCCGATATTGAAGCGGAGTTTGCTCAAGCCGTCCGTGATCAGATCCTCCACGAGCAGCACGCGCTTACCCGCTTCGAGAATGCCTTCGATCTGTTTCGTGCCGCCGTAGCCCTTCGGCTGCTTGCGAATGTAGATCATCGGCTTCTTGATCATATGGGCGACAAACGACGCATAGGGGATCCCCGCCGTCTCGCCGCCGGCGACGACATCGATATTGTTTAGGCCGATGTCGCTTTCCGCCATTTTGGCCAGCGCCGTAACGATGTATTCGCGCTCCGCCGGAAACGACAAAAGCTTGCGGCAATCGATGTAGACCGGCGAGATGCGCCCGGAGACGAACACATAGGGCTTGTCCCTATAAACCGCGATCGATTTGGTCGAAAGCAGCATCTCGGCAACTTTTTTTGAAACTTCGCTCATGGGCAAGGACCTTTCCATTTTCTCGACTAGGCAGGTCATAACACAGCGATGACAGGTTTCCAAGAATGGCGGACGCATGCAAGATCAGATTTCCAGCGGCGGCGGAAGCTGTTAGAATGGGAAACCATGAAACCCATCCAGCGCGGTTCGCCCGCCGCTCCGCCGGCGACCGTCGCCATCAACCAGCGCCGCCTGATGCGCGATTTGAACGCGGTGTCGCGCATCGGCATCGGCGACCATGGTTCGGTGACCCGGCTGGTGTTTTCGATTAAAGAGTTGCGCAGCCGCCAGTTGCTGATTCACCTGATGGGCCAGGCGGGGCTAAAAATCAACATCGACCGCATCGGCAACATCTTCGGCCGACTGGAAGGAAGCGAGCCGCGTGCGCCGGCGGTGTTGGCCGGCTCACATCTCGATACGGTGATCCACGGCGGCAAGTATGACGGCCCGGTCGGCGTCATCGGCGCCCTGGAGGCGGCGCGGACCATCAATGAGAATAAAATCCCGCTTCGCTCGCCCATCGAGGTCGTCTGCTTCGTCGGCGAAGAGTCGAGCCGCTTCGGCTTCTCCACGCTCGGCAGCAGCCTGGTGGCCGGAGAAGTCCACCCCAAGGATCTCGCCAACGCCGTCGATCCTCAAGGCACGAAGCTGGAGGACACGCTGGCGAGCCTCGGCATCACCAAACGAAACCTGCCGTCGCTCAAGCGCGATCGCCGCGGTCTAAAAGCCTATTTGGAATTGCACATCGAACAGGGGCCGATCCTCGAGGCGAAAGGAAAGAGAATCGGCCTGGTCACCTCCATCGCCGCGCCGAGCCGCTTCAAGGTGACCTTCAAGGGGCGGGCCGATCACTCGGGCACCACGCCGATGGAGATGCGCAAGGACGCGCTGGTCGCCGCGGCGCAGTTGATCGAATATGTGGAGCAAGTCTGCAAAAAATTTTCCGCGCTGGAGAAGGGGCGGGTCGTCGGCACCGTCGGCGCCCTCAAGCTAGAGCCGGGAGTGATCAACGCCGTGCCGGGACAAGCGGAACTCGCCGTGGACATTCGCGGCATCTTGGCCGGCACGAAGGACCGCGTCGCGCGCCTGGTCAAACAACAAGCCCGCGCCATCGGCCGCAAACGGGGCGTCGGCGTGGCGATTCTCGACATCCGCGAGGAGCATCCGGTGGCGCTGGACAAGCGGTTGCTCAGGCTGACGCGGGAGATTTGCGATGAAAAAAAAATCGTCTACGAGATCATGCCCTCGGGGGCGGGACATGACGCCATGCAGATGGCGAAGATCGCGCCGGCGGGCATGATCTTTATCCCGAGTCGGCGCGGCATCAGCCATAACCCCCTTGAATGGAGCGCGCCCGACGACATCGGTCTCGGCGCCCAACTGTTGATGGAAACGATGATCAGAGTCGCCAATGAAAAACTCTAAAACCAAGAAAAAACGCATCCTCAACGCCGGCCAGATCAAAGCCATCCTGGAACGTTTCGCCAGGGAAATGCGCCGCCGCTACGGCAACCTCGACCAGGTGGTTTTCATCGGCGTCAGAACCCGCGGCCCCTACGTCGCCCAACGGCTCGCCGCGATCATCAAGAAGCGGGACGGCAAAGAGATCCCCGTGGGCGAGATGGACATCACGCTCTACCGCGACGATCTGAATGCCCTCCTGCCCGGCGGCACCGTCGACCACACCAAGATCCCCTTCGAGATCGCCAACAAGATCGTGGTTTTGTTCGACGACGTGCTCCATACCGGGCGCACCGTGCGCGCCGCCGTCGATCATTTGATCGACCTGGGGCGCCCGCGCATGATCCATCTCGCCGTGATGATCGACCGCGGCGGCCGGGAGCTGCCGGTGGCGGCGAATTACGTCGGGAAAAAAATCAATTTGTCCGCCCAGGGGGACGTCCAGGTGAGGCTCAAGGAAGTCGATAAAGTCGACGAGGTGGTGGTCGGCGTCTGAGCGGCCGGCGGTTTGAAAGCCTTGTGAAGACTATATAGGTTAAAAAACTCGATTAAATTGAGCGGGAGCGAATATGAAACTACCCTGCGCGATTTACCGCGGCGGGACGAGCAAGCCGATCTTCTTCATGGAGGATGATCTGCCCAAAGATCCGAAGAGGCGCGACGCCGTGGTCCTGGCAGTCTTCGGCTCACCGGACCTGCGCCAGATCGACGGCCTCGGCGGCGCCGATCCGCTCACCAGCAAGGTCGCCTACATCGGCGCGCCGACGGCGCCGAATACCGACATCAACTACACCTTCGGCTACGTCGGCATCGCCCATCCGGTGATCGACTACACCGGCAACTGCGGCAACACCTCGGCAGCGGTCGGCCCTTTCGCGCTGCTGCGCGATCTGATCAAGCCGGTGGAGCCGGTCACCAAGGTGCGCATTTACAACACCAACACCAAAAAAGTTATTTTGGCCGAATTTGAAGTCCGGGACGGCCAATTCTACAGCGAGGGAAATTTCAGTATCGACGGCGCCCCGGGAAGCGGATCAAAAATTCTGCTCGATTTCATCGGCTCCGGCGGCTCGGTCACCGGCAAGCTCCTGCCGACCGGAAAAGTCAGGGAAGAAATCAAGTTCCCCACCCTCGGCACCCTGGAAGTGTCGCTGGTCGACGCGGCCAATCCCTTCGTCTTCGTGCGCGCCAAAGACTTGGGTCTGCGCGGCAACGAGACCATGGATGAGTTCGGCAACAACGAAGTCACGCTGAAAAAATGCGAGGAGATCCGCGCCGTGGTCGCCGAGATCATGGGCATCGCCAAGGCCTCGGAAGCGACGCAGAAAAGCCCCGGCGTGCCGAAAATCGCCGTCATTGCCGGTCCCAGCTCCTATGACACCCCTAAAGGCAAGGTGGAAGCGTCGCAGGTCGATGTCGTCGCGCGCATGACCGCGCTGCAAAAGTTACACAAGGCCTACGCCGTCACCGGCGCGGGTTGCCTCGGCGCGGCGGCGAAGCTCGAAGGAACCATCGTCAACGAGATTTATCGGCAGGTCCAACCCGACAATCCGCCGGCGGTGCGCATCGGCCATCCGACGGGGAAGCTCCAGGTCGAAATCGAAATCGAGAAAATCGACGGCGCATTGGAGCTGACCAAAGCGGCCCTCGCGCGCACGGCGCGATTGCTGATGGACGGCAACGTTTTCGTCCGCTAACAGGAAAACTTTATTATCATTTACGAGCATCTCGCCGACGATTTCGTCGCGGCATTCGTGGGCAGGCATGGCCGCGCTTCTCGGCATCCGCCCCGAGGCGATCCAAGTCGCCGAACAAACGACGGCTGACGAACCGTTCAACCGGGCCGAAGGGCGGATCACCGCCTCCGTGTACCAAGGCGCTTTCGTCGAATATGAAATTCTAGCTCACGGGCGAGTCATCAAAGCCCGCGTCGCAAACCCCAAGGGGAAATTTCTCCATCAGCGTGGTGAGCGCGTCATCGTCGGGGTTGCGCCCGAAGACGTCATCCTGGTGCCGAATGGCGGAAGCAATTAAGCGAACTTGTGGAAAAATATCTTGCGGAGAAAGGGTGAGATAAGGCCGGCATAGCCCGATGACGACTTCCATCGCCACCGCGGATCAATGCTATCCGTATTTGCGCTGTTCGACGGCAAGGGGGGCAGCAACGCTCGCCTGCAACGGAAATCTCATCATCACCCGCGTGCCGACGTTGGGTTTGCTGGCGATTTCCAATTTGGCGCCGATGAGTTCCGACATGCGGCGCGCCACCGCAAGGCCAAGACCGAGACCAGCGAAGGATCGTTGGAGCGAGCCATCTACCTGCTGAAACGGCTCGAAGATCGAATTGATTTTATTGCTGTCGATGCCGATCCCGGTATCCGAAATCTCAATATCCACGCCGCCGCGGTCCTCCGCAAGCTTGGCCTTCACGGTGATTGCGCCCTGGGAGGTAAACTTCACGGCGTTATTGAAAACATTCTGAAAAATCCTCTCCACCTTCGAACGGTCGCTGACGACGGCCAGCGGGCCGTCCGGCTTCTCGACGTGGAGCTGCAAGCCCTTTTCCCGCAGCGTACGCTGGTAACGCTTGGCGGTCTCTTCGATCACTTCACCGATATCGAATTTCTCGAGGGCGGCGCCGCTGTCGCCGGCGTTGAGCGAGGTCATCCAAAGCACGTTATCGATAAGCTCCAGAAGCTCTTCTGAGTTGCGGTAAACCGTCTCCAGAACTTTCTGTTGTTCGTCCGTCAGCTTGCCGATGACCTGGTTGAGCAGGAGATAGACAAAGCCGACGACAACGCTCAGCGGTGTGCGCAGTTCATGCGAAACGTTCGACAGAAAATCCGACTTGACCTGGCGCAATTGGGATTTGGCGCGGCGCCGCTCCAGCCCGCGCTTCACCAGGGCAAGGATGTGGTTGACGTCGAAGGGTTTCGAAATATAGTCGAACGCGCCGAGGCGTAATCCTTCGATGGCCGTGTCCAACGAACCGTAGCCGGTAATGATAATGGCTTCAATGTCCGGATCATGCTGCTTAACTTTTTCCAAAACATCGATGCCGGTAAAGCCGGGCATCTTGAGGTCCAAGGTCACAAGATCCACCGGATATTGTTTGAGCAGCTCGATCGCCTGTCCCCCCCGATCCGCGATGTGAACGTTGTAGTAGGGATTGAGAATCATTTTCAATGATTCCCGCGGACCCATTTCATCGTCAACCACTAGAATGTGGGGCTTCGTCGCTTCCATGCGAAGCAAAAAGAGCAAGTAACATGCCACCGCCCAATAGACATCAAGCAGTTAATTTAAAAGCAGATTTTAAGATATAGAGGAGAGATCGGAGAGTCCCGAGAACATTTTTGTTCAACTACGTCGATAATTTAACACCGTCGTCACCATCCTCAGGCTGATTGATTTTGAGCTTTTCGATGCGGTACTTCAAGATGCGTCGGCTGGTGCCAAGCAGCGAGGCCGCTTTGGTTTGATTAAAACCGGTGCGTTGCAGCGCTTTGACGATCAGCTCCCGTTCGAACTCGTCCACCGCGTCGCTGAGCGGGCGGGCGCCGATCAGCACGTCTTCCTTGAGCGTCGCCGTCTGGTCGGTAGTGCGCATGCTAACCGGCAAGTCGCGCAGCATGATCGTTTCCTGCGGCGTCAGAATCGTCAGCCGCTCGATCAAGTTTTCCAGCTCGCGGATATTGCCGGGCCAGGCATAAGCCGTGAAAAAGTCCACCACCTCGGGAGAAAGGTTTTTCGGCGCGATCGAGTGCTCTTGCGCCTTGAGCCGCAGGAAGTGATCGAGCAACAGCGGAATATCATCCCGCCTTTCCCGCAGCGGCGGCAGAAAAAGAGAGACGACATTGAGCCGGTAAAAAAGATCGGCGCGGAACTCCCCCGTTTTGGCCAGTTGCTCAAGGTCGCGATTGCTGGCGGCGAGAACCCGAACGTCGACTTTGACTTCGTCCGTGCCGCCCAGCCGGGTGAAAGTCTCCTGCTCCAGGGCGCGCAAAAACTTCGACTGGGTGCCGAGATTGAGTTCGCCGATTTCATCAAGAAAAAAAGTGCCGCCGTGGGCCAGCTCGAAGCGTCCGACCTTTCTTTGCGAAGCGTTGGTAAACGCCCCTTTTTCGTAGCCGAAAAGTTCGCTTTCGATCAGCGTGTCCGGCAGCGCGGCGCAATTGACCACGACGAACGGCTTGGAGCGCCGGTCGCTGTTATAGTGGATGGCGCGGGCGATCAACTCCTTGCCGGTGCCGCTTTCACCGGTGATCAACACGGTGCTCTTCTTTGACGCCACCATGCTGACCGCCTTGAACACGTCGACGATTTGTTTGGATTTGCCAATGACGTGATCGATGCCGTACTTGCGTCCGACCTCTTCTTTCAGACGCTCCAGCTCCCGCGACAACTGCATTTTCTCCATTGCCCGCTCGACGCGCATGCGTAGATCTTCGACATCAAAAGGCTTCGTCACATAGCCGAAGGCTCCCGTCGCCCGGGCGGCAAAAGCCGCTTGCGCCGTGTTAAGACCGGTCAACATAATGATCTGGCAATCCGGGTGAATCGATTTGATCTGCTTGAGGACCGCAAGGCCGTCCTCACCGGGCAGCACAATGTCCAGCAAGACCAAGTCCGGCATTTCCTCCGTGACTTTCTGCACGGCCTCATCCGCAGACTTCGCTTCCAGCACCCGAAACGTCTTATTGAAGATCATCTGGAGCGACTGCCTGACTCCGGCTTCGTCGTCGACGACCAACAACAGCGGCTGATTCATATCCTTTTTCTTCTCGGTACTAAGCAATCGGAAACTCCATTTTCAAAACCTCGCGCTCGCCGTCCGACCGCTCCATCGCCATGCGGCCGCCGTTTCTCTCCACCAACTGCTTGGCCAGCAACACGCGGACCGGCAGGATCGCCTCGTCCGAGTTCGGCGCGGAGGCGCTGAAGTAGTGAGCGATCGACGTCGGGCGCGCTCCCTCGCGCAAGAAAGAGATCGACACGCACCCCTGTTTTTCGATATCGATCTCGACTTCGCTGCCCACCCTGGCTTGGGACAAGACGGCCAGCAGGGTATTTTTCAGCACATACCGAAGCTGGGCTTCATCGCTGCGCACTTCCCGCTTGTGGCCGTTGCTTTTCCACCGGATGCTGGTTTGACGCTTGACGCACTCGGCGCCGGCTTCTTCGAGCGCCGTTCGCAGTTTTTCCTCAAGCGGCACCGCGACGGGATGGGGCTGGGAAAAATCGGCGAACTCGATCATGACCTCCAAAAGATCATCCATCCGCTCGATGTCGCCGCCGACGACGTCCTGGAAGCGGGCGCGAAAATTCGCGTCCTGATACCTGTCCCCCAAGAGCTGGGCAAAGGTTTTGATCGTCACCATCGGGTTTTTCAGCTCGTGGGCTAATTCATGGATCATGGCATTCAAATCGACGGCCTTGGCATGACCGCTCGCCGCGCCCATAGCCGGCGTCGCGCCATTGGATGGTGGCGTCGGACCGACGCTCGATGGCGATGCTCTATCGGCCTGCGGCGCGGGCGCGCGGATCTCGCCAAAATCCTGTGCATCCACAGTTAACCCCCTACCCGGAACCTCAAAAACAAGATCGGCGGCTTCTACGCGAGCTTTTCCATGTATAGCCAGCGTCCGGGCGATCACGGTTTCCAACTCGCCCAGATTGCCAAACCAGAAATAGTTGCTCAACCGCTCCATGGCGGCGGCGGAAAACATTATCTCACCGAGCCCCAGGGTTTTGGCGTAATAGCCGGCGAACCAACCGGCCAGCCGGGGGATGTCGTCCCTTCTTTCTCTTAATGGGGGAAGCTGCAATGTGAGAGTCGCTAATTTGTAATATAGACCGTCGAGAAAATCGCCTCGGTAAACTTCCTGCAATAGATCAGCCCGAGTCGTCGTCACCAGCCGCCATCCCGCGGCGCTGCTTTCTTTCCGCTGTAAGAAATTCAAGAGCAAGGACTGCCCTGA
>Ga0153916_10000559_pt1 | contig 25301 bp, 25 predicted proteins | sample Opewatmetagenome_FD_109642 | JGI IMG/M metagenome (GOLD analysis project Ga0153916, IMG submission 109642) | Freshwater wetland microbial communities from Ohio, USA - Open water 3 Core 3 Depth 4 metaG | ecosystem: Environmental > Aquatic > Freshwater > Wetlands | place: USA: Ohio, Lake Erie...
TCGAGGCGCGGGCCTACGCCTATGCGGATGCCTTTGACGGATTGCGCACCAAGGGCGGTCCGATCATTGCCGTCATGGATATCAATCAGGACCCCCAACGGGCCTTTGCTATAGCCGAAGAGATCAAATTCAAACTGCCCAACGTCCGGCTGATCGTGACATCCGACAACGGCGCCCCGGACATCATCTTGCGCGCCATGCGCTCGGGTGCCGAGGAATTTTTATCCCAGCCGTTCAACTGGCCGGAGGTGTTCAATTCGTTCGAGGCGATTCGCCGGAAAATCGACAGCCACTCCCCCAGAACCGCCGAGCGCGGCCATATCATCGCGATCTCGTCGAACAAAGGGGGGGTAGGGGCGACGACCATCGCCACGAATCTGGCATCGAGCCTGGTTGGCCAAAGAAAATCGGTTTGTCTGGTGGACCTGGTCTTGCAGTTCGGCTCGGTGACCAGTTTTCTCAACATCGAAGCGTCGTACACGATCCTCGATCTGGCGAAAAATCTTAAACGCATCGACCCGATGTTTCTTGACGGCTCTCTAGCCAAGCATGCCAGCGGAATCCGGGTCCTGGCCGAACCGTTTTACGCCGAGGACGCCCGACGGGTTACGCCCGCGGATATCGATGAGATACTCGACGTGTTGGCCCAATCCTTCGACTTCGTCGTCGTCGATACGCCCAAAGAGTTCGACGACATGCTGACCGTCGTCTTGGACAAGGCCAACCTCATTCTGTTCGTAACGGAAATGGATGTGCCGTCGCTGAAAAGCGCCCATCGCGCTTTCGAGATGTTCGAGCGGATGGGAATTTACGAAAAGAAAATTCGCCTCATTTTGAACCGCTATGTCAAAAGCAAGCTCATGACCCTCGAGGCGGTGGAAAAAGCGCTCGGCACGAGGGTCTTTTGGACCTTACCGAACAATTACCCCGTCGCCATCGCGGCGGTGAATCAGGGCTTGTCGATTCAGGAATGCGATCCAAGATCGGATCTCGCGAAAAATTATTCCGGCTTGTGCGACGCGGTCTTGAATGGCTTCATGTCGCCGGGAGTGGCGCGCCGAGAAGAACGGGACGAAGCGGGTTCCGGGTTGTTATCCCGTTGGATTCCCATGCGAGGCTGATTAGGAGTGGCCGGGAGTTTAAATGAGAAATCCTTCGTTTGATGCCGAGATGGACGATCGCGGCGGGGCGGACAACCTGCGCACCCCGTTAAGGCCGATGCAGTCGGGGAATCACGACGTGATTCTCCAGGATCTGCGTTTGCGTATCCACCGTAAACTGATCGACACCCTGGACTTGACCAAAGTTTCCAACCTGGAAACCGAGCGGGTCAAAGTTGAAATCCGCCGCTTGCTTGAAGACATGGTGATGGCGGAAGCGATTCCGCTCAGCCGGGCGGACCGCGACCGGCTCGCGATGGAAGTGCATCACGAGGTTTTCGGCCTGGGGCCCTTGGAAACCTTAATGAAGGACCCGGAGATATCCGATATCCTAGTCAATTCTCACGACCGGATTTACGTTGAGCGATTCGGCAAGCTGGAAAAGACGGATATCCGCTTTCGTGACGACGCACATCTGATGCAGATCATCGAAAGAATCGTGACGCGGGTCGGCCGGCGGGTCGACGAGAGCTCGCCGATGGTCGATGCCCGGCTCGCCGACGGTTCCCGCGTCAACGCGATCATTCCGCCGTTGGCTTTGGATGGGCCGATTCTCTCGATCCGGCGGTTCGGCACCGACCGCTTGACGATCAACGACTTGATCCAGTTTAATTCGCTTCCCGCGCAGATCGCGGAGGTGGCGGCGGCCTGCGTCAAGTCGCGGCTCAATATCATAGTCTCCGGTGGGACCGGCGCGGGGAAAACGACGCTGCTCAATTGCCTGTCCAACTATATTCCGGAGACTGAACGCATCGTTACCATCGAAGACTCGGCGGAACTCAAGCTTCAGCAGGACCATATCGTACGGCTGGAAACCCGGCCGCCCAATATCGAGGGGCAGGGCGCGGTAACGCAGCGGGAACTGGTTCGCAACGCCCTGCGCATGCGTCCGGACAGGATCGTTGTCGGCGAGGTGCGCGGCGGCGAGGCGCTCGACATGATGCAGGCGATGAACACCGGCCACGACGGTTCCATCAGCACGGTCCACGCCAATACCGCCAGGGACGCGCTCTCACGGTTGGAAACCATGATGTTGATGGCGGGCATCAACTTGCCGGAAAGAGCGCTGCGGGAACAGATATCCTCCGCCGTCGATGTGATCGTCCAATTGACGCGCCTGAGCGACGGCAGCCGCAAGTTGGTGGAATTCACCGAAGTCACCGGCATGGAGGGAAACACGATCACCACGCAGACGATTTTCAAATTCGAGCAACGGGGCGTGGAGAACGGCAAGGTGGTGGGCGATTTCACCGCCACCGGAGTCATGCCCTCGTTTATGGATCGGTTGGAGCGCTACGGGTTCAGGATCCCCAATACTCATTTTTTGCCGGTCTCCCCTGCCGGCAGGAGAAGGGGTTTATGAGTTTACTCGTCATTGCGGCCTTTTCATTTCTGGCGGCGGTCTCGCTTATCGTCATCCTTTTTCTGTTGCCGCTGGCGGCGCAGAACACGCCCCAGGCGCGCATCAAAAGGCGGCTGTCCGCCATCGGCAGGATGGATTATGCTTCCAGGGCGGAGATCCAAAGCCTCCTTAAAAACTCCGTCTATAGCGACATTCCGTGGCTCAACAGCTCGCTGGTGAATTTCTCGTTGGCGCGGCGGATCGATTTGTTGCTGGAGCGGGCGAACATCGATATGTCGCCGGGAATGTTCATGCTCTGTTCCGGGGCGGCCGGCGGTCTGGTGATGTTTTTGCTTTTGCTTGCCGACAAGCCGACCCTGATGGTGTTGCTCGGCGGCGCCGCCGCTCTGTTTGTTCCGTATGGTTACGTCAAATACGTTACCTGGAAACGGCTGCGGCGTTTTTTAGAGCAGATGCCCGACGGGCTGGACATGATCAGTCAAAGTCTCCAGGCCGGCATGGGTCTCACCCAGTCGATGGTCTATGTGGCCAAGGAAATGACCGATCCGCTCGGCACTGAATTTTCGGTGTTCATCGAAGAGGTCAATCTCGGTCTGCCGCTCGGAGACGCGTTGAGAAAGCTGGAGCAGCGCATGGCCCTGCCGGAGGTTAGGCTGTTCAACACGGCGCTTTTGGTGCAGCGCGAAGTCGGCGGCAGCTTGGCGGAATTGCTGACCAAGCTTTCCGACATCATCCGCGATCGCTTCCGCATCGAGCGGCTGGTCAAGAGCTTGACCGCGCAAAACCGCATGAGCGCCTGGACGGTCTGTTCCATCCCACCCTTTTTGGCGGTGTTTTTATTCTTTAGGGAACCGGTAATGATGAACGAAATGTTGGCGCATCCGATGGGCAAGGGGATGCTCGCGGCGGCTCTGGGCCTCGAGCTTTTGGGGATTTTCGCCTTTCACAAGTTGATCAAAGTTCATATCTGAGAGAGGCTCTATGGAACTGCTTATCGCCGTCGGTCTATTCGGCATGGTTTTCGGGATAGTCTATTTCTCGCTCGCGTCGAGAACGCCCGTTTCCGATGAAGTGATTCAACGGCGTCTCGACATGATCGCCTTGCAGCAGCCGCGATCGGCTAAACCGGTGCGCATGCAGGAAACCGAGGGGGAAACCTTCTGGGAGCAGGTGGCAAAGTTCTTTCTCGGCGCCACGGAGATGCCGCAAAGCTACACTCGCATCAGCCGGCGCTTGCATCAGGCGGGTTATCGGGGCGTTCGGGCGGTGCGAATTTTCTGGGGGCTGAGAATTTTTCTCTGCCTCGCCTTCGGTTTCGGCGGCTTGTTCGTGTCGGTCACCTCTAACGCCCGGCTGTCGGATCTGTTTTTGCTGGGAGGGGTAGGCGCGTTTCTAGGGTATTTCCTGCCTTACTTGACCGTTTACCGGAAAGCCAAGGTCCGGGTCCTGGAAATGCGCGAGACTTTGCCCGATACCTTGGACCTGTTGGTTGTTTGCGTCGAGGCCGGCATGGGCGTCGATGCGGCGCTCACCCGCGTCGCGCGCGAGCAGGGGCAGCAGGGGTTGGCCATCGGCGACGAGTTGTTGCTGGCGACTCAGGAGATGCAGGCGGGCGCGGTGCGCAAAGAGGCGTTGGTTAGGCTTGCTGACCGCTGCGGAGTGGAGGAATTCCGCGCGCTCATTACCTTTCTCACGCAGACCGAAGAGATGGGCGGCAGCGTCGCCCGTTCATTGCGCGTCTACGCCGAAACTATGCGCGATAAAAGAAGCCAGGCGGCCGAGGAGGCCGCGCGCAAAACGGTGATCAAGTTGATTTTCCCCCTGGTGTTTTTTATTCTGCCGGCGATATTTATTCTGATTCTTGGACCGCCGGGCCTGCAGATCATTAAAACTTTGTCGAGCCCGTTGAAGTAGAGGGAGCCGTGCCGGTAATCAATCTGACCAAGAAAACTTGGCTGGCCACGAAAGTCCGCAAGGCGGATAATTTCGTCACCCGGCTCGTGGGTCTCCTCAAGCGGAGTCATTTAGGTCCAGAGGAGGCCCTCTGGCTGATGCCGAGCAAGGGGATCCATACCATCGGCATGAAGTTTCCGATCGACGTCTTGTTTCTAAACAAGCAGAACCACATGCTTCAGTTGGTTTCGGGAATGGCCCCTTATCGGGTCAGCAGTATTCAACTGCGCAGCTACAGCGTGCTCGAACTGCCTAACGGAACGATCAGGAAGTCCCGCACCGAGGTGGGCGATCGGTTGGAAATCTCGTTGGCGGAATCCTCCGAAATCGACGACTTAAAAGATACTCAATTGAGCCAACTGGGATAGTCAAGCCGATCCAGCATCGGACTCTGCGAGCAAAAAGGGGGAGCCGGGCAAGAAAAACTTTGCCCGGCTCCCCCTTTGATACGGCGCGGTGAGAACTTTCGTTAGTTCCTTTGATGGTCGGGCGGAATCACGATTTTTTGCCCGACGTAAAGATAGTTGGGGTTTCTTACGTTTTCCCTATTGGCCTCGTAGATCTTCTCCCATTTATGCATCGAGTTGTAAAATCTTTCCGCCAGTCTGCTCAAACTATCGCCCGGTTTGATCGTGTATTCCTGTGCTTCCGGATTGACCGCGCTCACGGTTTTGGCGGGGGCGGGTTTCTCAGCCGGCGCGGCTGCCGCCTTGGCGACGATCTTAGCTTTGTCATCCGCGCCGACGGTTTTGACCTTCGTTTCCACCGGCGCGGCTTTTTCCTTCACGGCGACCGGCGTCGGCGCAGGTTCGGTACGGGGCGCTACTTTGGCGACTGCGGTGGACTTGTACAACCGGTCGATAAAACCGCTGTTGTCGAGTTCCTTGATAAAATTCATATCGACAAACTGTTCGGGCCGAGCCGAGCGGGCGCTTGCTTCCTTGATGCCCATTTCGCGCAACATGATTTGAATGCCCTTGAGCGTCGGGTAAGGCTTTTCCGGAGTCAGGGCTAGCCCGACGGACTCGTAGGCCTCAACCAAGGCCAGCGGGTCGTCCGTCTTTAAGTATTTTGTCAGGATCGCAAGGGCCTCCTTCCGATGGGTTTTCATGTAGTGGATTCCCTCGACGAAGGCTTTCAGCACATTGCGCACGAGCTCCGGCTGACCCTTAATCAGGCTCTGATTTACGGCCAGCCCCGTGTGTTGATATTCAAGCCCAAGCATCTGTAGATCAGCCAGGGTATTGTAGCCCAGTTTGGCTGCCTTGGCGGTCAATGGAATGGCGATCATGACCCCATGGATCTTGCCGGTTTCCAGCGCGCTGAAGCGCGCTGGTTGACTGCCGATCTGAATAATCGCAACGTCTTTGTCGGGAACGAGTCCATATTTTTCCAGCGCGTAGCGGGTAGCGAAATCAGAGGAAGAACCGATCCGGCTCACGGCGACCGTTTTGCCCTTGAGTTGATCCGGACGGGTAATATCCCGCGATACGATGAATTTATAATCCATGGTATTTAAAAAACCCGCGATCATGACGACGCCGGACCCCTGAAGATTGCTCTGGAGCACCGAAGTGCCGGCGACCTGAGCGGCAATCACGTCGCCCGAGATCAAAGTTTGCACCGTTCGACTGCCGCTTTCCACGAAGATGAGTTGCGCATCTAGACCGTACTTGCGAAATATTCCGGCTTCATAAGCCATCCAGGCGGGCGCTTGACTCGGCGAGATGCCGCTGTACCCGATGACTACTTTCTTGAGCGGCTGGGGTGTCGTCGCTTCGCCGGCCAGCGCAACGGTGCCGATCGACCAAGCCGAGAAATAAGCGATCATTGCAAAGACAAAAAGCTTTATTTGTTTCATAGCATCCGTTCTCCTTTTTAGAGAAACTTGTTTTTATCGATCGCTCCGGAAAGCATGGAATGCCGGTGACTCCTTACGCCCGGTTTAAGCGGGTCATGGCCGCCTTCAAGCTGGCCCGCATCCGTTCGAGGGAACTAGCTAGATCGCCGATCTCATCGTTCGATTGGAAGGAAATGGCGATATCCAGTTGGCCGCGGCTGATATTATCGGCGATGGATTTCAGTTCCAGGATCGGACGTGTGGTTCGGCCGGCAAGCATGGCCGCCGCAACAATGCCGACAATTAAGCAGAGCGCAACCAAGCCGACGATTTGCAACACGGCCGCATTGACGTCCTGCTGGATCGTATCGGCCCAAAGGCCGACATGAACGGTTCCCAACTGGCCGTCGAGGAGAGGCACCCGCGTTTCGTAAACGGGCTTGCCGCGCAGATTGGCAATGCGCGAGCTTAAAACCCTGCGGTTATTGATGGCCTCATGGTCCTTTAATTCGGTGGGGAAAGGCTGCACGCTGCTCGCCAGGACATCGCCTTTCGGGTCTTGAATATAGGCATAGGCCACCCCTTCGAGCCGTCCATATTTGGCGATCAGCGCATCGGTTTCCAAGACGCTTTTTCGCGAAACAAATCCGGCCGTGGCGTCGCTCAAATTGGCGGCGATGGCGGCCGCGCGCAAATCCACCTGCTTGCGCAGTGCGTTCCCGGTCAAGGAATAAACGATGGCGCTCACCAGGACGCCAAGGATAAGGATGAGTCCGCTGAAGGTCAGAACGATCTTGCGTTTTAATCCTCCTTTGGACGACGCTATCGGTACGGCTTTGCCGACCTTCGAAGCTTCGAGTGACGCCGATTCCTGAGGCATGTTTCCTCCTAGTGGATATTAAGCCTTCAAAATTTTTTGAAATTGGAGATTTCCTGGAGGGCGGATTCTTCGAACCTGCGTTTCAGTTTGGCATCGGTGATCTCCTGGCCCACCGCGGCGATGAGTTCGTCTAATTTCGCATCCGAAAAAGCGTATGAAGATTCCCCTAGCCCTTCGATTTGATCGCGCATTACCACGGGCGCCATGGGACCCATAACCTCCGTAAGGATGTCGGTCAACCGATTGATCAAAGCCTCTGGGGCCAACTCCCCGGCAGGTTTGGCGGGAGGAACTATGATATCAATAAGGCCGGATTTGTAAAGGTTGAAAAAAACTTTCGCCGTGTAGGCATAGGGGATGCGCAACAGCTCGGCGACTTCTTGAACCGTACGCGCGCCATCGAGCTTGCTGAGAACGCGCCATGCTACGTGAGGAACCGTGATCGGGGCGGAATGCTCTTCGCCCAAATCCGCGATGTGAAAAACCGTTTTGCCGGAGGGAATGACTTCGAGGATCGTTTCCCATTCGCGGCACATCGCTTTGACTTCGTCGAGAATCTCCGCCGAAGGTTTATGAATGCTGGAGGTCGGCGGCGCGCCGTTCGACAGCAGGGTAAAGGTTCCCTCACCCCAAGTTACCGGATAGAGTAACGCCTTTTCTCCCTCGCCGATGGGGCAGGTCGCATGGACGATGCTGCCATCGACAAAGTGTATTTCAACGTTTTCCTTGCCTCGGGAAAGCTTCAGGACTCCTGATTTTTTTCCGCCGGTGGCGAGAAGCAGGATGTCGTTGAGGCCGATTTGTGACAGATTTCCTTGCATGTTTATCATCCGTTGAGGGGAATTTTGCTAACGGTCCTCCGTGGAACGGCGGGCGCTGCTCGTTTCTTGGGGTTTTTGAGCCGGTTCGTCGATATCGTTGTGCTCACTGAAAGTAACCTTCAAGGCTTTGATTACAGTTAGGCTCTTGCTGATGCCGACCATTTGCTCGAGGGTGGAGCGGATTTGGCTCTGCAAGGAGTCGATCTCCTCGGTGGAGATGTTTTGCAATCGCGATTGCAGCTCATCGTAAAGGCTAGTGATGCTGTCGATCTGCCCGAGCGACTCGGTTTTCTGCGCGATGTTTTCGTAAAGCCGGGAGATATCTTCGGTGAGATTTTGTAATTCGTTTTTCATGTTGGTTTTTGCTGCTGACGACTGTTGCTACGGTATATTGTTTTTCCAACCCTGTTCTTGTGTCCCTACTGTGCTGTGAGATGCCTGCCTCAATGCTTCGGTGCGGCTCCCCCCGGCATGCTGCTCCGGTCCGCGATTCCCGTATTGTTGTTTTCCGTGGACTCCTTGGGGCTTTCGGTTTCTATTGGAGTTGGCGCTGCTGTCGAACGCGCCTCGGGAGCTTCCATCCCTCCGGTGGTTTTAGATGAATAGAAGAAATAAAACCCGGAAAACAAAGCTCCCAACAATAGAAGCGCGATCGCACCGACTTTTAAATTAATCGAACTCCGCCTGGAATAAAGATCGTACTCCCCATAGTCTTTGATGATTTTTTTCAGTTCACGATCCAATAGCTCGCCGCCTTTTTTGCCGCTTGGTACATTCTGTTTCGAGGGGGCGGCCGGGGCTTGAAAATCGCCGCCGTCCTTCTCATGGGACGGTCGGCTGGCCGCAACCGGCGGGTCAAGCGGAGCCAAGGCCGCGGCTGCTGCGGAGAATTCTCCATAATTTTTAATCAGATCGTCCAAAAGCCGTTGGTCAAAATCCGCGCCGATCCGCTCCTCGACTTTCGTCTCCGGTTCGGATTCGTCGTTTTTGGGGAATTCAGCCGCGGGCATGGTCGATGGGAGATCTGTCGCCTGGCCTACCTCTGGCTGAGGGAAGTCCTCTACCGCGATCGGCGAAACTTCTAAACCTGCCAAATCCTCCTTGGCGGCGAAAGAAGCGAACTCTTCTCGTGGGGCCGCTGGATCGTCGGGCAAGGCCGGATGAAGAATCGGCGCTTGCTTCGCTTCCGAACCGGCTCCCGGCTTGGCGTCGTCGGTTTGATGGATTTCGGGCGCCGGGGAAAATAAAAAACTTTTGCTGATGCCCTTCAACGCTTTATGCGGGCGAGGGAAGGGGATCAGGTTGCTCGAGTATTCGGGGGCATGAGGGGGGAGCGAATTGTCCAGCTCTTTCATGTTGGGAAGATCAAGACTTTCTCCGCCCGCTGCTTGCTTTTGCGCAGCGCTCATCAGTCGTTGAATTTTCACTAAACGGCATAGTTTTCTTTCAATCTCGGTTAAATGAAAAATGAGTGTTTGGGTCGACTTTTCGGCTTCGCTGATATGGTCGGCGGAAAAATCTCCCAACCGTTGCTGCAGGCCCTGGACCGAATCGAGCACGGTGCCGAAACTGGCCGGGATGGAAGCATCGATCATCTGATTAACTGACGGAGTTACTTTCCCCGTATTTTGCGCATTCGCCATTTTTGAATGTTATGGAACGAAAGTTTTAACTAATATCTCTGAATCCCTAATACTTAAAAGCAAAAAGGCTGCCATCATTGACGCAGACAAAAAGGTCGTATTTCTCAGCAGGATGGATACCGTTTTGTCCTTAAAATGCTACTCAACTCCCACAATTCTGGTCATCTTGAACAGTATTGTACAAATATCTTTGGGTAGTGCGGTTGCAATATGACGTCATATTGACACCGGGTTTGCTTGAATTCGCTGTAGGGCCGGAGCAGAGGCTTTTGGCTGGGTTAAAAATAGCTGACTTCGCGTATCTAGCCCTAGCGAAGGGAGTGAAAAGGATTAATGCTCCCGGCCGAATTCAGGCCGAGATATCGCGAACTTCTCGATTTTTCGGTAAAGCGTTCTCGTGGAGATTCCCAACACCTCCGCGGCCTTGGCCTTGTTGCCTTGGGTGTGCCGGAGCGCATCTTCAATAAGGCTTTTTTCGCCTTCCTCGATATTCTGGATCGCTTTCGTGGCGATTTCCTCCCGGTGCCCGGCGGCGTAATGTTGCAAGTGCATCGGCAAATCGCTGATAGTAATGTACTCCCCGTCCGAAACCATGGTGGCGCTTTCAATGACGCTCTTCAGTTCCCGAATATTACCGGGCCACGGGTAATCCAAAAGCAGCTCTTTGGTGGAACTGCTGAGCTTCTTTAACCCGGTCTGATATTGGTGAATGGCCTGGTCAATGAAATTGCCGATCAGAAGAATGATATCTTCCTTTCTCTCCCTCAGAGGGGGGAGGATCAACCGCGCGCTGTTGAGGCGGAAATAGAGATCCTTGCGAAAACCGTTGTCTTTAATAGCGTCTTCCAATCCCTTGTTCGTTGCCGCGATAATTCGTACGTCGCTTGTTCTTGGCGCGGACTCGCCGACTTTGTAAAACTCCCGGGTCTCGAGAAACCGCAGGAGCTTCAATTGAATCGCTGGCGCGAGGTCGCCGATCTCGTCGAGAAAAAGGGTTCCCCCTTCGGCGGCTTCGATCAGCCCCTTTTTGTTTCGGTCGGCGCCGGTAAAGGCGCCTCGGACGTAACCGAAGAGTTCGCTTTCCACAAGCGTCTCCGGGATCGCCGTCATGTTGCAGCCCACGAACGGCTTGTCGGCTCTTGAGCCTTGGGAATGGATGTAGCGGGCCATCACTTCTTTGCCGGTGCCCGTCTCTCCGGTGATGAGTACGGTAATGTCGTGGTTGGAATAACGGTTGGCAAGCTTTAGAATTTCCCGGAACTGAGGCGCGTTGCCGATTATCGAGAGGGGCCCGGCGCTGGCGGCCTCCCGCTCTTCATCGGCCGAATGCGTCGGCTGACCGAACAAGCCGTAGAGGATCTGCGCATGACTGGGATGGTAGCGGATAATCACAGCATCGTCGCAATTCTGGCGAACCCGTTCCTCGAAACGTTGCCAGGAAGCTCCGTGCGCCACGGTAACATCGGCGAAGATGAACTTGACCTGGGCAGAGGGAAACGCTGAATAAACCTGTTCCGCCTCTTCCAAGCTGCGGCTCAAGTGGACGGAAAAATCCCGCGTCTCGAGTAGCTTCGAAACCAACGACAACGAGGAGTCGAGCGAATGAATGAGGAAAATAATCGGCTTGGCCATGCGGGATTATTCCTTTGAGGAGGAGGGCGGGAGGATCACCATGTTTTCCAGTGAATCGGCCAAAAGCTGCGGCGTGATCCGCGGCAGCGTGCCGAGGTAGTTGCAAGCGGCGATCACATGTTCGGCGATGAATTTCGGATGAAAGCCCGCGAAGGGAATTTTATGCTTGAGGTAAAAACTATTCACCAGTTGGGCGATGATCTCAGGGGAGAAATCGAGACCGTAGGAGTCGCAAATCCGGCGAAAGATTTCCTTGAATTCATCCATGCTTGGAGGATCGACTCTCAACTTATAGTGGACCCGGCGCAACTGCGCCGGGTCCATCAGCTCTTCGGGAGGAAAGTTGGTCGCGAAGACGACCAGTTGGTCGAACAGGAGCGCAAATTTTTTGCCGGTGTGAAGAGTCAGATAGTCGACTTTCCGATCGAGGGGGAATATCCATCGATTCAACAGCTCATGGGGCCGGACCCGCTGGCGTCCAAAATCGTCGATGACGAAGATGCCGCCGATGGCTTTTACCTGCAAGGGCGCCTCATAGTATTTGGAATGGGGATCGAAATCGAGATCGAGCATTTCAAGAGTCAATTCGCCGCCGGAAATAATATAGGGTCTTTTGCAGCGCACCCAGCGCGGATCATACTCCAGTTGGGGTAGGAATAGCGGGTGGCTATCGCCGTTTTCTTCGTTGGCGGAGATAGGAAACGGCACATGCACGGATGGATCGAAGATCTTGATAATTTGCCCGTCCGCTTCAATGGCATAGGGGACATAGACCGGTTGCTCGAACGCGCCCGCTAAGGCCTCGGCGATGGAAGTTTTGCCGTTCCCCGCAGCCCCATAGATCAACATCGCTCGGCCGGAATTAGATGCGGGGCCGAGGCGTCTGATGATCTCGTCGGAAAGCACCAGATGGGAAAGCGCCTTCCGAAGCTTTTCAATGCTTATCACCTCGTTGGTTATGGTCTGTTTTTGGACCTGGACTTGATAGTTTTCGAGGGGGACCGGGATTGGGCCTATGTATTCGCAACGCCGCAGTGCTTCGCTCGCCCTTTCTTTCCCAGCGTTGGTAAGGGCGTAGCGCATGACGTTATAGCTTTTTTCCGAAGGGCCGCGAATCTCCACCAACGCTTCTTTCCTGGCGAAATTCAGTAGTTGGTCGATGACCCCGCGGGTAAGTTTGATCTGTTCGGATAGTTCCGGGACGGTCTGCAGCGCGGAGATGTACATCGTCCGCAGCAGACCGTTGAGAAGAAAATTGTCGTCCAGGCCGGTCTCTTCGACCGATTTCGCGACCGGCGGCGGTTCCCGAAGGATCGCGTCGAGATCCTCTCGGGTAATGTAACCGAGCGCAACCAGATTATCGCCCAGGCGACCGCCAGCAATCTTCTGTTGCTGGAGAACCTTCTGGAACTGCGCTTCGTTAATGACGTTTTTTGCGAGTAGGAGTTCTCCTATCGCCATTTTGATTCGCTCCCGCTTGGGAAAATGGTTGTTTTCGTCGTGGTCAGCGTTTATATTTTCAATATAAACTCTAGAAAACTATTTTATTATAAGTCATACCGAGAAGCTGTCAAGGAAACCATTAAGATAAGAAGCTCGCGGCGGCAAGGGAGGTTCGATGATTTCGGATCGATTCCCAATGGCGGGGATTTTAGCTTTATTACTGACGATTTTAGGCTGTAGCGTGATGGAAGAAAACTCCAAGAAATCAGGCATGTCGGGGCTGATTGTTACATTGCCATCCTATTACAGCACGCCCAAGGGGAGGTATCTCGGAAGCAGGTATCGGGAAAATTTGGACCGGCTGGTCGAGCGCATCGCGCGCGATCCCAAAACCGCCAAGCTCCAATTCGCCAACAACATCGCCTCCTTGGGTGGAATCGGGTTTTTTACCCATGCAGCCGCCAAAAATCCCGATGAGCGTTTCCTAGAAGTGATCCTGGGGGCCCCGGAAGTCTTTGAATCGAAAGGTGATTATGGCGTGAAGGTGGACCGTTTGTTTTCGCTTTACGGAGCCGATCTCTTGGGAATTTTGGCCGGCGACACGGCTATTTACCAAGAAAAGGAAGTAAGTGGCTACGGGCTTAATTTTTCCTGGCGAAACGTCGGCGCCAAAGTGGGTGAGGGGGGGGTAATTCTGGAACGTGCGGTCGTTTATTTTTCGAAGGAGAAAGTCCGGGCTTTCTTGCAGCAACAAATCGGTCAGGACGGCTTGCTCGACGAAGCGACGATTTTTGCCGCCGCACAAGATGGAGCGATGAGTTTGGTTAACTACCGGGGGGGCGGAGCGAAGGATTCTCGCGCCTCTGTAGAAGAGCAGAAGATTGCCGGCGCAAAAGCCGAGCCGAAATCTTTGATCGTCGAGACACCGCTGAGATCGTCGGCAGGAGAAGAATCAAAACAGCGGCAATCGGTGAAGAAGGAGCAACTGGCGCCGGTGGCGGCGGATGCAACCGTCAAGCAAAACAATGCCCCCGAACAAAAGCCCGCCCAACCCGTCGTCGGTAAACCAGAGAACCGAACCGCGGAAACCGCCGCCGTTCCTGCCGCGCGGTCGGAGCCTGCTAGTAAGGGAATTGAAAAAAGCGGCGGCGAACCGATCGCCTCCCTTCGGAGCAGTCGGACCGAATCAGCGCCGGAAAAGAAACCCCTTGTCCGCCCCCTCCCGACAACTTTGGAAGGATTCATTATCCAGCTCGCCTTCACCGAAGCGAACGCGGCGCAGCAGTGGGCCAAAACGCTCGGGCAGCGCGGCTACCGGGTTTCGCTCACCGAGGCGGGAGGGGAGGGATCATTTCGTTTGCGCGTGGGAAATTTTGCTTTGCGCGCGGAGGCGGAACGGCAGCTCCGTTCGTTGCGGCAGGAAGGCTTGGCGGGGATCATCATCAATTTGCCCCAGGCCTACCGGCCGGAAACCCGCTTTTCAGCGCCGCCTGGCGCGGAGAAGCCGAGTTCGATCACGCGGTGAGCTTGGCGGCCTGGGCGAAAAAATCCTCCGGCGCGAGCTGGGTCAGCCGCTGGCCTGCAATTTTTGCCTTAAAACCTCATTGACCTTCTGCGGGTTGGCCTTCCCTTGCGTGGCTTTCATGATCTGGCCAACGAGAAAGCCGAAAATTTTCTCGTTGCCGGCTCGGAAGTCCGCGATCTGCTTGGGGTGCGCCGAGATGATTTGTTCCACCGCCGCCTCAATGCTTCCGGCATCGGAAAGCTGTTCGAGACCTTTTTCGGCGATGATCTCTTGCGGCGGACGGTCCGAGTCGAGCAGCGCGTCAAAGACAGTCTTGGCGATCTTGCCGCTGATTTTTCCTTGGTCGATCAAACGCACCATTTCCGCGATATGCTCGGCGCGCGCCGGCCAGCGCGCAATGTAAAGCTGCTCGTCGAGTTTCCTTTCTTTGAGCACGCGGAAAAGGTCGCCGATGATCCAGTTGCCGATGGCTTTGGCATTGGAATAGGTTTTGAGCGCGCTTTCAAAATAATCGGCGATGTCCTTGCGGCCGGTCAAAAGCTCGGCGTCGTAGGCCGGCAGCGCGTACTCGGAGATGAAGCGATCTTTGCGCGCCTGGGGGAGTTCCGGCAGCGAGGCGCGGATTTCTTCGATCCAGCCGTCGTCGATGACCAGCGGCAGCAGGTCGGGATCGGGAAAGTAACGGTAGTCATGGGCCGATTCCTTCGAGCGCATCGAACGGGTCTCTTCGCGATTCTCGTCCCACAGGCGGGTTTCCTGGATCAATGTCCCGCCGTCGGCCAGCGCGTCGCTCTGCCGCTCGATCTCATAGGCGAGCGCCTTTTCCACCGCCTTAAAGGAATTAAGATTCTTGATTTCAACCTTGGTGCCTAAGGCAGCGCTGCCCGCGGGCCGGACCGACACGTTGGCATCGCAACGAAAACTGCCCTCCTCCATGTTGCCGTCGCAGATGCCGAGATATTGCAGGATCGCCCGCAGGGTTCGCAAATAGCTGCCCGCTTCGTTGGCGTTGCGCATGTCGGGCTCGCTGACGATCTCCAGCAGCGGCACGCCGGCGCGATTGAGGTCCACCAGGCTCGAGTCGCCGTGCAGGTCGTGAATATTTTTGCCGGCGTCCTCCTCCATGTGAATGCGCGTGAGCCGCACCCGTTTGGCCGCGCCGTTGACGGTGATGTCGATGTAGCCCTCGGTGCAGATGGGGAGTTCGTATTGGCTGATCTGGTAGCCCTTCGGCAAATCGGGATAAAAATAATTTTTGCGGGCGAGGATGCTCGTGCGCGCGATCTCGCAATGGGTCGCCAAGCCGGCGCGAATGGCGAACTCGACGACCTTGCGGTTCAACACCGGCAGGACGCCGGGAAAACCGATGCAAACCGGACAGGTGTTTTGATTGGGCTCTTGGCCGAACTTTGTCGAGCAGCCGCAAAAAATTTTCGACTCGGTCAAGAGCTGCGCGTGAACTTCCAGGCCAATGACGCTTTCGTACTTCATGCGCTTTAAAGATTCGGTTTTCTCTTGTGCCATTCCGTCGCCTGTTCGTAGGCGTGGGCGAGGCGCAGGATGGTCGCTTCGTCGAAGGGTTTGCCGATGATCTGCATGCCGATCGGCATGCCGTCTTGATCGAAGCTGCAAGGCAAAGAGAGCGCCGGCAAACCCGCCAGGTTGATGGAAATCGTGTAGATGTCCGAAAGGTACATTTGCAGCGGGTCTTGCATCTTCTCGCCGATTTTGAACGCCGTCGTCGGGGCGGTCGGCGTGATGATCGCGTCGCAGCGTTGAAACGCTTCGTCGAAATCTTTTTTGATCAAGGCGCGCACCCGTTGGGCCTTGAGATAATAAGCGTCATAGTAGCCCGCCGATAACGCGTAGGTGCCGAGCATGATGCGGCGCTTGACCTCCGGGCCGAATCCCTGTTCGCGGCTGAGCCTATAGGTTTCGTTCAAATCCTTGCCGGCGGCGCGATGGCCGTAGCGCATGCCGTCGTAACGCGCCAGATTGGAGCTCGCCTCGGCGGTGGCGACGATGTAGTAGACGGCCACGGCGTATTCGGTGTGTGGCAGCGAGATATCCTCGACGGCGGCGCCGTTTTTTCCCAGCAGCGCGATGGCGTCGCGCACCGCCCGTTCGACCGCCGGCGCCATGCCGGATACGAAGTATTCCCTTGGCACGCCGAGCCGCAGTCCCCTGACATCGCCGCTCAGCGCTTCGCTATAGCGCGGCACCGGCCGCTCGACTGAAGTCGAGTCCGCCGGATCGCGGCCTGCGAGCGCTTCGAGCAGGAGCGCGCTGTCGCGCACCTCTTTGGTCAGCGGACCGACCTGGTCCATCGATGAAGCGAAAGCGATGATGCCGTAGCGGCTGACGCGGCCATAGGTGGGTTTGAGTCCGACGACCCCGCAACAGGCGGCGGGTTGGCGAATCGATCCACCGGTGTCGGTGCCCAGGGCGGCGATGCACTGGTCGGCCGCCACCGCCGCGGCGGATCCCCCCGACGATCCGCCCGGCACGCGCTCCAGGTTCCAGGGGTTGTGCGTGGGGAAAAAAGCCGAGTTCTCCGCGGACGAACCCATGGCGAACTCGTCCAGATTGGTTTTGCCGATAATCACGGCGCCGGCGTCGCGCAGCCGTTTGATCGCGGTGGCGTCATAAGGGGAAATGAAATTGCCGAGCATCTTCGACGCGCAGGTGGTGCCGAGGCCGCGGGTGAGAAAATTGTCCTTCACCGCGATCGGGATGCCCAACAGCGGCGGCGCAGCGCCGTCCCGTTTGAGACGATCATCGGCCTGCTTCGCCTGGGCCAGGGCGGCGTCGCGGCAGAGCGTGATATAGGCTTGCACACGGTCGCCGGTTTCGCCGATGCGCCGGTAGACCGCCTCGGTCAGCTCCTGCGATGAGAGTTCGCGTGAGCGCAGTTTTTCGCCGGCGGCGTGGAGCGTGAGGGCGGCGGGATTCATTCGATGATCTTGGGAACCTTGAAAAAAGTCTGTTCTTTGTCGGGCGCGTTGGCCAACAGGGTTTCGGCGTCGGGATGATTGGTGACTCGGTCCTCACGCAAGCCATTGATGACCTCCACGGCATGGGTGAAGGGCTCCACGCCGGTGGTGTCCAAACGGTTGAGTTTCTCCATGTAGCGCAAAATGGCGTCCAGTTGCCCGGTGAGACGCTCTTCTTCCGCCGCGGTGAGGCGTAGGCGGGCCAGCGCGGCGACCCGTTGGACTTCTTCGCGCGTCAAGCTCATGGGATTTTTTTAACACAGGGAGGATGCAATGCCAATCCGTTTATTTGCAGTCACCATCCCTTTTGGCTAAGAATGAAAGACAATGAAGCGCGGGCGGACGCCGCCGGCGCGGGAAGCGGAAAATAAACTTTTGTTCGGCGCTTTCGAAGAGGAAAGTTACCGGCACGGCTTTAAATGCGTTGCCGGATTGGATGAGGTGGGGCGGGGCCCGCTGGCCGGTCCGGTAGTGGCGGCGGCGGTGGTTCTGCCGCGAGGATTTTCCCATCCCGATATCAAAGACTCTAAACTTCTAACCGCGAAGCAGCGCGAAAGGCTGGCGCCGGTGATCAAGTCCCATGCCGAGAGTTGGGGGCTGGGCGTAGTCGAGGTGACGGAGATCGACCGGATCAATATACTCAAAGCCAGTCTTTGGGCGATGGCCAAGGCCTTCCATTCCTTGAATAGGGCTCCGGATTGTCTTCTGATCGACGGCAATCAGCCGATTCCACCCGAATTTTTCGCGGCGGAAGGCCCGGCGGCCGGTTTGCCGCCGCAACAGCAGACCATCGTCAAAGGCGACCGCTTGTGCCTTTCGATTGCGGCGGCTTCGATCCTGGCGAAAGTGGCGCGTGATGAGATGATGATGGAGCTCGATAAAAGTTTCCCCGAGTATGGATTTGCCGGCCATAAAGGCTACGGCAGCGCTGCCCACCTCGAAGCGTTACAGCGATTCGGACCGTCGCCGGTGCACCGCCGCAGCTTCAAGCCGGTCCGCGATCTCTGCGGGGAGCCGGCAGACGACGGCGGCGGTCGGCTGTTCAAGGTGCGAGCATGAACAACGCCAATCAAGTTCTCGGTAAGGAAGGAGAGCGGATCGCGGAAGCGTATCTGAGTAAGAAAGGTTACAAACTGGTCGAGCGCAACTACCGCTGCCGGGCGGGGGAAGTGGATTTGATTCTGCTGGACCGCCGGGTGATCGTCTTTGTCGAGGTGAAAACCCGCTCCGGTCATGGGTTCGGCACGCCCCTGGAGGCGGTGCCGGCGAGAAAGCAGCGCAAGATGATTCTAGCCGCCCAGTTTTTTCTGACCCAGAAAGGGCTTCAGCAGCGCGACGCGCGCTTCGACGTGGTCGGCATTTCGTGGCCGGGGCGCGCGCCGATCGTCGAGCATATCGAAAACGCGTTTGAATTGTCATAAGGAAAAAACATGTTGGACGTAAAACTGCTGCGCGAAGATTTGGACCGGGTCAAGGCGCGCATGGCGACGCGCGGCGCCGAAATCGACTGGGATCAATTCGTAGCGCTGGATCGCGCGCGGCGCGACGCGTTGGCAAACATCGAAAGGCTCAAAGAAAAAAAAAATCGGCTCTCCGGCGAGATCGGCAAACTCAAGAAGAGCGGCGGCGACGCGGTCGCTTTGATGCGCGAGGTCGAGGAGGTCTCGGCGGCGATCCGCCAGGCGGAGCAGCCGGCCGGGGAAATCGAAGCGCGTTTTGAACGCTTCATGTTGAGTCTGCCGAATTTGCCGAACCTCAGCGTCGCCGTCGGCCGGAGCGCGGCGGACAACAAGGAAATTCGCCGTTGGGGCGAGCCCCCTCGGTTCGATTTCCCGGCAAAAAATCACTGGGAGATCGGCGAGGAGCTAAACATTCTGGATTTTGCCCGCGGCGCGAAGTTGGCCGGCGCCCGGTTCACTTTGTATAAGGGCGCCGGCGCGCGCTTGGAACGCGCGCTCATCAACTTCATGGTTGACCTGCACACGGGAGAGCGCGGCTACCAGGAGATGCTGCCGCCGGCGCTGGTCAATCGCGCGGCGCTCGTCGGCACCGGACAGCTGCCGAAGTTCGAAGAAGACCTCTTTCGCATCGAAAGTCCGGAATATTTCCTCATTCCGACGGCGGAGGTGCCGCTGACCAACATTCACCGGGAGGAAATCATCGAGCGTGAAGCACTGCCGGTCAAATATGTCGCCTACACGCCCTGTTTTCGGCGCGAAGCAGGTTCCTACGGGCAGGACGTGCGCGGGCTCATCCGCCAGCACCAATTCAACAAGGTCGAGTTGGTCAAGCTCAGCGAACCGGAAACCTCTTACGATGAATTGGAAGCGATGGTTCGGGACGCCGAGGAGGTGCTCAAGCGGCTCAAGTTGCCGTACCGCGTGGTCGAGATCTGCACCGGCGACATGGGTTTCGGTGCGGCGAAAACCTACGACTTGGAAGTCTGGCTGCCCGGCCAGAACACTTATAGAGAAATCAGCTCCTGCTCCAACTGCGAGGATTTCCAAGCCCGCCGCGCGCAGATCCGCTATCGCAAAGATAAGAAGGGCCGGCCGATATTCGTGCACACGCTCAACGGCTCCGGTTTGGCCGTGGGAAGAACGCTGGTCGCCGTGCTGGAGAACTATCAGCAAAAAGACGGCAGCGTCCTGATCCCCGAAGCGCTCAGGCCCTATATGGGAGGGCTGGAGAAAATAAGCTAGAGAACGCCATGGCCAAGATCTTTCTAGCAACGCTTTGCGACGACGTTCGGGAAGAGAAGACTGGGAAGTTTAGCCTCATGGGGATCTTCGACCGGTTTATCGTCGGCGATTTTCGCGCGCCCCTGCCGACCTTTTGGCTGTTCGCTCAAATCGGCTGCGATGCGGAAGGCGAGCACGCGCTTGCCGTGGAATTCAGGCGGGCGGAAGGGGAGTCCGTCGTGCGCGCCGAAGTCAAGCACCAAGTGACCGGCAGAAACAGTACCACCGGTCTATGTCACGCCAACATCAACCTGCGGATGGAACATTTAACGCTTCCAGGGCCAGGCGTTTATGAAGTCGCGCTCCATAGCGACGGCGAGTATATTGGTTCCCTGCCGGTTGACGTGATGCAAGCGCCGCCGCGCTTCATGCAGTGACGACAGTCCGTTCAATCGGCACGATCTCGACCACGCATTACCCTCCAAGGTTTGATGAGGAACGCCGTCAGCGCCGCGGCGATCATGAGCAAAGTCGCCATCCCCCAGAAAACAGCGGCGTAACTTTCCGTCCGGTCGTAGACAGCGCCGGCGGCGACCGGGCCGAGGACGCTGCCCCAGGTGTAGAACAGATTCATATTGCCGCGGATGGTGCCGAAGGACTTGCGCCCGAAGAAGTCGCCCACCGCCGCCCAGGTGATCGGCATCGACGCGTCGAGCACACTGTAAAGAGCGGTGAAAAATCACAGCGCCCAGAGGGAGCGGCTCCAAAGCATCGGCAGCACGGCGATGACGCCCAGCAACATGCAGATCGCGATCAACCTTGGCTTGTTGACGAAGTCGGCGATCCAGCCGAGCAGAAAGTGAAGACGAGAAAAGTGGTGTAGCTGTCGACCCAAGAAAAAAGAATATAGCCGATACCCGCCATCGACGCCGCGATCAGCATCATCGGTTTGGGGCCGAAGCGGTCGATGAAATAACCAACGATGGGCGCCGCGAGCGAGCCTTCGGTGCGGGCCAATGAGAACGCCAGCGAAGTCGCCGCGCGGGTGAGGCCGAGATCTTGAGTCACCGGCAGAAAAAAAACGGTAAAACCGTACTGGTGCAACCCGCCGCCGAGCACCCGCAGCGCCGAGACCAGGCCGATCATGCGCCAGCCGTAGTAAAGGTTGGAGACTTTTTTGCGTAACCTGTGAGAATTCACAAGCGTTAAAATCCTGAAGTTGTCCGTGGCGTTCTGAACTATTTCGCTGACGTTACGCAAATTGCGCAATGGCCGTCAAGCGAAGGGCACGGAAAGGCCCTGGTAGAAAGCCCTGGGCCCTCCGACGTGAGGTTGACCTAACAGCCTGCTATTGGATACTCTCTCCGCAAAAATGGGGGTAGTGGACCAGCCCGTTTTCTCTGCTGAGCGATTGAGGTTCTCGATGCACAGAGCTGGAAAACAAATTCCTATTATTGGAGGCATGCATGTTTTCTCATAGACTTCATTTCTGGATCGGAACTTTCACGTTTATCCTTGCCGTTCATCTGACGGCGCTTTCGACTGAGGGGCAAGATTCCCGTCCGGTCGTCAGAATAAGCATCCCGGGCTTGGGGAGCGCGTACACTATGCCTTTTCAGCTCGCCCAGGAGCAGGGTTTCTATGTAGAGGAAAGAGTTGACGTCCGGATTCTGGGAGGTGTCAGGACAGCACCTAGCATTCAGATGTTGGTTGGCGGTAACGTGGAGGTGAGCCAGACCGTGGGCACGACCACTCTGGCGGCGATTCTGCAGGGGGCTCCCCTGAAGGTGGTTATGGTTTTCAACGACAAGCCCTCGTATTGGCTCTATTCAAAGAAAAGCATTCGAACTTTTGCCGATCTTAAAGGCGCCAAGGTCGCTAGTATTACCCCAGGTAGTACGGGTGACCGGCTTCTCAAAATTGTCCTCGAAAAGAATGGGGTGAACTGGAAAAAAGACCTGCAAATTATCTATATAGGCACCTCGGACGTGCTGATCAAATCGCTGCTGTCTGGCTCGGTTGATGCCGCAGTTTTGAGTTTGCCAGGCAATCTCATAGCCAAGGACGCCGGGTTTCCAGAGCTTGCCTCTTTTGCGAGCGAGGTAGGCACACTTACAGGCGGGGTGGCCACGAGCGACCCCTTTATTACCAAAAGAAGCGATGTGGCGGTACGGTTTCTCCGGGCCACGTTGAAGGGATTGAAGTTTTTTAAGAACAACAGGGAGGGGTCTGCGAAGATCATGGTGAAATTTATGAACCTGCCTTACGAGACGGCGCTAAGGACTTACGATGCGACTATTCCTTTTTTTGTTTGGGATGGTTTGATCTCGGAAGATTTTCAAGACAGGGTTCTCGATTTTCAGCTCAAGGCTATCGGGACAGACAAGAAGGTGCCCAGGGACAAGGTTTTTGATTTCTCAATTATGAAGTCTCTAGCAACAAACTGATAAGCAAAAATATTTTTTCGGTAGGAGCCCCGCAGACCAGGAGGGGAAAGGGGGCATACCCCTTTGATGGACGAAGCCGGTAGACGATGAGAAACGTTGTGTAGCTATTGACCCAGGAAAAGAGAATGTAGCCGATGCCCGCCATCAGCGCCGCTGTCAGCATGATCGGCCTGGGTCCGAAGCGGTCGATGAAATAGCCGACAATGGGCGCCACGAGCGAGCCTTCGGCGCGGGCCAATGAGAACGCCAGAGAAGTCGCGGCACGGGTGAGACCGAGATCCTGGGTCACCGGCAGAAAAAAAACGGTGAAACCATACTGGTGCAACCCGCCGCCGAGCACCCGCAGCGTCGAGACCAGACCGATCATGCGCCAGCCGTAGTAAAGCCCGGTAATTCGTTTGTGTAAGCTTTTTGGATTCACTGGTGCAGGATGCCGGTTTTCAATTTGACGAAGTAATCTCTGCCCCGCACGGCAAAGAATCCCATAGAAAGCCGACGAGATGGTGCAGACTGACCGCTACAGGAATTCCCATGCAACTATGGCGCGCCTCGGCTTAGCTCGCCTGGCGACGGAATTGTCTCAACGACGTTATGCGAAACCCGTGACGGGCGGCAAGGGATGGAATCTGACATCGAGATCTTTTCTGTGATAAGTTAGTGCTGTCGTCCGGAAGGTACGCGATGTCTCCGATCCGAGATTTCACTTCATCAGAAGGGCTAAATCCGCCGGGCAGAAATATTGACGCCGACGCCCCAACCGCTCTTCGACAGGAGCTAGTTGACGTTTTCTTCCAAATCGCCGAACAACAATCGCAGTGGCCAACGCCCCAACACATTTACCAGGTTTCGTGTCAAAGCCTTGGTGTGCAAGCCTCCGGTAGTCCTGCTAGGGGATTCAGGCACGCGCTCGGTCGGGATATTATTGGCGTTGAGTGGCAGCGCGTCTATGATCTAATTTGTAGGTTGTGGCCCGAATTCGAAACGCAGGGTTTCGGCGAACAGTATCGAGAGGGTATTAACAGAATTCTCGCGGGCTACAGTATAGTTTGGGAGCTTCATCCAGACGGGCGCCTTCGTCGTGTTTTACCTCCAGACGCGCAGGGGCAAATTGCCGCCGCAGTAGACGAACTCCGGCAGCCCCGATTTGTAGCGGCTGCACGATTATTTGATGCTGCGCGAGACGCTTACGATGACAGGCCAAGGCGAGATCGCGGTGGGTGCGCCAATGCGTTTGACGCTATGGAATCAGTTGCCAAGGTAGTCTTTAGCCTTCCGAATGCAACGTTTGGAAATGTTCTCCAGCATGTTCGATCGAATACAATTCTACAACCCGAAATAACTACCATTCTCGATAGCGTTAACACTCTTCGGAATCATAAGTTCGGTCACGGAATGCAGACGCCGTTCGATCTCTCATCCCAAGAAGTGGACTTCACTTACCTGACTTGCGTAGGTGGAGTAATGCTGTTCGCCAGAATATAGGCCGGTGTTGAAAGGTCAGCGCACTTTTTTCGGTGTTGCGTGAATATTTTCAAAGGGGGGTAAACTGAAAAACTGTCAAATAAGTGGCCTAGAAATCAAGGAGTGAAAAGATATGCCGGATATCGCGGGAAAGTATCCCTTGTGTGGTTCGGATACTGAAAGTTGCGAGCGTGGCATCGGTAGTGATGGTAAAGTTGCTACTTGCAAAATTTGTGGCCGATACGAAATAGCGGATTCCGCAGTTGCAGGATTAAGGTCAAAGCCGGGTGATACGGAATTACTTCCCTATCTTACATGTCATACACGTCAAGAAACTGAGCGTCGCCAAATCTTCGTTGTCGCGAGTCACACATGGCGAGAGTTCGCGCAGGCACATAGAAGCACGTCCTTTTCTCAAAGGATAGAGAAGCTTTTACAGTTATTGGCTTCACGGTCACGATTTGAGCCGGGAAGACGTGTCGCTGTGGATTTAGGAACGGACTGGCCACTTGTTGATGTTGATTCCGATATCCAGCTTGGGTACCTGCTTCACTATCTGGAAAAGGAAGGTTACGTGAATCTTAATTTCCGTCCGCAGTACGTATTAGAGCCAAAGGCTTGGGAGAAATTCGAAAGAACTGGAAGCCGGCAAGGCATTCCCGGAAAATGTTTCGTCGCAATGTCGTTCCATGACTCGCTCAAAGAAGTTTATGAAAACGGAATCTTTTTAGCTGTAAAAAGCGACTGCAAAATGGAGCCGATAAGAGTTGACCGGGAAGAATACAATGAAAAGATTTGCGACAAAATCATAGCTGAGATTCGGACGTGTCAGTTCGTTGTAGCGGATGTCACTCTGCAGCGCGCTGGAGTTTATTTTGAAGCGGGTTTTGCTATGGGACTTGGACGCCCCGTAATTTGGGCGTGTCGAGAGGACGATTTACCGAACGTGCATTTCGACACGAGGCAGTACAATCATATCGTTTGGCAGACGCCAACAGATTTGAGAGAGAAGCTTGGAGTTAGAATCAAGGCAACGATCCCCGGGGCTGCATAATCGTGCTCGGAAATTGCCCCGTCTATTGCGTCCGCTCGGTTAAAGGAACGTTGGTCACGATGGCTCATTCACTCCTCCGCAAGGATACCATCAAGTACCGAACCGCCACAACGACCGATTGTGGTGACGATGGTAAAATATCCCAGGTCAGCGAGGTACAGTCTTCAAAGCCCATCGTCTATCTTGTTTCCATACCGCCGAATCGTTATTCTTAAGTTTAACTACTGGCTGATTAATTTTCTAAGCCGAGTTGTCGCACCAAATCCATCGTCTCGGAGGGGTGGGTGAGCGGTTGAAACCACCGGTCTTGAAAACCGGCGTCCACTTCGTGGACCGCGAGTTCGAATCTCGCCCCCTCCGCCACCTCTTAGTGCTGAGTGCTGAGTAATGAGTGCTCAGTGAAGA
>Ga0153916_10000560_pt1 | contig 25296 bp, 35 predicted proteins | sample Opewatmetagenome_FD_109642 | JGI IMG/M metagenome (GOLD analysis project Ga0153916, IMG submission 109642) | Freshwater wetland microbial communities from Ohio, USA - Open water 3 Core 3 Depth 4 metaG | ecosystem: Environmental > Aquatic > Freshwater > Wetlands | place: USA: Ohio, Lake Erie...
ATCTTACGTTGCATGAACGTCTCGATGGACCGTGATGGAACGCTGGTTGCCTTTGTAATCCGTCCACTCCCACGTCTCGGCGTTCGTCACGGTAGCGGGCGCCTGCGAACGGAGAAACAAGATGATGCCCGCGATAATGGCGATCTCGATGATGGTATTTTTGTCCACGCTACACCGCCTTATAACAGCGCGTCTTTCGGCCAGTTCCCAGCCTGACCGTCACGCAAACAGGTAAGCCGGTCTTCTTGCTGGTCAAACGATCCTGGCGCGAAGGACTGATATTTCCAGAAGGATGGGAATGCACGAGTGCATGAGGCTTCCCCCTCGAACACTTGATCGGAATGTCAATCGAGTGTGCCGCGCCGTCAATGACGCGCTCTTTTAATAGTGAATGCCCATCGCGGCAAACGCAGTACCCCTTTTCGACTTCTTTCATGAATCTACCTCTACCGGATGCTCAATGGCGTCTTTAATGTCCGGATCGACCTCGCTGGCACGTACAACCGGCGTCACGGTCTTGATCACGACCTGGCGGCTGCATGAAGACGGGGGATGCCAGGTCTCGTCTTTCGGGCATCCCAGGTAAACGAGCGCGCCAGTTGGCAGCGTCTTCACTCGAATTGATCCTTTGTGCATCCCCCTCGAGTCGAGATAGTGTTTTACCACTTTGCCGTTTGTTCGCTCGACTTTCTTTGGTTTCCGACGCTCAAAGAGCTTGCCCTGTTTTGCCCCTATTGGCTCATCATCCTCATCATCGCCCGCGTCCTGATGTTCCTGTTTTTTGACTTGGGACAGCGGCTTTGGATCGAAGTATTTATCGCGCTCAATCCCCAATCCGCGGACCCTAATCTCTGACAGCTCATCATAAGAGGCATATCCCATTTCGTTGTCTTCCGGCGACCAGCCAAAGAATAGCCGCTCTTTGGGATCATATTCGATAGCGTACCAGGTCCATGAACCCATCGGGTGAAAGAATTTGACCTGAACAATCGGGTCTTTGACATTCTCCTGAGAATAGAGAGGTGGCAACCGGGCCAGGATCTCCTTCGTCAAAAGTCTCATCGGTGCTTCGAGTGGTTCATTCAAAGCCACCTGTTTGAATGCCTTTCCCTCAGTCGTCACCACATACAGGTCTTTGCCGCACCTGACCGTTAGATCGCCGTCATCGTGTATCTTGATTTTTTTACAGCTACCGAGAGCTGCCGGAATGTCCGCTGGCTCCGCGGCACCGGACGAAACAGCATTGATCGCTTTAGTTAATCCGGACACGCCCTGACCAGATGCACTACTGCCGACTTTTGTTACCTTGAAGTTGCAGCCCTCGATCTCACCATCGCACTTTCCCGTGATCTTAACACTCTCTGGTTTTCTCATAGTCTTCAACCCCCGTTCAAACAATGCCGCCTGAGCTCCCACCGGCACTCTGGCTTGTGCCGTGCTAATTTCCTGCGGTTTCCACGTCAACTTTGACGCTTCCTCTGTTGGTAAGACAATCTCATAAACCACTTCCCTATATGGTGTATAAACCCTTTTGATATTAGGAACGCTTTTAGCCCTATTGGTCGCCTGAGCTTGATGTTGCATATCCAGTTCCCGAATCGTCAACTGGTAAACTCCTGCGACCATCCCGATAGAGCAAAGCTGAACCGGCTTTCGTAATCCGATAGCGAAAGCCGCGAAGTCTCTAAGAGGCCTCCAGGATAGGACGATTGCCATCTCCTCCGGTGAAAGATTACACTTTTCGAACTTGGTCATCCAGATTTCGGGCGTTGATTTTTCAAATAAGTTTGCCAGTTCCGCCATCCCCGCCACTGGCTGAATCACCGACTTTACAGCACTCTCGAATATTTCCTCTTTGGTAAGCCGCGCCTCCGGAATAAATCTCACCTGACTAGGCGGTGGCGATGCAATAACCTTTTGAGCGTATGCCGTAAAAATTCCGGCGATCCGCTTTGACGACCTGGCGTTATCGCTTAGAACCTTCAACACTCTTTCCTGGAAAGGTGTTAGCTCGCGTGTTCCCATCTGCTGCTGCGCCAGGTACTTCGCCACCGTGTAATCCGTGATGCGCTTGATCTGTCCCCACTTGCGTACCGCTATAGCGAGGTCTTCACCGATGGATAGTTCCGGTTCACGCGCCTTTGTGAGCGCCAAGTTCTCCGCCTGAGCGAGAAAACCGAGGCTTCCCGCGATACCGGCGAGCGCCACCTTCACGTCGTTGTCCAATTCCTCGAACTGCGCCTGAGCGAGACGGAGACCGACTTCGCCCTTGAAGGTGGCAACAAAAGTCGCCAGAATCGCGCGCCGGACACCCTCGGAGTTCACGACACCTTTGGCATCGACAAGCGATGCCCTGTCATTGGCTGGTAAGGCGTTCAAAAACTGCACAAGGAACCGGTTGTTCCGCGCCGCCCTGAGCGCCTGATCGAAACTTTCGCCCTCCAGGAGCTCCAGGCTATTCAGCATGACGAACGTGATTTTCTCCGCATCCCGCTTCGCCTGTTCGATGGCGCTCATCGCGAGTGTCGATCGCGCATTACAGTCGTCAACGAAGCTCTTGCGGTTGTTGACTTCCGTGAGGCGTTCGCGTACCAGAATCGGGATTTTATACTTGTCCGCATCGGCAGGATCCAGCGCGTATGCCGGCGCGATCAGCTTCAGGGCATTCCGGTATTCCTCGAGCTTTGCTGGAACTTGGTCGGCGGCGAGCTTCAGCGCCATGGCGCGCCCGTTGCCGGACTCCACGATCAGGTCTTTGTAAATGATCGGCGCGCCCTTGTCTGTCGAGCGGAAATCGACCAGGAGAAGGTCCGGATTGATGTTTTTGGCGATGTTTAAGACCTGGAGTTGTGTCGCCACCCTGGTGCGGTCCCGCGGCTGGAGTTCCTGCGGAAACTTCGGGTTTTCCTCGAACGTATGGGGGTCATGCGAACAAATGAGCGATTCCGCGTCCATAATGCGGAACCGGAGCTCGTACCGAAGTAAGCCGGTTGTGCCGAAAGCAAACGTCATATCGGAGGCCGTGATCTCTTTTTTGTCCAGCGCTGCCAGGACATCTTTGATCGATTGGGGAAGGGTCTTGATACTACCGGCAGGCATTTCGATCTTATCGGTGTGGGAGACTTTGAAGCTACAATCCTCGTCAACACACTTTCCCGCGATCCGGATGAGGGGATCGAACAGCTGGACGACATCGCTCATTTTCGCCTTTTTTCGTCCGGGGCAGGCGTAATAGAGCGGTTCGATCTTCTTCCGCCACTGGCGCGACCACGTTACGAGGTCGATGTCCTTGCCCTTGCCGCAAACGTGGTCTTTAGTCGCAAGGTGCATCTGAGCAGCGTCTTCGCCCAGGTCAAACAGAATATCGCTATTCCGTGAGTCCATCGCGGCGGTCTCCATCGCGAGGTACGAAAGTGAATTTAAGTGCTTCGGAATACAGTATTCGCCCTCATCCCGCAACCGGCAGGGACAGGTCGAGTCCGAAGCGTGCAGCTGCACCTGGTCCAGCTGCGCGAGAACTTGCCGCCATTGCCAGGCAAGCATATCGCCGGAAGTTTTGAATGCCTCTTTAGTCACCATGCTACTTTTCCTTGACCGTGATGATATACGGTGAAAACAGATTGGCGAGAGATTGGTACTGCTGAAATAAGCCTTTAATTATGGCGTTCCCGTCTGTCGGGTCAAGCCCGACAGCTGTAACTTCCAGAACAATCGTTGGCGCGCCATTTTTTGGCTTTAGTGTGACGAGTATCACTTCACAACTTCTTTCAACGATTCCGCGATAGTTAAGACCAGCTTATCGAACAAATAGCTGCGATACCTCACCTTACGCATAAAGCGCCGCTTTTGGTTCCTGAGCTTTATTTTCGCCAGCCGTTCGTTCGCCCTCTCCAGCCGCTTTTTAGCGTGACGCAGCTCTTTTTCAGCCTTCATCGCTAACTTTTAGGCGGAATGAACATTTGCGATAGTTCCTGCGGCGAGACAGTACCGCCGCGCCCGATCTTCTCGCCAATCGTGACGCCCTTCATCACCAGGTCAATCGTCTGGACAATCTGCTGGCCTGGCTGCTGACCCCTGACGGCATTGATGAGCGTGGCGATCGCCTGGGCATTGGCGGCAAGGCCGTCAATAGCTTCCCGAACAACACCTTTAGGGATAAGGCTGGCTATGTTCGTCTGACCAGCGGACGGCGGCTCCGGCGAATCGTTCTCTTGAACTTGTGCCTGCTGCCTTGCCTGAGCGATTGCCGACATATCCGCCAGTAAAGCGTCTTTGTTCGCCTTGAAGATGGTCTCGACTCTGGCGACAATCTTGCTATCGAGTCCCTGCTGCATGGCCATAACCGCGCCGCCGATCTCTTTCAGACTGTTTTGCAGATTTTCAATTGAGGGCAAGAACTGTCGCGCGAGCTGCGCCTGAATTTTCTCCACGATGGCGCTCTCGTCAATAACGGGCGGCGACTGGCGTTCCTGGGCAACCACCTGGGCGAGAGCATCAACCCTGGCATTTGTGTCCGTGAGCGCCTTTGTGATGCTTTTGACCTCGGCGTTTGTTTCCCTCAGCATTTTCGCCAGCTGAAGGCTACTGACCGGTTTTTGCTCTGCCATTACAACCTCACCTTCGTTTTGGTAGCGGGCAAGGGAATCGAGCCCTTTTCGCACGGCTTATGAGACCGGCAGACTTCACCACCTTGTCCAGCCCGCGACAAAACTACTTCACTATGCACTTTTCTTTGCCGATCATGAGAAAGACCTTGGGCCCAGCCGGTTCGTCACTGAGTCCGGCGGTCTCCTTAGCGAGATCCGCTTCTTCCTCAGCCGTGAGCGCCCGGGCTGTGGGGAAACCAAGCGCTTCACCGAGCTGCCGGTACTCATCCTCGGTCCAGGTGGCGGCGATCCCCATCAACTTTTCGCGCAGTTTCGCGGGATCGCTCAATTCCGCGACCTGTTCTTTGAGTTTGGCGATCTCATCACTTTCCTTTAGTTTGCCTTCCTGCGAGAATGCGGTCGATAGTGTGCTCAAGGTTTTCTCCACCGTTTCCAACCTCGCCGCCATGACCTCCAGCGCCGTCGCCAGCTTCTCCGTCAACGACTTTTTGGGATCTTCCATTGACTTCCTCCATCAATTTCGATAAGGTTGCTTCCTTCTCTTTTTTAAGCAACTCGAAAGCTAATTCCAGATGCTCGACTGGCTGGTGCCTCCTCGCCGCGTAGTGGCAGGCGTGCATATACACATCTTTGGGAATCTCTTTATTGCATACTCTGCATTTCATACAAAAATAAATGCCATACTATAGGAAAATCTGTCAAGTAACGAAGCTAAATCCCTATAGAATAGATACATGATAATGGGCAAAAAGAGCCGACTTAAAAAACCAGTAATCATGCTCTTTTTAGAACAAAAAAGTCAATTTTTGGGGTCGATACGATCCCAAGCGAGAGGATCCATATGTCCTGAAAACGAGAAAAGGCGGCTAGAATCGCCTTCTAGACCGCCTTTTTTTATGAAAAAGTAGCGCCTTAACCAGTGTTTGGATCGGATTAGCTTCAGAATGCCATTTTATCAACCGGGCTGAAGTTCCGATGCCCGACAACCGCCTGGGCGCTCTGCAGAGTCTTCCGATATTTTTTGGTCATCGTTTCGGTCGTATGTCCCAGGAGTTCCTGGACCTCCCAATCCCTGGCGCCATTAAGGAAAGAAAGTGTCGCGTTGGTATGCCTGAGAGTATGAGGAGAACAACGTACGCTGGTTATACCCACGGCTTTTCCGAGGGACTTCATCATCGTCTCGAAACTGCGTCTCGCGAGCCTGGTCCGTTCCTCTGTAACCCATAGCCAGGGCAGCTCGTCTTCCCGGAAGCTCAAATACTTCAAAAGAGCTTTTTGCGCCTTTTTCCCAATCCGGACGAAGTAGTGTATCATTTTGACTGAAACTGATATTCAAGCTAGTAGATATCATAAGTTGTGGAGAGTCAATCTGAACAAAATAATCAACATTTGAAAAGAAGATTGACAAGCTAAAATTTTCGTGTAATATTACAACTACTTGATGCTTTGTACCACCGAGAGGTGAGTTAATGGATATAAATATCATCGGCATATGTGTAACAATCTTTCTCAGTGTATTATCCCTTGCGCTAGCTGTATTCTTTGGCCTACAAGGATTCACAAGTTCTGTCGTTAAGAAAATAGACGAGATAAAACAAGATATTATCACGGAATTAGTTGGCATCAAGGGAAGTATAACCGGGATAAGTACTAGAGCGGATGATATTTTGCTCCTTGCTACTGCATTTATGAAAGTGCAAACGACCGGAACAATTACGGTCGAGCTTGAGCACTTTGGGAAAACTAAGGTATCCGCTGAACCAACACCAAGCGAAACTGTTTACTTTGTACAACCAGAGAAAGGGAAACTCAATAGTTCAATAATATCTAAGATAGGTAAGCAAACGGAGTTGTCACCTTTCGAAATACAAAAGTTTGGACGCGAAACAGCAATTTTAACTATTGGGAACACTTTAAGGATAGTTTGCCCCTCCACGGACGCTAAAATCTGTACCGAGTACATGAGTTTTTTCTTAAAATGGCTGGACACCAAATACGCGGATGCACTACAGAAGGAAATGGAAGAATTTGAGCGTGACATAAAGGTCTGAGATGTAATATAAGGCCTTAGAAGCATTCAGAGCATGTTTGTTGCAACAAGTCTAATTAGTTAAACGGACAATTTCCTCGATTGTCCAAATGTGGTCACTGATACCGGCTGCCATTGCTGGCGTTCTAGGATAAGGATTAGCGAGCGTCTTATGCGGTCTAGCGAAGTTATAATGCATGAAGTAAAGAGCTAGAGCTAAGGTATGATTCTCCAGCTTCTTTGAAAAGGCATTGGTCAATCTTGTAAACCGTCTCATATTCATTCTCATTGTGAGATTTTGTCTTTCAACGTAACTGGTAGAAATCGCTTCTTTGTCAGGATTACCTTGAATAATCATTCTTTCAGCACCGATGCACTTAGCCGGACTGTATCGTTTTTCGCCTTCAATATCCTGACCGTACAACTTAACAAGCATTGCATAATCAATCTCTGAACCGAAGGTCTTTTCTACGGCTTCCAGGTACATTTTATGACCGTCAGTGGTAATCTGGACACGGTTAGCGAGTCTAGCTTTCAAGTCTGCGATAAAGTCCTTTGCGCAATTAAAACTTCTATTTCCAACTAACCATGAAGGGATTAACTTTGTATCTGCATCTAAGGCTGTGAAAGTCCAAACATCGCCATACCCAAACTTACCGCTATACTGGTTAGGTACGTTCTTTTCTTTGGCGTAAACGAAACTCCAGATTTCATCACACTGTAGTTTCTTAGAAGTGAGATTGTGCATAACCTTATCCTGATAATCCATACAGGCAGCGCCGACTTCCCGTAAGAGTTTAACAACCGTATTGATTGAACTATCGGTTATTCTCGCTGTGCTTCTAATTGAATTCCCTTCGCAAAGGACTTTTATGATTTGTGCTTGTCGCTCTATGCTTAATTTGTTCATCTCTCTCACTTCCTAACTGACTAAATTATAACATATCGCTCAAGCATTGTCAATAACAAATTCCTTGTTAACCAAAAATATTTTCTCTAACCCATATTGACAATTTGTCATTTACGGATTATATTATAAGCATGATGAATAATGAAAAGCAACAGCCAGCGGACTACATGAAATATGCCCAATATCTTACAAAATTAGCCCTTCCAACTGCTGAAGATTTATTACCAGCATTAAGTAAATTCCATTCAATACTTTATGATGCCTTTGGTTATTCGGCAACAAGGTCAAGAGAGGCATTGAAAGACACACACAACAAACAGGCTACCAAATGGTTTAGACCTCAATCTATCCGATTTTATGTACATTGTTTTCTTAGTCTCAAGGGACTACCTTCTCAATTGGTTGATGAAAACGGGAATATTGAAGATGACAAAACAATATTTAAACCACAAGTGTTAGCAAATAATGGGATAGCAGGTACTATTATGGGCTATCCATACAGAATTTATAAAATGTTTAACGGTGGTTTACCTATACCTGTTTCTGAGAATCAGAAAAAATATTACAACCAAGCTCCCTTAGAAGGGATTAAACTTCCTTTCCCCGGATTTTTAGAGGATCAGCCAGATATTATCATCCCAAAACCAAATCTTCTTTACGTCTGGCAGATTGTGAAAAACATAACCCCAATACTCTACTACGCAGTTCCTCATAATGCTTTGTTGTATGCAACCACTCCATTAACACTAATACCCAATCCCATTACAACCATGAGACCACTTGAAGAAGAAAAAGAAAAAGAGCACATCGACATAAATACTAGAAAACAGAGAGAATAAATGATATACGGCGATAGAATTAGGCAAGCACGTGAGTTTGCCGGATTAACTCAAACACAATTAGCGAATGCTATTGGCGTTAAGCAAGCCGCAATTTCTCAAATGGAATATGGTGATTTCGTACCAACACAGAATCTATTAGAGGGAATTGCGGGAAAAACCGGTTTTCTGCCATCATTCTTTGAATTAGTCCCGGACGACGAATTACCCTTTGGCACGTTAAATTATCGTGCAAGGAAATCAACAACATCAAGAGAAGAATTGAAAGTTTATCAATATGCCAACTTGTTGTACCAACAAGTAAAGAGGATTTGTCTAGACGTCATGATGCCACCAAATAAACTTCCACAGTTGCGAGAAGTAACGATAAAACAAGCTGTAGAAATAACTAGAGACACGTTAGGTTTTAATCCCAATGAACCTGTTAAAAAACTAATAAACACTATCGAGAAAAATGGCGTTATTATACTTAATATACATCGAGATATACCCAAAATTGATGCGTTTTCCACTTGGGCTAGACTGGACGAGGAAAGACCGATTATCGTTTTATTATCCGGCAAACCTATGGATAGAATCAGATTCAGCATTGCTCATGAGTTGGGACATCTGGTATTGCATCAGCCCATAAAAAAAACCAGATTGAAACTAATCGAGAATGAGGCGAATGAGTTTGCCTCTGCATTTCTTATGCCTGAACAAGCAATGCGGCAAGAAATGAAACCACCTGTTACTTTAACACTTTTAGCCAAAATGAAGTTACGATGGGGAGTTTCGATGCAGGCATTAACAATGCAGGCATATAATCTAAGAATAATAACTCAACGACAAGCTAGGTATCTTTTTACGCAAATGTCAGCACAAGGTTGGAGAACTAGAGAACCTAGTAATCTTGATTTGAAGGTAGAAACTCCATATCTAGTAAAGGACATGATTGAAAGTAAATACAAAACGAGAGCAGATTATGCTCTCGATGCTAGAATAGACACTGACGTAGCAACTGAATTTTACGTTTATGCTTAAGTTTTACCCCATCTGACTTTTGCAGCTTTTTGGGCGATCTCTTTTCTTTGTTCCGGCGTAAGCTTGCTAGCTCTTGCCTTACCGCCTTTTAAGCCACCTTTACGCCCTAACTCTTTGTAATCATAAACTTTTCTAGGCTTAGATTGTTCAGGTGATTTTTCTTCGGTTGCTTCTTGGACTACTCGAAAAGCATTGACGCTGAAATCATGGGCTTTCATCTTTCGTTTCATGCTTAAAGGATACTTTGTCGCTCAAGCATTGTCAATGAGTAAATATTTCAAAATGATACACTACCAGATTTTTTCAAGCCTATAATAGCATGAAAAAGGGGCCATGGAACTAAGTTACCGAACAGAATCACCCGCCCTCAGGATCTCCGCCTTGCTCCAGTCGACAGTCTTATCCGGTGAACAGTTATCACGGCAATTTTTTCCTGAGATCAAGTTATTTTATGGTTTGCATACCGAACATGGGCCAAGCCCCTTATTGATCGCGGCAGATCTTTCAACCGGCATGCAGCTCTTCGATAGGTAACGACAGCCCGCGCGGTGGTACTTACTTCCGGTATTGGTGATATAGACAATATCGGTTCCGGCCGCTGATTTTTGAGGTATTGTGGCCGGCGATGTGACGGCAGCAGTTTTAAAATACTCATCAACCGTGTACGTTTTAGAAGACAGGGACGGAGTTGTAGATGGCGGAGTATTACTTTTCGCCGCCTGACCGCATCCCGGCAAAAGGGACAGAACGAGCAAAATCGGGAGGAAAAGCTTTTTCAGCATTCGAATCCCCTCGTTTGACCCTAAATCAAGCCCTTACGCCTTTTCCCACTTACCGAACAAAATCACCCGCCCCAGGATCTCCACCTTGTCCCGGTCGGCGGTCATCTCTGGAAATTCCTTATTCGTCGAAGTCATCTTGACCTGGCCGTTGCTCCAGTAGACGTGTTTGGCGACGCACTCGCCCTCTATGCGGATGATGTAAATCTTGCCGTTGACGAATTCGGGGTTAGGCTCGACGACGACCTGCTGGCCGTCATGGATGCCGTCGCCGGCGAGGCTTTCTCCGGAGACGTTAAGGACGTATGGGTTTTTATTCGCCGCGGCCCCCAGGAGCGACCGGGCCATGGGAATGTACCCTTCCACCTTCTCCTCCTCCACAAAAGGACGTCCGCAGGGTACCGTGCCGCGCACCGGCAGCTCGATAATCCCGGTCCTCTTCAACGCCTCCTGCGCTTCCGCCATTATAGCCTCGATCGGACGGAAAGGCACTTCCACTTTGTCGCTTAAGAACCACTCGAGCGGCTTTCCTAAGACTCTAGCTAACTGCTCCAAAGAAGCTATGTCAATGTTGGATATGCCTCTTTCAATCTCAGAAATAGTTACGCCAGAAGCTCCATACAATTTACCGAGTTCTTCCTGGCTTAAATGTAATTCCAAGCGAGCTTGCTTAATTCGAGCTGCTATTTTCAGCTTTCTTTCCATCAATTCACTTTCACTGGAGACAGTCGGCATTATTTTAACCAAATGTTAGTAAAATTTCTAGAAATATTCTTGACTTTTTTGAAGATATGTATTAAGATTTTTCTTAGCCCGTTACTTAACAAAAACTTATGAAATATTATAACGGCAGCTTAAACGGAGGCACGACTTTGGTGAAGACGAAGAAAATGCTCGAGGCAGAAACCCAGATCGGGCAGCCCCTGGAAAAAGCAATCCCCGAGGCCCTTGAAAAATACGGAAACCTGGAGGCAGTCGCAGAAGCCCTGGGATTGAAACTCAGCACCCTTTATTCCTGGATGCCGCGTTTGGGTATCGCCAAGAAATACGTCCTGGCAAGAAGCGATTAGGGAGGTATCGGTGGATGACGCAAAGCAGGCCGCCCGCTTTATCGGCGGTATGCAGACTTATCTCCGTTACGGCGCCGCGCACATGAGGGAGATCGGAAAGCGCGGCGGCCGCCCGAAAAAAGACTGCCGGAAACCGGGTGCGGTCCCTTCAGAAAGTAACGAAAGGAGGTACCTGTTCGAGACGACAGCAAAAGGTATGACCCCACGGGAATTCATGACTCGGTGGCATAAATCATCGCACCCGGCATAGACGATAGGCTGCCAGGCGAACGAGAGAGTGAGAGAGTACCTCCCCTGGCAGCCGGAATAAACGCCTAACCCTACAAGGAGACAAATATGCTCGCAAGAGAAGAAGAGATTCATCAAACATTAACCGCGCCGGCGAAAACCGCCGTTTTCAAGGCTTCTTACCGAAAAGGAGTCATCAAGCTGGCTGTCGAGGGTGAAGTCTTCGCCTTCGAGCCGTGCCGCCCGGGATTTTACAACCTGGTAAGGATTAAAACCAACAAAGTGATCAAGGTCGTCCCGTTCGATATCAAAACCGAAGAGGCCGCCGAGCTCTGTTTCAAGGCGATCAAGGAGGAAAAACAAATTGTTTATCTGCGAAACCGAATTTGAAAGACCGGACCCCAGAAATCCGGCAATCGCCATGACAGAGGTCGACTTCTACGCCTGGATGATCGGCCGGCCGGGCATGCCGAGCCACCGGCTGACCTTGAGAAAACGCATACTGGATGGCGCCGGCAATCCCACGAGCCTGTACGAGGTCTACCGGAAATTCCCCAATGCCTGGGATAAACCGGAAGATGCCAGTCTGGGCGGCCTTAAATCTGTTCATGACGGCGAGCAAATCATCTTCACTTCGCCATCTCTGAATGAAGCCGTGCAGTTCGCTAATGTTGAAGTGCAAAAGCACCATCCTGAAATAACCCGCTTCGATGAAATTTGCCTTCACACGTACCCGAAGAAAAGCTCGCTCTGTAAAACGAAAGCATAAAGGAGTTCACCGATGACGAAAGTATTGTTCAACCAGGAAGATGAGTTTATCAAGGAGCTCCAGACCGAATTCCAGGACCATCCGGCCAACATCGTCCGCATCACGAACTGTCTTAAAACCTATCCCAAACTGGCGCCAATCCAAGCACTCATCCTGGAGGCCTCGGCCAAGTCGGTCGACGGTAAGGACATCATCACCCTGGAGCGTTATTGCGGCGATATTTGGAATATCGAAAAGCAGGATGTGCCGGTCATCCAAAAAGCCGAAGAGGTCCGCGCCAGGATAACAGAGGTCTGTGAAGAACTCTTTCTCACGGTCCGCGGCGGCGTTTATCTGGAGGAGGCAAAGACAGCATGACCTCAAATAAGGCCTTGTCTCGTTTCAAGCTCGATCCTTTGCGCCTGGCGTGCGAAGGCGGGTGGTTGGAAGAGCGTTCCGACTGCGTTAAATACCTCGCTGGAGCTCCCTGCTACGGTTTTCATCCCCGTAAATGGATTGTTTTCATAAAACTGGCAAGGAATTAGCCTCAAAAGGAGAAAAATAATGGCTCAATCCAAATGTTCTTGCTACGCGATTTGTACCGACCCGAAGCGCCAGGAGATGTGGAACCGTGTTTTCCCGCCTGAAGGCCATGTTCCGATCAAGCCGCCGTTCATCACCGGCACCGCTCGGGTAAAAGATGAGGAATTCGAATTCTACAAAGTCGATCTAGACCGGGTGACTCCGGAACAGCGGGAAAACATCCTCATCGAAATGACATTCAAATTCGGATTGCCCGGGGTTGAAGTCCGTAAAGACCTGACCGAGAAGGGCCTGATCGTCAAAGCCGATGACGTCATCACCACCTGGTGCCCGCTGCATGTAAGGGCGGTGATGTAACGAGAAAAACGGCCCTCGCTCTTTCCCAGAATCAACAGAAAATCCCGGAAATAAAGGCCGCCCCTCGCAAGTCAACTTCACTTAAGACGGCCTCATGTCCGGGCGGTGTCCTCCGAACTGACTGCTAAAGGAGCCGCTGTGGACGATAATATCTTCTCCCCGGAAGTTCCGGCGTTATTAAAAGAACACCTTGAGCATCTAAAGGCATCCGCGATCTCCATCGAGGTTATAAAGGAACGCGGGTACCTTTCCGTTCTCGGGCCCCGCGACAAACGCCTGGAGGAATGGGGCTTCACCAAAACGCAGCGCCGCAGCGGGATCATCATGCCGGTCCACGGCGTCGACGGCAAAGTTATCAACCGTATTCTCCGAGCGGACAAACCCCGCAGCAACGATGACGGCAAGCCGATCAAATACGAGCAGCCGAAAGGCACTCAGGTCCGCTTCGACATTCCGCCGCGCTGCCTTAAGAACATCGACGATCCGAAGGTCCCGATCTGGATCGTCGAAGGCGTAAAGAAGGCCGACGCCCTCGCCGCGGCCGGTGCCGAATGTGTCATCGGTGAGACCGGCGTCTGGGGATTCCGCGGTAAAAACGACAAGGGCGGGAAAACCGTCATCGCCGATTTCGAGCGTATCGCCTGGAACGGCCGCCAGGTATTCATCGTTTACGATTCCGACATGTGGACGAACCGCCACGTCGCCGCCGCGTTCCTGGACCTCAAAAACCTGCTGATCGGCAAAGAGGCGACGGTCCGCACCGTCCGGCTTCCGGAAGCAAAGGACGGGCATAAAAACGGCGCCGACGATTTCCTGGCCGAAGGGCATACCCTGCAGGATATCAAGGACCTGGAAACGCCGGCGGAGCCGAAAAAGGTCACCCGACAGAACATCAAAGACTTCTACACGATCGATTCGACCGGTTATTACTTTCTTAAGACCGATGCCCACGGCGGGACGATCGAACTGCCTATCGCCAACTTCGTCGCCAAGATCGTCGAAAACACCATCATCGATGACGGAGATACCCAGGACACGCGGTTTAAGGTTATCGGGCGTCTTACTGAAAATAACGAAAACCTTCCCCTCGTCGAGGTCCCGGCTGCAAGTTTCGACTCTCTTTCCTGGGTGACAACGAAATGGGGAACGAAGGCTTTCGTTTACGCCGGCACGACGAGAAACACTAAAGAGCTTGTCCTTACGAACATCAAGCGCGGGTCCCGCGAGGCCCTCTACAGGAAGATCTACACCCATACCGGCTGGCGGGAGATAGACGGCGAGATGGTGTTTCTTACGGCCGGAGGCGCCATCGGCAAAAAAGACCTGACGGTCGAGCTCGAGAACAAGCGCCTTAAGCGTTACAACCTCACCGAGCCGGCGGGTGAGATCTCAGAAGCGGTCCGGACAAGCCTCGATTTTTTGAATATCGGCGCCCTCGAGATAACGCTTCCGATCTGGTCTCTCATGTACCTCGCCCCACTCTGTGAGATTCTTTTCCCCTCTTTCACCCTCTGGCTTTACGGCCGGTCCGGGAGCTTTAAATCGGTGATCTCCGCCCTGGCCCTCTGTCATTTCGGCGATTTCGACGAGGACAACCTTCCCGGCAACTGGCACGATACCCAGAATCTCCTCGAGAAGCTCTCCCACCAGGCTAAGGACCTGCCCTTCGTTATCGACGACTTCGCGCCCGGGCAGGACCCGACGATGGCCAGGGCGATCGAAGCAAAAGCGGAGTGGATCATCCGCGCCCAGGGCAACCACCAGGGCCGGGGCCGCATGAAGGCGGATACCTCTTCTCAGACCGATTATTACCCTCGAGGCCTCATCTTGGTGACCGGGGAGCAGGACCCGTCCGGTCACTCCTTCAACTCGCGCATCATTTCAGTAAGAACGGATAAGGACAACATCAATATCGAGCTCCTCACCCAGGCGCAGAAAAACCGGAAGCTCTATTCGATGGCCATGGCCGGCTATATCCTCTGGCTGAAAGAGCAATGGAAAAACCTCAAGGATGACAAAACAGGGCTGAAAGCGAGCTTTGAGACCTACCGTAACCGGGCGGCCTTGAACAGCCAGCACCCGCGGATCCCCGGCGCCGTCGCCTGGCTCTATCAGGGCCTGGAGATGGGCCTGACCTATGCAAAAGAACAAGGCGTACTGGATGACTCGATTTTCAACGACACCCTCGACCGTGGATGGGAGATCATCTGCCAGTGGGGGGCCGAGCAGAGCCAGAAGACGGAAGAGGAGCGGCCCGGATTCCGTTTTATGAAAGGGATTAAAGCCCTGATCACTTCCGGACGGGCCCGCCTGGCGAATAAAGAGGATGAATCGCCGCAGATCCCGGTTCCGGGGACCGTCGACATCGGGTGGAAAGACGAGGGTTTTATCCTGCTTAACCCGGATCCGGCTTTCGCCGCGGTCCGAGACTTCTTCAACCATACCGGCGAATATTTCACGTGGAAGGAACGAGCGGTCTGGGAGGACATGAAGAGGCTTGGTTATACGGAGTGTGATAAAGACAGGAAGGATACGACGGCGCGGATCTATAGTAAGACTTTCCGGATTATTAAGGTAAAAATGAGTGCATTCGATGATTTTTAGCGTTGTCACAAGCCTCTTATGTTTAAAATTGGTGATTTTGGTGATGCACACGTTCAAATTGAAGCTAAAAATAATTGGTGATGAATCGGTGATTATCACGTTCGGGGTAAACGTATTTTTTAGAATGATAAAAAATTGGTGATTTTGGTGATGATTTGGTGATGATTTGGTGATGGATTTTGAAGCTAAATCAAAAAAAGTGGTGATGACTTGGTGATGGATTTTGAAGCTACTTTGAGTAGTCCAAATTTAACCATCACCAAAATCACCAAAAAAAACATATAAGCCCTCTCCATTTAAACGAAAGAAGGCGGAAAATGCCGGACATTTTGACGCGGGAAACACCGGACATCGGTTGGGAAAACCTCAAAAGCGCGGCCGACGCCGCCGGCCCGGAACAGGAGCAATCTTACGAAGAGGTCTCCCGGAAGACGCTCGAGGCCCTGGATAAAAAGGGCTGGTGCCTCTGGCGCTGCCGGCTTTTCGACAACGGCGTCATCAGCGTGGTGAGGGACAGCCACCTGTTCGACAAGCAGCTGCGCTTTTCCGATCCGCTCCGGATCCCCGCCAGGTACCCGGTCTTCACCGTCGACGAGCTGCGCTACCTGGTTGAAAAAGACGACCGGACCATCCGCATGGTTTACGAAGCGAAGAAACTGGCGCCGGCCGAGATCCTGATCGATACCGGCGATGAGGAGGAAGAATGCTCGGCTTAGAGAGGCGGCCGCGCCACCGCTGGTCGGAAGAAGAGAACCAGGTCCTCAGGCGAGATTACGACCGTAAGAACGCCGGCGCCCTGGCGGATGCTTTCGATCTTCCCCTTTACACAATCCGGGCCCAGCTGAAGAGGCTTAAATTAACGCGCGTGAAGGAACCGCCCTGGACCCAGGAAGAGCTTGAGTATCTTTCCGATAGGACGGGCGTCATCTCCGACGAGGCGATATCCCGGCATCTTAACCGGTCTAAAAACGCCCTCAAGATCGCCAGGTACCGTAAATTAGGTGGAGTCACCAAGTGGACCAACGTCTTCTCCGCCCGGGCCGTGGCCAGGGAGCTCGGCGTCAGCTGAGCGAAAACCGTCGTCTCCTGGATGGAGAAGGGACTGATCAGGGGGAAGAAGGCGCCTTTCAACTGCGGGCTGAACCGGTGCTGGAGCTTTCAGGAGAAGGATATCGCGGAGTGCGTCCGCCGGCGACCGTGGCTTGTCGACATCAACAGGATACTGAACGACGTCGGGTACCGGTCATACTTCCGGCAGATCATCCGCGAGGAATGGGCCCGGGATCCCTGGTACACCGCAAGAGAGGCTGCGCCCCTTCTCGGGGTTTCCAACCATGATCCCGTCCTGCGCTACATCAACCGGGGGTGGCTTAAGGCGGAGAAACGGCCGGTGAACATCGACGGCGAATGGATCATCCGGAAGAGTGTGATCGATGGCTTTCTAACCTCCGGCGTACGGGAAAAACACCGGCACGAGACGGCCTCTTTATACAGGCATAACCTGTTCCTCAGGAGAACGTATATGGAAAGAGAGCTAACGGTTAAAGACTGCCCGTCGCCCGAATCACCGAACGGCCGGCACAGATGGGATATCGACGGCAATCACCACGGCCGCTGCGTCTACCCGGGCTGCGGCGTCGAGCGGGATTTCAGCCCGATCGCCGATCCCCACGGCCGGGACCGGCTCCGGCCGGAAGACCGCAAGGTAATCGATGATTTCTTAACAGAAAGACGTCGCGAGCGTCTTAAGCGTTCCAAAGAAGCGAAGGAGGTCGAAAAGAGAATGACTTTACAACAAATACCGGGCAGCTCGGACGGCGAAACCATCATCGCCGCAGTCCCGCCTGTCAGCGCCATGCCGGCGGAAATATCGGAGCGCGCAGCCGAAACAGGCGGGAAAGCAGCCTCAGGTCCCGCCCGGCTCGGGACCGCCGCACTTGGCGCCTTAAAGCTCGAAAAGGCAACAAATACGACCGCAAAATCCGGCCTTGGAATTAAAAAGTGGCGGGAATGGGACAGGCACAAGAATGAAATATTGAACGACGTGCAGGCCATGGGCATCGGGACCGCCAGGCTTAAGTGGCGGATCTGGGATGCGGACTGGAAACAACTGAAAGAACGCTGGCAGATAAAGCTCATCATCCGCAAAGGTCGGAAACCGAAGATTGTTTACATCTCACCGGTCAAAGCACGCAAGAAAATCAAGCCTGCCGTTTTCCGCGGCCACGACGTTAAGCCGGCGGATCCGCTCAGCCCAGGTCCTGGCCGAGCTCAAGGAAATAAAGTCAATGCTGCAGCAGCTGGTTATCGCTAACGCTTTTGTGGGCCTTACTAACATATTGGGAGACATCAAACTGCCCAATATGGTTGACCTGAAAAAAGGTCAAATTGCGACGAATCGTAAGGTGGCGAAATGAAAATAGGAACAAAATCGCTTCTTTTCGGCGGGCATCAGTTTCTTATCCATCCGATCCTGGTCTATTGCGCCTGGATTAAGGTCTATCGATCGATACCCTCGTTTTGGGAAGCGGTCGCGATTGCGATCCACGATTGGGGATATTGGGGGAAACCGAACATAGACGGACCGGAGGGAGAGGATCATCCCAGATGGGCGGCTGAGTTCCTTTTTAACCTGACCGGCTCGATGTCTCTTTGGGAATTATGTAATTGGCATTCGAGGTTTCAGGCGAGAAGGTATGCAGGCGGTAAACCTAGCCGTCTATGCCTTCCCGACAAGATGGGGATCGGTTTTCTTCCGCCCTGGCTGTGGATTTTGCTGTGTACCCTCACCGGCGAACTCAAAGAGTATCAGACCTGTACTAAATACTCCAGCGTTGAGATTGATATGAAGAAAAATCCGACTGCATGGTTTAGACGCTATCGAGAAGCCGTTTATCAGTGGGCTAAAGATGGAGATTTTGAAGCTACCATCAAGATAGTTTGAGAAATCCAATGACGCGGATCGCGGGTTTTAAGACCAACAATCTAACGCAGCCAAACAAATACGGCGCGGTCAGGACCGAAGTTGTCATGATCGGGCGGACTTTCGACAGCAAGGCAGAGGCAGCCAGGGCGCGCGATCTGTGGCTGCTCCAGCGGGCGGGCGTGATCTCGAAACTGGAGTTTCAAGTTCCCTACGAGCTGTCCGCGAAGCCAAAAATCACCATAACGATTGATTTTCGATACGTTGAAGACGGTGTGACATATCTCGAAGACGTGAAGGGCGTGCTTACCAGGGACTTCAGAACGAAGCTCGCCTGGCTAAAGGAAAAGTACGGTTTGGTCGTGAAGTTGGTGGGGAAGGAATAAGATGCCGAGAGGTTGGAGAGCCTAAACGGAGGTCAAGATGGAGATTTTAGGGATCACTTTTGTCAGGTGTCAGGATTGCCAACTGCGGTCAAGTCATGCCCTGATGGATGAGCGCGGGACCGTTATGATTGCGACCTGTGCATTCAACATCGTTAGTGAGGTCGCGGTTGATCCCACGGCGCTCAGGGAATGTAGGAACTTCAGGGATGTGAAAGATGTTTGAGTCCGAAGTGTACCAAAGAGAAACTCATACTCCCTTTACTAGAATAGATTTGATTGGTTTTATGAAGACAATGGCTTTGGACGGGAGTAATTTTGAAAAACAACAAAACCATGAAGTCACTCTGAGCGTTGTTTACCGTAAAAGCGTTGCCACTCGTTTCTGGTGGACTCTGAGCTGGATTGGTGCAGACGGCGAGCGACATGAGCAATCAGGGCAGGAGTTACAAAAGTGTCTTTGGCGGGCTGTGACAAGCCAAGTAAAACAAGAGGCAGAAGCAAAATGACGCATCCAGGCGGCAGACCCCGCGTTTCCATAGATCAACGGCTGTGCAAAACTGCAAGGGATAAGGTTGCAGCTAAAGAATGGACAGTGACGAGGGCGGCGGGCGAGCTAGGTGTTAGTCGCCGGACGGTATTGAGGTTAATCCACGGAAAACACGTTAGTCAGAAAGTGAGGGAATGATTACATGGTAGATAAAGTTGAAGTTCTGTTTCAGGCAAAGGGCTGTCCGGACTGCGGTGAAATCCGGCGGGCATTCCAGCAGACGGTTGACCTGGAGAAATTGTCCGGCAACTTTTCGTCTAATCTAAAGGCGGAAGTGCTCGAACAAATAATTCTCCGAGACCCGCTAAAACCGAGCCTTTTTGTCTGGAGAGTCAATATCTACCGGGATTTTTGCTTAGGATGCGGTAGGGCTTACGTGACGGAAATCTCACGTGTAAGAGTTTCAGCGACACAAGCGATGCGGCCGCCGAATTTAACAGGCAGATAGACTTACCGGATTATCTTGGCGATGGGCTTTGATTTTTTGGAGTTTCGGGATAAATGAAAGCAGCAATTTATCTAAGGGTCTCTACCGACCAGCAGACGCCGGATAACCAGCTCCCCGACCTGGAGCGGCTGGCAGCAGCTCGCGGTTATGAGATCGTCAAGGTTTACCGCGAGGATGAAACCGCCTGGAAGAAAGGACATCAGCGCGAACTCCAGCAAGCCCGCCAGGACGCCTATTATCACAATTTCGATGTCTTCATGGTTTGGAGCCTTGACCGGCTTTCCCGCCTGGGACCGCACGCGATGTTCGATATTATTGAAGATTTTTGGAATAAGGGGATCACGGTTGTCTCCCCGCAAGACAGTTGGGTCGAGTCAGATACGATGATGAGACCGCTTTTAATTTCTGTCTTTGCTTCAGTGGCAAAGTGGGAAAGTGATCGGAGATCCGAAAGAACAAAAGCCGGTCTAGCCAGGGTGAAGGCGACAGGAAAGCACATCGGGCGACCGAAGGGTAAAAAAGACGGTCCGGATGTTCACCGGAAGCGGTCAGGTTACTTCAAAAGATGGGAAAATAAAAAGGAAATGAAATTTGGAACCCTATGAGTTCATGCAAAAGCAGAGCTTACCTTACGAGGCGAAGAAGATTCACGCCATAACCAGGGCGAGGGAATTTTATGACCGCCTTGACGGGAATGTGTTTTGTTCGGTGGGAGGTCTTGATAGCATCACGCTCTACCTGTTTTTGCAAAAGTACGTCAACAAGGACATTCCGGGCGTTTCGGTTTCCAGCCTTGAAGATAAGAGCATCCAGAAAATACACAGAGAACTTGGTTTAACAGCTTTGGTACCAACAAAGAACAAAGCCGAAATAATCAGATATTTTGGCTATCCGGTTATCTCAAAAAACATCGCCGATAAAATAGACCTAATTCAGCATCCCAACGAAAAGAACGCCACTGTCAGGCACGCAATCCTTACCGGGGAAACCGGTGAACAGGGCGGATTCAAATACTCCCGTTTTATGCGGCTTCCTGACAAATGGCGGCGCCTTTTCATAGACCAAAAAGCGCCTTTCAAAGTAAGTGCTAAGTGCTGCTACTATCTGAAAGAAAAACCGTGCGACCAGTATGCCCGTGAAACGGGCCGGGCAGTTTACATGGGACTCATGGCCTCCGAGGGCGGACGCAGGGCACAGGCTCTTGTGAAGCATGGCTGTAATTATTTTGGAAAAACCGTGACCAGGAGCTGCCCCTTTGCCATCTTCAACAAAACAGACCTTTTAAGGCTAGCTTTGGAGCTTGAAGTCCCGGTACCGGAAATCTACGGTGAAATTGTCAAACTAATGAATGGGGAGCTTACCACAACGAAAGCCCACCGTACCGGTTGTGCTATGTGCGGTTTTGGCGTTCACATCGAAAAGCGGCCACATCGGTTTGATCGACTGCGGGAAAGCAATCCCAAAGAGTGGAAATTCTGGATGTATGACATGGGCTGGGGAAAGGTGTTGGATTACATCGGGGTTGAATGGGAAACATTCGTAGAACAGCAAGGAGAATTATTTTGGCAAACAATAGTACCCGAAAATTCCAGTACGGTTTTATAGGTCACGGGCTGTCGGATCAAGTCCGACAAATAAAGGTTCGGTTTTAACGAGAGCAAAGGGGTTATAGGAATGATTGTAGCACCCAGGGAACCCTACATCTTAAAGCCGCATTCCCGGAGCTACTGCCCTTGGCGTAAAACCAGAAGACATTGATTTCGGTGAGAAAAATATTTTAACAAAAGATAAAACCTCTAAAGAGAATGATGCCCAGAAGTATGTACATTTTGCAGACAGAAAACGTTTATAGATAAAGTTTAGACAGAATAAAATAGAGAGCCAGGCTTGTTCAGGGTCTGGCTCTCTTCCTTAAAGAGACTCTAGGCAGCGCAGGATTCAATGTCTTCCAGCGTTTCCTGTTACTTCTTCTTTTTGCCCGATAGTCCGAGGGCGAGTAGAATAACCAAAATCACCATCCCAATACCGCTTCCGATCCCGCCGCCACCGTCCGGCGGCGGTTCCGTTCCTTCCGGAATGAAGTACACTTTCGCGGTCTTGTTGCCGTTCATCGTAAAGGAGATCGCGGCAGTCGTGAGGGTTTGCGATCCCACTACCCATTTCCAGAATTTAAAGCCGGTTGCAGGTAATGCCGTTAAGGTCGCGGTCTCGCCCGGGTTATAGGTCGTCTTCGCACCCGCCCAGGAACCGCTACCCTGGGCAAGCTGAACCGCAAGGGCGTAGGTTGTTTTCGCCTGGAAGTACGCTGTTGCGGTCTTATTGCCGTTCATTGTGACCGAGATTGTTGGAGTAAGGAACGTTTCCGATCCCACGATCCACTTCACAAACTCGTTTCCGTCTCCAGGGACCGCGGTGACGGTCGCGGTTTCGCCTGGTAGGTACGAGGACTTTGCGCCGGTCCAGGAACCATTACCGACCGCGCCTACCGTCAGGTAGTAGTACGTTGGGGGTATCCAGATTTCACGGAAAAACGCCTCTGCCACGACATTATCATTCATCGTGATACCAAGCGGATTTTGCGGGAAGACATCCGTAACGGAGCCGCCCCACGTTACGCGCCAGTGATCGAACGAGTAGTTTGTCGCCGGTACAGCCGTCACGGTCGCGACTGATCCCGCCGGATAGACGCCGCCGCCTTCAAAATAAGCATTCCCTTGACCTTGGGCTACGCTTACTTCAAGAGTAAAGGATTGAACCTGGATCGTCACGGTGAAAACGTAGCTCGTGGGTTCGGTATTCCAGGGCGATCCGGCAGACGCGTTTACGTCCCGCCAGTGAAGTTGAATTTCCGCCGGATAGAGGATGTCCGGAGTCTGAATGTAGTGTCCGTGAAACGTCCAGGGTTGGTTGGGCATCATGAAGGCGGAGATCACGGGCGACTCATACTCATAGCTGAGTTCGGGATGCTCAATATCATCCCAAACGACAAATGGTACGCCCGCCTGGTCTTTGATGCTCACCCCGCATCGCCAGAATTGACCCCAAAAATCATCATTCGAGATCGTGACGGTAATATCGACCCGCTGTCCTACCGCCACTTTTGCAGGAAAGGTCATGCCCTCAAAACGTACTGTCATCTTCTTAGTCCTCTTGGGTGGCATTCCATTACCTTATTTTTTCCCCTTTGAATAAGCGAAGGCCGCCACGACCAGGATCACGCCCGCGACCAGGATCCATGACCAGTCCGCCCCTGGCGTGATTGGCGGCGGAGCGACACCGATCCCGATTGGTATTTCGATATACTCATCGCCGCTAAAGAAGTGCGCCGTGATGCGAACGGTCGCCTTCGTAATGACGTTTGGTAAGTTCCAATCTACCCAGGCGTTGCCCTGGATGGTCGTTCTGGTCGAGGTAAAGTACGGGGTGAAGTTGTTATCGACACCATAAAGCTCGAAATCAACCGGCATGAAGGGTTCCGGAAGGCTGAGAGCGCCTGTGATGTACGCCCCGACCGTGATGGGTTGTCCTGGATCGAACTGCCTTGTTGTCAGAACGGTTCCAGGAGGGTTCTCGAACTTTACGTTAATCATTGGATTTCCTTTACGCTAAGATTGTCATGATATTGGAGACATCGCCGGTCTCCATATCGCGAAGCCATACTTCATTAACAAACCCCCTTAGCAAGTTTGGCGATCCAACGAAGTAAAAGTCCAGGTATTCCCCTGGTGTGAGCGTCACGGGGGAGAGCGGTGGCGACTGTGGTTCGCCGTACCACATAGCGGGATCGGGGCTGTGATCTTCGTAGGGTGTCGTTCCTTCGTAATACCGGCGGTAGAGGTCAACCCGCCGCGCCACGACATACCCTTGGGAATTGTTCGTAATCCTGCCGTGAACGTTGGGGTAATACCACCATACGCCGTATTCTGGAATGTAGATGGTGAGTTCTTCAATCGCCATCGAGAGTGTACCGGAAGTATTCCGAAGCACTACCGTTTCGAGTTCCATTACCGCGGCCTCGCCCGTTACGGTGAACTGGATAGTTTTAGTCTCATAGCCGCTCAAACTGACTTCTGCTGTGTAGTTACCAGGCGGGACAACGCCAACAAAGGGAGTATAACCGGAGATTTCAGCTGTTCCCTTGATATGAACGAAAGCGCCTGATGGGTTTGAAGCAAGGTGAACAGAAACGGAAGTATAGCCGCCATCGCCGCCGCCGTTACCGTCTCCGCCGTTCGTTGGTTTCTTTAATCCGATCAAGACCAGGATGGCGAGGGCGACTACCGCCAGCGCTCCGGACCCGCCAGAACTTTTCTTTGCCATTATTGGTCTCCTTTTCGCCTCTGAAATTCAGCCAGGAGAATGTCTATTTTTGCGCTCATCGCGGAAACATCAATGCTGATCTTGCGAAACAATTGCGTGCAAGCGAGCGTTTGAGCATCATTCGCCGCCAATTTTGTTTCGTGAGTTTTAACTTGTTCCTTCAATCTTCCCAACTCTTTCCCCAGGTTCCACGTCCAGACCAGAATTACCGTTAGCCCAATGATGTTTACCAGATTGGATAGAGTAAGTAACCATTCCGGCATAGGCGTTCCTTCTTTTCAATATTCTTATGCGTTCGTGGGCGGAGTCGGCGGCTTTGTTGTGTCTCGACTCGTGTACCACCACGTGATCGCGCTCGCGGCGATTGGCACAAACGTTTCGGCGGGTATTTTGCCGTCAACGAAGCCCCACACGAGCGTTCCGGCAAATAAGACTGTGATGATCGGTCTCACTATTGACCAGGATAGCTTGCTTAGCACGCTCATAATGCCTCCTGACAAACAAGGCGGCGCATGCCACCCCGAAGCCGATGAGAAAGTCCCGAATATCCCAACACGGTTGATCTTTAACCGTTTTGGCTTCTGTGATCTCGTAAATAATGAAGCCCACAAACCAAAGTATCCCCAGGGAAACTTCGGCTAAGCCGAAGACCACGACCAGCGCCGCCCAGGAACGGGTGCCAAAGCCACAAGACGGTCTTCATAGCGTCACTACGCTGGATATACCAGGCTTATTTCATAAGTTACTTTAAGTTGTCCTGTGTCTGGAATTGTAACGGTTGCGCCAAGATGGTCACGGCTCATTAGCCACCATGCCATAGAGCTTCCGTCCCCTCTCATGGTTAAGGCAACTTCATTAACAGAGACGTTGCCGCCTGAGTTATTGTTCATGTACCGGATATGTGTCGCCTTCATTGTCAATGTTCCGAGAGTCCA
>Ga0153916_10000561_pt1 | contig 25278 bp, 21 predicted proteins | sample Opewatmetagenome_FD_109642 | JGI IMG/M metagenome (GOLD analysis project Ga0153916, IMG submission 109642) | Freshwater wetland microbial communities from Ohio, USA - Open water 3 Core 3 Depth 4 metaG | ecosystem: Environmental > Aquatic > Freshwater > Wetlands | place: USA: Ohio, Lake Erie...
CGAGGCATCCAGGAAAGCCCCCGCGGCGTCGGTCGGGCCGTCCTCGCCGTCCGTCCCGCCGGAAAGCAGCACGATTCCCCGGGCGCCGTCGTCGGCCAGCCGGACCAGCGCCGCCAGCACCAACTGCTGATTGCGGCCCCCCTGCCCACGCCGGCACTCCTCGACCAGCTTCACCACCGGCTCGCCACCGCTCACCAGGCAATCCGGGCCGGCCTGGTCGCGGATCCGCACCGCCTCCTCCGCCAGGTCCCGGCCGATGTCCTCGGCCGGCCCTTCCGACGCCGGGGCACTGTGCGTCGCCGGCCGGTAGCCCAGCCGCTCCGCCTCGCGCCCGGCGGCCTCGACCGCCGTGGCGTTGTTGCCGATGACCAGGTTGGTGAGTCGGGCGTCGGCTCGGCCGGGGCCTCGCCCTCCCGAACGCGCGGCCCTTTCGAGATACTCAAAGACGCCGGGCGAGATGCCCGCCTCGCGCGCGCGGAAATGCTCGAGAATCTCTAGCGCCGCCTGCGGGGTGGACGTGTCCGGGACCGTCGGGCCGGAAGCGATCACCTCCAGCGGGTCGCCGAGCACGTCGGAGATGATCAGCGTCACCAGCCGGCCGGCACGGCACGCCCGGGCCAGTCCACCCCCCTTGACCCGGCTGAGCTGCTTGCGGACGGCGTTGAGCTGTTGGATGTTGGCCCCGGCGGCGCTGAGGTGCCGGGTGACGGCGAGTTTGTCGGCCAGGGCGATCCCTTCGACGGGGGCGGGCAAGAGGGCCGAGCCGCCCCCGGAGATCAAGCACAAACACACGTCGGCCGGGGCGAGCGATCGGACGATCTCGAGGACCCGCCGGGCCCCGTCGGCGCCGGCCTGCGTGGGCTCGTTCACGCCGGGCGGCCGGGCACCATGGAGGTGGATCCGCGCCAGCCCACGGACGCAGTCCTCCGGCACGTTCACCCAGCCCGTGACCCGTTTCTCCTCCAGCAAACGCGGGCCAAGGATTTCCTCGACCGCGGCCGCCATGCCGGCTCCCGCTTTCCCCGCCCCGACCACCGCAATCCGCTCGATCGAGCGAAGGTCCAGACGCTGCTGGCCGACCACGAGCCAGGAGCCCTCGACGCGGATCGCGGCGCGGACGAGGCGATCCGAGCGGACGGCGTCCACGCCGGCCTGCCAGATGCGGAGGGCGTCGTGGCGGAGCTGTTCGGGCGGGCGCGGCATGGAAGCGGATCTCCTTGGGCGGGTCCCGCCCGCCCCCTTCAAGCCGGCCCCCGGATGCGGAAGATGTCCAGCCACTGGGCCTCTTCCGCAAGGATCCGCTGGCCGAGGTTGGTGGGGGCGGCGGCGCGGAGAATCATCGCCACCATGATCGGCTGGCCCTCGATCTTGAAGACCCCGGCCGCTGAGGACCACGGCGTCCCCTTGCCCCCTTGGCCGGGCAGCCTGGCGTGGCTGAAGAACTGGTGGGCGAAGCCGCGGACGCTGAGCTGGGCGGGCCAGCGGCGGATCAGCGGCCGGTGGGCGGCGACGAGTTCCGAGAGGCCGGGCAGGAGCGAATCGAGCAGGTCGTGGAGCTCGCCCGGCGGCGGCAGCTCGCGAACCCGCCCCGCCGGCGCCAAGACCAGCGCCGCCAGCCGCACCGGGACGCTGTAGTAATAGAGCACCGGGCCGCCCGGCGGAGGACCGGCCGCCGGCAGGGCCGTCACGTCGATCGCCAGGTCGGCGACCTGCGGCGGCGGCTTCCGCCGCCGGGCCCCGAGGACCTTGACGACGACGTACAGCACCACGACCGCCACGAGCACCAGGACGATTCCCGTGACGAGTGAGTCGGGGATGGCCCCGGCCGCTTTCTCGAGCGGATCGAGCTGCTGGTTCAGTTGGTCGCCCATCGCCGCGTCAGCTCCGTCTGGCCAAGACGCCGTTGACCACCAGCGCCGCCATGAGCACGATGCCGGTGAGCAGTTGCCGCGCCAGGTCGTTGATCCAGAGGACCTGGCTCAGCCCGACGTTGAGCACGGTATACGTGAAGACTCCAATGATCGTCTTTCCCATGCCCCCTTCGCCGCCGAAGAGGCTCGTTCCTCCGAGGACGACGCACGCGACGGCGCTGAGGAGCAGGTCCTTGTTTTGATCGAGGGTCACGTTGCCCAGCCGCCCGGCGTTGAGCATTCCGCCCAGTCCCGCGGTGACCGCGGAGACCGCCAGGCAGGCGACGACGATCCGGCCGGTGCGGACCCCGGCCAGCCGGGCCGCCTCGCGACTGCCGCCCGTCATGTAAACGTAACGTCCGAACCGGGTGTGCTGCAAGACCACGTACCCAAGCGCGAAAACGACCGCGGCCAGAATCGCGTTGAAGGGGAACCGCCAGCGCCCCAGCCATGGGGTCGGGTCAAACGCCGGGACGCCGAGTCCTGCCAGGCCTCCCAGCCACGAGATCGACCCGGAGAGATAGCCCAGAAGCTCCGCCAGGTCGTCGCCGTTGCCGACCGTGCTCAGCACCGCCGGGACCCTGAACATCTGGCTCTTGGTGAGGAATCGGGCCATCCCCTCGGTGATGAACATCATCGCCAGGCTGATGATGAAGCTCGGCAGCCGCGTCCAGACCGTCAACAGCCCGGAGAAGACGCCCAGGACCAGGCAGCTCAAGAGCGGCACGGCCAGCACGACCAGGATCTGCCCCGCCGAAGCGTCCGCCCCTCCGGCCCAGCGCTCCAGCAGCCAGCCGCACAGACACGCCGCCCAGAGGGCCATCATCCCCACCGCCAGGTCAATCTCGGCGCAGATCAACACGAAAGTCAGACCGACGGCGACGATCGCCATCGCCGACCCTTGCCGGAGGACTTGCGACCAGGTGAAGAAACTGAGGAAACTCGGCGTGGCCACCGAGAAAAAGACCACCAGCACGGCCAGGCTCACCAGCGGAGCGACGTCGCGCCCTTCCCAGCGACCCAGCCACCTCGACACGGGCGACCGGCGGTTCGGCTCAGCGGATTGCGTCATGGAGCGGCGATTGCCCTTGTCCGGTTGTTGTTCCCTCAAGAGGCGAAACAGCGGCGGGCAAGCCCGCCCGCTACCCAGTCGACTTTCCCCCCAATCCCCAATCCCTGATCCCCAATCCCTGATCCCCAATCCCTAATCCCCAACCCCTAATCCCCAACCCCTAATCCCCAATCCCTAATCCCCAATCCCTAATCCCCAATCCCTAATCCCCAATCCCTAATCCCCAATCCCTAATCCCCAATCCCTCGTTCCCTCGTCCCCATCCCCGAACCCGCACGCGTGCCGGATCAACGTTTCCTTGTCCACCTTCCCGTCGACGCACTCCCGGGCGATCCGCCCGCGGCTCAGCACCAGGATCCGATCGGCGTGGGCCAACACCAGCTCCGGCTCGGCCGACGACAGCACGACGGCCGCCCCCTCCTGTTTCAACCGGGCCACGAGCCGCATTACTTCCCCCTTGGCGCCGACGTCCATTCCCCGGGTCGGCTCGTCCAGCAGCAGCACGCGGATCGGGCCCAAGAGCCACTTGGCGATCACGGCCTTTTGCTGGTTCCCGCCGGAGAGACTGCCGGCCGTCGCGCGGGGCTCCGCGGGGCGGCAGCCGACCCGGGTCAACACCGGCCGGCTCACTGCCTCCTCGCGCCGCCGGGTGAGCCACTCGCCCACGCTTTGCCGCAGGTGGGGCAGGGTCACGTTCTTGTAGAGTTCTCCTTTCATGAACAGCCCTTGGGCCCGGTCTCCGCCGACCAGGACCACGCCGCGACGGACGGCGTCGTGGGTGCTGCCGGGCCGGAGCGTGCGGCCCTCCAGCAGGACCCGCCCCGACGCCCCCCGGACCGCCCCCGCCAACACCTGCACCACTTCCCGGTGCCCGGAGCCGACGAATCCGTAAAGTCCCAGGCATTCGCCGGGCGATACCTCCAGGTCGATCTCCGACAGGGCAGCGTCCAGGGTCAGTCCCAGGGCGCGGAAGATCGGCGGCGCGGCCGTCCGCGGCGGGAGCACGACGGCCGCCTCGTAGCCCGCCTCGGCCGATGGCCGGTCCTCGCCGAGCATGGTGCGGATCACCTCGTGCTTGTCCAACCGCGCCGCCTCGGCCGTGACCAGGCGGCGGCCGTCGCGGAGGATCGTCACCCGGTCGCAGATCCCCAGCACGTCCTCGATGAAATGGCTGATAAACACGATCGCCATGCCCAGGGCGCGGAGGCGGCGGATCAGGTCGAACAGCCGCCGCGTCTCGGGCGGGCTCAGGGCACTGGTCGGCTCGTCGAGGATCAGCACCCGCGCCCCGCTGTGAATCCCCCGGGCAATCTCCACCATCTGGCGGATCACCAGCGGGTAGGCGTCCAGGCGGCGGTCGACGTCGATCTCGATCTCCAGCTCGGCCAGGTACTCGCGGGCCTTGCGGCGCATGGAGAGCCAGTCGATCCGTCCCCAGCGGGTCGTCGGCTGCCGGCCGAGGAACAGGTTCTCCGCCACCGAAAGCTGCCCGATCCCCGAAAGCTCCTGGTACACCATGGCGATTCCCTGCGCCAGGGCGGCCTGAGGGCTGGACAAGTCCACCGGGCGACCGGCCAGGAGCACGGTCCCGTCGTGATCGGGCAGGGCCCCGGCGAGGATCTTCATCAGCGTGCTCTTGCCCGCCCCGTTGCTGCCGACCACTCCGTGCACCTCGCCGGCAAAGAGCTCAAAATCGACGTCCACCAGCGCGGTCACCCCGCCGAAGCGCTTGCCGACCCGGCGGCATTCCAGGAGCGGCGCAGCGGCGACGGTGGACATGGCAGTCGGCAGTATGCAGAGGGCAGTGGGAGGATGGCAACGTGTAGTGGGCGTGCTTGCACGCCGTGGCTTGACCGGGGTGCTTGCACGCCGCGGTTTGACCGGCGTGCTTGCATACAGTGGTTTAGCCGGCGTGCTCGCACGCCGCGTGGTGCAATTCTAAACCGTAATCCCCAACCCCGCGGCGAAGCGGCGGACCTCCTCACCCGTCGGCAGCGAGGGCTGGGCACCGAGCCGGGTGACGGACAGGGCCCCCACGAGGCTGGCGTAGCGGACCGATTCTTCCAGCGGCAGGCGCCGGGCCAGCCCGCAGGCCAGGCCGCCGCTGAAGGCGTCCCCGGCGGCCGTGCTGTCCAGGGCCTCGACGCGGAAGCCGGGCAAGAAGCCGGACCCCATCGGGCCGAGCCAAAAGGCCCCCTTCGCCCCCAGGGTGATGATCGTGTCGCGGACGCCGCCGGCCCGCAGCTTGTCGGCGGCCTTCCGGGCCGTGGCCTCGTCCTCGACGCGGACCCCGGTCAGCCGCTCGGCCTCGGTCTCGTTCGGCTTGAGATAGGCAATATGGCGCAAAAGGTCGCTATCCAGGGGTCCGGCCGGGGCGGGGGCGGGGTCGAGGATCACCGGCACGCCGACCTCGGAAGCCAGCCGGGCGGCGCAGGCCACCGCGTCCATCGGGATCTCCAACTGGACGACCACCACGTCCGCCGTGCGGATCCGCTCGGCCGCCTTCTCGACATCCCGCGGGCCGAGGTGGTGATTCGCGCCCGAGGCCACGGAGATAAGGTTTTCGCCCTTCTGGTCCACGAGGATCAGGGCCACGCCGGTGGCGTGGTCGGGGTCGCGGAGGATGAAGTCGGTGACGATCCCCTCCTTGCGGTAGCCGGCGATCGCCTGGTCGCCGAACACGTCGGCGCCGACCTTGGCCACCAAGGTCACTTCGGCGCCGAGCCGGGCGGCGGCCACGGCCTGGTTGGCCCCCTTGCCCCCGGCGGCCATCACGAACGAGCCGCCCACGACCGTCTCCCCGGGGGCCGGAAGGCGGTCCCCCTTGACGACCATGTCGGTGTTGGAGCTTCCCACGACGACGATGTGAGGTTTCTTCATGGAGATAAATCCTGTTCTCGATTGCCTACACCCATCTTGCCGCAATGACCAGGACGAGGCCGATGATGTACCCGGCGAACATCAACCCGAGGAGGCGGTTGGTGTCCGGGGGGGCCTCGCGGAATTCCTTCCAGATGAACACTCCCCAGAAGGCAGCGACCATCGTGGCCCCCTGGCCGAGGCCGTAGGAGATGGCGAATCCGGCCTGTCCGGCAGCAACGATGCTGAACGTCATGCCCACGGCCCAAATCATCCCGCCCACGACTCCCCAGAGATGATCCTGACCGCTTCCCTTGAAGTAGTCGGAGACCGGCACCGGCGTGCCCGTGAAGGGCTTGAACATGATTGCGGTGTTGAAGACGAAATTGCTCGCCAGGACCCCCAACGAGAACAAGACCACGGCGGTGTAGGGGCTGAGTTTTCCGGCGGGCATCTGGGCGTACTGTTCCGGCTTGGGCATCGCGGCGGCGACGAAGCGATAGAAATAACCCATGAGAATCCCGCAGAGGACGGCGAGCACCAGCCCCTTGACGATGCCGCTTTGGCCTTGGCCGGGGAGTTTGCGGTAGGCCAAGGCGTCGAGGATGATCGCCGCTGTGATGAAAGCCACACCCAGGAACAACAGGGGTGCGTTGCCGAGCGGCTCCGCGAGGTAATTGACCACGACCCCGACGACCAAGGCCAGCCCGATCCCGACGGGAAAGGCCACCGACATCCCGGCGATGGCGATCGCGGCCACCAGCAAGATGTTGGCCGCGTTGAAGATCACGCCTCCCAGCAGCGCCGAGCCGAGATTGGCCGCCTCGGCCTGCTTCAGGTCGGCCACGAAGCCGCGGCCCAGCTCGCCGTTGCTCCCCATCGTGAAGGCGAAGATCAAAGCCATCAGCAGCACGCCGAAGACGTAGTCCCAGTAGAACAGCTCGAATCGCCAGCGCTTTCCGGCCAGCTTTTGCGTGTTGGCCCACGATCCCCAGCAGAGCATGGTGATCACACAGAAGATCACCGCCAACGGGTACGACTGGATGACGAACATCTTGGGGGCCCTCGACGGGTTGGGAGGCTTCCTGCGGAACGTGCGGTTGTTGAATATACCCCCGGCGGGAGGTGAGGTCAATCGTGGGGTCCCGCCGGGGCGCGTAGGGTCTTCGGTGGCACGCCCGGAGCACCAGCGACGGGCGTGGTTAGCTCTTCGCCGCGTAGAGCTCGGCGAACTCGAGGACCCAAAGGTCGATCAGCCCGGTGAACGACTCGAGATCCACGTCGGCCAGCCGCTGGTAGTGGGTGCGGCGAAACCGCTCCCGGTTGCGGACCGTGGCCTTGGCCGACAGCTCCAGCACGTAGGACTCGGCCAGCGGACGGATCAGCATCTCCAGCCGGGTGAAAAGTGTGACGGGCTTCTGACCTTGCCGCAGCTCGACGTCGTCGCGGCTCGCGGCCGCGCCCCAACCCCGTTCGGAAACGATCGAGTCGAAGCGGAAGCCGGGCAGGTGGTCGGGGATCTGCCGCAGGCAGCCCTCGATGTGCTCGGAGAGCTTCAGCCGGTAATCGGTGTGCCGCCGGCGCAGCTCGCGCTCGCTGAGGGCCTTTTGGGCCTCGGCCTCGGCGCGGAGGTTGCCGGCCCTCTGTCCCCGCTCGATCGCTTTTTCCAGCCGCTTGTCGAAGTCCCGCATGCGTTGGCCAACCGTCGAACGTCAGGATGGGGACGACGCGCTCGGCCCGTCCTCGCCGGCCGGCGGAGGCGCCGCGGCGGGGGCTTCGCCCGCTGCCGGCGCGGGCTCGCTGAGGGCGCCTTCGATCGCCGGTGGCAACAACTCGCCGTCCGGATGAGCGTCCGCAGCCGCGGCCTGCGAATCTCCTTGGGGGATGGGTGGCCCGGCCTGCGCAGCCGGCATGTCCCCTGGAGTGCCCGGCGCCGAGGGTGTTTCCGCGGGCGGCGAAGGAGCTGCTTCCGCAGGCGGCGGCTTGGCCGCCTCCCCCTCGCCCTTGCCCGCCGGGGGCTTCGGCTTGTTCCGCGATCGCGGGTCCTTGCCCTTGCGCCCCTCGTCTTTCCTGGCCGGCGGGCCCTGGTGCTGGAGCCCGTAGAACTGCAACAGGTCGCCGAAGCTCCGCATCGGCGCCTTGCCGGTCTTCATGTCCTCGCTCAAGGGGATCAAGGGCTTGGGCGGGCGGGGCCGCGGGGGCGGTCTGTTCGGCCCTCGACCCTCCGGGCGCGCGGAGGGCCTGCCGGGGGGGCGGCCTTCGCTCGGCGGGCGATCGAAACGGCGGGGCGGGGCCGCCGCGCCGGCCGTCTCCGATGGCGGCTGCGCGGGGGTCCGCGGCGGAGGGCCCGGGGGCTTGCCCCGTCCCTCGGGCCGGGCCTCCTGCGGCCTGCCCGCCGATTCCGGCCGCCCGTGCCGCCGCGCCGGTTGCCGCTCGTGCCCCGGCGGGATCATCGTCAGCGAGACCCGGCGGCGCTGCTTGTCGACCTCCAGCACCCAAACCTTGACGATGTCCCCCACCGCCACCACGTCGTGGGGATCGCGGACGAACTTGTCGGCCAGTTGGCTCACGTGGACCAGGCCGCTGTCGTGCATCCCGATGTCCACAAACGCCCCGAAGTCGACGACGTTGAGCACCGTGCCGGTCAGTTCCATCCCCGGGGTCAGGTCCTCGAGCTTCAGCACCCCGTGCTTGAAGATCGGCGGGGGGAGGTCCTCGCGGGGGTCGCGCCCCGGGCGGGCCAACTGGGCCACGATGTCCCGAAGCAGCATCGTGCCCACCTGGAGCTCCGCCGCCAGGGCGGCCGCGTCGATCTTGGCGATCCGCTCCGCCAGCGCGGCCGCGGCGTCCCTGGCCGCCAGGTCCGCGGAGGTGCAGCCCAGCCGGCCCAGGACCCGCGCCGCGATCTCGTAGCTCTCGGGGTGAATCCAGGTGGCGTCCAGCGGATTGTCGCCGCCCACGATCTTGAGGAAGCCGGCGGCCTGGACGAAGGTCGCCTCGCCGAAGCCGGCCACCTCCTTGAGCTGCTGCCGGCTGCGGAAGGGGCCGTGCTGGAGGCGGTGCTCGTAGACCCGCCGCGCCGTGAGCTGGTTCAGCCCCGACACGTACCGCAGCAGGGCCGGGCTGGCGGAGTTCACGTCCACGCCCACGTAGTTGACGCACGACTCGACCACCTCGTCGAGCGAGTCGCGGAGGTGTTTCGCCTTGACGTCGTGCTGGTAGAGCCCCACGCCGATGTTGGCGGGGTCGATCTTCACCAGCTCGCTCAAGGGATCCTGGAGGCGGCGGCCGATGGAAATCGCGCCCCGCAGCGAAGCATCGTAGTGGGGAAGCTCCTCGCGGCCGATCCGGCTGGTGGAGTAGACGCTCGCGCCGGCCTCGTTGACGATCACAAAGGAGACCCCCTTGTCCCGCAGCTCGCTGCCAATCAGCTCGGCGAAAAAGGACTCGGCCTCGCGGCAGGCGGTGCCGTTGCCGATGGTCGCCACGCTGAGCGCGAAACGCTGGATCAAGTCGGCCGCCTTCCGTTTGGCTTCCTCCCGCCGCTCCGGCTTGCCGACCAGGTAGACCACGTCGTGGGCCAGGACGCTGCCGAACTGGTCCAGGGCCACCAGCTTGCAGCCGCTCTTGAAGCCCGGGTCGACCGCCAGCACGCGGCGATCGCGGACCGGCGGCTGGAGGAGCAAGTTCCGCAAGTTGCGGGCAAAGACGCCCACGGCGTGGGTCTCGGCGCGCTCGGTCAGCTCGCGGCGGATCTCCCGCTCCAGGCTGGGCAGGACCAGCCGCACCAGCGCGTCGCGGGCACAGCCGCGGAGGAATTCCGCGTGGGGGTGGTCCGGAGGAACGCAGACTTCGTCGACCGCCTGGTGCATCGCCTCGATGTCGCACTCGATCTTGACGCGGAGCACCCGGGCCCGCTCGCCCCGGTTGATCGCCAGCACCCGGTGCGGCGGGATCCTCTTGATCTCCTCGCTGTAGCTGTAGTAGTCGCTGAACGCCTTCTGCTTGCGCTGTTCGGCCTTCTTCTTCTTTTGCTCCTTCTTCTCCCGCTTCTGCTCGGCGCGCGACGGCTTGGCGGGGCCGTGGGGCGAGGGGGCCTGGGAGCGGACCGCGCGGAGCCGCCCCGGCGGCCAGGCGGATGCCGGCCCCGACACGCCGGTATCCAGGACCAGCGGCGCCAAGGCGCCGGCGGCTTCCGGAGTGGCCGCGGGCTGGGACTCGCCGACGATCGCCAGATCCACGGCGCCCGCTTCCACCGCCGACTTGCTCTCTCCCACGATCTGGGCCGACACCTCCTCCGGGGCGGGGATCCCCACGACCACCTCGCTCTGGGGCTCCGCCGGTGCCTCGGCGAGCTCCGACGGGGAGGCGGTCTGGTGCGTCTGGGGCAGAAGGGACGGCGGGACCGCCGCGCCCTGGATCGTCGTCTCCGTCAACGCCGCCCGCGCCGGCTGCAAAGCGCTCTCGGCCGCGGCAGGGACGGCCTCGGCCGGCGCGACCGGCTTCTCCGGCCTCTCTGCCGGAACCTTCGGCTCGGGGGCAACCTGGCTGCAGACGATCTTCCCCGTGCGATGGAGAATCTCGCGAAGGCGCTGGCGGAGCTCGGCGCTCTCGCTCAACTGCTCGGCCAGTATGTGCCCCGCCCCCAGCAAGGCGTCCGCCGCCGTGGGGACCTGCCGATCCGGATTGACGAAGTCGGCCGCGCGGGCATCGAGATCGGCCGCGCCGACCCCGCCGCTGAGGATCTCGGTGGCCAGAAGCTCCAAGCCCCGTCCCCGGGCGGTGGTTGCCAGGGTTTGCTTTTTGGGCTTGAACGGGAGATAAAGGTCCTCGAGGCGTTTGGTGGTGCTGGCGGCCAGGATCTGCTTGGCCAGCTTCTCGCTGAGCTTCCCCTGGGCCTCGATCGAGCGGAGGATCGTCTGCTTCCGCTCGGCGAGCATCCGCATCTTGGTCAATCGACTTTGGATCTGCCGGATCTGCTCCTCATCCAGTCCGCCGGTCTGGTCTTTGCGGTAGCGGGTGATGAACGGGACGGTGTTCCCCTCGTCCAGCAGTTCGACGACCGCTTCGACTTGTCGCAACGGGATGGAGAGACCGCGAGCTACGTGCCGGAGATTGATCGTTACCGGGTCGGTCATAGAGGTTGACAGGCGTCAAGCAAGGGTTGACGCAAAGGTTTTCGTGATCGCGATTTAGACTGCTGGCACTGTAGCGCGTGACCGTCAGATTGTCAAGCGTCCGTCAAGCGGGCATCGGCCGCCCGGGCGGTGCTTAACCGTACCTTGCGCACGATCGGCCCCACGCAATCGTGCGGATCAACCAAAATCTTAGGGAAAGGCCGTATTGTCGGACAAATAATGCAAACCCACAAGGCACTTCTAACCGATATAGGTGGACGAAGCGAGCAGGGCGGGCACGTGGATCGTCTGGCGCCAGACCGCCAGCGGCAAGCGGCGGCACGGAAGTGCGGAGCCAACAAGGGATTGTGGCATGAGTCGAACCCACCTTCGCATCTACAACGGCCCGTCTGAAGACACCCCCACCGTACGGTTGATGGAGACCCAGGAGTTGCCCCATCGGGTAAGGGTGCCGCTGAACGAGATACTACCTCTTTTGGTGGATGCGGTTCAGTCGAAGCGGACGTGGCTCAGGGATTTTGCCGACGACGAGGTTACCATCTCGACGGATTTGTACGAGGTCATCCTAGCTTACCAACATTACCGCCGCCCCTCCGCGTGAGCGGTCTGGTATCGGCTGTCGCCCCCCCTCTCTCTCGCCCGGCCTAAAACTCGGGCGAATTCTTTGCGCCCGCAGACCTTAGACGCCGCCTCGAGTTTGTGCAGAGCTTAGCGCCTCCTCGCGGGTGGGGAAACTGGGCCAGAGCGTGTCCAGGTGGGCCGCCTTGAGGACCTCCACACAGAACGGTCGGGCCCCGCAGATCGCCATCACACCCCCCCTATGACTTATCCGCTTCCAGGCGCGAACCAGCAGCTCGATGAACGCCGAGCCGATGAAACTCGTCTGCGACAGGTCGAGGACGAGGTATGGGGGATCGGCATAGGTCGCCTCGGAGAGCAGCACCTCGCCGAAATCCGTCAGCACGTTGAGGTCGAGCGATGGATAGCTCGGGCCGAGCTCGAGGACGGTGGCGTTCGGCTCGCGATGAATGGTAGCCATAGCGTCAGTCTAAGAAAGTCGCCCGCCGATGGCAAGCGGCTAGTCCGTGCCGCCCATGCCGCCGGGTCACATCGCCCGACGCAAGGGCATCCCAAGCTAGCCGTAAAGCGCAATCCCCTTCAATTGGGGCATTGACGAGCGCCGGGCGTGGGCGGAGAATAGGTCCTTGTCGCGGCATTCCTACCGGCCCGCTATCCGATTTCTGCAAGTGGTCCCATCCAGAAAGGCAGGATTACCATGATCTCCCGGAAGCGCTTCGGGTTTACGCTCGTCGAATTGCTCGTGGTCATCACGATTATCGGCATGTTGATGGCGCTACTGCTCCCGGCGGTGCAGGCCGCGCGCGAGGCGGGCCGCCGGGCAAGCTGCGCAAACAACCAGCGAAACGTCGGCCTGGCCATGTTGCAGCGCGAGAGCGTGACTCACAAATTCCCCGGATACCGGAACCCGCTCATCCAGGCGGACGGCACCCCGTACTTGCCCGGCGGCAGTCAATCCACGGCGTCGTTCCACTGGGTGATTTCCTTCTTCGCCTACCTGGAGCGGATGGACCTCCACAACCAGTGGAATTCCTATGCCGACGGCCAGCAGCCGACGGCGCTGGTCCAATTGCCGGTGTTGCTCTGCCCGAGCGACGCGGACAAGCTGAGCCTCAAGACGCCCTGCTGCTTCATCGTCAACGGAGGCGTGCACGACGTGCAGTGCGCGTACAATTCGGTTTCGATCAGGCCCTGCGACTGGCGCGACAACGGCGTCTTTTTCGACCGGGACCCGGGCTTCGCCCCCTGCGCGGCCCAGGCCAACATCGACTTCATCAGCAGCCACGACGGCTCGTCGAACACGCTACTGCTTTCCCAGAATCTCAACGCCGGCGAGTGGGCGCCGCTGGATCGGTTGGGGGGCATCCAGTCCGTCCACGAGGGCTACACGACGTTTCTCTGGCACGACGCCCCCGCTGCCAGCGGCCCGCTCCCCGCGAATCCGTCGCACCGGATCAACGGTCCGGCCAGTCCCTCGTCCTGGTCCATCGATCTTGCGCGGCCTTCGAGCAATCACCCCGGCGGCGTGAACGTGGTCTTCTGCGACGGAAACACCCGGTTCCTCAGCGAGAGCATCGAATACCTCGTCTATTGCCTCCTGATGAGCCCGAATGGGAAGAACACGAGGTTCTGTCGGGCGCCGCTCACCCCGAACGGCTATCCTCCGATCTACGACGGCGACGGGAATGGGGTCCCCGACGTCCGCGAGAAGGTCCTGGACGCGTCGGCCCTCTAGTCCCGGATGGCTCGATTGGGCGTGCCGGGCCGCTCGCCTTCCCGATCCCCCCCGGGGTATGGTTCCTCCTGGGTGTTCGGGGGTCCAACGCGCCGGTGCGAATCCCCATCTCCCCCATTATACCGTCCACAATTCGCTCGCGGTGCGGACCGGGCAGCCGATTATAATAGAAGGTATCTCGTCTGCCCCGCTGGCGAGGCCTCCCATGGATCCATCGCGTCCCCACAGCCACCCGAAGAGTCCGCCGTCGGCCCCCGAGACCCTGCCCCGGGGTCGCGGCCCGAATGGCGACGTCGAGGCGACCGGCACCCGCCGGCCCGGGGACGGGAACGGCCGGGTCCCGTCGCCGCACATTGCGGACCTGATCGCCAAGATCAAGGCCTCGGCGGAGAGGCTGGCCAGCGATCAGGCCACCCGCGGCGACCTGAAGATCCTCAGCCGCACGCTCCGTGAGCTGGGCTATGCCTTCAAGGTGTTCGGCCCGTACCGCTCCTGCCGCAAGGTGACGGTCTTCGGCTCCGCCCGGACCCCGCCCGAAGCCCCCGTCTATCGCCAGGCGGTCGAGTTCGGCCGCTCGATGGCCGAGCAAGGGTGGCTGGTCGTGACCGGGGCGGCCAGCGGGATCATGGAGGCGGGGCACGTGGGTGCGGGCCGCGAGAAATCGATGGGGCTGAACATCATCCTCCCCTTCGAGCAGGCCGCCAACCCGGTCATCGCCGGCGACCCCAAGCTCGTCTACATGAGGTACTTCTTCACCCGCAAGCTGATGTTCGTCAAGGAAAGCCACGCGATCTGCCTCTTCCCCGGCGGGTTCGGCACGCTGGACGAGGGCCTCGAGGTCCTCACGCTCCTCCAGACGGGCAAACGCGACATGGTGCCGGTCGTCCTCTTGGAGGAGCCGGGGGGAGATTACTGGCGCGGTTGGCAACAGTTCGTCGAAAGCCGCCTGGTGGCCCGGGGAATGATCGGCCCGGAGGACCTCTCCCTCTACAAGCTCGCCGACCGCGTTGAGGACGCGGTGGCGGAGATCCTCGGCTTCTACCGCGTCTATCACAGCATGCGGCACGTGCGGAGCCAACTGGTGCTGCGTTTGCAGGAGCCGCCCGGCGGCGAGCTGTTGGACGAGATCAACCGGGAGTTCGCCGACCTGCTGGCCGGGGACCGTTTCGTCCTCTCCGGCCCGCTGGCCGAGGAGCGCGACGAGCCGGAGCTGGCCCATCTGCCGCGGCTGGTCTTCGAGTTCAACCGCCGCAGCTTCGGCCGGTTGCGACAGTTGATCGACTTCATCAACGCGTCCAGGCAAGAGCGGTAAGTCTCGTAGCGTGCGTGAAACGCACGCACGCGGTTTTGCTCATGTTCGTCAAGGTTGGGATCTCGGCTAGCACGATCAGTTACCCTTGACCGCCGTGAAATACGGCCGTGCGCGCTGCAAGATGGAGCTGGCCGACAAAAGTGTAAGCGACCGGGAGCCGCGCGTCAGAGCAACGTAAAGGTTCTCGGCGTCTGCAAGTTCCACGGCGTTGAGTATGGCCACATGGTCGAACTGGAGGCCCTTGACGAGCAGAGTCGTGGAGAGGCACCTACGCTCCACGCGTCGTCCAATGAGCCGGCTCCTGTTCCTTACGTGCCACGCTGTGTCGGCGATACTGGAGCCACCCGCGCGGTGGCATTCCCTCAGGCTCCGGCGCATTTCCCGCCAAAGCTCCCGGCGGGCAACGAGGACTCGGCTGTCAACGTGTTCGAGGGCGTCCATGGCGCGATCAATCAGGCTTACGTCGTCATTCTCGATTACGCTGGTAAGAGCGTGAATTGCCGTGAGGTACTGGGGAAGCCTTGCAGAAGGGGTGCGGCCTGCGCCAAAGGCCACTGCCCAGCCTTTGAGAGCAGTTGGGAGGCGCGCGAGGCACAACGCAGCGAAGCCGAGAATTTCGCAGACTCTCGCGGTGCCTGTTGTGGTTTCAATCCGTTGGGCCCATTCGTGAAGGTGCTTACATTCAACAGTCTCCATTCCGTGAAAGGCGCCGTTGAGAGAGCGTGCGAGATCATGGCATTGGTTGCCCCACTCGCGGAGAGCAAGCAACGAGTGCTCGGAATGTCTCAGCATTGTGCGACATACCGCCAATTGATTCTGTCGGCCAACGTCCGTCTCCCAGGAGATCGGTGCGCCCCTGAGGTCGAGCGGCCTACCCTCCAACAGTATGCGACGCACTTCCATTAGCCACTCCCCAAGCTGCTGATTTCTGTCACGCCATCGGTGTGGTGTCGAGATCTCGTCAATCAGGGTATAGTGGTCGAGGATCGTGCGCCAGTCGAACTGCTCTCTGGAGTTGAGCTTCCAGAAGACGGACTGCAACGGATCGCCTACGACGCGCGTCGGGAGAACTTGTGCGAGCGCCAAGATGAGCTGATGTTGGCCTCTTGTGCAGTCCTGATACTCGTCAACGTACAGGCCCGCGTAGGAGGAGCGAATCACAGACTTGACCGCGCTTCGCCTGAGCGCATCAACCGCAGCAGGCCGCAATTGAGCCCATGCATCGCCTCTTGGCTGAGGATCGTTCCAACCAGACAGGGAGGAGAAGGCATGTGCGTATCGAAGGGCGAAACCGTCAATTGTGGTGACTCGGTACTTCGCGCTAGGGACGCCCTGACGTTTCAGGTGGTCGAGGATGGCACGCACTCCGGCATGGGTGTGGGTGAGAACGAGTTGGCGTCCCTCGCAATGCGATACCGACTCGGCGATTAGGTGGGTCTTGCCACAGCCCGCCGGTGCAATGACGAGGCCTCTGGTGCTGTGGGCGAACTGGCGTGGCAAGTCATTCTGCATAGACCCACGTTTCAATGAGCGCCAGCGACGAGGCAAGGGGGGTCTGCGGAATCCTCGGCAAAGCTTGAAAGACGATTCGCCCAAGCACCTCGCCGGAGTTCAAGTCCTTGAACCAACCATGCTTCGCCGATTTCGCAGTCTTGCCGATTGCGCGACGTATGCCTTCTTGGGATGAGCCCTTGGCCTCCCAAGAGTTGAGGGACGAACCGAGGGCGACGATGGTGGGCCCAAGGCGCTGGGATATCGCGGAGAGAACCGGCTGCTCGCCGTGTTCGTCGATGGCGGAGTCAACAAGCTGCTGGAGGTCGTGCCACGGCAGGTCGAGGGCAATGCGTTCCTCAGTTGATGCATTCCCCTCCCACAATACAACGTGGATACCGCGGCTTTCTAATTCCTGGCGGTCTGGGCTGATCGGTTGGTCGGAATCACCGAAGTACGCGACACCATAGCCGAGACGCTGAAACTCAAGGGCGCACTGGGGGCCGCTTGTCCGGCCTTCTCCATCCACTGGGACAACGCCAAAGCAGGCGAAGTTCTGTCCCTGGTGTCTTTCCGCGTACACGTCATCCATCACTCTACACAGAGCTTCCTCAGTCTTTCCCTCGCATACAATGATCTTCCGCGCCAAAAGGGCGTGGCCCAGTCTTCGGACGATGCCCTGCACGGTGTCCCGAACCGCGGGTGCAACTCTCTCGATTGTGGTGGTCCCGTTTGCAGACTGCACGAAGGCGAGATTGGTGACCGGGAGCGCTACAACGGCCGTCGGCGAGTGGGTGGTCATGATGACCTGTCCATGTACTTCCGATGTTCCATTGCGAGCGGAACTCGCGGACCGGTCGAGACTGAGCTTTCGGAGCAATCGCCGAATCCGATGAGGTTCGAGGGCGGACTCGATCTCGTCAATTAGGAGAATCGCATCTTTGCCGAGGCCCGTCTGCTCCACTGCAAGTGCCGCGAGACGGCGTGTACCTAGTCCGGTCGCACGTAGGGGTACGCCCTGTGCGTCCTGAAGTGCAAGTGCCCCAGATCCGACAGAAAACGACTGGGTGTCCAGGCCAGGTCGCAGTGCGGGGAACTTGACGCCGAATTCAAGTGCGGCTTTGCGAGCGACCTCGGCAGCCTCCTGAAGATCGACCAGAGACGCGTTGGCGATTGCCTCATGCGCCGCTCGGTTGGCGATTGCGAGCGTCGCGCCGGTTCCTGTCTGGTCGCCAGTAATCCTCGACAGGGCGGAACCTCGGCTCCACGTGAGGTGCTTCTCAACGTCGGCTCCAAGACGAGCTATACAGAGACGTTCGCGGTCGCGCCAGGGGATGGGTTTCGCGTCGGGCTGGCTGTCCTTGATCACTTCCCAACGAGGCTCCAAATCAGCGCCGACTCGAAGGCACACTGTAATAACTGGCTCCCATCCATCCTCCGGGTCATCATGGATTGGCTCGTTGTCACGGTAACCGCGGAGATAGAGCCCGTAGCGATCCTCGCAAATGAGCTCTTCGGGAAGCTCGCCAACAGTGACCTCAATGCAGATTGGGTTGTCGGTCTTTGCTTGATAGAAGTCCGCGTCGGAAAACGGGATGGACCAGCGGGGGGCCAGAGCGAACTCGATGGCGTCGAGGACCGTTGTCTTTGTCGAATCCCCGGGGCCAATAAGACACACGATTGGGCCGCCGACATGCCAATCCAGCGACTTGATTCCGCGAAAGTGGCGTACTCCGACGTGGCGTATCAGCACTGTCTACCCCCTCAGTTAGGGGCACTCGGTTACGTGAACCGCCCGATGTGAGGTCCCCTACGCCTGGCAGATATCGACCAACTCCAGCCGCAACCCGAGCGCCTCGGCAACCCCCTGCACGCTGGAGAGCTTCATGTCCCGCCCGTACTCGATATCGCGGACCGTGCTCGGATTGGGAATCCCCGCCCGTTTCGCCACGGCGTACCACGTGAGGCCCTGGGCCTCCCGGGCCGCGCGAATCCGGGCCGCAATACCCTCTGTGGCCGGCTTTAGGCGCGGCGGGTCGCGCGGCGGGAACTCCTGCCGGACCTTTTCCCGAATCTCTTGGAGCCGCTTCACTTCTTCCGCGTTTTCCGGTCCCCGGCGCCGGATGCGGCCGGTGATCTTCTTCTTGTCCATGTTCCTTCCCGTCCTTACGGTTCGGGCACTTCGTAGGCGGTCACGGGGTAGATCGTTTCTTCGTTGATCTGCTCACAGACGACTATACCATCGCGTTGCGATAATGCAATGCGATGTCATACGCGGGCTGTGGGCCGCCGGCGGCTCAGTCCCGCTTGCCTCCCAGCTCGTGGACCGCCTCGACCAGGGCGATGACGTTCTCGACGGGCGTGTGCTGGTGGACGCCGTGGCCGAGGTTGAAGATGTGGCCCGGGCGGCCCGCGGCCTGGTCGAGGATTTCCTTGGCCCGGCGGCGGATCTCGGCGGGGTCCGCCAGGAGCACCGCCGGATCGAGGTTCCCCTGGATTGCCTTCTCCGGGCCGATCAGCCGCCACGCATCGTCCAAGCGGGTCCGCCAGTCGACGCCGATCACCGCCCCGCCCGCCTCGCTCAAAAGCGGCAGCAAGGCCGGGTTGCCGGCGCCGAAGTGGATCACCGGCGCGTGGGGCCGGATCGCGTCGATCACCGCGCGGCTGTGGGGAAGCACGTAGCGGCGATAGTCCTCCGGGCCCAAACACCCCACCCAGCTATCGAACAGTTGCACCAACTGCGCCCCGGCGTCGATCTGGGCATTGAGATAGAGGGTAACCGCCCGGGCCAAGCGGCCCAGAAGCGCGTGCCAGGCCCCCGGGTCGGCGTACATCAGCGACTTGACGCGGAGGTAGTTGCGGCTTGAGCCCCCTTCGATGGCATAGCTGGCCAGGGTGAAGGGCGCTCCGGCGAAGCCGATCAGCGGGAGCTTCGGCGACAGGCCGGCCCGCGTCTTCCGCACCGCCTCGACCACGTAGGCCAGCGGCTCGATGCAGTCCAGCTCGCGGAGCCGGTCGACGTCCTCGGGCCGGCGGATCGGGTTGTGGATCACGGGCCCCTCGCCGGCGGTGAACTCCAGCTCCAGCCCCATCGGCTCGAGGATCGGCAGCAGGTCGGCGAACAGGATCGCCGCATCGACGCCCAGCCGTTGGACGGCCACCAGCATCACCTCCGCGCAGAGGTCGGGATTGCGGCACAGGTCGAGGAAGGTGGTCTTCTGGCGGACGGCGCGGTACTCGGCCATGTACCGCCCGGCCTGGCGCATCAGCCAGATCGGCACCCGGTCCGCCGGCTCCAGGCGGGCGGCCTTCATGACGGGGCTGTCGTGCCAGGGAGGAGGTGTCGTCGAGGGGGAGTCTGGCATGGTCTCCGGTCTAATGAGAAGTGAACAGTGCAAAGTGTAAAGTGCCAAATGCGGGATTTTGCGAGCGTGTTGCAGACGACCCATGCGGGCCTTGGCCGTCAGACGCTCCTAGGTTCGGCAGCCCTTATCCTACGGAAGCCCGACCATTCTGCCGAGCCGTCGTGGCGAGGAATCGACCCCCGCGGGGGTTCCCCGCCATCTACCCCATCAATCAGGTGGTATGCTTCACAGAAAAAGGCCGGCTGGCTGACGGCTGGTAGCTGAGAGCTGACGGCCCCTTCCAGATCGCTCCAAGCCCTTCGCCGCATGGGCGCCCCCCATACGACGGGCATTCTGGGAACGTCGGCTGCATTCGACGCCCGGGGGGCATGGTCCGACTGCGGCCTCGGGGGCGTCCTATACTTGCTCAAGACCGACCAAGAGATGGAAAGATCCTTGCCCGCGGAGGGTTTCCGAAGCGATGGCGCACTGGGAAGATACGGCGCGTTCCCCGGCGGATCTGGGGCTGGCGGCAGAGGGAGGCCCGTGGGTGCTGGGCCCGCCCAGGCTTCCGGCAACGGCCCCATTTTCCGGGCCCATCGCCGCACTCGATTTCGCCGACGCCAAGCTGTTGATCGCCGACGGGCACCCGGCCGAGGTGGAGGCGGTGCTCGGCCACCTTCGCAACGCGGGCTACGACCGGCTTGTCCTGGCCGACCCGGCGGGCGTGGTCGATCGCATCCTCGAAGAATCCCCGGACGCGATCCTGCTGGACCTCGACGGGCCGCGGATCAGCGGGCTGGCAACCCTGCGGAAGATCCGCGGGGACCGGCGGATCGGCCACCTTCCGGTCCTTCTGCTGACCCCGCCGGACCAGCGGGAGATGATGGTCCGGGCCCTGGACCTGGGCGCCACGGATTTCGTCCTCAAGCCGGTCGATTTCGTGCAGCTCCTTCCCCGGGTCCGCAGCGCGCTGGTGCTCAAGGCGCATCACGACCAGATCGAGCGTTTCGACGAGCGGGTGGAAAGCCGGGTCCGCGAGCGGACCGCCGAGATGGCCCGCACACGCCTGGAGCTGATCCACTGCCTGGGCCGGGCGGCCGAGTACCGCGACAACGACACGGGGCGGCACGTGATGCGGGTGGGGCGCTACGCCGGGATCGTCGCCCGCCAGTTGGGCATGGACGCGCGGACCGTCGAGCTGATCGAGCTGGCCGCCCCGCTGCACGACCTGGGCAAGCTCGGCATCCCCGACGCGATCCTCCTGAAGCCCGGCAAGCTCGATCCCGAAGAGTTCGAGATCATGCGGAAGCATTGCAGTCTCGGCAAGCGGGCCTTCGAGCCGATGTCGCTCGACCAGTGGCAGTTCTTCCAGGCCCACACCCGGCTCGGCGGAGAAATCCTCGAAGCGGCCAAGTCGCCGGTCCTCGAGATGGCCTCCCGCATCGCCCTGACGCACCACGAGAAGTGGGACGGGAGCGGGTATCCGCTCGGGCTGGCCGGCGACGACATCCCCATCGAAGGCCGGATCGCCGCCGTGGCCGACGTCTTCGACGCCCTGAGCAGCCGGCGGGTCTACAAGCCGGCGATCCCGCTGCACGAATGCTTCAAGCTGATGTCGGCGGAGCGCGGCAGGCACTTCGATCCCCGCGTGCTCGACGCCTTCATCGCCCGCCGCGAAGAGATCGTCCAGACCCGGATCGAGCTGGCCGACCTCGACGAGCCGTACAAGCGGGGCTGAACGGGATTCCGCGACCTCCCGGAATTGTGCAACCCTATCTCGGATCGGCGCGGGTTCATGCGGGGGACACCGCGGACCTGGCCGCCCGCTCTCCGGAGACCCGTTCGATGCGGGCGCCCAGCCGGTTCAGCTTCTCCTCCAGGCGTTCGTAGCCGCGGTCGAGATGATGGACGTGGCCCACGGTCGTCTCCCCCTCGGCCGCCAGGCCGGCAAGGACCAAGGCCGCGCTGGCCCTCAGATCGCAGGCGGTGACCGCCGCGCCCGTCAGCCGGGGAACCCCCGTCACGACCGCCGCTTCGTGGCGCAGCTCGATCCGCGCCCCCAGCCGGCCCAGCTCGGCCGCGTGCATGAAGCGGGCGGGGAAAACGCCGTCGCGGACCGTGCTCGTCCCTCCGGCCAGCGACAGCAAGGCCATCCATTGGGCCTGGACGTCGGTGGGAATGCCCGGGTAGGGCATCGCCGCAATCTCCACCGGCCGGGGACGACCGGAGGCCCCGACGGCGACGCGATCTAGCGCCACTTCCACCTCGACGCCCGCGGCCCGCATCCGCTCGAGCACGGCGTCCAGATGGCCGCCCGCGACGCCGGCGACGGTCGCCGAGCCGCGAGTGATCGCGGCGGCCAACAGCAGCGTGGCGGCCTCGATCCGGTCGGGGATGATCCGGTAGGGGCCGCCGCCCAACTCCTCCACGCCGCGGACGTGGAGCGTGGACGTGCCTAAGCCGGTGATCCGCGCGCCCAGGGAGACCAGGAAGCTGCCCAGGTCGACGATCTCCGGCTCCAGCGCGGCGCCGAGGATCGTCGTCTCGCCGCGGGCCAGGACGGCGGCGCTGAGGACGTTGGCGGTCCCGGTGACGGTCGGCCCGCGGGGGCCGCGCAGATCGATCGTCGCCCCGGAGAGCCTCCCGCGTCGGGCGCGGGCGATGACGTAGCCGTGCTCGATCCGCAGATCGGCCCCCAGGGCGGCCAGGCCTCGGAGGTGCAGGTCGACCGGCCGGGGACCGATGGCGCATCCCCCGGGGAGCGAGACCACGGCCCGGCCCCGCCGCGCCAAAAGCGGTCCCAGCACGCAGAAACTGGCCCGCATCCGCCGGACCAGCTCGTAGCGGGCCCGGACCGGCTGCGGATCGACGGTGGTCAGCGTCAGCGAGCCCTCGGCGTTGCGGTCGGCGCGGAGGCCCAGCTCGGCGAGGACCTGCGACAGGGTCTCGACGTCAACCAGCCGCGGGACCCTTTCCAACCGCACCGGCCCGCCCGCCAGGATCGACGCCGCCATGATCGGCAGCGCGGCATTCTTCGCCCCGCTGACGCCAACGGTGCCATGAAGCGGACTGCCACCCGTGATGCACAAATGACTCATAACCCTGTTTCTTCCCGCGCCGCCGGCAAGGTGTCTTGGGGAAAGGGATTAGGGATTGGGGATTAGGGATTAGCGTCGTAGGGTGAAACCTCTGCGCGTTTTAGGCCGACGTTTTCGTGTGCTCCGAAGTTCTGCTGCGCCGAAGCTTAGCGCGGAAGCTAAATCACGTTTCGTGATTCCAGGAGAGAGGGGCATGGGGGAAACCAACCTAGCCGCGCAAGCGGCGTCAGTGAATAGCCAGGGGCGCAAGCCCCTGGACGGCGGACGCGCGACGTTCGAGCAGCCCCGGAGGGGCGACAGACGCAGGGCGAAGGGCTCGCTGCCGCCCCTGCGGGTCTCCGCGTCTCATGGGGGACTCCTCCCAGGGGCTCGCGCCCCTGGCTATTGACCTGGGCCCCTCCGGGGCCCGCGCAGTTTCCGGGAATCACGAAACGTCATTTAGCTCTCCAATCGCCAATCCCTAATCCCCAATCCCTACTTCCCTCCCTTCCTCCGCGCCTGGACGACGCGGGGCAGCCGGGCGAGGTCCTTGACGGTGGGGCCCGGCTCCAAGCGGTCGTCGGCGGCCAGCAGGGCCTCGACGGCCTGGTGGATCATCGGGCTGATCTCCAGGAGGAGGTGCCCGCCCGGGTTGAGCCGCTCGGCCGCCTGGGGGAGCAGGGCTTCGATCACCTTCGTGCCGCGCCGGCCGGCGACCAGCGCCAGGCGGGGCTCGTGGTTGCGCACCTCCGGGGCCAGGCGCTCCAGCTCCGCCTCGCTCACATACGGCGGATTGCTCACCACGAAATCGAAATGCCGCTCCGGCGGGAGGGCCGAAAACAGATCGCTCTGGACGAGCTCGATCCGGTCCAGCACGCCGTGGGCCTCGGCGTTGTGGCGCGCCACCGCCAGCGCCGCCGGGCTGACGTCGCTCGCCGTGACGCGGCTGTTGGGAAGGTGCTTGGCCGCGGTGACGGCGATGATCCCGCTCCCGGTGCCAACGTCGCAGACGGTGATCGGCTCGGCGGAGCGCCGCCGGGCCAGGTCGATCAGGGCGATCACGAGGAACTCGGTCTCGGGGCGGGGAATGAGCACGTCCGGGGTGACGCGGAAGTCCAGCGAATAGAACTCCCGGTGGCCCACCAGATACGCCACCGGCGCCCCTTCCGCCCGGCGGCGGACCAGCTCCCGCAGCGCGGCCCGGGTCTCCTCGGCGGGCACCCGATCGAACGCCGTGTAGAGCTCGATCCGCTTGCAGCCCAGCGAATGGGCCAGGAGCACCTCGGCGTCGAGCCGGGGGCTCTCCGAGCCGCGGCGCTTCAGGTAGTCGGCCGTCCAGGCGAGCAGGCGGCCGACGGTCCAGGACTGGCTTGGGGGCATCGTGTCAATCGACCGTGCCGAACTGGTCGCGGAGCTCCTGCCGCTGGTACTCCTTCAGGCTCTCGACGATCGGATCGAGGCCTCCGGCGAGGATCGCGTCGAGCTTGTAGAGGGTCAGGTTGATGCGGTGGTCGGTGATGCGGTTCTCGGGAAAGTTGTAGGTGCGGATTCGCTCGCTGCGGTCCCCGGAGCCGATCTTGCTCTTCCGCTCGCTGGCGCGCTTCTGCTCTTCTTCGCGCCGCTTCGACTCGTAGAGCCGGGTCTTGAGCACGCGGAGGGCCTTGGCCAGGTTCTTGTGCTGGCTCTTCTCGTCCTGGCAGCTCACCACGATCCCGGTAGTATAATGGGTCAGGCGGATCGCGGAGGCGGTCTTGTTGACGTGCTGCCCGCCGGGTCCGCTGGCGGAAAAGCGGTCGATCCGGTAGTCGTCGGGCCTGAGGTCGATTTCCACGTCTTCGGGCTCGGCCAGGACGGCCACGGTGGCGGCGGAGGTGTGGATGCGGCCCTTGGCCTCGGTTTCCGGGACCCGCTGGACGCGATGCCCGCCGCTTTCGTACTGCAAATGGGCGTACGCCCGTTCCCCTTCCACGCCGAGGATGATCTCCTTGAAGCCGCCCAGCTCGGTGGGGTTCATGCCGAGGATTTCCACCTTCCAGCCGTGGTCCTCGGCGTAGCGGCGGTACATGCCGTAGAGGTCGCGGGCAAACAGAGCCGCCTCCTCCCCGCCGGTGCCGGCGCGGATCTCCATCACGCACCGGGAGCGGTTGGCGTCTTCGCCCCCGACGGTCACGTCCAACAGCTCGTTCCAGAGCATTTCCCGGTCCTGCCTGAGCGCGGGGAGCTCGGCCTCCGCCAGCTCGCGCATCTCGGGGTCGTCCCCTTCGAGCATCGCCAGGGCGTCGGCGATCTGGGCGTTGAGCTGCTTGAACCGCCGGTACTTGGTGGCCACCTTGGCCAGCGCCCCGTGCTCGCGCGCCACGGCGGACATCCGCGGCGGCGACGCCAGGACTTCGGGGTCGAGGAGCAGCTTTTCCAGCTCCTCAAAGCGGCGGAGTCTTTCCTCGAGCTGCTTGCGCATGCTGCCGACAAGGGCCCGGCCCTACGCCTCCGGGGATTCCGCCGTCGGGGCCTTCTTCCGGCCGCGCTGGAGGCTGGTATAGCCGGTCCCGGCAAACTTGGTCTTGAACCGCTCGATCCGGCCCGCCGTGTCGACGTACTTCAGCTTGCCCGTGAAAAACGGATGGCAGGCACTGCAAATGTCCACCTTCAGCTCGGGCCTCGTGCTCCGCGTCACAAAACTGTTGCCGCACCCGCAGGTGACCTTGGTTTCCACGTATTTCGGGTGAATTCCCTCTTTCATCGACCGATTCCTCTCGCC
>Ga0153916_10000562_pt1 | contig 25262 bp, 12 predicted proteins | sample Opewatmetagenome_FD_109642 | JGI IMG/M metagenome (GOLD analysis project Ga0153916, IMG submission 109642) | Freshwater wetland microbial communities from Ohio, USA - Open water 3 Core 3 Depth 4 metaG | ecosystem: Environmental > Aquatic > Freshwater > Wetlands | place: USA: Ohio, Lake Erie...
CGGGACATCGACGCCGTGATGATCTCCACCCCCGACCACTGGCACACGCCGATGGCCCTGGCCGCGATGGAATCGGGCAAGGACGTCTCGCTGGAAAAGCCGATCACGCGCTCGATCGCCGAGGGCCGCCGGCTGGCCGAGGCGGCCAACCGGCTCGGCCGGGTGTTCCGCGTCGACAGCGAGTTCCGCTCCCTGGCCCATTTTCACCGCGCCTGCGAGCTCGTGCGCAACGAGCGGATCGGCAAACTGCACGCGATCCGCAGCAGCGTCCCGGCCGGCGACAACGTCGACTGCCCCTATCCGGCGGGCGCCTCGATGCCCGTGCCCAAGGACCTGGATTACGGGCGTTGGCAGGGGCCGGCTCCCCGCGCCCCATACCATGAAGAGCGGGTACATCCTCCGAAGACCCTGGGCCGGCCGGGCTGGATGCGGGTGCTCGACTACTGCGACGGAATGATCACCAATTGGGGAGCGCACCTGAACGACATCGTCCTGTGGGGGAGCAACCGCGAGCGGACCGGGCCGATCCAGATCGAGGGCCGGGGCGAGTATCCGCCTGCCGGCCGGCTCTGGAACGTGCTCAAGACCTTCGAGATCGCCTACCGCTACGCGGGCGGCCTCCGGCTGGTCTACCAGACCGACAAGCCTTACGTCCGCTTCGAGGGGAGCGAGGGCTGGATTCAGGCCGACTACCCCAAGGGCCTCACCGCGGGGCCCGCCACGCTCCTGGACTGTCAGATCGGGCCCGAGGGAGTCCGATTCCGCCTCAAGAGCGACAAGCAGGACTTCATTGACTGCGTCAAGACCCGGGAGGAGACCCTGGAGCCGGCCGAGGTGGGGCACCGGGTCACTTCGCTTTGCCACCTGGGCCACATCGCCATCCAGGTCGGCACGACGCTGACGTGGGACCCCGAAAAGGAACGCTTCCGGGACAACGACGCCGCCAACAAGTTCCTCGACCGGCCGATCCACTCGCCCAGGCACGCCTGAGCCCGGCCAAAGGTGAGCATGCCCGCCTCACGCAGGGCGTGCTCGGGGGGCGCGGCCAGCTTAGCGGCGGCCACAGCAAACCTTGTATTTCCGCCCGCTGCCGCAAGGGCAGGGATCGTTCCGTCCCAAGCGGCTCGCCCGCGACTCTGCCAAGGAAGGCTCGATGGTGTCCAGGGCCCGCCTCCGTGCCTGGTGGAAGTGCGGGCCTCCCCAGCGGGTGTCGGGCTCGTCATAGGCGATGTGCTCCGCCATCCCCTTCTCCAAGCAGGTTCGGATCACCAGGGCCGCCAGGTCCGCCTGCCGAGCCCGGCTCAAGTGGCGAAAGTCCTCCGGCTTCGTTCCAAACGACTGCCTGATGGGGCGGGCAAGGGTTCTCACGACCTGGGCGGAGAGGGGGAGGGCAGCGCCGCTGGTCATCCAAAAAGTGCCCTGGCAGAGAACGTTGCCGGCAAGAACAAAGTCCTGTGACGCCGTGCTGCTGAGAGCGACGTCGATCAGCAGAAGCCTCTCGCCCCGAAGGAAGTCATCCATTTCGACGGCGAAACCGCGGAAGACGTTGGCGACGTGGAGGATGCTATAGCGAACGTCGGCCAGCCCGCGCAACACGAGCATTTCTTCGGACTCGGCCGGGCCCGGGTGGGTTTCGAGGTAGCGTGCGACGGCGTTCCGACCGTCGCGGTAGACGTGATGGATCGCGTAGTCCATCAGCACCGTCGCCATATCCTCCGTATCGAAGATCAGTACCCCCCGCTTGAGGATCCCCAGCCGCTCTCCGGCCTCGTCGATCGCCTCGCTGTCGAGCGAATCGACCAGGCTCCGGTTCAGCCTTCGCGCAACTCTTCGGAAACGCTGGTATTGAGCGAGCAGTTCACGCTGGACCTCCGCGTGTGTCACGTCCATGTCCATCCTCCAACACGCTCAGGTTTGCCTGGGGCGGCACGGCCGGGCCTCCGACCGGCCTTCGCAATCATCCTTGAGAATATCGCAAGTGGCCTGTTCTGGCCAGGGAGATTTGCCAAGGCTCCTCGGCGGGCAAGCCCGCCGGCTAAACCGTCCTCGCCGCCAATCTCTTGCCCCTCGTCCCCGGTCCCGAATCCCTCGCCCCTCCCTCTCACGTCCACAATTGCCGGTCCAGCATCCGGTAGTTGATCGCCTCGTTGAGGTGGGCGGCGCGGAGGGACTCGCTCGAGTCGAGGTCGGCGATGGTGCGGGCCGTGCGGAGGATCTTGTCGTGGGCCCGGGCCGAGAGGCCCAGCTCGGTCATCGACGCCCGCAGCAGGTTGCGGCACTCCTCGTCCAGCGCGCAGTAGCGGCGGACCAGCCGGTGGCTCATGTCGGCGTTGTAGCGGACCGACAGCCCGCGGAACCGCTCCGCCTGGCGACGCCGGGCCGCGGCCACCTCCTGGCGCATCTGGGCACTGGTCGTGCCGGACGCCTCGGCCGCCAGCTCGCGGAAGGGCACCGCCGGCACCTCGATGTGGATGTCGATCCGGTCCAAAAGCGGTCCGCTGATTCTCGACATGTACCGCTCGATCTGCGGCACGTTGCAGTGGCAAGTCCGCCGCGGGTCGCCGCGGTAGCCGCAGGGGCAGGGGTTCAGGGCCACCACGAGCATGAAGTTGGCCGGGAACGTCGTGCTGGCCAGCGCCCGGGCGATCGTCACCGTGCCGTCCTCCAGCGGCTGGCGGAGGACCTCCAGCGTGCGGCGGTTGAACTCGGGCAGCTCGTCGAGGAACAGCACGCCGTTGTGCGCCAGGCTGATCTCGCCGGGCGCGGGCGTGGAGCCGCCGCCCACCAGGCCGGCGTCGCTGATCGTGTGGTGCGGCGAGCGGAAGGGGCGCGTGGCCATCAGCGGCTGGCCCGGCTTGAGCCGCCCCACCGCGCTATAGATCCGCGTGGTCTCGATCGATTCGGCCGGCTCCAGGTCGGGGAGGATCGTGGGGAGCCGCTTGGCGAGCATCGTCTTGCCGGAGCCGGGGGGCCCGAGCATCAGCAGGTTGTGCCCGCCGGCGGCCGCCACCACCAACGCTCGCTTGGCCATCTCCTGCCCCCGCACGTCGGCGAAATCCTCCTCGTACGCGGAGAACTCGCGGAACAGGTCGCCGAGCCGCGAGGGGAGCGGCTCGATGGGCACCTCGCCGGTCAAGAAGCCGACGGCCTGGGCCAGGCTGGCCACGGGGATCGCGTCGATCTTTTCCACCACCGCCGCCTCGCCCGCGCTATCGGCCGGGACCACGACGCCGCGGAGCCCGTCGATCTCGGCCGCCGCCATGGCCATCGACAGCGCCCCTTTGGTCGGCCGCGCGGTGCCGTCCAGGGCCAGCTCGCCGACCACGGCGTAGTGGTCGAAAAGCTCGGAGCCGATCTGCCCGCTCCCGGCCAAGATGCCCAGGGCGATCGGCAGGTCGAACGACGCCGCATCCTTGGGGAGATCGGCGGGGGCGAGGTTGATCACCACGCGGCTCTGCGGGCGCTGGTAGCCCGAGTTGACGATCGCCCGCTCGACCCGGTGCGTGCTTTCCTTGACCGCTTGCTCCGGCAGGCCGACGAGGATCATCTTCGGCAGCCCGGAAGGCGAGACGTCCACCTCGACCTCGACCGGCACGGCGTCGATGCCCAAGAGCGAGAAGGTCTTCAATTTAGCAAGCATAAGGTTGCCGGCGGATGTACCCCGTCCCCCGCGAGGACCGCGGACCTGGGTGCATTGTAGGCGCTTCCCCGACCCGCCGAAAGAGGGTACCATGGGAGGAGGAGAGAAAGAACGAAGGTGGCTCGGTTTTGTGAGCGGGGTCAAAGCGGCAGGCTGCTGACCTGCCTTCGCCTAATCGCGAATCACCACCTGACCCGGCCAACGCTACTTGGAACGTTGGTGGATCGCTTGCACGGGCCGAATTCGTGGGAGATGTCTTCTCTTGTCTTTTAGGGTCCGGCCCTCTCCTTCCACCCAGCCAGGCAAGTCTCTCCAGCCACCCCACTCGGCCCGGCAGCCGGTGCGCCGGATGCAGATCGACGTGCGGATGCGGAAGGAGGAGGCGGGTGTGGCGGATGTGAAGCTCACGATCCTCAGCGAGGACCGCTACGTCCATTGGGACGGCATCGTGGTGCGGGAGCCGCGGCCGGGCTGGACCACGCCGGAGGTTCCGCCCCTGGAAAGCTGGGAGCAGCCGCTGTGCTGGGTGACGGCGGAGCAACGGGAGCGGATCGAGTCGCCGGAGTCCTACAAGCTGCTCCAGGAGCACGTGACCCGGAAGTTCCTGGCACGGAAACGGAAAAGCCCGTAGCAGGCGACAAGACCTCTTGCACGCCTCCTCACGCAGCGGTAGAACGAGGGGCACAGAGGAAGGGGTGGCCGCCACGCGGGGGAATGGAGTCTTGCCCGACCCGCTTTTTGGGCTACTTTGGCAAGCAGAACTTCGTTGGCCGAGTAATCTCGTGATCGCCGTCCGGCATCGAACCACCGATCTACCAGCGGTGAGGGACCACCGCGACGCGTAAAGGAACTTGAGGCGAATGGCTTGTTCCACAGAAGCCAGAGTCCTGTTGTTGTGCCTCTTCATCCATGCTTGCGTCATCACGAAGATCGTTCTGTTTACCTGGGCGGTCCCCGAAGGGTTCGAGGAGTTGCAGGTCCTGTTGCTCATCATCCCAACCGGGCTAGGCTTGGGGTGTGGCATATCGTGCGCACGGAAGCATGGCTGGGTGAACGGGGTCATCGCCACCTTGGGCCTGACGTGGTTTGGGCTGCTCCTGGGGTGGGTGGTTGCCGTGGAGTCTCTGCTGTAGTTCAATAGGGCGTGATTTCGTTTCTGCGTTGTTGTGTGTTTGAGTTATGCGGCCGTTTGGCTGACGGCTTTGTAGCGTTGCCCCAGGGCATCCCAGCGATCGGATTTGAGGTGGGTGCGGAGCGAGAGGACATGTTGGCCGCCTGGGCGAGACCATCGCATGCCGCTGCGGCACATTCGCGCCGTGACCAGGGTCTTCGCCGCCTCGACCGGGCCGCTGCCGATCGGCCAGCCCCGCGCGCGGAACCCGGGATAGTCCATCCGATCCCGGTTGTTGCCGAAGAGAGGCTCCGCGCCCCGTCGCAAAGCAGCAGCTTCTTGACGCCCTCCTCCAGGTGCACTTCAGCGTCGGCCAACTCCCGCTCGAACTGGGCCTTGAACGTCTTCGCTCCCGGCTCGGCCAACAACACGTTCACCCCGCCCAGGCTGGCCACCAGGACCCGCGTCCCCTCCGGGGATTCCTCCGCGGCGCGGATCTCGTCGGGCAACTGCGGGTGCTCCTCCAGCCACCGGCCCATCTCCTCCACCATCGCCTGGATCGCCGCGGCCGACGTCGGCCTGGTACCGATTCCTTCCCAGGACGAGCGGTCCTCCCGGCGTCAAGAATTCCTTGGGGCTGACCATCTTCCAGCGGTAAACCTCGCCCTCCACGTGGATGGTTGGCTGGCGGGTGTCGTGGGCCTCCAGGTACGCCTGATATCCTGCGACCCACGCGGCGGAGGTGTCTTGCCTCAGACGGAAGTGGAAAGTCCTGGGCTTCGAGTTAGAGAAAGGAGGTGTTCGCGATGCGACGGCCAGGGTGCTCTGGACGGGGAGTGCTCGAATCGGTAGGATTAAGTCCGAGGCGGGTAACGAGTTACGGAGCCTGCTGGTTTCCGCGGCTGAAAGGCCGCGGCCCCATTGAAGCCGCCGGAGCGGGTGAAGATGGAATCACACCTCAAGCCGTTGTCGCGTTATCATCGCGAAGTGTTCCTCAAGGCGTGGCGATTGCAGGACGCCGCATGGTGAAAACAATCGGCCGTGACGCAAGTACTGACGCTGCGTGGCCTGGCATGCGGGACGACCATCCTGCTCGGACGGACACCGCGCCCGATCCACGCCCACGTGACCGCAGTTTCGCACGGGTCGCGTTGGTTTTATCGTGACACCCAGGCCGCCATGTCCTGCGCGATGGCAGGGGTGCTGATATCGAGCAACCCTCCCGGCGCGACGCTCACCGTCTCCGGACCTGTGGCCTCGCCCTTCTGCGTGTCGAGCCAGACGACCCAATCGTTCCCCGTATTGGAGAGTCCAATGAGGTGGTCACCCTGTGGAACGCGAACTTCCATGGCGATGTCGACACTCTGGTCGCGATTGCCAGCCGGGAACTCCCGCGTGGCGACCGGTTTGCCGTCCAACGTGACGACGAGCCGCGCGCCGGCCCTGGCGACCTGCGCCACCTTGACGGCGAACTTGCCGGGCGCGGCGTAGGTGACGCGGAAGGTGCAACTGCGGAAGAGATCCGCGTGGCCCGTCCCGTGCAGATAGCGGGGCATTTCCGCGCTGCCCGGCACCTCGCCCGACGGCTGCACGGTGAATTCGGTGCGACTGGCCTTGCCCCACTCGCCACCGGGACCGATTTCGAGGGGACCTTGGGCCTCGCACTGCACCTGGACCCGGGCCGGTCGCAAGCCGTCTCTTCCGGGCATTTCTGACAAGGTGACAAACCGCGCCGCGGCCCGGAGTTGTTGGGCGAAAGGGGGCTGCCGCATCCGGTCCCAGTACCAGTACCGGGCCGCCCCCGACGACTGGCTCATCAGGCTGCCCCACAGGGCGCGATGAAGGAAGCTACCGTCATCCCGGCCCTCTCCAGGGCCGATCTCGCCGAAGAAGTAGGGCTTGCCCAGGTGAAGGTTGTCGATCCGATTCATCCCGTCGGTCCACTCGACCTCGTTGAACAGTTCCCACGCCAAGATGTAAGGCGAGTAGCCCCAGCGGGCCACGATGTAGCGGTACTTCGCCTTCGTCAAGGCGATCGCGCGTGGATCGGTGAAGAAGTCCTCGGGCGACTGGAGCCACCCGCCCCGGCTTTTGTTCCAGGGATTTTCGGGCCAGTTCGGATTGGTCCGCGAGCTGTACTGTCCATCGTGTTGCAGGGCGATCTGGAGGTAGACGCCATGCTCGCCCGCAGCGGCGACGGTTGCGTCCCAGCGCCGGGCGACATCAAGACTCAGGCTTCCAATGGGAAGCGTGGTTCCGGAGACCCAGTCGAGGTTCATGCATCGATCCTATTCCGAGGCCGGCACTCTCAGGTCATCCTCCGAGACCTCGGCGGGCAAGCCGCCCCGGGGAACGGGCAGCCTCAATGTCCAAAGCACTCCCTGGGCCGCCAGGCGCCGGTAGGCCACCAGACGCCAGTTCTCGTGACGGTCCGCACCCGTAAAGCCGAACGACCGGCCGCCGTCGGGACGCTCGTAAGCCCAGGCCACCGTCTCGAGGTTCCCCTCGATGGGCACCTGGAGGATCGGCTGAATCGTCCCCTGCTTGGCAAACTTGAGCCGGAAGTAGAACTCGTCCGAGACCCGCAGGTCGGCTACTCCCTGGGTGATTGCGTGGCCTCGCTCTGCTACCCGCACGTCCCCCTCCATGACCACGTAGCGCCGGTCGGGCCCGCCGTGGCAACCGCCGACCAGGCTCCGGAAGGGTTCGATGTACTTGGCGTCCTGGGCCCCGGCCGCCCAGTGCAAGGCGACGATGCCGCCGCCGCGCCGGGCAAGCTCCTGGATTGCAGCCAGCCGCTGCGGGCTGGCCTGGATCCACTTGGCGCCCTCGCCGAGGTAGAGCACGACGCCATCTGCCTTCTTGAGCAACTCGGGCCCCTGGGGCCACTTTTCGTCGGCGGCGATGACGTGCGTCTTGACCTCCGGCATACCCTCCAGGCACTTTGCCAGCACGCGAAGCCCGGCCATGTACTGGTGCCGGCCCTTGGGATGGTCTCTCTTCGCACCCAGCAAAAGCACTTCTTTGGGCGCCTCGGCGCAGGCTGCGGAGACCGCGAAGACAGCCAAAGCCGCGATCAACACACGAAAGTTGTCTCGGACCATGTCGATCTCCCAGGCCATGAAGGGACAAGAGTGCGCCGCGCCGCGCAAGCGGCGCGGCGCTCCGCACAGAGCAGGGAGGCCTGCCCAGAAACGTACCCGACTGTTGGGAGAAGCACAAGAGGGCCGGGCACCGATCGCATCCGGTCTCCACCACGCCTTTGGAAGACAACCTGGCCGAGGAGTTGGGATAAACGGTGCGCCGGCGCGTGGCCGCGTCGGGTCTGGAGATCGTCGGTTCAGGAGTCTTCCACCATGACACGACTCAATCGTCGGACATTTGTCGCCGGCGTGGCGGCGGGACTCGCGGCGGCGAGCACGCGGGGCGTGCTGGCCAGAGCAGCCAAGACGGTGAAGGAGACGACGGGCGAAGAACCGGCGCTGGTTGGGGACTTCCGCCGGCTCCTCGATGACCGGCGCGTCGAGGCCGTCGTGGTCGCCACGCCCCATCACTGGCACTGCCCCATCGCCGTGCGTGCCTTGGGGGCCGGCAAGGACGTCTACGTGGAGAAGCCGGCCAGTTGTTGGCCTCGGGGGTCATCGGCAAAGTGAAGATGGCCAAGGCCCTGAACCTCCAGCGGCACCGGCCCCGCCCGCCGGTCCCCGACGCGCCGGCGCCTCCGGGCGTCGATTACGACCTGTGGCTGGGGCCGGCGGCGAAGCGGGCGTTCAACCGGAACCGTTTCCACGGCTACTGGAACTGGTACCGCGACTGCGGCAACGGCTCGATCATGCGGCTTGCTCCGGTCGTAGTCCGTTACGCCAGCCTGTTTCCAGACCGCCTGGAAGAATTGGTTGGGAAGGCGCGCGATTCCAGCCTGCCGACCCACGCCAGCCCCCAGTGCCTGTCGGCCTGCGCCTACCTTGGCCTCGTCCTATGCGGGCTGATCCACGGGATGGACCGCGATGAGGTCTTAGCCCCCAATTGGCGGCCCCTGCTGCAACTCAAGGAGTTGCGCGCTCTGCACCCGGAAGTCGCCGAGGTGGCTGCCGGCAGCTTCCGGCAGAGGCAACCGCCTGAAATCGTCGGCTCCGGGTACGTGGCAAAGAGCCTGGAAGCAGCGCTGTGGGCGTTCCACGACGCCAAGGACTGCCGGGAGGCGGTGCTGCGGGCCGCGAACCTGGGCGACGATGCTGACACGACCGGGGCTGTCTGCGGGCAGCTTGCCGGGGCGTACTGGGGCGAGTCGGGCATTCCGGCGGAGTGGTTGGCGGGGTTGGCGCGGCGGGATATGATCGAGCAGGCTTCGTGTGGGTTGCTGGGAGATAGCAGATGAACCAACCGGAGCCGGAAAGGGCTTTCCTAATGCGGTGGCGGTTCGGCATCTGCCTTGCTACGGCCGCTCTGGAGGGTCGATACGGCCAAGAAGTTCGGCGTCGTGCAGAACTTCTTCGGCATGGGCAGCACCGATCCTGTCGCACGGGCTGCTCTACGCACGGGGCGATGACCGGCTGGTGTGTCTGCGATTGATTCCCGATGGATCTCCGCGTATCCTCCAGCAAGAGCGTCAAACACCAAGAGAGTGACGACATGAGCCGATTCTTGTGGTCCCTGGGTCTGCTGAGCCTTGTTGCCCCGATGGCCTGGGCGGCAGAAGAGCCGCCGATCGACCGCGAGACCTTGGACCGCTGGTCTGCGCCCTATCGCGGCTGGCACTACTGGCCGGACCCGATCATTCCTGCCGAGCCGAAGATCCCTGGGCACGAGGCGTTCCGCAACACCGACGTGCCCTGCGTCTACCAACTGCCCGGCCAGCCGGACAAGTGGTACATGAGCTTCATCGCCTTCAACGGCCAAGGCTACAACAGCTTCGTCGCCGAGAGCACTGACTTGATCCACTGGCACCAGCGTCGCCTGGCGATGGGTTTCGGCAGACCGGGGGAGTTCGACCACGGCGGTTGCGTCATCGGGGCCTTTCTTTACGACTCGTACGACATCCGCGCGCCGCGCGTTCTGAGACGCCGGGAGGGCAGGTTCTGGACACTCTATGGCTGCTATCCCCGGCAGGGCGGGTATGAGTTGCGCCCCGGCTACGAAGGGGTGGCCACGAGCGACGACGGCCTGGTCTGGCGGCGTGCCAAGGACCAGCCGATCCTCTCGGTGTCCGACGCCGATTGCGGGGCGTGGGAGCGAAGCTGCATCTACCAGCCCTGGCTGGTCGCGCACAAGGGCAAGTTCTACGACTTCTACAACGCGGCCCAAGGCGGCGTGGAGCAGACCGGGCTGGCCCTCTCCACCGACCTGCTGAACTGGAAGCGGTATCCCGGCAGTCCGGTCATCCGCGTCCGGGCCAAGGGCTACGACGAGCAGTTCGCCTCCGATCCCAAAGTGTTCCGCGACGGCGACCACTGGGTGATGTTCTACTTCGGCGTCGGCCGGGGTGGAGCGCACGTCATGGCCGCGTTTTCCCGCGACTTGCTCCACTGGACGGCACATCCCGAGCCGCTTTACAAGGCGGGCGGCCACCCCGGCGGTCTGGACAAGATCTACGCTCACAAAGTCTCGTTGGCCTACCGTCCCCAGGACGAGACCTTCTACGTGTATTACTGCGCTGTGGGGGTCAAGGGTCGTTGCATCGGGCTGATTACCAGCAAGCGGTTGGACAACGACCCCAAGGGCACCGGCCCGAACTGACGCCCGGCCGCCAATCGCAATTCCACGAGGAACTCGTGGATCAGCTTGCGATCAGCACTGCGGGCAGAGTGGAGGTACTGCGGCGCTTGGCACCGGTTCCCGTCGGCAGCTCGGCAAGGATGTGATGTCTCTGTCAGTCACCGCCGAGATGTTCCAGCGGATGGAGCGGAGCGTCGAGGGGAGCTTCCGGGAGCGCGAGACGTGGAAGAGCCTCATGGGACAGGCGGGGAGCGAACCACGCGGTTCCCCACTGTTGGCGCCAATTGGCTCGGAGCCACTCCCCATTTTGTCAGACGAACCGCCTCGCTCTTACTATCATCGGCCCGCCTCTGGTGGGGCCTGGGCGATGATGATACCTTTTTTTCCGCGAATTGCTTGACCGGAGTCTTGAAAGTCGGGACACTCCGAGTATTGTACTAGGAATACTAGGATGAGGCCTTCCTGTGAAACTCTCCACGACGGTCCGCTACGGCGCGAGGGCGATGACGGAAATCGCTTCCGCATTTCCCCGCCGTGCCGTGTCGGTGCGAGAGGTTGCCCGGCAGCAGGGAATCTCTCCGAAGTACCTGGAGCAGATTCTGAAACCTTTAAAGGCGGCCGGTCTGGTGCAAGTGGTCCGCGGCAACCAGGGCGGGTACGTCTTGGCCAGGCCGCCGGAGCGGATCACGCTGAAGGAAGTCTGCGAAAGCCTTGAGGGCTCCGTCGCGCCCGTCGATTGCGTGGACTTTCCCGATTCCTGTCCCATGCACGAGGGCTGTCCCACGCGGGACACCTGGGTGGAGATCAAGGAGGCCGTCGAGGGAGTGCTGGAACGGACAACGATCCGGGACCTTGTGGAAAGGAAGTTGCGCAAGGCGACGCCGCCGGCGCCGGTGTATCAGATTTGAGTCCTCCGCGAGGGAGCCCTGCTCGATAACGCGGAACCGTCTCTGTCCGGCACGCACCGCTGTGAGGAGGAGCCGTTCATGTCGCGCGCAGCCAATCGGCGGAAGACAAACTGTCGTCCCGCCCGCCGTCAAGTCCGCCGCAGACCGTTGCTGTTCGAGCCGCTGGAGGGCCGGCTTCTGCTGTCGGGGCTGGAAGAGTTTCTCAATCCGCCGGATTCCTTCCCGGCCCCGTCCGACTTGAACCAGCCCGGCCCGACGCAGGCCGCCGCGGCCGACACGCAGGAGCGCCGCGAGCTGATCTACCTGGCCCAGAGCGTCCCGACCGCGGAGTTGCCCGTTCTCGACCGGGTCGACACGCCGCTGTTGCTGCTGTACAGCCGGTATCTTCAAGGCTCGACGCTGCCGGTGGGCGAGCAGACGATCTACGGCACTCCGTACGGCGACGTGTTCAGCACGGACGGCACACGGCCGCACGTGCAGGCGTTCGTCCAGAGCGCCGTGGTGGCGCGATCCGCGCTGGCGGCCTTAGGCATGGAAGTCACCGCCGTCACGGATACGCCGTCGTGGCAGGTGGTGGCCGGCTTCTTGCCGGTGGACGCGATCGACGATGCGGCCCACCTTGCGGGGCTCGGGACCCTTCAGGCCAGCGAGCGAGGCACGACCGAGGCCCAGGGGGCCGCCTCGAACCAGTGGGAGACGGTCTCCTACGCCGACCAGTTGAAGCGGGTCCTGACCTCCGTCGACGGCAACGAGGCCAACATCGACGGCCGCATCGAGATCGGCGTGATCTCCGACAGCATCAACCAGGTGGGCGGCGGGGTCGCGGCCTCCCAGGGGACCGGCGACCTGCCGCTGGGCAACCGCGTGCAGGTCCTCGACGACGGCCCGGCCGGCGGGAAGGACGAGGGCCGGGCAATGGCCGAGCTGGTCTACGACATCGGCCCGCAGTTCAACATCCTCTTCCATACCGCCCGCAACTCGGCCGCCGACATGGCCGCCGCGTTTGACGAGCTCCGCCAGGCAGGGGCCGACATCATCACCGAGGACTGGTCCTACTTCACCGAGCCGGTGTTCCAGGACGGCCAGATCGCCGCGGCCGTGGACAGCGTTTATCTCGACCACGGCGTGCTCGTCTTCGGCTCCGCCGGAAACTACAACAACAAGAGCTACTATGCCACCTGGCGCGACGACGACGGCGACGGCTTCTACGAGTTCGCCGACGGCGACGAGACGCTCCGCATCACCCTGGCCAACGGGGAGAAGCTCCGCATCTATCTCCAGTGGAACCAGTTTTGGGGCCTCGGGACCACGGACATCGACGTCCAACTGTTCAGCAACGACCTGAGCACCTTGCTCGTCGACAGCAACGACGACAACAATCCGCCGCTGCTCGGAGTGGGCGATTTTGGGTGGGGCACGCCCCTGGAGAGTCTGACATACACCAACAATAGCGGGGCCGCGGCCAGCTACCAACTGGCGTTCCGCTTCGAGGACGGCACCGCGCCCGACGGGCTGGCGCTCCAGATGTTGGCCCCCAAGGACAAGAACTTCCCCGGGGGGAGCGTGTTCACCGAGGCGTACACGCAGAATCAACCGGCGATTCCCGGCAACCACGCGGCGACGAACATGTTCACCCTCGGGGCCGTCGGCTACACGAATCCCAATGCGATTGAAGGATTCAGCAGCCGCGGGCCGCAGACGCTCTTTTTCGGCGCCGGCGGCATGGGCGTGCCGGAGGTCCGCGAGAAGCCCGATTTCGTCGCCGCCGACCGCGTGGACACCACCTTCTTCGGCAGCAACGACAACGATGGCTCGGGCTTCAACGATTTCTTCGGCACCTCGGCCGCTTCCCCCAACGCGGCCGCCGTGGCCGGCCTGGTGCTGGACGCCGCCAATCGCCGGCTGAGCTACGACGAGCTTTCGCAGATCTTCGCCGAGACCTCGACGGGCACAGGCGCAAGTGCCTGGGACCCTGCCTTTGGCGAAGGCCTCATCAACGCCCTGGGCGCCGGCCTGGTCGCGCGCGGATTCCCCCACGAGGAGGCCTACGTGGAGCTCAATCCCTTCGGCGATCATACGGTTCGGGGAGACTTCTCGAGCGATGCCGACACCGACGGGTATGCGTTCGCCTTGGAATCGGACGGGCAGGTCGCCTTCCAAGTCATTGGCGGAGGAGGAGGACAAGAACCGGGCTTGATCCTTTGGAGTTCCGAATCCGGGAGTTTTGTCGACATCGGCTACGACGGCTATCCACGGATTCGGCGCGAGCTGGCCTCTTGGGAGCTTTACCAGGCCGAGCTGTTCGAGCAGACCACCCCCGGCCCGAACGTCGATTCTTACAGGCTCGAGATCGACGGCCCGCCTCCGCAGATCACGCCAATCGGGCTGGATGCCCAGGGGGACGGCGCGGCGCGGGGGGCGATGGAGAATCGGCGTAATGCCGACTACTTCAGGATCGTGGCCCCGGAGACGGCCGGCAATGAGCTCACCGTCACGTTGACGCCCGAGGCGGCTTTGAACGGCGTGCTGACGCTCTACGATGCCGACGGCGAGGAGCTGGCCCGGCAAGACGTCGCCGCCGCCGGCCAGGCGGAGACGATCGCGTTTGCCAGCGTGGTGAAAGGGGCCACGTATTATCTTCGCGTGGGGGCGGCCCGATACGCCTCGGCCGGAGGCTACGATCTGGAGGTCGCGTTCGAAATGGCGCTCCCCGCGGGGATGACCGACGCCGAGGGGTTTGCCTACTTCCATTTCGACGGCACCAGCCACGACAGCCAGACGTTCTCCGATTTTTCCGGCGCGGCCGACATCACCGAGGACATTGACGTCGACAGCTTCTTCTTCGCCGGCGAAGTGGCCGGGGACTATGCCGTCTCGGTGACGCCGCGGTCGGGAGACGTGGCGCCGCTGGTGGCGGTCTATGACGCGGCGACCGGCGAGCTTTTGGGCTCGACCGCGACCGCCTCGGAGGGGACCACCCGCCAGCTTCGCTTGCCGCTGGCCGCCTGGCACCGCTACATCGTCGCCGTCGCAGACGACGACCGCTCCGGCACCGGCGACGTGGAGATCGTCATTCAGGGACCGGAAACCCTGAGCACTACGCCAATCGCGATCGGAGCGGGGGGCACCGGGAACCTCGCCGGCCAGGAGCTCCGGGTGCCGGAAGACAGCGATTTCTTCAGCTTCACGGCGCCGGCCGACGCCGACGGCACGCTCACGCTCACCGTCTCGCCATTTTGGATCGGCCTGGACACGGCGGCGATCCTATTGGACGCCGCGGGCAACGAGTTGGCCAAATCTTATCTTCCCGGCGGCGGGGAGGACGACGTGATCGCTCTTGGTGGCGTCACTCCCTCGACCACCTACTACCTCACGGTCCTCTCCAAGGACTACGCCGACCAGGGGTCTTACGACGTGTCGGTGCAGTTCGGCCTGGTCCGCGGCTCGATCCGCGGGACCAAGTTCTACGACCTGGACCAGGACGGCGTGCAGGACGAGCTGGAACCCGGGCTGGCCGGGTGGGTGATCTATGCCGATCGCAACGTCAATTTGCAGTTCGATCCGGGGATCGACCCCTTCGATGAGACCGACCTCGGCGGCGAGTACGAGATGGCGGACCTGGCGCTGGGCGGCTACAGAATCCGCGAAGTGCCGCAGGCCGGTTGGGCCCCGATCGCGCCCCTGGGGGGCTCGCACAACATCGATCTCACGCTGGCTGCCCCGAATGCCGCCGGGGTCGATTTCGGCAACTCTGCCCCGCCGCAGATCCACGGGCTCAAGTGGGACGATCGGGATGGCGACGGCCTGCGGGCCCCGGGCGAGCCGGGCCTGGCCGGCTGGACGATCTTCCTCGATCAGGATGGGGACGGCCAGCTCGACCCCGGCGAGACGGCCACACTCACCAACCCCAACGGCGAGTATTTGCTCGGGGGGCTTGCTGTAGGAAGCTACACCGTGGCCGAGGTGCTGCCGGCCAACTGGGTGCGAACCTACCCGCCCAGCCCCGGCACCCACGCGGTCGACGTGACCGCTGGCGGCCTGGCCGACAACGTCGACTTCGGCAACTATCAGAACGGCACGGTCAGCGGTTTGGTGTTCAACGATCTGGACGAGGATGGCCTGCGCGACCAGGGTGAGCCGGGCCTCGACGGATGGCTGATGTTCGTCGACGTCGACGGCGACGGCAACCGCACCGTCGGCGATCGCTGGGACACGACCCACGCCGGCGGGCTGTTCGCGATCGTGAACGTCCCGCCGGGCACGTACCGGCTCCGCCATGCGCGGCAGGACGGCTGGACGCCGATCGTGCCCGCCGACGACTATTACGAGATCACCTTCACCTCCGGCTCGACGCTGAGCGACTACGATTTCGCGGAGCGGGAACTGCTGGATTTCGGCGACGCGCCGGCGCCCTATCCGACGCTCTTGGCCGACGACGGGCCGCGGCATCGAATCACCCTCTACTCCCTCGGGCCTTTCCCCGATGAGGAACGCGACGGCCAGCCCAGCGCATCGGCCGACGCCGACGACACGACGGGCCTCGACGACGAGGACGGAGTAAACTTCCTGACCGCGCTGGTACCCGGCCAGCCTGCCGAGATTCGCGTCAATGCCGTGACCAACTATGTAACGCTGGACGCCTGGCTCGACTTCAACCGGGACGGCGATTGGGATGACGTCGGCGAGCGGATCCTGGACCACGAGGACCTGGCGCCGTTTGGCTGGCAAACCCTGTCGTTCGACGTGCCGGGGTGGTCCGTGCCCGGCGTGACCTACGGCCGATTCCGCGTCAGCAGCGACGGCGTTGACTCGTACACGGGCCCGGCCGATTCCGGCGAGGTGGAAGACTACCGCGTCACGATTGCAAACCCGTTCAACGTCCCGCTGGTCGTGCCGCCGCTGGAGGACTACGGGCCGATGAACCAGTTCGGCGACAGGAACATCATGCTGATGCTGGATTCGCCGAGGGACCATGCTACCTGGCGTTTCACGACGAAGAGCGGTGGACCCGCGACATTCACTGCCAGCGCGGACCCCAGCTCGGGCCTCCGGCCGATCTTGGCGCTTTACAACGGGAGGGGCGATCTGGTCGCGATCGGCGGCGGCCAGCCCGACCCGGCCGACAGTGTGCTCTCGTACACGCTGACGCCGGGGGCTGACGAGGTCTACACCATCCTTGTCCAGGATCTTGACCAGACCCACGCCGGGCAGGTTAACATGGCCGTCGACACTCCGACGGTCTCGTCGATCGATCCGGTCGCGCTGGATGCCGCCGGAATCGGAAGCGGCGGCGGCGTGCTCATAACGTATACGATCCCACCGCTGGCCGACGTCGATTACTACGAACTGGCTCCCATCGGCGGCCTAAACCCAGACCCGTCGAACCGCCTCGCGGTGAAGGTGACCCCGCTGGAGCCCTACCGCCTGGAGTTCCAGTTGTTCGACGGCTCGGGCAACCCGGTGGGGGATCGCGTCTTGAGCCCGGTCGATGGCCAGCCGGCCGAGCACGTCTACACCGGGCTACCCGGAGGGCAATCGTACTTTGTGGCGGTGTTTCCGAACCGTTTCGAGGACCATCCGGCCGGCGGCATGTATCGCCTCAACGGGGTACTGTACAGCTACGATTGCGGCGATGCCCCCGCGTCCTACGCCACCCTGATCGGGGACAACGGGCCATTGCACCGGATCGTGCCCAACCTGTATCTGGGCAGCGGCGTGGACAACGAATGGGAGGGGCAGCCCAGCGCCGCGGCCGACGGGGACGACAACGCCGGCAACGACGACGAGGACGGCGTGGTCTTCCTGGAGGCGATGTCGCCCGGCCACCCAACTGGCATTCAGGTGGCCGCTTCCGCCGCGGGCATGCTTGACGCCTGGGTCGATTTCAACGCCGACGGCAATTTTGATCTTGGCGAGCAGGTCTTTACGAGCGAGCCCCTGGTGGCGGGCCCGAACGACTTGACGGCCCGCGTTCCCATCGGGGCAACCGTCGGGCCCACGTACGCCCGCTTCCGTTATAGCACGGCCGGCGGTCTCTCGTTCGACGGGCCAGCCGACGACGGCGAGGTCGAGGACTACCAGGTCACGATCGAGCCCAGCGGCGAGATCCGCGGCACGGTATTCCATGACGAGAATACCGACGGCACGCGCGGCACGTCGGAGCCGGGACTGGCCGGCTGGACGGTCTTCCTCGATGAGGACGACGACCTCACGCTCGATACCAACGAGCCGTACGCCGTCACCGACTCCGGCGGCAACTACGTCTTCGGCGACGTGCCGCCGGGCAGCCATGACGTGGCGGAGCTTGGCGAGCCCGGCTGGCACCAGGTGCATCCCCTGGCGCTGCCGCAGTGGGTCTACGTGGCGGGGCAGGTCTGGCATCCGAGCGACCTCTTCACACCGGCTACATTCCTCCACAACAACATCTATATCTTCGACCAGGCTTCGCTGGAACTCATGGACGTTTTCGGTCACGAAGAGCTGGATGAGGGGCTCGTCCACGACATCGAGATCGGCCCGGGCGGCGACGTCTATGCGGCCGTCGCCCTCGGGGAAGGGCACGGGCAGATTGTGCAGTTCACGTATGAGGGGGAGTATGTCCGCACGATCGAGTTGCCCGACGACGCGTTGCCCATACCCGTCGAGTTGCCCGACGGGCGGTCCTTCTTCATCGATTACCCTTGCCCTGATGGTTTCGACGTGCTGGCCGATGGCAGCCTCGTGGTCCCACAACCGGCCAACCAGCAAATCCTGATCCTCGACCCGGATGGGTCGATCACCGCGACGCTCGCCGTGCCCGGGTTCCGCCCGGTCGACGCCGGGGTGCTCAGCGACGGCTCAATCGTCTTTACCGTGGACTATCCTCAGCCCGACCCTTTCGAGTACATGCTCAACGTGCGATCGGACGACGCTTACTGGGTCGGCACCAGCGAGGGGGCCCAGTTGCGGACCACGGACGGAGAGGTCCTGGCCACGCGCGGCGAGGGGATGATCCCAGAAGCCCTGGAAACGGCGGATGGCACCCTGTTTGCCGCGGCAGTCATTTCTGGAGGGGGTTTTCAGCCAGAGGAGCGCCGGCTGGTCAAGTATGACGCCGACGGCAACGAGTTGGCTCACGCCGTGATCATCGGTCCATCTTTCGGCATTGGCCCGTTTCGGCAGGAGACTATCGTGGGGGTGACGGGCTTGGCCGTGGCAGGCAGCGAGGTCCCGTACGGCGATGGGCCGGTCCGCGGCGATGCCGGCGCCCAGGGCTTCGCGTCGACGGCCGAGACTACCCTGCCTCCGCCGACGAGGCCGAGGAACGACGGCCGTGGAGTATGGAACGTCGTCGTCCAGCCCGGCCAGGTCGTCGAGAGCGTCGACTTCGGCAACGTCGAGTACAGCACCGCCAGCGGCGTCAAGTTCAACGACCTCGACGGCGACGGCGTCCACGACACGGTCGAGCCGGGACTGGACGGCTGGGTCGTCTGGGCCGATCTGGACGACGACGGCCTCCGCGACGGCCGCGAGCCGTTCGCCACGACCGCCGGCGGCGGACTGTTCACCCTCGAAGGCATCCTCCCCGGCACCTACAAGATCCGCTAGGAGGCCCAGCCCGGCTGGACGCAGACTGCCCCCGCGGCCGGCTATCACGAGCTCCAGTTTGCCTCCGGCTCGACGGTCACCGGCCTGGAGTTCGGCAACCGCCAGTTCTTTCACGTTTTCGTGGTCAATTCGACGGCCGATCCGGGCGACGGCGTGCCCGACGCCGCCGAGCTGACCCTCCGCGAGGCGATCACCGCCGCCAACGCGACCGCCAACCTGCTCGAGCCGGATCGGATCGTGTTCGACATCCCGGCCAGCGACCCCGGGCACGTTTATTACCGCGACGACGGAGTGGCCGGGCAGGTCTCGTCGGCCCAGATCGCGGCCACGACGGCCGCCGACGACTCGTTGCTCTCCGATGCCGACCCCGAGTGGTTGCATAGCTGGTTCAGGATCCGGCCCGCGACCGACCTCCCGTGGATCAGCGATCCGATCGTCATCGACGGCTACAGCCAAAGCGGGTCGCGCGTCAATACGAACTCGGTGGAGTCGATGCGGGGGCTCAGCGGCGTCCAAAAGATTGAGCTTGATGACGGGGCGGCCCCCGGCAGCGCGCTATTCCTTGACTCGCCTGCCGGCGGCTCGACGGTCCGCGGCCTGGTGATCAACCGTTCGCACGGCCTGGGCATCGTCCTCTCCAAGGGCAACGGCCACGTGATCGAAGGCAACTACATTGGCACCGACCCGAGCGGCACGCTCGACCTGGGCAATGGCGCCGGCCTGTACGTCGGTTGGGCGGGCTCGGCCGGCAACCTGATCGGCGGACTGACGCCGGCCGCGAGAAACCTGATTTCGGGCAACAGCGGGGACGGAATGCGGGCCGTCACGACGGGCAACCGCGTGCAGGGGAACCTGATCGGCACCGACCGCAGCGGCACCCGCGCCATCCGCAACGACAGCGACGCCGTCGAATTGGCCGCCAATGCGAATATCGTCGGCGGCACCGAACCCGGGTCGCGGAACGTTCTTTCGGGCAACGGGTTCACCGGCGTCTTCATCACCGGCAGCAATAATCTTGTGCAGGGCAACTTCATCGGCACCGACGTGACCGGAAGAGTCGCGCTGGGCAACGTGACGCACGGCGTCAGGGTCGCCTCCACCGGCAACGTGATCGGCGGCACTGACGGCGATGACGGAGCCGTCGACGGGATCGTGGCCGCGAGCAACGTCATCTCGGCCAATCTTCAGGGCGGCATTTCCATCGAAAGCGCAAGCGCCACCCGGGTTCAGGGCAACTTCATCGGCACCGATGTGACCGGCACGGCCAACTTGGGAAACGGTTTTGACGTCAGCGCCGGCCGGTACGGCGGCGTCATTGTCTATCTCGCTACAGACAGTCTCATCGGCGGGATCGAGCCCGGAGCGGGCAACCGCATCGCCTTCAACGCCGGCGAGGGGGTCCTGATTCGATCCACGACGGGCCACGCAATCCTTTGCAATGCGATCTTCGCCAACGGACGCCTCGGAATCGACTTGGGCATCAACGCCGATGGCGTCACCCCGAACGACCCCGGCGACGCGGACACGGGCGCCAACAACCTGCAAAACTTCCCCGTGCTGACCTCGGCCACCGCGACGGCCTCGAGCACGAGCATCCATGGATCGCTCAACGGCACGCCGAACACGGCGCTGCGAATCGAGCTGTTCGCCAGCGAGATTGCCGACGAGAGCGGCTTCGGCGAGGGCCAGGCGTACCTCGGCTCGACCGACGTGACGACGGACTCCGCCGGGGACGCCGGCTTTGTGGCGACGTTTCCCACCTCGCTTCCCCCCGGCCAGTTCGTCACGGCGACGGCCACCGTATTGCTAAGCGGCGGCGGTTTCGGCGACACTTCGGAATACTCTCAGGCCGCGCCCGTCACGTCCGCCGCCACCGGCGAGATCCACGGCACCGTGTGGCGCGACGCGAATACCGACGGCACGCGCGGCACCGAGGAGCCGGGGCTGGCCGGCTGGACGGTGTTCCTGGACAGCGACAACGACGGTGTTCCCGACTACGATGAAGCCTCCACGACCACCGATGCCGGTGGCAACTACGCCTTTGTCGGTTTGGAGGCTGGCAATTACAGCGTGGCCCAAGTGCTCTTGCCCAACTGGCTCCAGACGCTCCCCGTGGTCGTACCCGAGTGGATCTACGTCGCGGAGTGGGACACCGAGGGGGGAATGAACGCGATCAAGATTTTCGATTTCGATGGCAACCTGGTCGACGCCATTGACCTCACGGACCTCCCTGAAGCCCACCCGGGCGACGTGCATGACGTGGAGATCGGCCCCGGCGGCGACGTCTACGTGGCGCTGGACGTGAGTACGTTCTGGGGCGGTCCGAACGAGATCCTCCAGCTCAGGTATGACGGGGAGTTTATCCGCGCGATCGATCTTCCTGAGGATCCGGAGGTGAGCGAGCAGGGCTGGAGCTACCCCTACGGCTTTGATGTGCTCTCGGACGGCCGCCTCCTGGTGGCGCAGCCCAACGGTCAGCAGATCGTGCTGCTGGATCCCGACGGCGCTTTGATTCAGACTTATGCCCTCCCGGGGGTGAGTCCCCAAGATGTAGCCGTCCGCGGCGACGGCGAAATCGTGTACACGATTTGCGATCCCATCGTCCGCGATATGCTCAACGTCCGCAGCGACGACCTGTATTGGAAAGGCGATCAAACGACCCTCGTCGATCGCGGGAGGGCGGTGCGAGACCTGGGCGTTTCGACGATTGACCCTTTGGAGGCGAGTGACGGGAGCTTGTACGCCACGTCGGACCAGGCCTTGCGCAAATGGGACGCCGACGGCAACCTGCTGTGGATTGTCCTGATCAATCGACACCTCTTCCAGGGGCTGGCGGTGGCCCGCAACGAAGTGCCATTCTCGCCCCAAGACCTCCCCGCCCTTTTCTTGCCGGCATTCGGGGCCGCGCCGGAAGCGGACCTCCGTGCCCTCGGCGCAAGCGTGCCTGCGGCCCAAACCGCCCTCGGTTCCTCGCCGGGAGCGATTCCTACCGGGCGCGGGAGCTGGAGCGTGGTCCTCGGGGCCGGAGAGGTTGCCCTGGGCGTCGATTTCGGCGACGCCGAGCTGAGCACGGCCAGCGGCGTGAAGTACTACGATAGCGACGGCGACGGAACGCGCGACGAGGGCGAGGCGCGACTGGACGGGTGGGTCATCTACGCCGATCTCGACGACGATGGCATCCGCGACGGCCGCGAGCCGTTTGCCACCACCGCCAACGGCGGACTGTACATGATCACGGGGATCCCGCCGGGCACCTACAAGATCCGCGAGGAGCCTCAAAGCGGCTGGGGGCCCACCGACCCACCCGCCGGTTATCGCAGAATCGACTTCTTGCCGGGCTCGACGATCGAGGACGTGGATTTCGGCAACTGCCTCAGCAGCGCCGATTTCGGCGATGCTCCCGCCTCGTACTCGACGCTGTGGGCCGATGATGGGGCCTGGCATCTGATCGACTCGAACCTGCGCTTGGGTTACCAGATCGACGCAGAGCCGGACGGCCAACCACATCCGTCCGCCGAAGGCGACGACCTTGCCGGTGATGACGAAAGCGGCGTGACCGTGGGCCCGCTCCTAACCGGGACCTCGGCCAGCCTAGGCGTGATGTCGTCGGGGCCGGGCTTGCTGAGCGCCTGGGTGGACTGGAATCAGGACGGCGATTGGGCCGACCCGGGGGAACAGGTGCTCGTCGACGAGCCGTTGGAACAGGGTTCTCAAGATGTGAGCTTCGCCGTTCCCGAGGCGGCGCTCGTCGGGCCGACGTTCGCCCGGTTCCGGCTCAGCACTCAAGCCGGCCTGTCCTTCCATGGTCCGGCGCCCGATGGCGAAGTCGAGGACTACCAGGTTCTCGTCCAGAGGCCGGTCGAACTCCGCGGCAGGAAGTGGAACGATCTGGACGCCGACGGCACGTGGGACGAAGGCGAACCGGCCTTGCCGGGATGGACGATCTTCCTTGACGAAAACGGCGACGGCCAACTGGACGAGTTGAACGAGGCCAGCACGACCACCGACGAAAACGGCGCCTACGCCTTCACCGGCCTGGCCCCCGGCACGTACACGGTGGTCGAGGTGCAGCAGGAGAACTGGGAGCCGACCTTCCCGCTTGGCAGCATCCGCCGGGTCAGCGTCGATTCCTCCGGCAACCAGGGCGACGCCAATAGCTCGGCTCCCGCGGTCGGCGGTAATTTCTCCGTCGTGTTCCAGTCCCTCGCAACGAACCTCGTGCCGCCTTTCGGACCCGAGAGCGTGATCTACGGGCTCGGCTCGCGAGGAGACATTCAACCGCTGAGCTTCACCAGCGAGGGAGACCGTATTTGGGAGGACGTCTTCAACCCCTCCGTGTATGGCGGTTCCGTCGCGGCCGAGTCTCGGTCGGGGAGAATCGTGCCCGGTGACAACAACGGCGTCCAAGACATCTTCGTCTTTGAGCGCTTGGGCTGGGAGGGAACGCCCAACGTGGAGCGAGTCAGCGTGGTCGGCAGCAACAACTGGTTCGACGAGGAAGCCAACGGGGACAGCTTGAATCCCTCGATCGGCGGCTCGTTGGAGGGCACCCAGTACGGTCGCTTCGTCGCCTTCCAATCCGACGCCACGAACCTACTGGGCAGGGATGAGTGGGGCTTTCCCATCGACAGCAACGGAGTGACGGACGTCTTCGTCTTTGAACGCGGTCTACCGTTCCCGGTCCTCTCCCGTGTCAGCGAGAGGTGGGGTGCTCAGGCCGATTCCCCCAGCTTCGATCCCGTGATCAGCGAAGATGGCTCGTCGGTCGCGTTCACCTCGCTCGCCGCCCTGGTGGCCGACGACACCAACGGGCTCTTCGACATCTTCGTGAACGGTCCCTTTGGCAACCAGATCGAGCGGGTCAGCGTGGGCCGCCAAGGCAATCAGGAAATCGAGGCCAACGGCGACAGCCAGGCCGCCTCGATCAGCGGCGACGGCCGCTTCGTCGCCTTCTGGTCTGCGGCCACCAACCTGGTGCCGGGAGATACCAACGGAGTCACCGACATCTTCGTAGTCGATCGCGAGACGCGCTCGATCGAACGGGTCAGCATGGGCCGCCAAGGCGATGAGGAGATCCAGGCCGACGGCCCCAGCTTCCATCCCTCGATCAGCCGCGAGGGCCGCTTCATCGCCTTCGAATCCAACGCCACCAATCTGGCGCCGGAGGGGGACACCAACGGCGCGCCCGATGTCTTCCTCTTCGATCGCCAGACCCGCACCATCGAGCGCGTGAGCGTCGACGGCGCCGGCAACCAGGCCGACCGCGACAGCCACGACCCTTCGATCAGCTTCGATGGCCGGAAGGTCGCCTTCGCATCGTTCGCCACCAACCTGGTGCCCGGCGACACCAACGCGGCTTCCGACGTCTTTCTGTACGAAAAGTACGTGCACACCGTCACGCTGAACAGCGGCCAGGTGGCCGAAGACCTGGACTTCGGCAACGTCTACTATGCCAACAGCGTCAGCGGCGTGAAGTACCACGACCTCGACGAGAACGGCGCCCGCGATCCGGGCGAGCCGGGGCTGGACCGCTGGATCATTTACGTCGATCTGAACGACGACGGGATCCACGACGCCAACGAACCTTTCGACACCACCCACGACGGCGGGCTGTTCGCGATCGCAGCCAACGTGCCCGCGGGGAGTTACAAGGTCCGCGAAGTGCCGCAGCCGGGCTGGACTTCCACCCAGCCGGCGGCCGGCTTCTACGAGCTCGATTTCGGCCCCGAAGCGCGATTTGGCGAAATCCTGTTTGGCAATCGCCAGGTGTTGGACTACGGCGACGCCCCTTTGCCGTATCCCACCCTGGCCGCGGCGGACGGGGCCAGCCACCTCGTGCAGCCGGGTTTCCACCTCGGCAACCTGGTGGACGACGAGCCCGACGGCCAGCCGAGCGACGGAGCCGACGGCGACGACACCCACGCAGCCGACGACGAAGACGGCGTCCGCTTCCTCAACCCGCTGGTCCGCGGACTCCAGGCGCAGATCGAGGTTATCGCCTCCGCCCCGGGGGCGCTCGACGCCTGGATCGACTTCAACGTCGACGGCGATTGGAGCGACGCGGGCGAGCGGATCTTCACCGCCCAGCCGCTCGTGTTCGGCGTGAACCCGTTGAGCTTCCTCGTCCCGAGCTTCGCCGTCCTGGGGAGCCCGGCCGCCCGATTCCGCTTCAGTCCCGAAGGGGTGCCGTCGTTCGACGGCGCCGGCCCGATCGGCGAAGTCGAGGACTACCTCGTCCAGCTCTACGAGCAGGATCCTAATGTCGTCGTGAACGTCCCGGCCGGTTTCGCCGACAACCGCC
>Ga0153916_10000563_pt1 | contig 25255 bp, 21 predicted proteins | sample Opewatmetagenome_FD_109642 | JGI IMG/M metagenome (GOLD analysis project Ga0153916, IMG submission 109642) | Freshwater wetland microbial communities from Ohio, USA - Open water 3 Core 3 Depth 4 metaG | ecosystem: Environmental > Aquatic > Freshwater > Wetlands | place: USA: Ohio, Lake Erie...
CGGGGTGGCGGCTGTGACCGCCGCACCCAGGTCCGCGCCATGGCTCGGCTATCGCGCGGTGTGGCGCTGGCATTTCTATGCCGGGCTGATCTCGGTGCCGCTGATCCTGGTGCTGGCGCTCACCGGCGCCGTCTATCTCTTCAAGCCGCAGATCGAAGCCGCGCTCGACCGGCCCTATCGCGGGCTGGCCGAGCCGGCGCGCATGCTCCCGGCGGACCGGTTGATGATGGCCGCCGAGCGAGCCATGCCGGGGGCGCTCGTCAAATCCTACATCGTCCCGCGCGCGGCAGGCGACGCGGCCCAGCTGCTGATGGCACAGGGGAGCAAGACGACGCGCCTCTACATCCATCCCGGCCTCGGCACCGAGATGGCCCGGCAGGACGACAGCAGTCGCCCGATGGAGGTGGTCAAGGACATCCACGGGGAACTGCTGGCCGGCACCACCGGCGCGGTCCTGGTCGAGCTCGCGGCAAGCTGGGGCTTCGTCATGCTGGCGACGGGGCTCTATCTCTGGTGGCCGCGCCGCCGGACAGACTGGAAGGGGATTTTCTGGCCGAGGCTGTTCCTCAACGGCCGTCCCTATTGGCGCGACATCCATGCGACGACCGGCTTCTGGGTCTCCGGCTTCGCGCTGATCCTGCTGGCGACCAGCCTGCCCTGGACCGGCATATGGGGCGACACCTTCAAGGCGGTGCGCAGCCACTTCACCGAGGCCGAGGCCGACTGGCCGAACGGCGCGAACGCCCATGCGGGGCATCATATGGCGACCGGGCCCGCGGCCGACATGGGCGGCAATGCCTGGCGGCAAACGCCCGCCGAGCCGAGGCTGGCCGATGCGCCGGTGACGCTCCAGCAGGTCATTGACCGCATTCGTCCGATGGGCCTCGCGTGGCCGGTGGAGATCACGCCGCCCACCGCGCGAACCCCCGAATGGACCGTGCGGTCGATGGCCCAGGACCGCACCGCGCGCGTCACCCTGCGCTATGACGCGATGAGCGGGATGCTGCTCGGCCGCGAGGATTTCGCCGACAAGCCGGCCGTCGACCGGGTCGTCGGCGTCGGCGTCGCGCTGCACGAGGGCCAGCTCTTCGGCCTCGCCAATCAGTTTCTGGGACTGCTGACCGCGGCGGGCCTGATGCTGCTCGCCGCAAGCGCCATCCTGCTCTGGTGGCGGCGGCGTCCGGTCGGCGCTTTGGGTGCGCCCGAGCCCGAGGCGGCGGCGCGGCTGCCGCGCGGCCTCATCCTGTTGCTCGCTGTGCTGGCACTGCTGCTGCCGCTGCTCGCAGCCTCGCTCATCGCCACCGCGCTCTTCGACCGGCTGTTGCTGCCCCGCCTGCCGAAACTCGGGGCCTGGCTGGGGGCGCGATGAGGTCGGCCGTGCTTACAGCCGCGAGGCCCGAGTCTCCTTCGCGGTGATGAACTCGATCAGCGCCGGCACGCCCTGTTCGGTCTGTTCGATGCCGCGCCGGATCGCCGGGACGATGTCCTCGACCCGCACCACCCGCTCGCCATGGCCGCCGAGCGCCCGCGCGAACGCCGCATAGTCGCCCGAAATGTCGGTCGACCGGTAGCGCTCGGTCGCGACCGGCATCTGGTTGAGCTCGATCGCCATCGCGCTGTTGTTGAGCAGGATCGAGAGGATCGGCAGCCGCTCGCGCACCGCGGTCTCGAAATCCATGCCGGTGAAGCCGATCGCGGCATCGCCCCACACATTGATGCAGAGCTTGTCCGGACAGGCGAGCTTCGCGCCCATCGCCAGCCCGAGGCCGTAACCAAGCTGCGTCGATTTGCCCCAGCCGATGTAGCTCAATGGCGCGCGCGCCTTCCAGAACGGCGAAAGCTGGTCGCGCGGGCTGCCGGCATCGTGGGTGATGATCGTGTTTTCAACATCGACGGTGCGCTGCAGCTCCCACAGCACCCGATAGGGGCTGAGCGGCGATTCGTCCGATTCGAGCAGCGGCAGCCAGCCCTGCAGCCATTCCGCCTCCACCGCCTTGATCTCTTGGGCGACAGGCTCGGCGTCGCGCGGTTCGCGGATCAGTGCGCGGCAGGCCTCGACCAGCATCGCCAGCGTCAGCTTCGCATCGCCGATCAGCGCGTGGGCGCATGTCACGCCCTTGTTGAGATCAACGGGGTCGAGCGTCGCGTGGATGATCGCCTTGCCTTCCGGCATCGCGACCCCGAAGGCGGTCTGCGAGAAGCTGCAGCCGATGCCGAGGATGAGATCGGCGGAATCGAGAAAATGCCGCACCGTCTTCGGGATCGCCGCGCCGCCCGAACCGAGCGCGAGCGGGTGGGTCTCGTCGAAAGCACTCTTGCCCTCAAGACTGGTCGAGACCGGCGCGGCCAGCAGTTCGGCAAGCGCGCAGAGCTCCTCATAGGCCTCGGCCCAGTGCACGCCCTGCCCGGCATGGATCACCGGGCGCTTCGCGGCGACCAGCATCTCGGCGGCGCGGCGCACCGCCTCGGGGTCGGGGGCGAAACGGGTGCGCACCACCGGCCGATAGTCGAGCGGCTCCGGCACCGCCTCGTCCATCGCGTCCAGAGGCAGCTCGACCAGAACCGGGCGCAGCCGCCCGTTCCGGAGCTGGGTGAAGGCGCGGCGGAAGATGTTGGCGACCTCGGCGCCGCTGGTCACCGGCTCGGCATGCTTGGTGATGTCGCGCATCGACCGGCTGGCGTTGTAATTGTCGGGCACATGGGCGAGCCGCCGGGCATAGCCATGCGGCAGCACCAGCACCGGCACCGATTCGCTATAGGCCTGGGCGACGCCGCCATAGGCGTTTTCGGTGCCCGGACCGTGCTGCATGGCGAAGACGCCCATGTGGCGCCCGCGCGTCAGGCGGGATACGGCGTCGGCCATATGCACGCCGGTGCGTTCCTGCCGCACGATGATCGGCCGGATGCCGGCCGCGGCGGCGGCCTCCAGCACGCTGTTGCGCGGATAGCCGAAGATCGTCTCGACGCCCTCGCGCTTCAGGATTTCGGCGATCGCCGCACTAACGTTCATGCCTGTATTCTCCGCAGATAGGGTGACGCTTCAATCGCCGGGCTGGAGGAATCGCCAGGGCGATATTTCGCTGCCGCGCGGCACCACGCAATGGATCACCGCCGGCTTGTCGAGCGCGAACGCCTGCTCCAGCGCCGGCCGCATCCCGGCGGGGGACGTGACCCGGTACGCCTTGACCCCGAAGCTTTCGGCGAGCGCGACGAAGTCGGGATTGACGAGGTCCGAGCCGATCAGATGGTTGTCATACAAGGTCTGCTGGTCGCGCCGGACATTGCCGAAGCAGCCATTGTCGAAAATGACGGTGACGACGGCGATGCCATATTGGACGGCGGTCGCCAGTTCCTGGACCGCGAACATGAAGCCGCCGTCGCCGGTGACCGAAACCACCTGTTTGTCCGGATTGGCGATCTTGACGCCGAGCGCGGTCGGGAAACCGAAGCCGAGCGTCCCCTGATGCCCGCAGCTCACATAAGTCCTCGGGTGATAGATCGGCAGGCCGAAGCTGGCGGTGAAGCCGACCTGGCTGATCTCCTCGACGAAGAAGCCGTCGCGGGGCAGGACGTCGCGGATCGCGTCGACATAATCCATCTGCGGCTGGATCTCGCGGATCAGCCGCTCGGTCTTCCGCCTGGCGTCGGCGATCGCCTCGCTGTCCGCCTGCGCGCAATGGCCCGCCTTGCGCAGCGCCTCGGCCAGCGCCTTCGTACCCGCCGCCGCGTCCGCGACCAGCGGGGCATGGGTGTCGAGCCGGTCCATCTCGGCGGGATCGATGTCGATCCGCACCAGCACCCGGTCGGCGCTGCGGCGGCGATATTCCATCATGCTGCCCCAGCGCATGAACGGCAGTTCCATCCGGCTGCCGATGCCCAGCATCAGGTCGGTCTCGGGCCACAATTGCCATGCCGCGGCCATCGACAGGCCGAGCGGATGATCCTCGCCGACAATGCCCCGCCCGCCGCGAAAGCCGACCACTGGCGCGCCGAGCAATTCGGCGAGGTCGCGGACTTCGGCGCTGGCGTGCTGCGCGCCGCTGCCGACGAAGATCATCGGCCGGCGCGCCGCCTTGATGAGCCGCACCGCCTCGTCCAGTTGCCGGGGATCGGGCGCGGGCGGCGCCGGAATCTCGGCTGGCGCAATCCCGCCGATCTCGGCGGACTGGCCCAGCGTGTCCCAGCAGATCGACAGCGCCGTCGGGCCCTGACGGCCCGAACAGGCCTCCCCGATCGCCCGATTCACCAGTGTCGGCGCAAGCGCGGGCGTGTCGATATGCGCCGCCGATTTGGTCAGCCTCTCCAGAATGCCGAGCTGGTCCGGCAGTTCATGGAGATGGTGGCGGCCCTTGCCCATGAACGCGGATGGAATCTCGGCGGTCAGGCACAAGGTCGGCGCGCAGGCCCCCAAGGCGGTGCACATCGCCGCGGTGGTGTTGAGCATGCCCGGCCCCGGCACCGCCGCATAGACGCCGAGCTTCCCGGTCGAGCGCGCATAGCCGAACGCCATATAGCCGAGGCCCTGTTCGTGGCGCGCGCCGATGGTCCGGATCTTGTCCTTCGCCTCGTAAAGCGCGTCGAACAGCGCATAGACCTGCGCGCCGGGCAGGCCGAACAGCGTATCGACCCCGTTCGCGACCAGCGTGTCGACGATCGCCTGTCCCGCCGTCCTATGCGCCATGATGGAGCCAATCGCCGCCCAGCGCCTCGAAGCGGTCGCAGCCCATCTGCATCAGTCCGCGCCGGACATCGTCGCGGAAAATCTCGATCACCTGTTCGCCGCCCCTTTTCCCGAGCGCGCCAAGGCCCAGCATGAACGACCGCGCCGAAAAGCCCGCCGCCCCGCCCAGCGCCTTGATCCGCAGCAGGTCGAGGCCGGTCCTGACGCCGCTGTCCATCATCACCGTCAGCCGGCCGTCGGCCGCCCGGACGGCCTCCGGCAGCACCTCCACCGGGCTGGGGGAAGCCTCGAACTGGCGTCCGCCATGGTTGGAGAGGATGACGCCGTCGATGCCCGCCATGATCGCTTGCTGGATGTCCTCCGCGTCGAGCAAGCCCTTGATAATCAAGGGCCCCTTCCAGAGGTCGCGGATCTGCCGCATCCGCTCCCACGAGACCCCGGTCGCAAGGAAGTTCGACACGAAATGCGCCATCTCGCCCGAGGCGAAGCCGGCGACCCCGGCATAGCGCATCACGTTGTGGAAGACGGGCGGTCCTTTCAGCGCCGTGCCCAGCGCCCAGGCGGGCCGGGTCGCGGCCTGCCAGATAAGCCGCGGCGTCAGCTTGAACGGCAGGTTGAGGCCGTTCTTGAGGTCCCGCTCGCGCTTGCCGCCAACCGGCACGTCGACGGTCACCACCAGCGCCTTGTAGCCGGCGGCGGCGGCGCGGCCGATAAGGTCGGCGGTGACGATCTCGTCCTTGGGCACATAGAGCTGGAACCAGGCGACGCCTTCGGCATAGTCGGCGATCTCCTCCAGCGCCGTCGTCGCGAAGGTACTGAGAACATAGGGAATATTTGCGCGCGCCGCGGCGGCAGCGAGCATCGCTTCCCCGCCCGGCCACATCAGATTGCCGAAGCCGACCGGCGATATCCCGACCGGCAGGTCGTACCGGGCTCCGAACAACGTGACCGACGTGTCTATTTCGTCCATTTCCCGCAAATAACGCGGCCTCAGCTTCACTTTTTCAAGGTCGTCGCGGTTGCGCGCGATGCATCGTTCCTCGGCCACCCCGCCAACCAGATAGTCGTGGGCGAATTGCGGAATCCGTTTTTGCGCCCGGCGCGCAAGATCGCGGACCGACGGATATCGGGGATCAAATCCTGACATGAAGTCTAGCTGCGCTCCTAGTCCCGCCAGCTCTTGTCGGTGCGGTCGACCAGCCGGACCAGCGCGGCGAATTCAGCCTGGCCAATCCTGCTGCTTGGCACCGCCTGCAGATAGTCGCGCTGGTGCACCGCCAGGACATCGGCCGGAATCTCGCGCAGCTTGCCCATTGGCGCCGCCGCCATCTGGATCTGGCAGGCGCGTTCCAGCAGCCACATCCGCATGAAGGCCTCGGGCAGGGTGCCGCCCATCGCCAAGAGGCCGTGGTTGCGCAGGATCATCAGCCGGTTGTTGCCGAGATTGGACAGCAGCCGCTCGCCCTCCTCCTCGCGGACAGTGACGCCTTCGAAATCATGGTAGGAAAGCTGGCCGGCCACGAAACCCGCGTAGAAATTGCTGATCGAGAGGCCCTCTTCGAGGCAGGCGACGGCATGACCGGCGGTGGTGTGGGTGTGGATCACGCAATGCACGTCGGGAAGGTGACGATGGAACAGGCTGTGCTGGATGAAGCCGGCGCGGTTCACCGGCCATGGGCTGTCGGAGAGCTTGTTGCCGTCGATATCGATCTTGATCAGGCTGGACGCGGTGATTTCGCTGTAATGCAGCCCATAGGGGTTGATCAGGAAGGCGCGCTCGTCATCGGGCACGCGCACGGTGATGTGATTATAGACGAGCTCGGTCCAGCCGAGATGGTCGAACACCCGGTAGCAGGCCGCAAGCTGCTGCCGCGCTTCCCATTCCGCTGGACTCATCTTCGCGCGCGCCGCCGGCTGGGTCGCCATGGCCCTCTCCTGTTTTTTTATCGAATCTTCGGGTCAATCTCGCGCGAACCGGGTGAAATGTCGAGGCGGTGGGAATCATGGCCGGTGCTTGCGGCGGCGGCGAAACTGGCGATAGTCGCGCAATGACCCGCGACCTTCCCAAGCCCCGGCGCAGCGCGCTCTACATTCCCGCCTCGAATGCCCGCGCGATCGAGAAGGCGCGCAGCCTGCCATGCGACTGCCTGATCTTCGATCTCGAGGATGCGGTCGCCGAAAGCGCCAAGGACAGCGCTCGCGCAGCGCTTGTCACGGCGCTGGCCGAGGGCGGCTTCGGCGCGCGCGAGCGGATCGTGCGGATCAACGGATTGGACACGCCCTGGGGCGCGGACGATGTCGCGGCGCTCCGCGAGGCAGGAGCTGATGCGTTGCTGCTCCCCAAGATCGCCGGGACAGCCGATATCCGGCAGGTCGATGCCGCGCTCGAAGACGCGCCTCCGAAACTCGCGCTTTGGGTGATGATCGAAACCTGCGCCGCCGCCCTCGATCTCGCCGGCACCGCGGCCCTGGCTGCGGATACCCGCCTTGCCGGCCTGGTGCTGGGCCTCAACGATCTCGCCAAGGAGATGCGGGCGCCGCTCTCCCCCGGCCGGGTGCCCTTCCTGCCCATCCTCACCCAGGCAGTGCTGGCCGCGCGGGCCAGCGGCCTCATCTTGCTCGACGGAGTGTGGACGGCGCTCGATGATCTCGACGGATTCGCCGCCGAATGCGCCCAAGGGGCGGCGTTCGGCTTCGATGGCAAGACGCTGATCCATCCCGACCAGATCGCGCCCTGCAACCGCGCCTTCTCGCCCTCAGAGGAGGCACTGGCGCAGGCCCGCGCGATCGTGCTGGCGTTTGCCGACCCCGCCAATCAGGGCAAGGGCGCGCTGCGTGTCGAAGGCCGGATGGTCGAAGCGCTGCACCTTGAGGAGGCACGCCGCCTGCTCGCCATCGATGCCGCGGTTCAGGCGAATTCCTCGGTGTCGATCTCGACCTGAACCGCCGCCGGATAGCGCGGCCCGGAAACCGTCTGCCGGTTGATCAGCACGTCGATCTTCGCCACCACCGCGTCAGAGAGCGCGATGTCCTTCGCGGCGAAATTTTCCTCCAGATGCGCGATCGAGGTCGTCCCTGGAATCGGGATGATGTCGTCGCCCTTGGCGAGCAGCCAGGCGAGCGACAATTGCGCGGGGGTGCAGCCCGCCTCCCTGGCGAGCGCACGGAAGCCTTCGAGTAGCTTCAGGTTCGCCGCGAAATTCTCGCCCTGGAAGCGCGGCATCGGGCGGCGGATATCGCCTTCCAGCAGCGCATCCGGCGAATGGATCGCGTCGGCCAGGAAACCGCGCGCCACCGGCGAAAAGGCGACGAAGCTCGTGCCCAGCTCGCGGCAGGTGTCGAGCACCGAGATCTCGGGATTGCGCGTCCAGGGCGAATATTCGGTCTGGATCGCAGCGATCGGATGCGCCGCATGCGCCCGCCTGAGCGTCGCCGCCGACACCTCGGACAGGCCGATCGCCCGCACCTTGCCCGCCGCGACCATCTGGCCGAGCGCGCCGACCGAGTCCTCGATCGGCACCTTCCGATCCCAGCGGTGAAGATAATAGAGGTCGATGACGTCGGTCTGAAGCCGCTTCAGGCTTTCGTCGATGGTCTTGAGCAGCGTCTCCGGCCGCCCGTCGATCACCCTTTTGCCGTCGACCCCGGTCATCCCGCATTTGGAGGCGAGCAGGAACTCCTTGCGCCGCCCTTTCAGCGTCTCGCCGATCAGCGTCTCGTTCTTGCCAAAGCCGTAAAGCGCGGCGGTGTCGAGGAAGTCATAGCCAAGGTCGAGCGCCCGATGGAGCAGCTTCGCGCCATCTTCCGGCGGCGGTGGCGCGCCATAGGCATGGCTCAACGACATGCAGCCAAGCCCGACCGGCTGCACCTCGAACGGACCGATCCTGCGCTTCATAGTCATGACTCCCGATATGCTGCGGCCCCGGCCCGTTCACCAACCATATGGGGGAACGGGCCGGGACGATCTCAACCGATCAGCGGCTCGCCTGGAGGCTCTTTTCCAGTCTGTCGAGCACCCGGTAGCAGGGCAGTACCTTGCCAACGCTCGAATTGGGCTCGCGGCCTTCACGGATCGCGGCGATGAATTCGCGGTCCTGCAGCTCGATGCCGTTCATCGACACGTCGACCTTGGAGACATCGATCTGCTCTTCCTTGCCGGTGAACAGGTCGTCATAGCGGGCGATGTAGGTGCCGTTGTCGCAGATGTAGCGGAAGAAGGTGCCGAGCGGCCCGTCATTGTTGAACGACAGGCTGAGGGTGCAGATCTTGCCACCGGTCGTCTTCAATTGGATCGACATGTCCATGGCGATTCCAAGCTGGGGATGATGCGGCCCCTCGATCGCGTTGGCGACCACCACTTCCTCGCCGGTCTGATACTGGAACAGATCGACCGTGTGCGCGGCGTGGTGCCAGAGCAGGTGGTCGGTCCACGAGCGCGGCTGACCGAGCGCGTTCATGTTGGTGCGGCGGAAGAAATAGGTCTGCACATCCATCTGCTGGATGGCGAGCTCGCCCGCCTGGATCTTCTTGTGGACCCACTGGTGCGAGGGGTTGAAGCGGCGGGTGTGGCCGACCATCGCGACCAGGCCGGTCTCCTTCTGCACCCGGTTCACTTCCTCGGCGTCGGCAAGGTTGTCGGCGAGCGGGATTTCCACCTGCACATGCTTGCCGGCTTTCATGCACTGGATCGCCTGCGCGGCGTGCATCTGGGTCGGCGTGGCGAGGATCACCGCGTCGACATCGCTGCGCGACAGCGTTTCTTCGAGCTCGGTGGTGGCATGGCCCGCGCCATATTTCGCGGCGACATCCTTCGCCTGATCGAGTTGACGGCTGACGATCGAGGTGATCTCCACGCCATCGATCTGCTTCAGCGCATCGAGATGCTTGATACCGAAGGCTCCGGCGCCTGCGAGCGCTACTCTCATTTTCTGTCTCCTCGATCGCATCCGTCCGTCCCGCGCCGGGGCGCGGGACGGAGATCCAAGTCAAAATCAGGCCTCAGGCACCAGCACGATGTGCCCGACCGCCGTGTTGGAGGCGGGAACATGGTAATGGCGGTGCAGTTCCTTGACCTTCGGCCCAAGCGCGCCGCGCATGATCAGCCACATCACCAGCTCGATCCCTTCCGAACCGGATTCGCGGAGATATTCGATGTGCTGCATGTGGCGCAGCCGCTCTGGATTCCTGGTCAGATCATCGAGGAACGCGGTGTCGAATTCCTTGTTGATCAGGCCCGCGCGCGGACCCTGAAGCTGGTGGCTCATGCCGCCCGTGCCCCAGATCTGGACGTTGAGATCCTCGGGGAAGCTCTCGACCGCGCGGGCGATCGCCTCGCCGAGCATCCAGCAGCGATTACCGGTGGGCGGCGGATAGGTGACGACATTGACGGCCAGCGGGATCACCTTGCACGGCCATTCCTGGGGCTGGCCGAACATCACGCTCAGCGGCACGGTGAGGCCGTGATCAACGTCCATCTGGTTGATCATGGTCATGTCGAATTCGTCGAGAATGCAGCTCTGCGCGATGTGCCAGGCGAGATCGGGATGACCCTTCACCACCGGCACCGGGCGCGGACCCCAACCTTCATCGGCCGGATTGAACTCTTCCGCACAACCAATCGCGAAGGTCGGGATGATGTTCATGTCGAACGCCGAGGCATGGTCGTTGAAGACCAGGATCACGACGTCGGGCTTCTGCGCCTTCTCCCACGCCTTGGTCCATTCATAACCGGCGAAAACCGGCTTCCAGTAATCCTCACCCGATTTTCCATTGTCGAGCGCGGCGCCGATGGCCGGAACATGGCTCGTCGTAACGCCGGCGGTAATCTTAGCCATGTTAGCGGCCCTCCTTCTTTGAACGCTGGCCTTCGGGCGAACGGCCGCCCTTCAGCATCATCTGTGCATATTCTTCCTGGGTCATGCCGGTCATCGAGCCAGCGGCGTACTGGAAACTCTTGCCGTCGGTCGAGAAGATCTTGGCGAGGAAGTAGATGTTCCCGCCCTCGTCCATCGCGGCATTAAAGTCGCGCTTGAGGACCGCCTGCTTCTGCGCTTCGGTCATCGGCCATTTGTCGAGATAGGCGCGCTCGTCCTTCCTGAACTCATCGCGGTTCTCGGCCTTCATCAGGCTCATGCAGAACTGGTTGAGCCAGTAGCCCTTGCGCGCGCGCTGGGTGGTGAAAACCCGCGTGCCGGGAATGTCTTCAAGCTCGGCAAGATATTCGTGGATATTGATACGTGGTGTCGTGCTCATGGCGATTGCCTTTCCTTAAGCCCAGTAAAGCCGCATCGGATTGTCGACGAGCAGCTTGTGCTGCAGCTCGGCGGTCGGCGCGATGCGGGGGATATAGTCGACCAGCTTGCCGTCGTCCGGCATGTGGCTTTTCATGTTCGGGTGCGGCCAGTCGGTGCCCCACAGCACCCGGTCGGGGAATGTCTCCACCAGATGCCGGGCGAACGGGACGACGTCGTCATAGGTTGGCGGGCCGGAAACCGAGAGACGCTCCGGGCACGACACCTTCGACCAGAAATTGGGATGCTCGCGCATCAGCGTCACGAACATCTGAAATTCGGGCCCGTCCAGCGGCTTGGTGACGTCGGGGCGGCCCATATGGTCCACCACCACGGTGGTCGGCAGCGAGGTGAAGAAATCCCAGCGCTCGGCGAGATCGGCGGCTTCGAAATAAATGACGATATGCCAGCCGAGCTTGGCGATCCGCTCGACGATCGCGTGGTAGTAATCGTCCGGCTTGGGATCGACGAGCCGGCGCACGAAATTGAAGCGCACGCCGCGCACCCCGGCCTCGTGCATTTCCGCAAGCGCCTCGTCGGTCACGTCCGAACGCACGGTGGCGACGCCCCTGGCGCGGCCGCCCGAGGCCTTCAGCGCATCGACCAGCGCGCGGTTGTCGGCGCCATGGCAGGTCGCCTGAACGATGACGTTCTTGTCAAAGCCGAGGAAGTCGCGGAGCGCGAACAGCTTTTCCTTGCCGGCGTCGCACGGCGTGTATTTCCGCTCCGGCGCATAGGGAAAAACATCTCCCGGTCCAAAGACATGGCAATGCGCGTCGACCGCGCCGGGCGGTGGCGCAAAGGTCGGCTTGGAAGGGTTCGGATGGAACGGCAGCCAGTCCGCATCCATCTGGAACTTGGGCGCGCCCGTCATCGTCAGAAGCCCCGCGCCGTGAGCTTCGCGTCAAGCCGCGGGAAGACCTTGCGGGCATTGCCCGAGAAGATCTTGGCCTTGTCCTCGGCGGAGATGTTGAGCGCATCGACATAGCGCTTGGTGTCGTCGAAATAATGGCCGGTCTGCGGATCGATGCCGCGCACCGCGCCCACCATTTCCGAGCCGAACAGGATATTGTCGGCGTTGATCACCTCGGCGAGCAGGTCGATGCCGGGCTGATGGTAGACGCAGGTGTCGAAGAACACGTTCTTCATCAAATGGCCGTCGAGCGACGGTTTCTTGAGCATGTCGGCCAGGCCCCGGTACCGCCCCCAATGATAGGGCACCGCGCCGCCGCCATGCGGGATGATGAAGCGCAGCGTCGGGAAATCCTTGAACAGATCGCCCTCGATCAACTGCATGAAGGCGATGGTGTCCGCCGCGATGTAGAAGGCGCCGGTGGCGTGCAGGCCCGGATTGCACGAACCCGAGACATGGATCATCGCCGGCACGTCCAGCTCGACCATCTTCTCGTAGAAGGGATACCAGTAGCGGTCGGTCAGCGGCGGCGCAGTGAAGTGCCCGCCGCCCGGATCGGGATTGAGGTTGCAGCCGATGAAGCCCAGCTCGTTCACGCAGCGCTCAAGCTCGGCGATCGAATTCTCGAGGCCGGTGTCGGGCGACTGCGGCAGCATGCACACGCCGACGAAGGTTTCGGGAAACAGATCGACGACACGGCCGATCAGATCGTTGCAGCGGCGCGACCATTCGAGGCTGACACCCGCATCGCCGACATGGTGGGCCATCGCAGACGCGCGCGGCGAGAAGATGGTCATGTCCGCGCCGCGTTCCTTGACGAGGCGGAGCTGGTTGGTCTCGATCGTCTCGCGGATCTCGTCGTCCGAAATATCCGGATAGGCGGGAGCCGACGCGCCAGCCTTGAAAGCGGCCTTCTGGTCGTCGCGCCACTTGTTATGCGGCTCCGGCGCCGTCGTGTAATGGCCATGGCAATCGATAATCATCGAATCTGCATCCTTCTTATCCTGAAACTACAGCGCCTAGTTGATATGTCAACAAACCGCCATCATTTGAGCCGCGCGCGCACGGCGTCGACCATCGCCATCAGATCCTGCTCGTTGCCGCATTCGCGGAACTGGGCGGACCAGTCCTGGCGCTTTGCGCAGGCGCTCGCCATCAGCGGTTCGATGCCGGTTTCGGCGACGGTCTTCGCCGCCTCCCGCATCTCCTCGGCACGGCGCGTGCCGTGCTCAAGCCCGCGCGACATCATATAGGCCGCGAATTTCTTCCAGTCGCCGAGCGGCATCAGATCGGACAGCGAACTCAGCACGCGCTCTTCCACGCCATAGGCGCGCGCGGCAAGCATCGATTCGGTGACCAGCGCCTCGACGCCCTTGATCATCACCGACCGGCACATCTTGGTCGCCGAGGCCGGCCCCACCTGATCCGAATAGACCTCGAGACCGGTCAGGCCGAGCGGCGCCGCCTCCGCGGCGAAAGCCGCCGCATGCGGCCCGCCGATCAGCATTGCCGTGGCGATGCGCTTGCGGCCGATCGGCGACATCACCGCCGCCTCGACATAGCGCCCGCCGGCCGCTTCCACCGCGGCGGCCGATGCCTGCTTCTGCCCTGGCGAGGCCGAGTTGAGATCGAGGAACCAGGCACCGGCCTTCATCCCCGAGGCGGCTGCCTCGGCTGCCGCCAGGTCGTTGGCCGCCGTCACCGCGCTGATCACCAGATCGGCATCCGCAACCGCTTCGGCCGCGCCCCAGGTGTGCTTGAGGCCCAGCCGCGCGGCATGGCGCGCGGCGATGCTGTCCTCATCGGCGAAGGCCACGTCCCATGCGGTCAGCGTGGCCTTTCCGCGAAGGTCCTCCGCCAGCACCGCGCCGACTTCGCCGAGGCCGATCAGGGCGATCCGTTCGATCATTTGCCGCCCCACACCGCGGCGGGCACGAACACCTCGCCCCGCATCAAGAGACGCGCCGTCCGCAGCAACGCCGCCTGCTTGACGGTCACCGCTCCGTTCTCGATCGCGACATCCATGCTCACCGTGAAGAAACCGGTGGGATGCTCGATCTCCAGTTCCTTGACCGCGCCCGGATCGGCGATGCCGGCGACCTCGGCCGCGACCGATCCCGGCACCAGGCAGGCGGTCGCCACCGACACCGCGCCGAATACGCCGATCGCCTCGTGGACGCGGTGCGGGATGAAGGTCCGGGTCATCACCACGCCGCCATGCTGGGCGGGGGCGAGCAGGCTCATCTTGGGCACCGTCTTGTTGGCGACGTCGCCGAGATTCATCATCGGGCCGACCGCCAGCCGGATCGCCTCGACCTTGGCCTTGACCGCGGCATTGGCCTCGATCTCGGCGGGCATCTCATAGCCGGTCAGGCCGACATCTTCGGCCTTCAGGCAGACGACGGGCATGCCGTTGTCGATGCAGGTGATCCGCACGCCCTCGACCATGTCCACGGCATGGCCGGTGGGCAGCAGCGCGCCGCACGACGATCCTGCAACGTCCAGAAAGTCGATCGGTATCGGCGCATGGGTGCCGGGCACGCCGTCGATGCGGGCATCGCCGGCATAATTGACCCGGCCGCCCGGCGTCTGGACATGGGCGATGGCCAGGCTCTCGGTATTTTCCATCCAGATGCGCACCGAGGTGACATCGCCGCTTGCCGGGACAAGCCCCTCCTCGATCGCGAACGGACCGACGCCGGCAAGGATGTTGCCGCAATTCTGGCTGTCCGACACTTCGGCGCGGTCCGGCCAGACCTGCAGGAACAGATAATCGACGTCCGCGTCCGGCCGGCTGATCTTCTTCACCACCGCCACCTTGCTGGTCAGCGGATGCGCGCCGCCCATGCCGTCGATCTCGCGCGGGTCGGGCGAGCCCATCGCCGCGAGCAGCACGGCATCGCGGGTCGCGCGATCGGCCGGCAGATCGGCCTCAAGAAAATAGAGGCCCTTCGACGTGCCGCCGCGCAGCACGCTGCAGCGGATTGCGGTCTGGCTCATCAGTCCTCCGTGTCGATGTATTTGAGGCCCTTTTCGGCCAGCCGCTCGCGCATCTTGTAGAGATCGAGGCCGAGCACGCCGGCGGCGAGCTTCGCGCGCTTGTCGCCCTCATTGGCCTCGCGCGCCTGCGCCTTCTTCAAGACCTCGGCCGCTTCCTCGCGCTTGACGACGACCACGCCGTCGTCGTCGGCGACGATCACGTCGCCCGGCTCGATATAGGCCGAGGCGCAGATGATCGGGGTCTGCACATTGCCGACCGTCTCCTTGATCGTGCCCTGCGCGAAAATCGCCTTGGACCAGACCGGGAACTTCATCTCGGTGAGATCGGCGACGTCGCGCACGCCCGCGTCGATCACCAGGCCGCGCACGCCATGCGCGATCAGGCTGGTCGCGAGGAGATCGCCGAAGAAACCATCCTCGCAGGGACTCGACGGCGCGACCACCAGGATGTCGCCCGGCTTCGCCTGCTCGACCGCGACATGGATCATCCAGTTGTCGCCGGGGGAAACCTGGCAGGTCAACGCATTGCCCGCGATCCGGGCGGGGCGGTAGATCGGCCGCATGTAGGAGGCGAGCAGCCCCTTGCGGCCCTGCGCCTCATGCACCGTCGCGACGCCGAGTTTGCCCAGCGCATCGACGATCTCCATATCCGTGCGCTTGGTGTTCCGAACGACGACGCCCATGATCTTCCTCCATGTCTCAATGCCAGGTTGCCATAGCAACCGACTCCGAATCTCTGCAACGGGCGAAGCGAACTGATTCTACAGCCCGGTGGCGATCGTTGCACCGCCATCGACGATGATCGTCTGGCCGGTCGTCCATGCCCCGGCCCGCGACGCCAGATAGACCGCCGCCCCGGCGATGTCCTCGGGCTCGCCGATCCGGCCGAGCGGCGTCGCGCGGTTGATCCGCTCCAATGTTTCGGGATTGTCCCACAGCGCCTTTGCGAAATCGGTCTTCACCAGCCCCGGCGCAATGCAGTTTACCCGGACATTATGGGGGCCGAATTCCGCAGCCAGATTGCGGGCCAGCGCGAAATCCGCGGCCTTGGAGACATTGTAGGCGCCGATCGTCGTCGAGGCGGTGAGGCCGCCGATCGAGGAAATGATGATGATTGCGCCGTCGCGACGCGCGATCATGCCCGGCGCCGCCATCTGGATCAGCCAGTGATTGGCGATGACGTTGTTCTCCAGGATCTTGCGGAACTGGTCGTCCGCGATCCCCCCCATCGGCCCGTAATAAGGGTTGGATGCGGCGTTGCAGACCAGGATGTCGATCCGGCCGAACATGTCGTTCGCCGCATCAACAAGATGCTGGAGCGCTTCCTTGGACGAGATGTTCGCCGCGCAGGCCAAGGCCCGGCCGGCGCCATGCTTCGCATTGATCGCCGCCGCCACCTCCTCGCAGGCCTCCTGCCGGCGGCTGGAAATCACGACATTGGCGCCCTCGCCGGCCATGGCTTCGGCGATCGCCCGGCCGATGCCGCGCGACGAGCCGGTGACGATCGCGGTCTTTCCGGCCAGGTTGAACAGCGACACCGGCTTCTCCTCTCCTCAAAATCCCGGGAACGCTACGCCTGGGGAGGCGAGTCCGGCAAGCGGCGTGCGGGGCAGGCATCGGGGCGGCAAAGTACGCTCTCTTATCCCTCAAAGTTGAGGGCAATGCCCGCTTATGGCTAGGTGTCGGGGAACGGATTGCGACGAGGGAGACGGGTGATGGGGCAATTGGACGGTCAGACGGCGCTGGTGACCGGCGGCGGGCGCGGCTTCGGCCGGGCGATCTCCGAGAGCCTGGCCGAGGCCGGCGCCGCGGTCGGCGTCGTCGCGCGCTCGAAGGACCAGCTCGACGAGGTGGTCGCCGCGATCACCGCCAAGGGCGGCCGTGCTGTCGCCGCCACCTGTGACGTCACCGACCGCGCCTCGGTCGCGGCCGCCGTCGCCGCGGTCGAACAGGCGCTAGGGCCGGTGACCATCCTCGTCAACAACGCCGGCATTCCCGGTCCCTTCGGCCCGATCGGTTCGATCGATCCCGACGACTGGTGGTATGCGCAAAAGCTCCACCTCTATGCGCCGCTCCTGTTCATCAGCGCGGTGCTGCCGGGGATGAAGGCGAAGGGCGGCGGGCGGATCATCAACGTCGCCTCCAAGGCGGCGACCTTCGTCCAGCCCAATCTTTCGGCCTATTGCGTTGGCAAGGCGGCGCAGGTGCGCTTCACCGAACATGTCGCGCAGGAAAATGCCGGACAGGGCATCTTCGCCTTCGCCATCCAGCCCGGCGACGCGCCCACCGAAATGGCCAATCAGACGCTGAATTCGCCGGAGGCGCAGCGTTATGCGCCGGAAATGCTCGCGGTGATCAGGGACTGGGTGGCGACCTATGATCCCGAGCCGGTGCTGAAGCTGTGCGGCGACATGGTCGTCCGCCTCGCCTCGGGGCGCTATGATGGCCTCTCGGGAATGTATCTGGAGCCCGAATGGGATTTCGACGCGCTGCTGGCCGAGCGGAAGGCTGCAGAGATCCCCGCTTCCTGAACACCGCCGACAGGGTGTTGACGGGCGTGTCGGCGGCCTGTTCGAGATGGAGACCCTAGCGCCTGGCTTCGGCGGTGACATCCGCTGCAGGCCGCGCTTGTTCAATGGCGAGCCCCTGCGTATGAGTCCGTCCGCAAGATGATTTGCGGTCAATGAGATTATGGACCCAAGGATCCCCGATCGCTGCGGCGTCAACGAAAAATGAAAATCGCTTTCCTGTTCAACCACGATCAGGTGCACCAGGTCGCGCACGGCCTGCCGATCGCACTTGCGCTCGCCGAAGCCGGCGGCGGCCATGAGATCGTCATCGCGACCACCAACCCGCAACTGACGGCGGAGGTGATCAGGCTCGGCAAGGAGGCCATCGGCTCGACCATCACGCTGGTCCAGCTGGGGCTGCGGACAGTGCTGTCGAAGACCTTGAGCGCCGCGCTGAACCGGCTTGTTCCGGCAACCAAGCTGCTGATCTATCGCGACAATCTGGATTTTTTCCGGAGCGTGGATGTGCTGGTGGTTACCGAAAAGACCTCGCTGATCCTGAAGTCGCATTATGGCCTCGACGATCTGAAGATCATCCACGCACGGCATGGCGCGGGCGACCGGGCGATCGGGTTCGACCCGGCGAGCGCCCGCTTCGATCATGTGCTGGCATCCGGCGCCAAGATCCGCGAGCGGCTGATCAACGAGAGCGGGCTAGATCCGGCGCGGGTTTCGGTGGTCGGCTATCCGAAGTTCGACCTCGTGCCGAAACAGCGCAAACGGCTTCCCTTCGCTCACAGCGACCGGCCGACGGTGCTCTACAATCCGCACGTCTCGCCGCACCTGTCGTCATGGTACGGCATGGGCCGCCAGATCCTCGACTTCTTCGTCGAGAACGACCGCTACAATCTGATCTTCGCGCCGCACGTCATGCTGTTCGAGCGGCCGTACGTGATCAGCATCGACAAGCTCAGGATCGACCGCGCGGGACGGATCGCCGAAAAGTACCGCCGCGCGCCCAATATCCATGTGGATCTGGGCAGCCCGGCATCGACCGACATGACCTACACCATGGCCGCCGACATCTATCTGGGTGATGTGAGCAGCCAGGTTTACGAGTTCCTGCTGGAGCCGCGGCCCTGCCTGTTCCTGAACCCGCATCATGTCGCCTATGAGGGCGACCCGAATTATGCGCACTGGCAGGCCGGCCCGGTGATCGACAGCGTCGCGGAGCTCGGCCCGGCGCTGGATGCCGCCGTCGCCACCCATGGCGACTATGCCCCGATCCAGAAAGCGCTGTTCGACCGCAGTTTCGACCTCACCGACGAGCCTTCGTCCGAGCGGGCGGCGCGGGCGATCCTGGGCGTGCTGGGCGATGAGAAGACGCTGGCCCGGCAAAAGGGGCTGTGCGCCGTTGCCTGATCCTTCCGAAAAGCGCACCAGCATCGTCCACCGCATCTACGCCAATCTGGGGTTGCTGCTCAGCGGCAAGGCCGCCGCCGGGGTGATCAGCCTCGCCTATATGGCGATCGCCGCCCGCGTGCTGGGCCCGACCGATTATGGCGTGCTGATCTTGATCCACACCTACACGATCACGGTTGGCGGGATCATCAATTTCCCCGGCTGGCATGCGGTCGTGCGCTACGGGACCCATGCCGTGGCCGACGAAGACGTGCCGCGCATGCTGCGCCTGCTGCGGATGACGACCATCGTCGAGCTGGCGGCGGGCGCGCTGGCGGTGGTTGTGGCGATGCTCCTCGCGCCGCTGATCGGGCCGCGGCTGGGCTGGTCCGCCGAGGCGCAGAATTTCGCCGTGCCCTACAGCTTCGCGGTGCTCGCCTCGGTGCGGTCGACGCCGGCGGGCTTCATGCAATTGTTCCGGCGCTTCGACCTGCTGGGGCTGCACAACGCAGTGGCCCCGCTGGTCCGGCTGATCGGCGCGGGTATCGCCGCCTGGGCGGGCTTCGGCCTCAAGGGGTTTCTGGTGGCATGGCTGGCGGCGGCGCTCGCCGAATGGCTGGTGCTGTGGATCATGGGGCTATGGGTTGCCCGTCGGCACCTCAGGCCGCATCCGTTCATCGCCCCCGTTGCCGGGGTGACGGCCGAGAATCCGGGCCTCTGGCGCTTCATGATCGCCGCCAATGCCGACGTGACGTTCGGCGAACTTGCCGGACGCCTGGCGCCGCTGACCGTCGGCTGGGTGCTGGGACCGGCGGCGACCGGGCTCTATGCAATCGCGCAACGGGTGACGGTGATCTTCACCCAGCCCGCCCAGATCCTCGGGCAGGCCGCCTATGCCGAGCTCGCACGGCTTGCCGCCGGACGGGATCGAGGCCGCGCCGTCCGTCAGGCCCTCGTCACCTGCATCGGCATCGCGTTCGCTTCCGCGCTGCCGGTGATGGCGGCGCTGTTCATCTTCTCCAAGGAGGCGGTGGTGCTGATTGCCGGGCACGGATTCGAAGCCGCCGCGGGAATCACGCTGCTGCTGGCGGCGGCGCGGGTGATCCTGCTGGCGGCGCCGCCGATCAGCGCCGCGCTGGTCGCGCTCGGCCGGCCGAGCGCATCGGTCGCGGCCAATCTCGCGACCAACCTCGGCCTGTGGCCGCTCTTGCCGGTGCTCATGTGGCACATGGGGCTGGCCGGCGCCGGCGTGCAGGCGATCATCCAGAGCTGCGCCGCGATGCTGCTGTTCACCGTCTTCATCTGGAAGGCCACCGCCCCGACGGAGACGCACGCATGACGCCCGTTCGCATCGCCTACATCATCAATTCGCTGGAAGGCGGCGGGGCGGCGCTGCCCGTCCCTGCGGTCATCCGGGTCATGCGGGAAGCCGGCGCGGAGGTGAAGCTGTTCGCCCTTTCCCGTCGGAATGGACGGGCCGCGGCGGCGCTGGAAGCCGCCGGCATCGTCTATGAGGTCTGCGATGCCGGCAAATCGGATCATCTGCGCGCCAGCCTGTGGCTGTGGCGGCAACTCAAGGCCTATCGCCCGACCCTCCTCTGGACGTCGCTGACCCAGGCGACGGTGATCGGACAATTGCTGGGTGCGATGATGCGCGTCCCGGTGGTGAGCTGGCAGCACAACGCCTTTCTCAAGCCCGCCAATCGCGCGCTGCTGGCGGTGACCCGGCGGCTGACGCGGCTATGGGTCGCCGATTCCGAATCGGTGGCGGAGTTGACGCGCACCCGGTTGGGCATTGATCCCGCAAGAATCATCGTCTGGCCGCTGTTCCATGCCGATCCAGACGCGCCCGTCGCCAAGGCCTGCGGGCCCGACGAGATATTTCGCTTCGGCAGCCTCGGGCGGCTCCATCCCAACAAGGGCTATGACATTCTGGTGCAGGCGCTTGGCCGCCTCGCCGCCGACGCGCCGGAGCTCAGCCAGCGCTTTCAGGTGCTGATCGGCGGCGAAGGTGCGGAGCATGACCGGCTCACGGCGCTGGCGCGCGACCTCGGCGTCACCAACCTGACGCTCGCCGGCTACCAGTCCGATCCCCGGCAATTCCTGGCCGGCGTTCATGCCTATCTCCAGCCCTCGCGGGCCGAGGGCCTGTGCATCGCCGCGCACGAAGCGATGCAGGCCGGCCTGCCCACCGTCGTCTCGACGGTCGGCGAGATGCAATATTCGGTCGAAGATCGCAAAACCGGCTTGGTCGTGCCGCCTGGCGATGTCGAGGCGCTTGCCGGTGCGATCCGCAGCCTCGCCGAGGATCCGGCGCGCGCCCACGCGATGGGGCTGGCGGCGCGGCAGCATATCCTGACCCGCTTCAGCGTCAGCCGGTTCAACGCGGCCGGCCGGTTGATCATGGACCAGGTGGCCGGCTGGCGCCAAAGCGGCGAACGATCAGCATAAGACCGTCCACGCCTTCCGCAAGGCGATCGATTGTCGATTGCAGATGGTGCCCCGGAGAGGATGGGAATGAGAACTGGCTAATTATCATTGGCCTCGCTCATGGTGCATTCAAATCCAAGCTTTTCCAAGACGCGCGTTCCCAAGATCAACTCGAGTAGTGAAGCGCAGCATCGTTATCGTCGAGCATGGCAAGGCGTCGTTCAGCCGGCGCCGCCCAAGGCGCAGTCGATCACCGAGATGATGTTTTACGAGGAGTTCGCCAAGAAGAACCCGGCGATGCCGCAGGCGATCTGCGCCTTCCTCACACCTCCCTCGGCTGGATGACGTCAACCGAATTTTCTTCATCTGCCGAGGCAAGCCTCGGCAGACCGTCACTGCCTTTGCCAGCACGCCTATCGGGCGGCGATGGCGACGGTGAGCGTGTCGGCATAGGCGCCTGATGGCAGGCCATTTCCTCCGTCGGTCGTGATACGAATATCGCTCTGCTTGGGCTGGCCGCGGGTGCGTTCGCGTCGCTGGATCTGGGCCTTGCCGCCAACAAACTGAAGCGGCGTTTCATCATAGCTGATGCGGTACGCAAAACGCCCGTCTGTTCGCGCCGCGAACAAAGCCGCCTCGCCTTGTTTCCCAGCGCTCTCCGCGGTCAGGGTGATCACATAGCCGGAGCGTGAATTGCTTTGCTCGAGCAGGCGCGCGATCAGGGCGCCGCGTACCGGCGCGCGCAAATCCGTCGAGACGATTTCGTAGGCTTCAACCAGAGCGAGGGTGCTGGTTTCAGGCACATAGCCGCGCAGCATGATGGCGGCTGATTGTTGCGCCTGCGCATGGTTCGGGACGTGCAGCAGCAGCCCCACGCATGTCCAGATCAAGTGCCGCATCCAACCCTTCCCCCCGCACGGATCGGGCTGGCAGAATATCACGGGCATTTCCTGACGGATATGGGACTTACCGTTCTGGATATTGCGTGATCTCGATGACGTCCTTGTAGTCCCCGGCAGAGGCCTCGCCGACATCCCCGATCTTGAAATGCAGCCGGTGTTCGGTGCCGAAAGCCGATGTGAGGCCGTTGCCTCGCGCGGCGGTGACCGGCTGTGTGCCGGCGAGCGGGACAGGCTGTCCGTCGACCTGAAGCGTGTAGGGGATTTCGCTCAGGTCTTGCGGGTCGACGATACGCAGCACGCCCCTGTTCTTTGAGCGCAAGGTGATATGGTAGCCGGAATTGCTCCGCGCGTGCAGCATCAGTTCGCGTACGGTTCCTGCCCGAATCTCGCCGAAGTCGATACAGGCATTATGATAGCCCGCCTCGAACACGACGGTTTCGCCGAGGCAGAACTCAGCTAAGGCCGGCACGCGCGCCGACAATTGCAGCTGCGCCTGGTCGCGCAGAAGCGGCGCTTGCAACGTTCCTTCATAAGCCCTCACAAGGACCGTGTCCTGATAGGATCCCGGCGGCACGATCTGCTGGAACGGGATGAGGAACATGAAGCGGAACGTGGCGCTTTCCTGACCGGGGCCGATGAAAGCCGAAAATGTTTCTTCCTCGCTGGCGAACGGAACATCCTTCAGGGGAGTGGTAGCCGCGACGCTCTTGTCGAGATGGTAGTGCAGAAGATTGCCCTGTGAGGACAGGGTCCGGGCATCGAAGCTGCCGCTTTGACCCGCAGAGAAGCCGACACGCACCGCGCAGGAGCCACGGAGGCGTTCGACCGCAAACTCGACAACTTCCACATGCTGATCGCGATCGAAGACCTCATAGCCCCGGCCGTCATGGCCACCGAAGGCGACCTGCCGCAGGTCCCTGATCTTGAGGTTGCAATCAGCGCGGGCGGCCGTGGTATGGAGCGCGGAAAGCAGGATCGTGGCGGCCATGGCGGAGATGTGAAGCGTGGATTTCATCGGCCGACCTCCATTGGAAGAACGATGGCTCCGATGGCGTATATGCCAGAGACGCCCTCGGGGATGTCGAATGGGACGGACCAGGCGGGTGCAGCCTCAAGTCTCAATTCATAACGACCCGGCGGGAGCCCGGACAGGGAGAATCGTCCTTCGGCATCGGTGAAGAAGCTCTTCGGCTCGCGCTCCGGCGCATCCCGGGAAAGGATGGTGCCAAGCTGCAGATCCACCGGTCTTCCCGAGTCATCGACGAGCACGCCCTCAACAACCGTGGTTGCGCCCGTACCGACCAAGATCACGGTGCCGCTGCGATAGTCCGGCTGGACGTTGAAGATCTGCTCGCCAAGATCATAACCCTGCGGCAGATCAGGCACATCGATGGTCACGCGCTGCACAAAATAGGAGGGAAGTCTCGGCAGCACCGCCGGCCCCAGGCTATCGGCCTTGGCCTGAGGCCTGTCGTTCACCGAATTGACATGCACCGCGCGGCCCTTGAGCGTCGGATGCCGAACGACCATGGCGAAGCTGTCGGAGATGGGCCGTGAAAGGGCGATATGTCCGTCCGCGAACACGAGCGCGGTGCCGAAGCGGAAGCCGGTGTTGCGCCGTGCCGGCAGCGTTTTACTGCAGAAGCGCTCACAATGCCGAACCTGCGCCTCAAAGCGGTAATCGACATAGCTAAGGTCGGCACGGATGCGTTTCCGTCCTTCCTCGGGCGACCGTTCGGCGCTGATATTGGCCTGGATCCCCTCCAGCACTTCGGAAGGAGTGTAGTTCCAGTCAACATATGTTGATCGGTCCGGCAGATTCTGTTGCACTGTGACGCGATGACGTGACCGGAAGGGAACCCAGGAGAGCGTCAACAGGACGCTTCTTTCCGTTCCAAAATTCCGCCGGGTTTCCCAGCGGCCGAGGATATCGAAATGGATCGAATTACCGATCTGACGTCCCACGCTGAAATCCAGGGCGCGCGTCTCCGGATTGCCGTCCCGATTGAGCTGCATCGAAAGGCCCGCGCCGCCGAACCAGTCGTAAGGCAATTTCTGTCCGTATGCCGCTCCGATATCGCAGGCGATCGGGTTGCTGGGCTCGGTGGTTCCGAGCGGCGCGAACGAGGCGCTCCGCCAAGTGAGGCTGGCGAGGAGGTTGCGATTGAGGCTGCTCGGAGTCGATGGCTCGGTGAACCGGTATTGCAGGCGCGCAGCCATCCCGGTTGGCGCATAACGCGATTCGCTTAGGGTAACATCGCCACGAAAGACGCCGAATGGGGTTCCGAGACGCGCCTCGGCGCCGAACACCCTCTGGCGCTTGATTGCCTGAACATTGGCGCCGAGCGTCAGATCTTCGCTCACGCCAACTGAGTGGAACGCCGAAAGTACCGGTTCGCCGCGATCATAGCGCTTGCCGCTTGCCGTATCGCGAGAGTGAACGCCCAGCGTATAGGAGAAATCCTGTTCGCCTTTGGCGAGCAAATTGGTGTCGAAGACGAAAGGAAACTGGATGGTTTCGACGCGGCCGACCTCATCGGTGATGCGGACCGTGATGTCATTGGTGCCGGTCGCAAGCGGGAGGTCGCGGAGATTGTAGCGGCCAGGCTCGAGGATGACCGTCCGCACACGTTGCCCGTTGACCAGGACATCCACTTCCGAGCGTCGCATCAGGGTGAAGGCCCGTTCCGCCGTCGAAGTGCTGATCCTGTAGGGTTGAAGGTTGAAGTTGCGGGCAAAGGAGATTCCGCCCACCTGCTGGAAATCCTGGAAGCCGATGGTGTCGTAGTTGAGGTCGCCGATCGTCAGGCGGTTTCGATCTGAAGGAAAATCCTTCACCAGCCGCAGATCGCCGCGATGCCATGGATTGGCGGATCGCTCGCGATAGGTGGCTGCCCACTCGAATGTCGCGCCGAGCATCCTTGCCGCGCCGTCGAAATCAACGATGGCTGGCTGCCGACCCTTATCCTCGCCCGGGGCCCCCCGGAAAAGAAAATCGTTCGCCACCCTGAGGTTGACGTAGGCGCTTATATCCGCCGCCGGCCTTGATGGCGCATGTTCGTTCGGCGGTCGCCGGGCAGCGATGCTGAGGGCGGCAGGCATGCGAAGGTCGAACGGGATGAGGATGC
>Ga0153916_10000564_pt1 | contig 25247 bp, 26 predicted proteins | sample Opewatmetagenome_FD_109642 | JGI IMG/M metagenome (GOLD analysis project Ga0153916, IMG submission 109642) | Freshwater wetland microbial communities from Ohio, USA - Open water 3 Core 3 Depth 4 metaG | ecosystem: Environmental > Aquatic > Freshwater > Wetlands | place: USA: Ohio, Lake Erie...
TAAAGAGATTGGGTAAAAAAAGTTGGTTTTTCCCGAAAGGGACTCTCATAGTATAGCAAGAAGCAGCCAGATTGGCAATGGTGTTATTAATAATATTGTTTTTGGACAAATTATCTATTTTTTGATGGTTCTATAAATATCACCTCCCATGTCAAGGTCGAAATTCGCCAGTGGATAAATCTACTCCGGTATCAATAAAGCCAGCTTGCAAGTCGGATAAAATCTGACCTGCCAACCTTTGCTTGCCTGGTGTGAACAGGGTTTGGTTAGTCTGGGTGAATTGAACGGGCACGACCAGCGACTGACCACCGCTAAGGCTGCCATCCAGAAGACCTTCGACCTGACTTTGGATGAGAGGAAGTGGATCGGTGGTCAGTGAAACGACCCAGCTCGAATGGGCAGCTTGTGGAGGGTCTCCGCTGCTGATTATATTCACCTTGGCGGTCGCAAGAATGGAGAGCATGGATTCGTCACCCGCCCCGGGATAAACGTACACCGTGGCAGCTTGATGGTCGACCATGTAATTAGCCGCTTCCTGCCATTCGACTGTGGAGGCGGTGGATGGCAGCTCGATATATAGTGGATATTCATAGAATGGAGGGTGGGCTGGGCGACACAAGCCGCAGAAATAAACCACCCCATTAAGGAACCCCGTGCGGGCAGCGTGCCCATCAATGGTATCAGACAGGCTGATCACCCCCACGCGCCAATCGGCAGAGAGCATGGCAGCAATCACGCCTGCAATGAAACCCTGCTGGTCAGCCCTATCCCCATTTGCGCCGATCGAGGTCAAGTTGGGTGCAGCTTCCAACCCTGGGATACTCAGAGCCAGGAACTGGGTATCAGGCGCGGAGGCGACCAATTTTGCCAGACCAGGGTCGGGTGGGACAACCACCACCAAGCGAAGCGCAGGGACAAGATCATTTTGCGTTAGCTGCTGCCTGACCTGCCAGCGCAGACCTGCTGCGGTGATAATATCGTTGAGGGTGGTCTGAAGGCTGCTTACCTGAGCCTGGTCAGCTCCTGAAGTGGCCAGTAAAACCGCCATTAGTGGCTGAGGAGTGGGCGTGGGTGTGAGGGAGAGAGTTGGAGTGACCGTGGCGGTCAGGCTGGGGGAGGGGGAGATGGTTGGTTTCGTTGTGGGGATGACGGTACCACAGGCAGATACCAGCACACCCAGGCAGGTGAGCATAATGACAAAGGTTGTATATCGGAGATAAGGCCTCAAGGAAAATCGCTCCATCAATGTGGTCGGCGCGAATTGTACTACAAGGCAGAAGAATTGACGTGATTGGTATAATCATCCGTTAAAATTCGTTAGGGTATAATAAGTTTATGATCGAGCTGAACATCCCGGGGCGTGGTTTGATCCAGCTACAGCATCTGGTTTGTGACGTCAATGGCACCCTGGCAGTGGATGGACAGCTCTTAGATGGTGTGAAGCAAAGGTTATCTACACTGCGCGATCGCCTGAACCTGCACTTACTGACTGCAGACACGCATGGAAAGCAAGACATCATCGATCAACAGCTTGGGTTTAAAGCTATCCACATCCAACCAGGGAATGAAGCAGAACAAAAAGAAAATTACGTTCAAAAATTGGGCGCTGGAACGATTGTAGCAATTGGGCAGGGTGCGAATGATGCTGGAATGCTGCGGACAGCCGCCTTGGGGATCTGTGTGCTTTCACTAGAAGGGACGGCAGTGGAATCACTAATGGGAGCCGACGTGGTTGTTGCCAATATCTATGATGCCTTGGACATCCTCGAAAAGCCACTCCGGATTGTAGCTACTCTACGTAAATGAGCCTACCGACGACCGAATATATCCCGGATGATCCTGATCTGATGCCACCCGCGCGGCGAAGACGGGCACGACGCTTGCTAGGGCCTCTGGATGCGGATGAGCGCGCTACCGTGCTGGACCAGCTCAGGCGGCGTACATCACCTAGTTTTGATTTTTTCCTATTCTCGGTGATATCAGGGATCATCTTCTGTTTGGGTCTGATGCTGGATTCTCCCGCCATGTTGGTTTTAGGAGCCGTTTTTGCCCCATTGATGGCACCTGTGATCGGTCTTTCCTTGGCGACGGTGGTTGGCTCTTATAAATTCTTCTTCCGCAGCCTGGTGGGTTTGGTAATCGGATGCTGGATGGTGTTTATCGTGGGGATTGCGGCTGGGATGCTGGGGCGTGTATGGACGCCGGTATCCTTGACCCAGGCTCATCTGAATGCCGAGCTCTCAGCGATTAATTTCATTGTTTTAACAGTCGGTGCGGTTTTAACCTCGGCAACCATGGTTCATCACGAGCGCAGCCCAGCCGCCCCAAGCATAGCACTAGCTTACACGCTATACCTGCCGCTGGTAGTGGCGGGCTATGGTCTGGGCAGTGGGATTCCGCATCTATTTCCAGACGGATTGGTCGTTTTCGCCATTCACCTTGCCTGGGGGGCATTGCTTGGAGCGGTAACCCTGGCAATCCTTGGCTTTCGCCCGATGACCTTCTTCGGTTATACCCTGGGGGGAGTCGTCACATTGATCGGGGTGGCATTAGTGTTCGGAGTGGGTGCCTTCAGCACAACCCTGGGATGGTTTGGAAGCCCACTGGCTGTTCCGACCTATACACCCACAGCCACATATACCCTTACACCCATTCCGCCGACGGCGACCAAAACGGCAACTCCAGTGCCTCCAACCCTGACACCAACCATCACCCTAACCTCAACGCGAACACCTACCCCCACCAAAACATTCACACCGACCCCTGTGCCAGTTTATGCCCGCATTGGGCCGGAACAGGGAGCACTCTTGCGCTCAGGACCGGGATTCTCTGAACCCATCCTGTACCCAGGCGTCATACAAGGAATCCTGGTACAGCTACTGGGGGCTTCGCAGGAGGTGGATGGGTATATGTGGGTTGAGGTGCTGGTGATCGAGGATGGCAGGCAAGGGTGGATGTTGCAATCGCTGCTATTCATCGCAACCCCAGAGCCCAATTGGTAAGCACACCCTAAATCCAATTTAATATACTCACAAACACGACCAGGCAAATCAAGTCAAAGCCGAGGAGGCTGCTGACGGCGATGGCTTTCTGGCGTACAGTAGGCATATCGATTACCCAGAACGAGACCAGGAAGAAGGGCAGGTAACCGATCAGGAAGATCAACCAGGGGGCACCGACATTCCACCAGGTATAGTCCCAGGTGAGTGCACCAGCGGCATTCAGAAGCAACTCGACGATAACGCAGAATATTGAGCCAATGATGGCAAAAACCAGGCGGTTGGGGAGCCCAAGGACTTTGAGGCTTTTATTGGCTGGCAGCATTTTGGAGAAGGCGATCCCGGCGATAGCGAACATGAAGCATATTTCAATGTTCAAGCCAATCAGCAGCAGGAAGGCAGTCTTTCCGGGAGCACCCCAAACAGGTGCATAATTGTTGAAGTGAAAGACGAGGCCGTTCCAAATTTCGTTGAACCAATCCATGCCCCAAAAGGCAAGGCCAGCAAAGACCAGATTCCAATTTCTCCGTTCCACTTCGACGGCATAGACATAAACGATAAGAGCAAATAGTGTTATGACGTACCATTGAAAGGTGCTTGGGTTGCGCAGGATAGCGATGGCTTGGGATGCGGAATCGGTGGGCATAACTAGCCTCCTCTGAGAATGGATTTTCACACCCTATTTCGTTTTGATCTAAAACCCCGTTGTAGGGATAATGACGTATCGAATATCAATTATACAATATCCATTGAGAAAGCATCCTTTGCCCATGCTTAACCCGGCTATAACGATTCGCCGCGGTCAAACCTGATCTATTTATCAGGCCTGGGTATGCAATGCTCATGACAACTACCCAGGAAACGCATTGTTGATACCCTCAACAGCATCGAGACAAATCAATAAATGATAATGAATACAGGTAATATAACGGAAACCGCCCGCTGTCGATTTAGCGGGCGGTTTGCCATACAGTATCATTTCAGGCTGAGGCGGAAGATATACTTATGCGAAGAAATACTTTAGTAGCGAAATATTGAATGTCGACCCATTTAAACTTTGAGAGGCAACTCAGCCAGCTTATCCAGGCTCTGGTTCCAGCCCATCTCTGCCCCAGCCCATGCAGCTGTGGCAGCAGGTGTAGCATTGACCAGGACGATATGCAAAGTCATCTCGGTTTTACTGCCTATTTCCTTGAATGTAACAGTACACAGGGTATCCAGTTGCTTGACACCATTTTCATCTGGCATGGCCTGGTTGCTGAAAGCCAGGCGTCGAGGTGGGTCGAACTCCTGGAAGACGCCCCACACGGGAAGATCGATATCAAATTCGCTGCCTTTGGGTCCGTGCATGACGATATACAGTTTGCCGCCAAGGCGAGGGTCAATCTCGCAGATGGGGGTGGTAAATACACTCGGACCCCACCATTGTGAGACGAGCTTGGGATCGGTCCATGCCTTGAATACGAGCTCACGAGGAGCATCGAAGATACGCTTGAGGGTTAATTCTTGTGCCATTTTACACATCCTTTCTATTTATTTCTTGTGCCTTTCTCTTTTTCAACCTTTATTATCTCGTCCAATACATCAAAACGCTGGTTCCAAAGCTGTGCCAGATTCTTCGACCAATCCTCCAGCTCAAGCATTGCTTCCGGGTTGATCTGGTAAATGCGCTGTTGAGCATGTTTTTCCATCTTCACCAGTTTTGCTTCCCGGAGGACTTTAAGATGCTGTGAGATCGCCGGTGGGCTGATTGCAAAATTCGCGTAAATTTGTGTAGCCGACAACTGACCCTGGCTGGCGAGCAGCTCCAGGATTTTGCGCCTTGTTGGATCGGCGAGCGCATAAAATATATCCATGAGACCTATAATAAACCACTCACTTAATTAAGTCAATGCTTAATTAGTTAATAGTTGATTAGGATTTGGGTTTTGCAGTACGAATTAATCCATCAGGTTTTTTGTGGAGTGTAAACAGCCTGTTGGCAGGCGATGGATGGAAATTTTACGCCATCCAAGACCCTGATTCACGTAGCATTTTGACGGTATCTTTGGGCAACACAGGCGGGGTGACGCCCAGGGCTTTACAGGTGAGCAGATTGAGGGCGGTCACCTCGATCACGTCAGTGATATCAGTGGCACGGCGCAGATTGCTGGCAGCCACCACCAGCCCGTGATTTTGCATTAGAACCGCATAACCAGCCCCCATGGCTTGGGCGACTGCATCCCCCAACGCGTCAGTGCCCGGCATGATGAAGGGTACGATAGGGATATCACCAAGGGAGGCTGATTCCAACGAAATCGGCAGGAATGTGGTCCCGGTGAGGGCCATGAGGGTCGCTTGAGGAGCATGGGTGTGGACCACGGCGGTGATCTCAGGCCTGGAGCGATAAATGGCACAGTGGACACGGCGCTCACTGGAGGCTGAAAAGCCCGTCTCACTTTTAATGGTACCCTGCAGGTCGATCCGCACCATCATTTCTGGGTGCAGGTCACCTTTAAAAATAGCGCTGGGCGTGATCCAGATTTCGTCGGGGTTATCTTCACAGCGGGCACTGATGTTACCACCGGTGGGGGTAAGCAAGCACTTAGCGAATAACTCGCTGGCAATTTGCACAATCTGTTGGCGCACGTCATCTTTCATAGAAGCTCCTTATTTGGCAACCCAGCCACAATCCACCAGCCAGTCGGCTCCGGTAACGAATGAGGCACCTTCACTGGCAAGGAAATAGATTACAGTGGCAATTTCCGCCGGGTCTGCCCAACGCTTAAAGGCCTGCTCAGCCTCACGCTCCTGCTTGACAGCTTCGAAAGGAGTGCCAGTACGCCTGGATTCAAGGTCGATATCACCGCGTAACATGGGGGTATCCACTGATCCGGGACTGATTGAGTTGACGCGGATATTGTAGGGCGCCAGCTCCCAAGCCAAGGCACGCGTCATGGCAATGATGGCACCCTTGGTTGCCCCGTACATGACGTGATCCGTCTGCCCCACATGCCCTGAGACAGAACCCATGTTGATAATCGCACCGCTCATTTGCTTCTTCATGCATGGCAGCACGTACTTGCACAGCAAGAAGTGACCGCCGAGGTTGATGTTTGTGGTGTGCTGGAACTCCTCCCAGGTGATTTGGTCGAATGGCTTAACTAACACCACCCCGGCATTGTTGACCAATACATCTATGCGACCGTATTTCTCTGTAACTGCCTGGATGCACTCAGCCACGCGCGGCTCATCCGATACATCACATTCCATGAACGCGCATTCACCACCTTTTTGGTTGATCTCCTGAGCAACCCTTTCCCCCTCAGGAAGCACATCCAACCCGATCACGACAAAGCCGTGCTCGGCAAACCCGCGCAGTGTGGCCGCGCCAATCCCGCGGGCACTGCCGGTGATAACGGCAACCTTTTTATCTGAACACATCCGGCCCTCCTTGGAGACCAATAAAATAACGCGCCTGGTCGATGGTTGCCAGTGGACGTCCAATTGCCCTGGCAATTTCGGCGGTTTCACTTACCAATTCATGCGTGGGGACCACTTTGCCAGCATGGTTGAATGGATAATCCTCAGCACCCACGCGCACATGGTCACCCATCAAAATGGCTGCGGTGAGGATATCCCGCTGCCCCTCGCCCATGATGCTGACGTTGCAAATGCAGCCAGCAGGCATAAGCTTGCGCCGGTAGGTATACTCCTCGACAGTGGGTGGTGACCAGGTGCCTCCAGGCCAGCCAAAGAACAGGGTGGTTACGTAGGGGCGCTTGAGCAGACCTTGCTCAATCAGGTAGTTCAAGTTCCAGATCGAGCCCGCATGCCAGACCTCGAATTCGGGGATGAGGCCATATATCTGATTCAACCGGGCATACTCAGCCAGCTCGTGACGTGAATGCAACACGGAGGTTTCTGTAAAGGCGAAGGCTTCATCATGGTGGTTTAAGATGATCGAAATCATATCCGCCTTATTTTCGTAAGCCTCCATCCGTTCAGGGATAGGCAGGCTGGACATACCGCATTGAATTATGATCTTGGTCTGACTGCGAACAGCCTGGATTGTCTCAGCCCACCTGCCTTCAGCATGAGTATGAAGGATGGTAGCTCCGTTCTCATTACACAGTCTGGCTTCATCAGCGATTGCCTCCGGCGTACGAGGGTAGTCTACCTCTGGGTGAAGCCAGCTGAGGTTGGGTGTGGCGATTATGATCAATGGCTGCATGGCTATTCCCTTCGTATTAATGGTGTGTGCTCACGAAATTATAGTATGGAAGGGGAGAATGCATACAATGTATGCATGGCATTGTAATCCACTTTTGTTTATGTTATAGTTCGAAGGATAGCGTGTGGTTTTCATGCCATCCGGCGAACCCGGTACATGTCATTCCTGCGCAGGAAGGAAGGCGTTATGCGGCGTAAGATTCAAGCTGGATTGATCGGGTTGGGGGCAATTTCTTTTGCGCACGAAGCTGGGTTCAGTGAAATGGGGGAAATATGCGAGATCGTTGCCATGTGTGACATCAACAGTGAAGAAGTCAATAATCGCATTGGGATGTATGAGGGGTGTGAAGGGTATACGCGCTATCAGGACCTGTTGAATAACGAAAATGTAGATCTGGTCGATATTACCGTGCCACATGAGATGCACTATGAGATTGCCAAGGCAGCCATGGAGAAAGGCAAGCACGTCCTGGTGGAGAAGCCCATTGCAGTTAAATCGGAGCAGGGCGCAGAGCTGATTACCCTGGCGAAGCAGAGCGGCGTCAAGTTCAGTGTGGCAGAAAACACGCGCTTTGTGACCGCCTATCAAAAAGCGGAGCAGATCCTCAAAGAAGGTGTGCTCGGCGAAATCTGGACGGTGCGCACATTGATTGCCGGCAGTGAAGTTTACCGGATCAAAAATCCAAACCTATGGCATGGTAAATCCCCCTATGGAGGCGTCATCCTGGATTCGAGTGTGCATAATTTCTACCTGTACAAATGGTTGTTTGGGGGTGTCAGGGAGGTGCTGGGCTTCGCCTCCAAGCTTGTCCCGGAGGGTGAAGTGGAAGACAATGGCTTAATCCTGGGTCACCTGGCAAACGATGCTGAATTCCAGCTGAATACCTCGTGCACCTTTGAGATCCCGTGGACGGAGCGGGTTGAGATTTATGGCTCCAAGGGCGGCTTGATCATCGACCAGCTGGTCAACCCGGTGGTCAAATACTACTTGGGCTCCAATGACATCGACGGGACAACTATTGAAGATGTGCCCTTCGACCCGCTGGGCTGGAAGTTCAACTCGATGATGGCCGAGATCAAGGATTTCGTCACTGCTGTGGCTGATGACCGCACACCGCTGATCGACCCGGCGGATGCCCTGTACGCCTTGCGTGTAGTCGAAGCAGTGGATAAATCGATAGAAACCGGACAGATGGTTATGGTGTAGTGATGAAGATTGCACTGGAGGACCATTGATATGCCTGATGACTTATTAGACTCATTCAAGCCGGTTGGATTGGACCGCACACGTTTGTTATCATTGTTGAAAGAGCGCGGACTGGATGGGATTTTCCTTGCCTCCCCAGAAAACGTGTTTTACACCACGGGTTACCCAACCTTACCCAGCAGTGGCAACCCGATCGTATATGCCCTACGCAACCAACTGCCTTATTTTTCATTCATTGGTAGTGATGGGCAGATCACGTTGTTGTGCTGGGGAGGGGCAGCTATGGGCATCGATTATGGCGCAGACGATGTGCGTATGTACTTCACATACCAGATGGCGATGGATGAGCTGATGGGCTTTATCGGAGAAAAACTACCTCCTGGATGCACGGTCGGGATTGAATCGACCTTCCCGCACTATGCAGTTCAATTGATCCAGGAAAATGCCAAGCCTGCCAAAATCTTGGTTGTTGATGACATCCTGCACCAACTACGGCTGGTCAAGTCACCTGCGGAGATTGAACGTATGCGTAAAAGCACGCAGATCGTTGACCAGACCGTGATGGAGCTGGCACAGCAATTGCGGCTTGGGATGAGCCGGTTGGAGCTGATCCAGGAAGCCAAGCGGGGCATGATAAAAAATGGAGCGCAGGGCATCGACCACGTGACGGTGGCTTTTGGCGGGGCAAACCCGGAGGTGGCTTTGGGTGAGCTGCTTGAGGAGAACCAAATTGTCACCCTGGACCTCGGGGCGGTTTACGAGGGTTACGCCTCCGACAACCGACGCCTGGTATATACGGGGACAGTTCCAGAGGTACTCAAACAGCTACATCAGAAGCTGTGTTGGGTGGTGGCAGAGATGGGGAATGCCTTACGGCCTGGCAAGACTTTTGGCGAGTTACACGCCCATGCATATGATCTGTTTGCCCAGGTCGGCCTCGACCCGATGTTCCTGCATGTAGGCCATAGCATAGGCTTGCAGGTAGACGAGCATTGGATCATGGCGGAAGACCCGACACCCATCGAAAAGGGGATGGTGCTCAACATCGAGCTATATTCACCCAGCGACGAAGGGGTAATGATCGGTGATGAGGAGACTTTTGTTGTAACAAGTGGCGAGCCAGAGAAGCTCAGCGGCCTGCCTGTTGATATTATCGCGAGAGTATCCAAATAGGAGCGTCAATCATGGTAGAAGTCCAACCATATCTGCAAAGAATTGTGGATCGGTTCAGCAATCCAAGTGTGCAGTCCAGCCTGAAAGATTTTACACGGACCCTGCTTTTCAGATTTACGGATACCAATGAGGACTGGATGATCCAGGCCGTGGATGGCAAAGAGGCTACATTGGTGAAGGGTTCCCTGGCTAATCCGGACGTCACCATTACGACCACTACCGAGGTGCTGGCCGGGGTGATGGATCGTAAGATCAACGGCATGACAGCTTACATGCAGCGTAAGATCCAAACCAAAGGTCCCATGGAAGACCTGATGAAGATGCAGAAATTAATGCTATAACTTAGGAATCAAGATAACTGGCGCACAATTTCAGATTGGCCTATTTTTTAGTGATGCGCTGATCCTCAGCGAGTAATCCGCATTTATTTTCTCCTTCAAATGATTTCAGAATACTCATCTTAATGTTGAAATAATAATTAACGGTCATCTTGCCATTTAAACAGGTGATAGCATGACAACATCGGTGAGCACATCCGCCAAAAGGTCTGTAGGATTCCTGTTTGGCATGAGCAGCTTAATGCTGGGGGCGAACCTGGTGTGGGTTTCATATAATAGCGTCTTGCTTCCCACGCTGGTCGAAAATGTAGTGACTGAAAGAAAAGGACTGGTGGTCGGCTTGATCGGCTTTTTAGGGACACTGCTTGCCATCCTGGTCAGCATCCTTTGGGGTATCATCAGTGACCACTCCTCCAGCAGATGGGGAAAACGTACCCCGGCAATCCTGACGGGCGCGTTGGTGGCGCTCCCGTTGATTGGGCTGCCAGCCCTGATTCTATCCCCCGCTTTGAAAGCCACCCTTTTTACGGTGGCGTTGCCCATCATTATCATAAGTTACTTTGGGATGCAATTTTTCACCAATGTGGGCAATGGCGCCTGGTGGCCTTTGCTCGTCGACGTTGTGCCTGAAAATCAGCGCGGTCTAGCATCGGGTATACAGGGGTTCCTGACCCTGATGGGAGCTGCCATCGGCATCCTGGTGGTTACCAGCCTAAATCAGAACGGGCAAACTGGGAGTGCATTGTGGCTGATCGGCGGTGTATTTGCCCTGACAGGGATCATCAATGCGGTGGTAATCAGGGGAAAGGATAAACCTGCTGACCCCTCCAAGAACATCAGTATCTTGAAAGCCATGGGTGATATATTCAAGGTGCGCACGCGCATCGTGGTGTTTTTCTGGTTGGTCCTGGCAGTACTAGTGGCAAATATGGGGATTAATAGCCTGCAGTTTTTTGCTCGTTACTTCTTTGAAGTCTATTTCCCGGCTATCAGCCCTGACGCGGCTTTCCGCACTATGGGGGGCATCAGCTTGGTGGTAACAATGCTATCGGCGGTAGGGTCGGGCATCCTTTCGGATAAGATTGGACGCCGTTCCTTGATCTTATGGGCCATGTTCGCGTGTGCAGTTACCACCTTATTGATGGGACTGACCAGCAACTTCATACTCTTTCTGGTTTTCACGACGCTCCGCTCGATTGCCACAGGGCCAATCCTGGCAATTGCCCCAGCACTGGCGAGCGACCTGTCTCCAAAAGATGAAGCCGGGCGCTATATGGCGTATAACAATCTATCTACCGGGTTATCCGGAGCGCTTTCTTCCTTGATCTTTGGGGTATTGTTGGTCAATATGACCAAGACCACCTTCATGCACCTTTTTATCATCTCAGCCATCCTGTTTCTGATTGGGGGAATCCTTTTCTCGACCAAAGTATCACAAAAAGAACTGGAAGCGCGTTTCAAGGCGGTCGCAGATGAGGTGGGAGAATTGGCATGAGAACCTGGATCTTCCTATCTCCACATTTCGATGATGTGGTGCTCTCGGTGGGCGGGTTGGTCTGGGAGCTGACGAACATGGGTGATAAGGTTGAGATCTGGACGATATGTGCGGGTGACCCTCCTTTCGATATGCCAATAACCGACTATGGGCAGATGCTGCATATTTTCTGGGAATTGGGAGAGGCGGATGTACCTTATTCACGCAGTAAAGAAGATGCGGCGTGCTGTCAGGTGCTGAAAGCGGGATATCGACGTTACACCGTGCCAGATAACATCTATCGCTATATTACTGGCACTAATGAGGCGGTGGTTAAAGTGCCCGACGATAACACCGGTCCGTTGGAGCCAGAGGAAGCTTATCTCGTCCCGCTAGTGACGGATTTCTTGCGGAAAAATTTAGCAGGTGATTGTGAGCTGGTTGTACCTCTCGCTATTGGTCACCATCGTGACCATGTGCTGACGCGTAAAGCTGCTGAAAGACTAGACATTCCCTTATGGCATTATGTGGATTACCCGTATGTCATCCGTGAGACGTATGATCTGGCGGAGTGGATCCCTGCACGGGAAGAACAATACTCAGTTCAAGTAACTCCGGAGGGGTTAAAAGCATGGCAGGATGGGTTCGCCTGTCACCGGTCGCAGATCATTTTCTTGTGGCCAGATGAGGCTGAGATGCGCCAGGCGATCGAGACGTACTCAAAATCTGGAGGGGGAAGCACTGTGTGGAGATTTTAAGTTAGGCGATATAGTAAAACCATTGCCTCACAGGTTGCGGACTGGTGGGTCCTTCAGTTGGGTAGTCACACCCACCATCACCACCAGCAGACCGATTGCCAGGATTAATGATGGGGTAAATGCTCCATCTGCACTCTTCATCGCCTCCATGATATAAACGAAGACCACGGATAACTGTCCAAACAGCTGGAGCAACCCGGTGGAAGTACCCTCGGGGGCGGGGTAGGTGACCTCAACGATGTATTGCATACCAACGGGTAGGACGCTGGTCAGGAAAAATCCCAGGAAGAAGGCGGATACTAGTAATAACCAGAAGGAGTGGGCGAAGGTCACCCCCACCAGGCCAGGGATTGCCAATACAAGACTGAGCAGCATGTAGCGCTGGCGTTTATGCTGTTTATCAGATAGAGATGGAATGACCACCGCACCAATGATTCCGCCTACCACCATCAAGGCTCCCAGGGTGCCCGCATCGGTGGGGGTAAACCCGCGCGGCCGGATAATGCCCTCCACCCAGGTGCTGATCCCGTTAAAAATCCCCATTCCAAAGAACATGACGATCACAAACAGCCAGAATGGCACAGCGCGTAGGATTTGTTTTAAGCCATCCAGCATCAGAGACCGTACCTCCATCCCAGGCGGACAAGGTGGAGTGAGTGGGTGTTCACGGGAAAGGACAATGAATAATACCGTACCAAGTGCTGCCACCCCACCAAAGATTAGCTGAACCATAGGGATAGATAGCTGCTCGGTGAGGATGGGCGTCAACAGCATTCCCAGGGCAGTCCCGAGAAGATTGGCCAGGGTGACCAAACCAACCGCAGTGGCGCGCTCATGGATGGAAAACCAGTTAGCAGGAACTTTCGTCCAAGAATTCATCAAGAATGGCTGGCCAATGGCGATCCCAATGGTGCTTGCCAGCACGAGACCATAATTCGACCCTGCCAGACCACGCGCTACTCCGAATACGCCCATAAACACCGCCCCAATGCTGACCGCCAGGCGGAAACCATACTTGTCAATCACCCAGGAAACGGGGACGGAGAGAGGGATATACACGATCATGAAGGTCATAGCCAACAAACCAATTCTCGAGTCGGTGACCCCATAATATTTGGCTGCCGGGCCGGTGATGGGGGCATACGTGATCCACAACATCTGCACAGTGAGGTTGATGAGCATAAATACTGCCAGCACCACCCAGCGATAACCATAGACCCGATAAGTTTGATCCTTCATGAGGTTTTCTCCGATTAATGGTTGGGTTACATTGATTTTTTTTGGTCTTATTGAGTTCAACCCAAAAGATCTGGGGACTGATTTGTTTGGATTGCTATGCAAAATGTGCAAGAATTACTCTATCAGAAAAAAAAGCAAATTAATCATAGCATGAACGCGGCTGGAAAGCTATATTGAGGTGATTGAATATTCATGTCCTTGGAAAGCTCACTGTATTAATTTTAGTAACGGAATGGTAAACCAGTTATTCCGTCCCCAATGAGATCTCCAGCTCGGCTGATTTCATCTCGTTTGGGAAACTGATTTCTCAAGGAAACACAAACGCCAGCAGCTAGTAGTCCAAATAACTAGTGGCAGGATGCATCAAGCCATCATTAGGTTTGGATAGAATACGTTGCACTTCAAACCAGAAGGCGGAGATTTGCGTCTCCGCCTTCTGGTTTAAGATGTAATTTCGATTAAGGTACGCTTCACTTTGACCACGATATCCCTCTTGGGCTAGTGAGGTTGAAAAATCGTTTGAAGCAGTCCCCCTGGCTGCTCCTAAGGTTCGTGAATCTCACCTTCAAAAGGCATGATGTCTGCTAAGGTAGAAAAGGTTAAATGGGCAACCAGACCTGTGTAGTCACCCATCCCATGACATTCGATGGTGGAACTAAATTTACCCGCCATCATATTTATCTCCGTATTCCCCGCGCACGTCCACAAGGGGGTAATAAAAGTATCCTCAGCATATATAATCCCCAGATTATAAACGTGCAAGAAAATAAGGTCCCCTTCATCCGTAGATATAATATCGCCGTTATTGGTGAACTTATCATAACCATTCAGGCGCGGGTCATTGGCAATCACTTGGTACACATATATTTCATTTCTCCAATGCCAATTAGGGCCACTCCCCCATTCTCTGAAACCTGGATTTTCAATCCAATCTCTCACTTCAAACGTACCAGTTACCGGGGTTCGGGTTCCCGCCGATGCAGGAATAGCTGTCAAAAGCATCCCCAGCATCAGGCAAGTCACTACTACGATACGAAATATGTTTTTCATCCTGTCCTCTCCTTTTTTGATAGGCATATTATTTACTGTGACAAACACGGTGTGAGTGATTATTTCTAAAAGAATTTCGATATTTCCTATGTTTGTGTCCCACCAGGTTTTAGCAGGTATGTTAAACTCCGGAATGAGCCCCCTGGGATTTTTTTGATGTAACCTCCTTTTCTTTTTGTAGAACAGTTCTATTATTTAAGCTATTTTTCTCGGAAGATTGTCTTCTAAATGTTCAGGAAAATTGAGAAAGGGCGTATTCACCTCTGACATTCATCTTGTATAACGCAATCAGCCAGGAAAACCCGTGCACTATGTGGATACTTTCGATATACCAAATACCTATCAACTAACTATCAAGAAAACAGTATGCAGATATCGATAAATAAACAGCCGCTGACAGGAGGTTGTCAGCGGCTTCGGTGAGGCTTATGTTGCATCAAGCTTTATTTTCTAGCTTGATCACGCTTGCTTTGTTTGGCTGAGAGCAATACAGACCTACTTTTATCATTATACAAATATCAATAAACAGAGTCAACAGATTTTTGTCAGCTGGATTTGGTAAAGATATCGCTTTTCGGAATGTACAATGAAATTACAATCATGGTAGATTTCAGCTTTTAAACCATACAAAGTTCTTACTTGCCCTGTGTTGGAACAAGCTCGGCTTTGCCCTATCCCGTACGCTTTTACTCAACCAATAGATAATCTTCTTGCGCCTGCCTTAAACCTTTTAAGTGACTGTCAAGGTACTTATCATCGAGAAAATCAACTCCCCAATCCGGGGAATTTTGGGTATGCACACCCATATGCCAGAGATAGCGGGCGCAGACGAACAGGGGGACAGCCTCTATGTCGCGGTCGCGGATGGAACGGGTACCCCGGTAGTTGCTCAGGAATGATGTCCAGCGTATAGCAACCGCATGTTCATGACGACAACACCAAAGGAAAACAGCCAGATCATAAGCACGGTAACCGTACACTCCGCAGTCAAAGTCGAAAAAGGTCAGTGTGCCATCGGGGGTGAGGTTAGCATGGTAGCCTTGCAGTTCACCATGGCAGAAGCCCAGCTCGAGCATTTCAGCGGGGATCGCCTGAATCCGCTGGCGCAGTGTTTCGGCAAACTGCTGGAGATAATTCCAATCACCCGGTTGATGGGACAGGAACGGTTGAATATAACGCAAGGGTTGGTCGATAAAGTGCTCGATATCCAGGTGAAAGCGCGAGTGTGGGCTATTGAAGTCTTCGAGGGCATTGTGCATTTGGGCTACAGCCCGTCCGTAGCATTGTGCATGCTTAACAGTTTTATGTTGGTAGGAAATCTCCAGACCAGGTGCTTCGGTGAAGAGCGCCAGGAACCGCGTTCCCTCCGGGCAGGCACAGCGCAAAAAGATCGGCCATCTTTGTAGGGAATTGGTCTCACGGCGGGAAAACCCTTGTGTACCAAATGGTTGAGCACATCCAGCTCATATTGGATGTCAGCCATCGTCCGCCACTGGATGCGGTATGCGCGCAGGTAGTAAACCCTGCCGTCTTGGGTTTAAATTCGGTAAGTATGGTTGAATCCGCCCGAACAGAACTTGCACTCGGTAACAGCATTTATTCCAAAACCTGGCAGGATATCCCTGATAAGGGCATCGGGTGATAAGGTGGAGGCGATGACGGGAAATGTAGCGTTCATATTGTGAATTCGTGGTTCTGCAATATTATCGCATAGGTTTAGAATATATTTCCTGGAATGAAAACCATTCAAGGCGCTTGCTCGAAATAAAAATGGCGACTTACCAGCTTCAACCGCATAGATAAGCTTTAACGCCAGCAGTGAATCCCTGTAACAGGTCTCTGGAGGAGAAATGGGATCACTCTTCGTGCCTCCACAGCGTGCCAATCCAGGCACCCAACCGGGCGGTATAGAGGACGGTAGGGTAGGAATTGCTCAGTAGAAGCAGGTAAACGGCAGGCAAGAGACTGGCAAAGGTTACCAGCGAGTTGATCAATAAAGTAGCAATACTATATAACAACAAAAGCAAACCGACAATGAAGATCAGACGCCTGTAAGACAGCAGCAGATGTACCAGATAGATTTCAAGCCGTTCACGCGCCAAGCGCCGTCTATTGAACATAATTTCGACCTACCAGTATCTCCTATTTGGATTCACGGTTGCCCACGTTTTCCACGGGGCAGCCTAGATTGATTAGAATCTCGGCTGCCCAGATGATTTACTTCACAAAAGGGATGCTGAGTGTATAACGGATCGGTTTGTCCGATAGGGCGTGCCCGGCATTAACCACACCCTGATAAGCGCAGAAGATGCCAATTAGGATGAGCGGCAGGGGTAGGCAGATAAGCAAAGCCATAACAGCAGGATTCCCCTCGATGGTGTTTATACCCGTTGTTTCTTCCATAATTGCCAGGGCGATGGGGAAAATCATGAGCAGGATCGATGCCATGATGAGGGTGAGGGCCATGGTGATTTGAAAGTTGAGCACCAGGCGTCCCTGCTGATTGATCTTATAGGATTGATTTTTCTTCCACGACCACAATAATAATGGAAAAATAATGATACAGACTATACTACTGAGATGCAAGAGAGCCAACCAGAGGTTCTCATTAGGGACATTCTCTGTTCCAAAATCAAACTCGAGGGCTTTGCTCAGACATTGCAGCGTGTAGACACGCGGATCCACTTCACCGCTTTCGATGCGTTGAATGGTGCGTGTGCTGACTTCGCATTGTTCAGCCAGCTGCTCCTGCGTCAATCCTTTCTGCTGCCGTAGTTCTACGATTTTGAGTCCGAGATCAGGTTGATTCATGGGTTACTCCTTTTGAATTATGACATCATTATAAGAACCGAGCTCGGAATCACAACGTCGTATGGACGACATTCGGGCGACATTTGATAGTTCGGACTGAAATTTCTAGTCTTACGATAGTCATATCTATTGTAGGATCAGACTCAACTTCCTCATTTCTGCCCGATAAATAACCCGTAGCCGAAATACTCCCCCAGGTTTTCGGGGATGACTCCAGTCTGGCGGACTCCCTTCACGAATTCCCGGTAAGCAGGACTCCTGGCATAGAGTAGAAGCATTCTTCCCATCACGCCCAGCATTCCCCCAAAACCATAGCGCCGCAGAATGCCTTTTTCCTCATCCTGTGTCTTGATGGCATAGATCTTCGCTATGATCTCTTTCAGCCCAGCAGCCTCCAACAACCCGGTCCAGGCATCTGGAGTTAATGGTGTCACGCTGGCACCGACATCCTGCTGTGCCCAAGCGACTACATCTGGTGGAGGGGGCACCTTCAGCCAGGCAGTCTCGTTGAGTCCGACATATCCGCCTGGCTTTGTCACGCACATGTATTCGTTGACGGCTTTCTGCTTGTCCTGGGGAAAGGCGGTCACGGACTCGGTAATGACGGCATCGAAAAGGTCATCCTCAAAAGGCAGGTCTCGTGCATCAGCAACCCTGAATTCGACCATTTGTGTTACCTTTTCACGGGCTGCCCTCTCCTTGGACCTCTCGATCATCTTCTCAGAAATATCCGCGCCAATGACACGACAGCCATATCTTTTAGCGATGAAACACGGCGTTGCCCCAACCCCACAGCCAACATCCAAGACAAAGCTCCCTTTACCGATGTGACACAGCTGAACGAGTGTTTCAGTGGCCTCGATTCCTCCGATGTGTTTCGTCAGACCCACCTCAGCGGCAAAATCGAAGAACGTCGGTTGATTTTTCACTTGTTTACCTCTTTATCGTGTTAAACCTTATAGGAATTTACTGTTGCTTAATTTCAGCAAGACCATAACAACCCTTCCCGTTCATTCCAGACCACAAGCTATGCTCAGCGAACTACACCCCATAAATAGATCAGGTCATCATAACCCCCAGAGGCCAACAGAGTACCATCGGGTGAAAAGGAAACTGTAATCATTTCATCCGCATGAGGAAGAGAGCGTAATAGTCGCCCGCTGGCAACCTCCCAAAGCTTTACCGAACGGTCGCAAACCGCTGAGGCCAGCAAGCTGCTATCCGGTGAAAAAGTCACGCCGTACATACCATTCCCGTGCCAGAGTGTTTGCACCATCTGCCCACTGGCGAGTTCCCACACACGAATAGTGTTGTCGGTACCACCCGAGGCCAAGTAGCGACCATTGGGTGAAAAAGCCACGTCGTGAACGTCATCGTCTTTGCTATATTCAAACGTGGTAACGACCTGTCCAGTAGCCACATCCCAAAGTTTCACTGTGCCAAAGGATTCACCGGCAGCGATCAGTGTGCCGTCAGGTGAAAACTCGATGCTAAACGTGGGGGTGTCAGCCTGCTGTGCGAATGTGCGCACCACTTGCCCGCTGGCAATATCCCAAAGAATGGTTGGCTCACCGATAATGGCAACCGCCAGGGTAGAACCATCTGGAGAGAATGCCACGTGACCAGGCTCACGCCTACCCTGCCCGAGGGTTTGGACTACTTGCATGCTATCCACGTCCCAGATTGTATCTGGAGATGCTAACCAGTTGTCGATGGGCGAAAAGGCAATACCATTCAGATCACTCACGATCATCGGAAAGTCAATCATCTCCTTCGCATTCCAGATATCCCACAATTTGATCGTATTATCTCGACTGGAAGAGGCAAGGTAAGTTCCATCCTGGGAGAAGGCCAGGGTCATCACTCTGTTGGTGTGACCGATGAGGGTCCCCAGGCGCTCCACCTGAGCAGCTGTTTCGACGGAAATCACGGCCAGATTTTGGGGGTTGATCGCAGTCGGCAAGACAGTGTTTTGGGTCGGAGGCAGCGGGGTTGGGGAGTTGGTCGGGGATGTGGTCGGCGATGAGGTAGCAGCGCTGGTTGGTAGAGTGGTGGCAGTGTTGGATGGTGTCACCGTAACGATAGGGGGGATGTTTGTAGAAGCCTCAATGAGCGCCGGCTCAGGTTTAGCACAGCCAGCGCTAAGGAGTAAAACAATCACGAGCCATGCACTTACCCGATAGTGGCTCATAGTAATTCCTCCGTAACAGGTCCATTCTTCACAGCTGATTTCATTCGAGCAGCTACACAGGGGGAATTAGACGATAAACATATAGCTATGATTTTTTCCACCACTCTTTGCCCTGAGCCTGCCTCCCCGGCATTGATAATTTCCTTGCGCTATTAAAGAATACATTTCCGACCTTCTCAATGTTCAAAAAACCCTGATCATCGAGGATAACATTGTCCTGATACCTAACAGAATGTCCAGACGCAAAGGTGAGCAATCCCTGCAACCGGCCGCTTGAGACTGGGGAGCGGCTCTTCAGGTAAATACTGGCCAGGTAATCCTGGAAGGATTCACGCCCGTTGGGAAACCGAAGACCGAAGGAAAGGATGATGAACCACAGCAGAAAAACAAAAACTGGCGGTATAAGCTCCGCCAGTTATTACCACCTGGTAATTTCATTCTTCACGGGTACGCAGGTGGGGAAACAGGATCACCTCACGGATATTGGGGTGGTCGGTCATAAGCATGATCAGGCGATCGACTCCCATGCCAAAGCCACCGCTGGGGGGCATACCGTAACGCATGGCACGCAAGTAATCCTCGTCCATTGGGTGGCGTTCTTCATCATCGGCGGTGTAATCGCGGCCCATTTCCAGGAAGCGCTTCTCCTGGTCTAGGGGATCGTTGAGCTCAGTAAAAGCATTGCACAGCTCGAAACCAGCAACATAGCCTTCAAAACGTTCCACCATCAATGGGTCACCGGGTTTGCTCTTGGCGAGAGGCGATAAATCACGCGGATAATCATACAAAAAGGTAGGCTGGATCAGGGTTGGCTCGAGGAAATCTGACAATAACTGGTCGATCAGCTTGCCGCGCGTTTCCCCAGGTTTTGTTTCTATTCCCCGTTCCTTCATCACGGCCTCCAGGCTATTCGCGGTTGGATAGGAGGCAATATCAATCCCGGAGGTATTAATGATCCCCTGGCGCAGCTCCAAACGCGGCCACGGGATTTCAAAACTAAGCTCGTTACCATTATAAGTGACTTTACGCTGACCCAGCACATGATCGCATACATATGCAAGCATCTGTTCAGTCATTTCCATGACCTTAAGATAATCTGCATAAGCGCAATAGAATTCCAACTGGGTGAATTCAGGATTATGTTTGAAAGAAACGCCTTCATTGCGGAAATCGCGGCCGATCTCATAAACGCGCTCGATTCCGCCCACCAGCAGGCGTTTGAGATACAGCTCAAACGAGATGCGCAGGTAAAGGTCCTGGTGAAGCTGGTTGTGATGGGTGATAAAAGGCTTTGCAGCTGCCCCCCCGTAGATTGGCTGAAGGGTAGGGGTTTCCACCTCCAGGAAACCCTGCCCATCCAGGAAATTGCGTAAGGAGGTTACTATAGCGGCCCGGGTCTGGAAGATTTGGCGTACTTCCGGGTTTACAGCCAGGTCAGCGTAGCGCTGGCGGTAACGTGTCTCAGGGTCAGCCAGTAGGGCGTGGCGGACAATCTCGCCGTCCACCACCTCGTCTTTAGCAGCTGGCAAAGGGGTGATGGCTTTTGCCAGCATTTGGAAGGATTCCACCCGCAGGGAGATTTCACCGGAGCGCGTGCGGAACATCTCACCACTGGCCTGCACGAAGTCGCCCAGGTCAAACTCGCGGTTGAACAGGTCCAGCTGTTCCTGCCCGATATCATTGGCGCGGAAGAACAGCTGAATACGCCCTTCGCCATCCTCGATGTGGGCGAAGGTAATCTTACCCATCGGGCGCATCGAGCGTAGCCGGCCTGCCAAAGCAGCTTTGATGGGTGGCACTTGCTCACCCTGAGCAGCCGCAGCGGTTTCTGCAGATTCAAAGAGGCGGCTGGCTGATTGGCTGGTATGGGTACGTATGGTCCGCGTAGGGTAGGGTTCGATCCCTTTGAGGCGCAGGCGTTCCAATTTCTCCAATCGATTCATTTCTAAGCTGGTAGGTTCATTCATCATGCCTTCACTCCACAACTAATTGGCGGTCATTCAAGCCACCATTTATTTAAGCAAAAGCCCCGCGCAAGGAATCCATGCGCGGGGCTGGACTTTAGCCCCAATATTACTCTACCTTCAAAAGACTGACGGTGAAGGATCCACCTGGTGCGTCGACGCGGACTACATCTCCAGGATGGTGATCCATCAGCGCCCGTCCTAAGGGTGACTCGTTCGATATGCGACCATCACGCGGTGAAGCTTCCGCAGGACCCACGATGGTGTAAATTTCCTCCGGGTTGTCGCCCTCTTTAATTGTAACGGTTGAGCCAACTTGGACATGGTCTTCTTTGGCAGTATCTTCGATTACGCGCGCATTTGCCAGAAGCATTTCAAGCTCCTGGATGCGCCCTTCGACGAAAGCTTGCTCGTTCTTGGCTGCTTCGTATTCGGCGTCTTCAATTAATTCTCCGCCTTCCATTGCCTCGTGTAAGCGGTCGGCAACTTCATGGCGTTTTATCGTTCGCAAGTATTCCAGCTCATCCTGCAGTTTCTGGTAGCCTTGCTTGGTCAAGAATGAGGGAGGCATCTTCCTATCCTGTCTATAAAGATGAAAGAACCACTCCAATGGAGCGATTCTTCACATTAAATTGGGAAGCTGGCGATTAACCTGGGCTGCCCCTTATGAAAAGTATGCGGTAAGAGGGGAAACAACCTTTCCCGACTACCGCGCGGCGTGATTTTAGCACAAATCGCAAGGAAACGCAAGGATTATTCAAGGTGCAGGCATTCTCCACAAGCGGAGGCCCTTATACCAACCTAGATAATCCGCGACTGCCTGCCTCATCGCGAGATCACTGACCCAAAATGTGCTGATCTGGGATGCATGCGCGCTAACTGAATCTTGCCATGCCTCCAACCCCTCCAGTGAGATAGGAAAGACCTGGCTTACCCATCCTTCCTGTTCCATTTGCTCCACCAGGGCTTTCCGTTGGAGCAAATATGGGAAATCAGCGTAATACCATAACTCGCGACCCAATCCCTCCGCTGCCAGCCGGGTAAGCTGGTGATCAACGTGAGCTCCCAACCCCAACGGGCATACGAGGACCACGTCAGGTTGTAGGGAGCGCATCAAAACTTCCTGTAAAGAATGAATGACCTGAGTATCTCCTGGCTGAAGGGGCCCATTTAATGCAGTCTCGGAGGCGTACATGAACTCACCCATTTGTGGATGGCGGCGATAAATACAGTCGGGGATAGAGAAATAGTGGTAGCTTGCTCCAAGGCGGCGGCAGGAATTAGTGTCCTCAACTCTACGCTGCGCAGAGGCATTTTCACCCAACTCCCAGCGTGCATGCAGCTCTTGGACGAATGGCGAGAAATCTCCGGCAGGGGGCTCTCCGGCACACACCGTCCAAATGCTGACCATCTCACCAGCCTGGGCTTGTTCCCAAACCAGACCACCGCAGGAAAGGGCAACATCATCAAAGTGGGGTGATAGGTATATCCAAGGCACACCTCCATTGTACCGCAGGATGGACTGGCGATTGCTGTGCCTATAATGCCTTGATTGCCATTTTATAAACTTGGTGTTATCATCATCCCGCATTAGGTCATAATCATGACATCTGATCCATTTGCCCGCTCCCGTTTGCGCAATGTATTAGTTGTCGTGATTCTCGCAACCATCCCCTGTTACTGTGCCGGGTTGGTGGCGGTGCTCCTGGCTCCGGGGGGACCTGGACAAGCTTCCATCACACCCACCCTTGTTTCATCTTGGACTCCAGTGGTCTTTGCCACTCGGACACCCACAACCAGCTTCACACCACCCCTACCCACTAGCTCTGCAACCCCCAGCCAGACACCGACTATAACAATGACCCCTACGATTACCAATACCCCGACAATTACTCTGACACCCACGATCAGCACCACACCAACATCTACTAATACGCCTTTCATACCTCCCACATTTACCAATACACCTATCCCGTCTGCCACGCGTACACCTCTACCAACGTTCACGATTACTCCGACTTCAACGGATACCCCAACTTCCAACGTTGCACCCAGCTTCATTCCTATAACCTTTGATGTCCCATAATCAATGATTGGGTTAACACCTACAACTCCTTGATCTCCAATGACCGAGGACCAGCCATATCAATTATGAAATAAATATGACCGAACTCCTTCCCTTTTTAAACGCATTGCTCTCTGCTCCAGGCATCAGTGGCTACGAAGCAGGTGTTCGCCCAATCATCGAGAATGCATGGAGGCCGCTCACCGATCGCCTTAGTGTCAGTCGATTAGGCAGCTTGCATGGATTGCAGAAGGGTACAGGATTGGAGCCACGACCCAGTATCATAGTAGCGGCTCACATGGATGCAATTGGATTGATGGTGAATGCAATCATCGAAGGTTTCCTGCGTGTGACCTCCATTGGGGGAATTGATGTGCGCGTCTTGCCTGGACAGATGGTGACCGTGCACGGGCGGGAAGAGCTACCTGGTATGATTGTTCCTACTCCAGCACGACTGCTACCTTCCAATGTGCAGGGCGGGGTCGTGCCATTGGAATATCTCCTAGTGGATGTTGGGTTGCTGCCGGAAGAGGTTGCCCGTCTGATCCGAGTAGGGGACCCCATCTCATTTGCACAGCCACCGTTCAGCACCGGTGGAGAGACACTGGTTGGCCACAGCCTGGATGACAGGGCCGCGGTGGCTGCCTTGACCTACTGCCTGGAAATGCTTTACTCACGGTCACATATTTGGGATATATGGGCAGTGGCAACCGTCCAGGAAGAAACTACGACTGCAGGTGCACTAACTTCAGCTTTTCAGCTTCATCCCAGTCTTTGTATGACCATCGATGTGACTTTTGGCAGTGAACCCAAAAGCCCAGGTCATTTAACATTCCCGATGGGAGAAGGGCCCACTTTGATGTGGGGGCCGGTTGTTCATCCATTCCTATATAAAACCTTTAAAGAACTTGCTGAGCGGCTGGAAATTCCATTTTCTGTGGAGCCTGCTCCACGCTATTCAGCTACAGATTCAGACGTTATGCAGGTGGTCGCGGAGGGAATCCCCAATATCGTGTTAGGCGTTCCGCTACGCTATATGCATACTCCTGTAGAGATGATAAAGCTGAAAGATATCACCCGCGTGGGAAGGTTAGCCGCCGAGTTTATTGCCCAACTGGATGAAACCTTCATGGAGAAATTATCCTGGGATGATTGAGCATGACTATTATGGCTGATGAACATAATTTTCCACAGATTGGGGATGAGCAGATCAGGCTCTTGGAGCGCCTTTCGAATGCGTGTGCAGTCTCAGGTGACGAGGGTGAGGTGCGCAAAATTGTGTTGAATGAGGTCCGACCGCATGCAGATGAGGTAAAGGTTGATGCGCTGGGAAATGTACTTGTCACCAAGCGTGGCTCTGACGAGCATTCTATGCGGGTGATGCTGGCAGCACACATGGACGAAGTGGGATTGATGCTCACCCATGACAATGGGGAAGGCATCTATCGATTTGAGATTGTGGGAGGCATCGCTGCCACCGACCTGGCTGGTAAAGCGGTATGGATTGGGAAAGACCACATTCCGGGAGTGATCGGACTTAAACCCCTGCATCTGGGTCATGGCGATGACTATAAAAAGCCAATTGACCTAGAAGACTTACACATCGATGTGGGTCCAGCCACAGGCAAGGAAAAAGTAGGTGACCGGGCTACATTTGCTACATCATTTATTCAGCTCGGACCTAGCTTGCGGGGTAAGGCATTGGATAATCGTTTGGGAGTGGCTACGTTGATTGAGCTGATCAAACATGCTCCGCCAAACATTGA
>Ga0153916_10000565_pt1 | contig 25245 bp, 22 predicted proteins | sample Opewatmetagenome_FD_109642 | JGI IMG/M metagenome (GOLD analysis project Ga0153916, IMG submission 109642) | Freshwater wetland microbial communities from Ohio, USA - Open water 3 Core 3 Depth 4 metaG | ecosystem: Environmental > Aquatic > Freshwater > Wetlands | place: USA: Ohio, Lake Erie...
GAGGGAGTCCTCCAGCGGCAGGTCGCCGGACTCCAGTTGTTCGACGACGCCTTCCAGCTCCGCCATCGCGACTTCGAACTTTTTGTTCTGCTGATCTTTCTTGGCCATCTTATTGCTCCGCTTTATCGTTCAATTTGTCGACCAACTGAAAGGGATCGATGCGCGCGCCGTTGAGCCGCGCGCCCCAGTGCAGATGCGGCCCGGTGACCCGCCCGCTCATGCCCGACAGGGCGATGACATCGCCCTTTTTGACTTCCGCACCTTCTTCGGCTTTGTAGCCCGAAAGATGAAAATAGACGGTGAACAAACCGCCGCCGTGATCGAGCACCAGGCTCTTACCGCTGAAAAAGAAATCGCCGAGCAGGACCACCCGGCCGTGGTTCGCCGCCGTAACCGGCGTGTCCATCGCCGCTTTCAAATCGACGCCGGTATGGGGTGCGCGCGCCGTCCCGTTGATCACCCGGCGGTAACCGAAGGGCGAGGTGATTTCCTTCGCCAAGGGGGCGGCGAACGGCCGCGCCCACCAACGCCGCGCCGGCGAAACGGCGAAGACGCGGGCAAACTGCTCCTGCTCGCGGCGAATGCGATCGAGCAGCTCCGCGCTCAGTTGATCGAACTCCTGGGCGACGGCAAAGGATTCCCGCTTGAACGCCTTGGCGTTGATCTTGAGCGGAATCTGCGTCGTCCACGGGGCGCCGGCATGAGTCGAGCCGCTGACGAGAATTTTGTCCGGCCCGGGTTTGGCTTCGAGATCGGCGCCGAAGAGAGCCGTGAAGTTTCCGTTGTCCGCCGCGTAGAAAAAGACCTTCTCGCCGCCCCAGCGCCCTTCGGCGGCGGCGATCCCCGGCGCGGAAAATTTGATTTCGGCGAGCTCCCCCTGAAAGACTTCGACGGTTTTCACCGCCGCGGTCTTGAACGGTGGTGCGCCCAACGCGAGGCCCGCTCCCAGCGAGAGAAAAATCGCGGCAAGTCCGGCGCATCGTCTCATTCTTTTTCCTCCACCCGGCAAAGAGCCCTCCCCTTGGCGAAGGTCACACGCAAGCGGTCGCCGCGACTGAGCGAAGCGGCGTCCTTGACGATGCTCTCTGCCGGCAGTTTATGGGTCAGGCTGTAGCCGCGCTCCAACACCGCCAGGGGGCTGAGGGCGTCGAGGCGCCCGGCCGCCTGGGCGAGCCGGTCGCGCAACCGGCGCAGCCGCTCTTGAAAGCGGCGCGCGAGATCGAGCGATAGATCGTCCAGCCGTTGCTGATTTTCGCGCAGTTTTTTACCCGGATCGCTGAGCCGGTTGACCAGGCCGCGCCAGTTGTCGCGGGCGATTTCGAGCTGATGGCGCATGGCGCGCAGCAGCGTCGTTTCCAGCCCCTCGATATCCGCCGCCAACTCGGCGCGGCGCGGCAGGACCATTTCGGCCGCCGCCGTCGGCGTCGGCGCGCGCTGGTCGGCGACGAAATCGGCGATAGTAAAATCGATCTCATGGCCGACGGCGGAAACCACCGGCACCGCCGATTCGAAGATCGCCCGCGCGACGATCTCTTCGTTGAAGGCCCAGAGATCTTCCAGCGACCCGCCGCCCCGTCCCACGATCATCAACTCCACCGCGCCCGAGCGGTCGAGCTCGGCGATGGCCGCGGCGATTTCCTCGGCCGCCCCTTCGCCTTGCACCTGGGCTGGCCGGATGACGATGCGCCGGTCGGGAAAGCGGTCGCCGATGATGCGCAGCATGTCGTAGAGCGCCGCACCCTTGCCCGAGGTCACGATGCCGATGGCCGCGGGCAGAAAGGGCAACGGCCGTTTCCGTTCCGGCGCGAACAGTCCTTCGGCGGCGAGTTTTTTCTTAAGTTGTTCGAAGGCGAGATAGAGCGCGCCCTGGCCGCGCGGCTCCATGCTTTCGACGTAAAGCTGAAGATCGCCGCGCACCGAATAGAGGCTCACCCGGCCGAAGCAGAGCGCTTCCATGCCGTTTTCCGGCGTGAAGCGTAGCGCCGCCCCCTGGCGGCGAAACATCACCGCGGCGATCTGGCTTTTGTCGTCTTTGAGCGTGAAGTAGCAATGGCCGGAAGGCGGCACGCGCAGATTGGAGATTTCGCCGACCACCCAGACGGCGTCGAGCTGCGACTCGAGCGTCCCCTTGATGATCTCGTTGAGCTCGCTGATGGTCAGGAACTTACGGGTTTCCCCGGCGAACAGCGGCAGATCGCTTTGCGGTATTACGCTTCGCGCCATCTTTTCGACCGATCGGCGTGCATAAACAAATTAGCCCTCCGGGGGGGAGGGCTAATGGAAAATCACCGGCGCGCACGGGAAACAAGAACCGGATGAGCTTACGCCGCCTTTTTCTGCACCAACTGCTTGAACACGTCCCAGCTCTTGAGCAGGTCCAGGGCCCGCTTCAGTTGCGCGTCGGTGTCGATGGTTTCGTCGCCCGTCGGCGCCGACGGCGGCACGAGTTTTTCTTTGTCGCTCTGATCCTGCTGCGGGCTCGGCGCTTGCTGCGGGTTGGCCAAATGGCCGGGAAGATTCTCCTCGCGCAGCCCCTGGCGCTTCTTCTCCTCGGCTTTCCCCTCCTGCCCCGTCGAGGCTTCGACGGTGATGTCGGGGACGATGCCCAACGCCTGGATGGAGCGCCCCAGAGGGGTAAAATAGCGGGCCGTGGTCAGACGCAACGCCGAGCTGTCGTCCAGCGGCAGGATGGTTTGCACCGAGCCCTTGCCGAAAGTCTTGGTGCCAAGCACGACCGCGCGCTTATGATCCTGCAAAGCCCCGGCGACGATCTCCGAAGCGCTGGCGCTGCCGCCGTTGACCAGGACCACGATCGGAAAATCCATCCATGATCCTTCTTTTTGCGCCGTGAATTTTTGTTTTTGCGACTCGATGCGCCCTTCGGTGTAAACGATCAAACCGGAGTCGAGGAACAGATCCGCGACCCGCACCGCCTGGGTCAACAGACCGCCGGGATTATTGCGCAGGTCGAGAACCAGCCCTTTGAGGCCGCCTTTTTCCGCCGCCATTTTTTCCAGCGCCCGCTGGACATCGCGATCGGCGCGCTCCTGAAACTGCGCCAGGCGGATGTAGCCGTAGCCCGGCTCCAGGGCGCGGCTGCGCACGCTCTGGATGCGGATAACGTCGCGCACCAGGGTGAAGTCGAGCAGTTCGCCGACCCCTTCCCGCCGGATCGAGATCGTGATCTTCGTCCCCTTCGGTCCGCGCATCTTCTTGACCGCGTCGACCAGCGTCATATCCTTGGTGAACTCTTCCTCGATCTTGAAGATCTGGTCGCCGGGCTTGATGCCGACCTTGGCCGCCGGCGTATCTTCGATCGGGGAGACCACAGTCAAGATGCCGCCCTTCACCGTGATTTCGATTCCCAAACCGCCGAAGCGTCCCTGGGTATCCATCTGCAGCTCTTTGTAAAGATCGGGAGTGAGATAGGCGCTATGGGGATCAAGGGAATTGAGCATGCCGTTGATCGCGCCGCTGACCAGGTTTTTGGTATCCACCTCTTCCACGTAATTTTTCTTGACGATGGAGAGAATATTGGTGAAGGACTCCAGGCTTTCATAGTCCTGCCTGGCGACAGCTGACACGGTCGGCACCCAATGACCCGCGAGAAAAAAACCGAGGGCGATGCCCACCAGCAGCAGAACCATCGGCATACTTTGCTTACCCACCATTCGCACAAGTCGCATTAGGATTTCTCCTCGTTGAAATTTCCAAATTCTTGAAGTGATTTTAACTCATGAAAGTAAAAATAGCTATCACTTGCGCAACCAGGGCACGGGATCGATGGAGTGGCCGTCTTTGCGCATTTCGAAATAGAGCTTGACGCCGGCCAGGGAGTCGCTGTCCCCGGCCAAGCCGAGGACCTCGCCACGCTTGACTTCATCGCCGTTTTTCTTCGCTATTTCAGATAGATGGGCATAGATTGTAAAGAATCGCTCGCCATGATCGACGATCACCATTTTGCCGTAACCGGCGAAGCGGTCGGCGAACACCACCCGTCCCTTTTCCACCGCCTTGATCTCCTGGCCGAGGGGCGCCGCGATTTCAATGCCTTTACGAAACAACTCGACGGCGAACTCCGGATGTCTGACCTTGCCGAACGGGCTCGTCACTTCGCCTCGCACCGGCCACTCTAATTTCCCCCGCGCCCCGTCCAACCCTCCGCCCGCCGGCGCTTCCTGCGGTTTGGCGGCGCCTCGGCGCGAGATTTCGTCCACCATCCTTTGCAGCCGCAGCGCCGCCTGTTCCAATTCCTTCAAAGCGCGCAGCCGGGTTTCTTTTTCCGTTCTCAGGCTGGCGAGGAGCTGCTTTTTTTTCTCCGCGTCCTGACGCACCGACTCCTTGGCTTCGCTGAGACTCCGTCTTTGGTCCGCCAGCTCTGCTTTTTTTTGCGTCAACTCATGGCGCAGCATTTCCTGTCGCTGCATATCCGAGCCGAGCTTCTCGATCAGATCGCGATCGAAGGCGACGGTGGCTTCCAGATAGCGCTTGCGTTGCAGGAAGGTTCCCAGGGAGAGATCGCCGCCGAGAATAAAGAACGGGCTCACGCCCCGGTGCCAACGGTAAAGCGCGGCCGCGCGTCGCTTGAGCAGTTCCCGTTTTTGCCCGATGGCGGCGGCGCTCGTCTCGGCGTCGGCTTCTTTTCGCGCCAGTTCCCGCGCGATGAATTTCAATTTGTCGTTGGCGCTCCGCCAGGCCCGATTCTTTCTTTCCAGCTCGCTTTCGATCCGTTCCAAGGATTGCAAAACCGATCCCTCCTGTTTTTGCACTCGGGAAAGGCCCCGTTTCTCGGTTTCGATCTTGCGTTGGAGTCCTTCAATATCCTTGCCGGCGACGGCCGCATCAATCCCGCGCGGCGCCAGGATCAGGCAAAGCGCCAGGCCCAGCGCCGACCAAACTAGCTTTTCCACGTCCTGACGAACCTCCGCAGCGCGAACAGGCTGCCCGCCGCTCCCAGCAGCCAGCCGATGACCAGCAGCAAGGCGATGCTCTCGAGATCGAGAAACCGCAACTGCTCCGGCGATGCGAACCACCCTCCCGACGAGGCGAGCTGGCGGCGCAGGGACTGAAAGAGGGCCCATAGGCAGGCGATCGAAAATGCTCCCGCCGCGACACCCTGAATCATTCCCTCGAGCACGAAAGGCGCTTGAATGAGTTCCTCGGAAGCGCCGACCAGTTGCATGATTTCGATCTCGTCCTGGCGCGCCAGGATGGCGAGCTTGACGGTGCTGCCGACGATGAAAAAGGCCGCCAGGAACAACACGCCGCCTAAGAGCCACTTCAGCCACTGCACCGCGAGCACCACGAGACTCAACCGCTCGACCCACTCCTGGGGATACTCGACCGCCGCGATTCCTTTTTCCTTTTTCAGCCGGTCCGCCAGCTGCGCGATCACCGGCCCGTCGCGGAAAGCCGGTTTGAGCGAAATCTCGAACGACGAGGGCAGCACGTCGGGCGGCAGACCGTCGAGCAGGCTCGACTGCGCGCCGAGGGCGGCTTTGAAGTCGCGCCATGCCTGCTCTTGCGTCACATGGCGCGCCCGCTCCACTTCGGGAAACGTTCTGATCCGCGCCAGCAGACGCAACGCGTCGGCGGCGGCGAGTTCCTTCTCCAAGTAGACGTTAACCTGAATCTGATCGCCCAGGCCGGTGAGAAAATGCTGCAGATTTTCCTGCAAAACCATGAAGGCGCCGAAAACGAACAGGCTCATCGCCATGGTCGCCGACGTGAGCATATGGCTCCATAACAACTCCCGCAGGCTGCTGCGGACGCGGCGGACGACGAAACCGATCGGCATGCCGCTCAAGGGGCGCCCCCCGCCGGCGTCACACGGTGCAGGTCGTCCGCAACCCGTCCCTGGCGCAGCGCGATCATCCGGCTACCGTAGCGCTTGATCAATTCCAGATCGTGACTCGCGATCAAGATCGTCGTTCCTTTTTCTCTGATCTTCAGCAACAGTTTCATGGTCTCATCGGCCGCTTCGGGATCGAGGTTCCCGGTCGGCTCATCCGCGAGCACGATCGGCGGATCGTTGACCAGCGCCCGGGCGATCGCTACCCGCTGCTGCTCGCCGCCGGAAAGCGTCAGCGGCTTGGCCTCATAGCGGTCCTTCAGTCCGAGCTCGCGGAGAAGTTGATAAGCCTTGGTGTGGCTTTCCTTCCTCGGCATCCCGACCACCTCGGCGGCCAAGGCGACGTTTTCCAGAGCGGATAAGCGCGGCAGGAGCCTAAATTCTTGGAACACCAGGCCGATTTCACGGCGCAGGCGCGCAATGCCGCGGCTGTTCAAGCGCGTGATGTTCTTGCCGTCGATGAGAATCCGCCCGTCGCTGGGCTCCTCGGCGCGGAAAAGCAATTTGAGCAGCGTCGTCTTGCCCGCGCCGCTGGGGCCCGCGAGAAAAACGATCTCGCCCCTGCCTATTTCCAAATTGATGTCGGTCAGGGCCTGGGATTTCGGCGGATAGGTCTTGCTGACGTGGAACAGTTGGATCATGAAAACCAGCGCGTTCTGCATTCGCCGCAACCAATGCAGGACGCTCGATCGGGAATTCGAGCGCGGGACGGGCGCGCTAATCCATGGTCGGCATTTTCAAACGCGACCCCGACGTAATCTCTTCGATTTGCGACTCCACCGAACGCTTAAACGAATTCAACGCGTCCGCCAAACAATACCTGAAGTCTTCGTGAATCTGGCCGTACTTCACCTGAACGCGATAGAGGAGCGCGCCGACGGAAGTTTGCAGTTCCGCAATCCGCTGCATCTCGGAATTGGCGATCCTGGAGACCGTCTGCTTAAAAAGCTCGAACTCGGACTCCAGATAGCGCTTGAAATCGTCCACCGCGATCTGTTGGCTCGTGGTCTTTTCAAAGTGGTAGCCAAAAATCGCCAGTCGCACCGCATCGCCGAACAGCTTGGGTTTTTCCTTAAGCACGGCCAACAAAAATTTCAGATAGGCCGGGCCCTGGCGCGAAAACAGTTGCCGCTTGAGCGATTTCGCCAGCGCGATCAGCTCCCGTTTGCCGACTTTGGCGGCGCGTTTGTGATCGGCCTTGACCCGCCGCAACATCGTCAAACACCGCGCAAAATAGTTTTTCAGCGTCGGATCGTAAATCGTCGACAGCACGCGTTTATAGCCGTCGATCAGCACCTCGTGGTCCATTTCGGTGCGGAAGTTCAAGGAGACACTGACGTTGTTGCCGCTCGACTCCTCGAGCAGACGGCCTTCCTGCTGCAGACGTTTGTAAAGATCGGTGCCCTTCAACGCCGACAGCAAACCGACCATCGCCACGGGAATGCCGGCCTGCTGGATGAACTCGATTTGAGCGTCGAAGACGTCCGCGCGGTCGTTGTCGAGCCCCAGAATGAAACCGGCGGTGACTTCCAATCCTTTTGCTTGGATTTTCCGCACCGCATTGAGCAAATAGTTGTCGTCGTGGCGGTTGGTGTTCTGCGCCTTTTTCGTCTTCAAGAGCGCTTCGCGGTTGGGCGTTTCGATACCCAGAAAGGCCATGGTAAACCCGGCTGCAACCATCGCATCCATGAGATCATCGAGCCCGGAAAGGTTGACGCTGGCTTCGGTGTAGAGGGAAAAGGGATACTGTCTCGCCTTCTGCCACTCGGCGATGGCCGGCAACAGCCGCATCGCGTCTTTTTTGTTGCCGATAAAATTGTCATCAACCAAAAACAGCCGGCCGCGCCATCCCAAGCTGTAGAGGAGGTCGAACTCGGCCAACACCTGGGCGGTGGCTTTCGTGCGCGGCACGCGGCCGAAGAGTTTGGTGATATCGCAAAACTCGCAATCGAAGGGACAGCCGCGGGAAAACTGCAGCGCCATCGAGCTGTAGTCGTGCACGTTGATCAGATCGTAGCGCGGCGGCGGCGATGTCGTCACGTCCGGTTTCTCCGGACAGCGGTAAAACTTTTGCGCCCTGCCGTTTTCGAAGTCGGCGAGAAACTCCCCGAAAGTATTCTCGACTTCGTCGAGGACGAAATGGTCCACACCCTCGATATCCTCATAAAAGGTGGTCGGGTGCGGGCCGCCGGCGATCACCGGTACGTGCGCGCGCCGAGCGCGCTCGATGACCTCGCGCAAGGAATCCTTTTGCACGATCATGGTGGAAGTGAACAGCATGTCCGCCCACTCCATATCCTCGTCCTTGAGCGGGGTCACGTTCATATCGACGACTTTGAGCTGGTACTTTGCCGGAAACAGGCCGGCGACCGTGAGCAAGCCGAGCGGCGGCATGGAAGACTTCTTGCCGATGAACTCAAGCGCGTATTGCGCGCCCCAATAGGAGGGAGGAAATTTCGGATAAACCAAAAGTGCGTTCGGCATCGGCTCGCGCTCCTCTCTAGTTAAATGCTGTGATGACCCAGAGTGAGTTCATTATAACCATGACTCGACGTAACTCAATAGAAAAAATCACAAAATGCCGTCACAGCGGAACTTACCGCCGATGGCCCGCTCCGGATTCCGGCTCATTCCACCGGCGGGAGCCGCATCGTTGAATTTGCGTTATCTGCCGCAGCGCTCGTCAAAGCGGGCCGGCGAAGGTCCCGGCCCGCAGCGTTGCTCAAAAGCCCCCAGCTCAACGGGGCTCGGCTATAACATCGACGAGATAAGGAAGCTTTTTCTCCTTGACGTATTTGAGTCCGCGCTCCAGCGCCGGGCGCAACTCCGCCGGGTTGCGCACCGCGCCCTCGGCGGCGACGCCGAAGGACTGCGCCATCTTGGTATAATCGACGGCGGGATCGTCCACGTGGGTGCCGATGCCGGCGTTCTCCACCGGACGGTGGCGGAACTTGGCGACCTCGATCCCATGCTCCTCTGAATTGTAAAAAGATTGATTGTTGTGCAGCACGATCAGCAAGGGAATGCGATGTTTGGCCGCGGTCCAGAGCGAGCTGGCCGTCATCAACAGGTCGCCGTCCGATTGGATATCGACGGCGAGCTTGCCGGTCCCCTTGAGCGCCAGGGCCGCGCCGATGGCCGCGCCCGAGCCGTAACCAACGCCGGCGCCGCCGCTGGCGCCGAGGGATTGATTCGGCTTGGTGAAGTCCCACAGGCGGCGGGCCCAGCCGTTGGCACTGCCGTTCACCAATACCCAGTCCTCTTTTTTGATCACTTCGCCGAGCTCCAGCGCCAGCCAGGCGGTGGAAATGTCTTTCTGCGACCCTTTGGCCCGGGCATCGGCCAGCCATTTGTCCCGACGGCCCTGATGCTTGTCGCCGAGCTCTTTTTGCCGCGCTTCGATGGCGGCTTTTTTCTTGGCGTCGTTGCCGAGCAGCTCGCGGCACAGCCGGGTCAACTCCGGCACCGCGACCACGGTATCGGCGCTCATCGGCACGTCGACCGCCTGCAGCGCTTGGTAGTCGCCCGCCCAGGAATGGATCAACATATCGTGCATCGAAATGCTGATGATCTTCACCCCCGGCGAGGTCACGTATTCGCAGTTGCGGGTCTGTTTGCTGACGGTCGTGATCGCGCCGAAGATATCCGCCACGTCGAGAGCCAAAATGACGTCGGCCTTCTGCAGCAAATCGCGCGCGCCGTCAGTGGCGTCCAGCGGATGCGTCGTGGGGAAGTTGAAGCGCGCGCCCTTGTCGACCACCGGCACCGCCAACAGCTCGGCCAATTCGATCAGCGCCGGCACGGTCTTGGGATTGCGTCCGAGCGTGTCCGCGATGATCAGCGGCGCCTGGGCGTTGATCAGCATCTGCGCCGTCCGTCTGAGCGCTTCCGGATTCGCCTGCATCGGCGCCGGCGGCGCGTAACGACTGAGGTCGGGAATCTCCACCGGGCTAGTGATCGAGTCCTCCTGGATATCCGCGTCATAGTTGATGTAGACCGGTGCCGTCGGTTCCGTCGTCGCGATGCGGAAGCCGCGGATGAAGGAATCCGGCACGTCCGCCAGCGAGTAGGGCTGGTCGTCCCACTTGACGTAATCGCGCACCTGATTACCCTGAACCAGCGCCGTGTGGATCCAGTCGATGCGCGGCCGGCGCCTCTTGGAGTTCATCGGGCCGGTGCCGCCGAGAACGATGATCGGCACCCGGTCGATATAGGCGTTGAAGATCGCCATGCTCGCATGCTGCAAGCCGACCATGTTGTGGACGATGGCGATCATCGGTTTGTTCTTCACCTTGGCGTAGCCGTGGGCCACCGCCACCGAGATCTCTTCGTGATTGCAAAAAATCACTTCCGGCATGTAATTGCCGCCGTAATTAACGATCGAATCATGGATGCCGCGGAAAGTCGCTCCGGGGTTGAAAGCGGCGTATTCGATGTCATGCGCCTTCATCATCTCGACGACCACATCCGAACCGTATTGCGGTTGCTTTCTTTCCACCCTGCTCTGCGCTTTGGCCACGTTTTTGATCCTCCTGATTGCTTTGCTTCGACCCTAATAGCAAGATTTACCCGCCCTGGCTAGGGCTCCGCTGCGCAGGCTGATCGGCGGCGACGTTCCGCAGCAGCCCTTGCGCGTAGAACAGCTCCAAGGTCTCGAGCAAATCGCCCTGGCGGGCGCCGCTCTCCGAGGCCTCGCCGACACGCATTGCGGCGATCGCTTCGAGCACCTTCTTGACCGCCGGCGCCATGTGCGACTTCATGCCGTGATGGTTGAAGGTCCGCTTGAGTTCGTCCATTTCCTCCGCGCGGCGGCCCGCGTGGATGCGCAGCCCGACGATGCTGGCGGAAACCTTCTCCAACAGGCCGGGAAAGCTCTCCTCATACTGGGCGCGAATCTCATTCAACAGACCGAAGCAGCGCGCGCCCATCAAGAGCTCGACGAACAGACCTTGGAGACCTTTGGTCAATCCCGCGTAGACGACTTTGAAGGCGGAAGCTTGGCTGCGGTCGGCTCCCAGGACTTTGACCGGAACGTCGAACGCTTCCAACCCGCGGAGCCGCTCCGCCGCGGGGCCGGAAACATAGACGATGGTTCCCTTGCCCATTTTTGCCGCCGACCCGATGATGCAGCCGTCGACGAATTCGACGCCGCAGGGTTGCAACAGAGCGGCGATCCCAGCGGCGGTCATCGGCGAGATCGCGTTGGCATCGAGAAACAAGAGATCGCTGCGGCCGCTCTTGGCCGCCGCCTTGGCGACCTTGGCGGCGACCCGCTTGGCGGCGGAGGGCACCACGATGGAGACGATCAGCTCGGCTTCCTGCACCAGCCGGGACAACGAAGGCAAAGACTTCACGCCGGCATTCTCGCCGCGCTTGCGGCTCACCTCGCCGCGGTCCCGGTCATAGGTCAACACCTCGACGCCGTGACTCTTGAGCAGCTTGGCCCAGTGAAAGCCCATCTCGCCGATGCTCAATATGCCGATCTTCTGAAAGGTCATGATGATCTCCCGCAGTCCGCTAGCCCGGATGATTCATGATCCCAGCCCAAGCGACAACACTCTGTCGCGCGGGGGGTGAAGCCTGAAGGGAGAAGGCATCCCCTAGGGATCTCAAATCACAAATCTCAAATGGCAGAGTTTGCAATCTGAGATATGCAATTTGAGATTCCGAGCGCCAGCGAGGACTAGCCTTCTCCCGGAAGGATTTACCCCTCGCGCGCTCTCTATTATGCATCATGCCCGCTACTCTTCCCGGTTGATGACATCGATCATCTGGCGCAGCCGGGCGAAGTCCTCGCGATTGAAGTGCAGGAGCAAGCGGTGCAAGTGCAGCGTGTCCGGATCATCCGACTCGTCGGGCAGGGGCTCGGTCTGGCGCACCGGCCCCTGGGTAAGGATATCGGAGAATTCCCGGTTCAACGCATCGATCAGGCCGGGCGCCGGCGGATGATTGAGACGAATCACCAGATTTTCTTTGACGAAGCGGTAGGAGTGATAATTGCGGTAAAAGTTCTTGATCTCGCGCACCGCGAGATCCACGCTGTCGAACTTCTTAAAAAACCCGAGCTCGTCTTCGGAAATATAGCCGCGGCTCAGCATCCCCGCCCGGAGAAACCCTTCCCACTCCTTCCAATAACTGGATTCGGGGGAATCGATGAGGATAATCGGCACGAGCTGGCTTTTGCCGGTCTGCGCCAAAGTCAGCGCTTCGGAAAGTTCGTCGTGGGTGCCGTAGCCGCCGGGGAAAATGACCACGGCGTCCGCTTCCTTGACGAACATCAGCTTGCGGGTGAAAAAAAAATGAAAGCTCATCAGCTTGGGGTCGTCTTTGATAAACCGGTTCGCCATCTGGATGGAGGGCAGGCGGATGTTGACCCCGAAACTTTTTTCCCGCCCCGCTCCTTCATGGCCCGCCTGCATGATCCCCGACCCCGCGCCGGTGATGATCATGAATCCCTCCTTGGCCAACCGCTGGCCGAGCTCGCGCGCCATTAGATAGTAGGGGGCGTCTTCCGCGACGCGGGTGGAGCCGAAGACGCTCACCTTGCGCACCGAACTGTAGGGCGTAAAAAGTTTAAAGGCGTAGCGCAGTTCCTTTAACGCGCGGCTGAGGATTTTTAAATCACCGCGGCTCGCTTCGTCCCCGGCCAGCTTGAGCACGGTCCGCAGCATGTCGGCGATCAAATCCTCATTGCCGGTGAGCGGCTGGGCCCGCAACCACTCGTTGATCTGCGCTTCGATGCTCTCCAAACTGACGTTGGATTGGTTCATATAGGTCTTTAAGCTATGACATAACGATGCAAGTTTTTAAAGGACTTTTGCGTCACCGCGCGAAACGGCCTTGACAGCGGAAAAGAGCTCCGGCTAGTATCGCGGCATTGCCGACCAAACGAGAAAGGACGCTTGCATGAACTTCATTTTTCAGACTGACGATTCCTACGCATACGTGATCCTGCGCGCCGGTCTGGCGATCACGTTTTTCGCTCATGGAACGCAGCATGTCTTCGGCTGGCATGGCGGCCGGGGCTTCCAGGGTATGATCAAAAACTGGACCGAGAAGTATCATATCGCCGTGCCGATTTGCGTACTCGGCATGTTCACCGAATTGGCCGGCGTGCTGGCCATGACGTTCGGCTTTCTCGTCCGGCCGGCGGCGCTCGGCATAGCGCTATTCATGGCGGTGGTGATTTTCAAGTCGCACTGGAAAAACGGCTTTTTTCTCAATCAAGGGCCGGGCAAAGGCAGCGGCATCGAGTATTGCCTGGCGCTTTTGCTGATGTCCCTGGCGCTGCTGATCGGCGGAGCGGGCGCTTTATCGCTCGACGGCCTGCTGAGCCGGTGAGCAACGCCGAACGGCGAACCCTTTCCGCCCACGGCACAGCCTTTCAGACGGTCAACTTGCGGTAGAGCTGCGGCAAGCGGCGCGGCAACAGGTTCACGTCCGCCAGGACTTCGTAACTGAAATCTTCCATCATCGTTCGCAGATAGTCGTTGCCCTCCTTGTCCACGGTCAGGCAGAATGGGTGGATGCCTTCCCGGCGCGCTTCGACGAGCGCCAGCCGGGTATCCTGGATCGCGTAACCCTTGTCGTTGTTCTCCTGCGAATAGCCCCGGTCCTGCGGCCGGCCGTCGCTGATCAAGAATAAAAATTTGGCGCGGGTCTGCTGGCGGCGCAGCTTGGCGGCCGCATGGCGGATCGCCGGCCCCATGCGCGTGGCGTGAAGCGGGCCGATCCGGCCGATGCGCCGCGCCACCGCCGGCGAGAACTCCTCATCCATATCCTTGATGACGAAAAACTCGACCTGGTCGCGGCCGTGGCCGGAAAAACCGAAGACGCCATAGCGGTCGCCCAACTCTTCCAGGGCGTCGATCATCAAGACGATGGCTTCCTTTTCGACGTCGATGATGCGCCGCTGGCTCCGTTCCGCGCGCGCCGCCGCGGTCGCGATCGCTTCCCCCGTCGAACCACTCATATCGAGCAAAAAGGCCACCGCCACGTCGCGCTCGTCCCGGTGCTGGCGCCAAAATAATTTTTCCGACGGCGTGACGCCGCTGCGCAGGTCGGTCAGCGCTTCGATGGCCGCGTCTAGGTCATGCTCCACGCCGTCCGGCAAACGTTTTTCCTTGCGGTATCGCTCCGGCGCCACCAACTCGAACTCCCGGCGAATCTGCAGCCGCAGTCCGGCATGAGCGATCAAGGCGTCGCGGTAAAACGCCGCATCGCCTGCCTCCATCACCTTCTCATGAACCTTGCACCAGCGCGCCCGGTAGGAGCCGGTGTGGCAATTCCATTCGTCGTAAAGATAAGTGCCGGGCTGATTCGCGCTCAACGACCCGGAATCGCCGTCGCGTTGAAACGAGGGGCGCTGCCGAACACTCTGCATGCGCGGGTCGCGCCGTTCGAGTTCGCGCAATAAATTTTGCACCATCCGGTCGATCTGCGGATCCTGCTCCTCGCCTTTCCCATCGCGATCCTCCGGCTTGGGCGAACGCTGGCTTTTCAGCAGCTCCGCCAATTCCTCCGCGGTCAACGCCTTGCGCTGCTCGCGGGAGTTGGGTTGTGGACGGCTCAAAAGCTGCGCCAGCTCGGGCCTGAACTCGCCGCGATAATCCACGCCCGGCGGCGAAAGATATGGTTTCTCCCGCGCCACGGTCGGCGAAAACGTCAACGTCCCTGCGCCGGCGGAATCGTCGTCCGTCGTGGACCGCAGACCACAGACCGTAGACCGTGGTCCTTCGTCCTTCGTCGTCCGTCCTTCGTCGTTCCAAGCCGTGGAGCCCTTTGAGCGCGCTGGGTCCAGCTCGATTGCCACGAACCGATCTGCCTCAAAAAATTCGTTTTCTACCCGGCTCAGGAGCGCGTAGATCCTAAGCGTCGCTTCGGCGGCATCTTCCACGGTCGCGCCGCGCGCGCAAGCCGCGCGCAACAGCCGGAGCGATCCGATGGCCGTCTCTTCCCGTTCGGCGGGGATTTTGAGCCCGTCGGTTTGACCAAGGCCAACGCGGATCAGCAGCTCGAGCAACACCTCGCGCGCCGGTAAAAAGATCATCTCCGGGCGCAGCGCCAAGGCTTGCTGCCGTAAAGATCGGTAGGCCGGCGCGATGCCGCGGTACTCGCGGATCACGCGCGCTTCGATCCGCGCGCTCTCCACAATCGAAAAAATATCGCGCGCCAGCGGCCGGTTCGGAAAAAGCCGAAAAAAACGGCTCAGCTCGGTCGCGCTCGGATGATCGTGATGATGGCCGTGGCCGTCCGGTTGAGGGCTGAGTTTCGGCCGCCAGTCGGGGAAACGGGTCGATGGCCGGTCATACTGAAACTCGAAACTGCCGAACTCGAGATGTCCGGCCTGCTGCGTCGCCATCACCTTGAGAAACTCGAAGTTGTCGGCTCGGCCGGCGCATCGCTCGACCAGCGCCGGCAAAAAAATCGCGCTGCCGTCGCTGGTCGCGACATCGTCGCGCGACCAACCGATGTTTTTATCGATGAGCTGGCGCAGATCCCGCAACTCGAGGGCGCGCTCCGAGAGCGCCTGGCAGTACATGCGCAGCATCTCGCGGATCGGCGCAAGCTCGACGGCGGGCGAATCAGCTTCGGTCATATTATCGTGAGGCCGGAATTGTCAGACGATACTACGATCAACCACGAAACACCCAGCGCGGCAGGACTGCAACCAAAAGGGGACAGTCCCCTTTCCGGAAGGGGGACTGTCCCCCTTCTTAGGCGAGAAAATTTGCGCAAGCTGCGAAAACTTCCAGGCATAGTAGCACAGAGTTCGCGGAGTTCGGAGAATTTTCAATCGAAAACTTTTTACTCCGCGTCCTCCGCGCCTCCGCGGTGGAATCTCTTTTGGATCGATCCAATCAAAATAGCCGCGGCCATTCACGGAAAGATCGCCGCGACGACTTCTTCCAGGCTTTGCTGCGCCTGCGGGTCGTCGGTGATGCCCCAGGTGACCGCCACGTGGCAGGCGCGCCGCGGCGCGATCCCCTCTTTGATCAGCCGGCCGGCGTAAATCAGCACGCGCGTGCTGGCGCCCTCTTTGAGCCCATGCTCGCGCAGGGCGCGCACCTTGTGGCCGAGCTTGGCGAGCAGCAGCGATGTCTCTTCGTCAACGCCCGACTCGTGGGCGATGATCTTGGCCTCGCGTTCCGGCTCGGGAAAGGGGAAGTCGAGGGCAACGAAGCGCTGCCGCGTGCTGTGCTTGAGGTCCTTCAAAACGTTTTGATAGCCGGGATTGTAGGAGACCACCAGCAAAAAACTGTCGGCGGCCTCCACGACTTCGCCGAGCTTGTCGATGGTGAGCAGCCGGCGATGGTCGGTCAGCGGATGGATGATGACCGTCGTATCTTTACGCGCTTCGACCACTTCGTCGAGATAACAGATGCCGCCGGCTTTCACCGCGCGCGTCAGCGGGCCGTCGATCCAGCGCGTGCCGTCGGCGTCGAGCAGATAGCGCCCGATCAAATCACTCGCGGTCAAGTCTTCGTGGCAGGCTACCGTGACCAGCGGCACCGAGCCGTTGGCGGCCGCGCCGTTGCCGCCGTCTTTAACGACGGTGAGCGGCTGGCCGAGCTTCCAGGCCATGTATTCGACGAAGCGCGTCTTGCCCGTGCCCGTCGGCCCCTTGAGCAGCACCGGCACCCGTTGGCGGTAGGCCGCTTCGAAAATTTCCACCTCGTCGGCGACCGGAACATAAAACGGCTCGTCTTGAACGACATACTCTTCGATTCGACGCTGCTGCGCCCGGTCATTCGTCGGCATGAAGCATCACTCTCTGCTGCTAAAATAATTCCGTCGCTCTGGGCGGGAAATCTTATCGAAAACCGTAACCGATGGCCCCTTCGCTGTCAAATCAGCGCGGTCGTTTGACAGCCCCTTTCCACCGGCGATACATTAACACCGGGCTGAATGCCGGGGAAAGGCGTCCTAAGCGCCCCCCCTGCGGCAGCGGCAAATAAAATCGAGCAAACGACTCAGCACAAAGGAGACATAAGATGGCGACGGTCGCTGAATTAAGGAAAACGGTGAAAGGTCTGGTGATTCCGATCCCGGCGGTCTTCGACGGCAAGGGCGAGCCCGACCTGCCGATGATGGAAAAACTGACCGATTGGTATCTGGAGGCGGGCGTCCATGGATTTTTCATTCTCGGCTCGCAAGGCCAGGGGCCGGCCTGCCGCATCGACCAGCGCAAGGCGATCGCCGAGACCGTGGTGCGGCGGGTGAACCGGCGCGTGCCCTGCATCGTGCAGATCGGCGCGGTGGAGCCCTACACGAGCATCGAGCTCGGCCTGCACGCCAAACAGCTCGGCGCCGACGCGGTCGGCGTCGTCGGCCCCTACTACTACAGCGACCGCAACGAGTGGGAACTGATCGAGCATTACAAAGTGGTGGACAAAGCCGTGGACATGCCGATGTTGCTCTACAACAACCCGGAATACTCGGGCTATCCGATTCCGCCGGCGATGATGAAAAACCTGCGCGACGCCGTGCCTAATATTTTCGCCGCCAAGCTAGCGATGGGCAACATCGATCAGGCGGTAAGCTACCTGCGCGTGCTCTCGCGCGAGTTCATCATCTTCATACCGATCACCCAAATGTTGCCCGGCATGCTCATCGGCGTCGCCGGCAGCATCGCGGCCGGCTCGCCGGTCACCGTGCCGGAAATCGGCGTGCAGCTCATCGAGGCGATCTGGGAGAAGGACTTGGAGCGCGCGCAAAAGATTCAAGTACTGCTGCTCGGACACAACGAACGGATGGCGCCGATCCGCGCCTATGGACGGCGCATCACGCTCGAGGGGCTGCGCCTGCGCGGCCTGGTGGTCAAAGAATTTCCGCGCTGGCCGACCAAGCCGCTCTCGGTGGAACATATGAAGCTCTACGAATACAACATGAAGCGGTTGCTCGACGAGCTGGCCGCGCTCACGCCGCCGCAGAAGAAAAAAGTCGCCGTATAGACGTAAAAACATCGCAGACGCAAAAAGGCATATCCTCGTCGGGAAAGTCTCCGCTTCTGAAGGCGTCCGTCCATCAACCGCAAATAAAAGTCTCTCAGTTCCCTCCTCGTCCCGAACATCTCCGCTTCACTCGTTACTCAGGACTTTCATTATGTTTGCCCGTCCCACCGCTCTGAATCAGCTCCGCGCCGTCGTTGCCAATGCGGAAACTGTCGAGCAGAAAATCGACCTGATCGTCGCGGCAGTCGGCTATCGCCGCGCAGAGCAATGCATTGTAAAAATCGAGCGGGATGATCTTCCTCGCGGGTTTCTCTCGCGCTCTGCTGACTGCGCCGGTGTCGAGGAAAGCGCGAAGATGTTTAGGTTGGAAGCGCCATTGTTTGCCGACTTTGCATGCCGGCAGCTCGCCGCGCTTGAGCAAACGCATCATAGTTGGCCGCGATATCTGCAAGATCTTCATCGCCTGCGGGATCGTCAGCGTGTCTTCGAGGGGCTCATTCTCTTGGACAGCAGCAACGCTTTGTGATACGTCATGAACCATTCTGAGAGTGCTGTTTATACATTTTGTAATATTTTGTCAAGTAAAAACCTTTCAAAAAGAAAGCATCCCACAGATGCGCCCCGAGAATCGAGAGATGGGCTTGTTGAATCTCTCAATAAAATCTATGAGTTATGTGGGTTCAATGAAGCAGAGATGGCGCGGAGGCTGGGGGTTAAACAACCCAATGTATATCGTTGGCGTAGTGGCAAGGTGCGCCCAAGCTCAGCGGCGCTTAAGCATATCGCAGCGACCTTTGGGATATCGGAAAAAGACCTGCTCGCCGGCGTGGTGGTGAATGAATCCTCGGAGGTTTACGGACCGGCGCCGACCCAGCAGCAAAAACGGATGCAGGAAATGTTCGACGAGCTCAAAAAGTCCGGTGACAAGGAAGTTCTAGACCATCTCGACCGCCAGATGGGATTGCTGCTCGATCTATTGCATCGGCGAAAGTCGGGAAAACCGAAATAAGAACTAACAGGACTGAGTAACGAATAACGAGGACTGAGCAACAGGGCACCTTTCAGTTCCCTCCTCGTCGGGAATCTCTCTGCTTCACTTGAGGGTACTACGCTTTCTACCTTTGTAACGCCACCTGGCTGCCGGACCTCTCCCCCGGCAGGCGACCTCCCCCAAATTACGGAGAGTAGCCAGGAGCACGCGAATCCATTCTCTACCGACTCCTGGGCAAGCATGCTCAATGTCCGCCAGCCTGAACTCTCCGCTCTGGCGACGGATCGCATTCAACACTAGCTCCGTCTTCGCGCCTTTGGGCGAGGCTGTCTGGCCGACCCGTTCTTCGAACTCTTTGTAAGCGCTTTTAAAAATGTAAAGGAGATAGTTCACGTAAGGCCAAGGGTTATGCTTTCCCTCGCGCCAGCCTTGCGAACTCTGCTCCAAGGTTTCGTAGTAGCGTTCTTTGTTTTCTTCGATGAGTCGCTCCAGGCTGATGTAGCGGCTGACCTCAAAACCTAAATGATAGCACTGGAGGAGCAGGAGCAGCCTGGAGACCCGGCCGTTGCCGTCGCGAAACGGGTGAACGCAGAGAAAGTCGAGATTGAAAGCCGCAACAGCGATCAGGGGATGCACCCATCGCTCGCGCAATGAGCGGCGCCACATCTCGACCAGCTCTCGCATGAAGGCTTGCGTTTCCGCCGCCGGGACGGCTCTGAAGCGCACTCGTTCGCGTCCGTCAGGGTATTTTTCGATGATGTCGCTGTCTTTGCCTTTATATTTTCCCGCGTCCCAGATATCGCCGCGGGTCAGCCGATGCAGCTTCTTTATCGTCTGCTCTGAAACCGGCAACCGAACGCCTTGCTCGTGGATGAGCTTGAGCGCGTCCCGATAGCCGCGTACTTCCTCTTCGTTACGGTCCTTCAGGAGCGATTTGCCGAAGATGACGGTTCCGACGCGGGACTGATCCACCGTGACACCTTCGATCCGGTTGGACGAAACCGCGCTCTCGATCAACGCGTGCTCGCGCAAGACTTTCAGGCGCCGCGGCGATTGCTTGGTGAAAAGCTGCTGCTTACCGCGCGCCTCCCCAAGGTCGGCCAAGTACCATGACGTTGAAGCGGGGATCGTTTCGGGTTTACCGGCAAATTGTTGAAGTGTCTTCATTCTTTTCGATTATAGGTTGGAGCGGCGTTCCACGACTCGAACGAAAGTTTCTGTATATCACAGCCCCGAGCTTTTTGTTTTTCTGGCTCGGGTGCCAGTGGCGCTCCCCCTTTCTTCATTATCGCGGCCAATCTTGCAACATGTCTGTGACAGATTAGGTCACCCGCTATTTATTTTTTTTGACATCCGAGGTCACGATTCTTCGACGGTTCAAAGTTCAACGTTCAAGGGCAACTCCGCTTTCTTTTCATCTCACCTTAGCGCGCTTGGTCCGATATGTTGCCGGGCGTTCCGCCACTTGCATGCGGCCTTTTGCTTCGGCGGGCTCGAAGACAACGCGCACCCTGGCATGCAGCACATCTGCGACGCGGCGGAGCATACTCAAGGAGTGGCCTTCGTAGCCAGGCGATTCGAGCCGGCTGATCTGCTGCTGCGAGGTCTTGAGCAGCTTGGCGAGGTCCTTTTGAGAAAGCCCGGCTTGCTCGCGCAGCGCGGCAATTTGCAGCGCGACATCCCACGCCTCGCCGGCGTTCTTAAAGCGAGCGGCAATGACCGGGTCCTGTAATTGCTTTTCGAGGTAACGGTCGAAATTGGTTTTTTTCATCGATCTAATCTCTTCCGCCAGTCACGTATGCGCTCCCGCGCAATATTGAGCTCCCGAACTGGGATCGCCTGGCCCTTGTTGCGAATGCCGTGCACCGCGACGATTCGCCGATCCTTCACGAAAAACCACAACACGCGGGCATTGAGCTTGCCAACGTGGCGGAGTTCAAACAGCCCATCGCCAAGCGCCTTGGACAACGGCTCGTGGTGATACTGCCGGTTGCGCAATTTTGCCAGACCAGCGAGCACCGCCGCGAAATCGTCCGGATCACTAGCCTTCAGCTCGTCCAGGAATTCCTGCACCGGGCACTTCCCCGTCTCGGTCTCATAAAACTCTACTGTGAAATCCATAGGGATGCAACATCAAATTTGATGTAAGCGATCATCTGACTCTAACCACGATCAAGATCTCGGCCCAAGGATTTTTTTAGCTTCGTCTTTCACTCGTTGCCTCAGCGCCTCCGGTTGGGCAACGCGCACTTGGCTCCCAAAGCTCAATATCCACCCGACCAGCTCTTCGTTGTCGGCCACCTTTAAGATCATTTTCAGCCGTCCATCCTTTAATAGCGAAGTTTCCTGGCTTGGGTGCCAGCTCTTGTCCTTGACCCAGGCGGCGGCTTTCTTGGAGAACAACAGCTCGACTTCGATGCGCCGGCCACGCATGACGTTGAGCGCGTCTTGGACGTACTCCTGGACGTTGAAGCCGAGCGGCATCTGGTAGGGGTGGTCGGTGAGCGTGATCGAGCGGATGCGTTCGACGGCAAATAGCCGAACGTCCTTTCGGAGGTGGCAATAGGCTATCAGGTAGAGCCCGCCGCCCGCGAACCAAAGATGATAGGGATCGACCTCGCGCCGCGACGTTTGATCCCGGGATGCGGAATAGTAGCGCATCTGGGCGGTTCGTCTCTTGTCGATGGCCTGGGAGATGGCGTCGATGGTTTGTTTATGCTCGCGGTAGCTCTTATGCGGGCCGATCCCGATGGAAAATATCTGCTCCATCGCCCGGACATATTCGTGACCCTGGGGCGGGAGCGCCGCCGACGCTTTACTCAATGCGGAGCTGAGCGAGGCTTGGATTTCGGTGCCCTCCAACGGTTTGAGGAGGTTGCGGCTTAGCAACAGAGCCATCAGCTCCGTAGCGGAAAATCCAAGCGCTGGAATGGCACGGAAGCCTTCCATCAGCCGCCAGCGGATTTGACCGTTAACCCGGTCGGTCACCAGCGGAAAACCGCTCGCCTCCAGCGCTTCGAGATCGCGCCGCAGCGTACGTGCGTTTTTTGGATAATCGTCCGGAACGTTATCGAACAAGCTCCTGCAATGTCAGGCCCGTGGAGCCTTCCAGCCGCAGCAGCAAATGCCACTGGCGGGTGATCTGATCGTTTCGGGGCATAGGCGGGTCTCGCAGCCTCCCAGCCTAGATAAAGAATACTCGCGGAGTAAGCTGTCTCTTGACCCCGGTTGCGCCGTCTTTCATTGAACCGCCGGCGCTTTTCTGTTGTAATGCGCGGCATTCAAGGAGAACGGAAATGGCCTACCAAAATATTCTCGCTGAACGCTTGGACCAAATCGCTTTCATTACTTTGAACCGGCCGGAAAAACTCAACGCCATGAGCTACGAACTCGCCTGCGACCTCGACGCAGAGCTGACCAAGATCGAAAACGACGACGGTGTCCGCGCGGTGATTTTAACCGGCGCCGGCCCGCGCGCCTTCTCCGCCGGCGGCGATATTCATCAGATGGTGAAATCAACCCCCGAAGAGCTGGCCGCGCGCAGCGAGGTGCGCGGTAAAGCGACCTGGCATCTCGCCACCTTCGCCAAGCCGGTCATCGGTGCCATCAACGGTCTCGCCTACGGCGCCGGCGCCCAGTTGACCTCGATGCTGGACATTCGCATCGGCTGCGAGCACGCCGAGTTTCAGTTCCTCGCGGCGAAGTACGGTCGGGCGAACTCGACCTGGTCGCTGCCGCTGGTCGTCGGCCTGCCCAGGGCCAAGGAGCTGCTTTACACCGGACGGGTGGTCAAAGCGGAAGAAGCGGAGCGCATCGGTCTGCTCAATCGGCTCGTCCCCTGCGCCCGGTTGCGCCAGAGCGCCCTTGAAACGGCGCGAATGATTTGCGCCAATGACCCGCGCATGGTGCAGGGCATCAAGCGGCTGGTCCATGAAGATATCGGCCTGGATTGGCGCGGCCGCTACGACGGCGAGCAGAACGCTCGCAAAAGCTGGCTCAAAGCGAATTCCCCGCGCGAGGGATTCAAGCCCTTTCTCGAACGGAAGGGAATCCGCGACTGAGTTTTCCACCCGCGTAGAGGAGAACAGTATGACGGCTGAAACATCGGCGGCAAGAAGGCTCAACCTGTCCGAACGTTACCTGACCCTCTGGGTGGTTGTCTGCATGGCGGTGGGGATCGCCATGGGGAAACTCCTGCCGGGTCTGACCGATTCCCTGCGCCGGCTCGAGTTCGGCGCGGGCAGTCAGATCAATGTGCCCATCGCGGTGCTGATCTGGCTGATGATTTACCCGATGATGCTCAAGGTCGATTTCACCGCCGTCGTCGGCGTCGGCAAACGCCCGCAAGGGCTGCTCATCACCTGTTTGGTCAATTGGCTGGTCAAGCCGTTCACGATGGCGCTGATCGGTTGGCTGTTTTTCAAATATCTGCTGCGACCCTGGATCGCGCCGGAGTTGGCCGATCAATACATCGCCGGGGTGATCATCCTGGCGGCGGCGCCCTGCACCGCGATGGTGTTTGTCTGGAGTTATCTGACTCGCGGCGATCCGGCCTACACCCTCGTGCAGGTCTCGGTGAACGATCTGCTCATGTTGGTTCTCTTCGCGCCGATCGTGAAGTTTCTCGTCAGCGGGGCGTCGTCGCTCACCGTGCCGTTCATGGTGCTGATGTATGCCGTCATCTGCTTTATCGTCATCCCGCTGGCGGCCGGAGTCCTGACGCGCTGGTGGCTGACCCGCGCGCGCGGCCGGGAGTGGTTCGAAATTGCCTTCCTGCCCAGATTCCATCCGGTGGCGGTCTGGGCGCTGCTGGCGACGCTGGCGCTGATCTTTTCGTTTCAAGCGGTCAATATCACCGAACGCTTCTTTCACGTCATCCTGATCGCCGTCCCCATTCTCATCCAGGTCTACTTCAACGCAGCGCTCGTCTATTTCCTGATGCAGCGCTGGCGCGTGCCGCACAGCGTCGCCGCCCCGGGAGCTTTAATCGGGGCAAGCAATTTCTTCGAACTGGCGGTGGCCACGGCCATCGCTCTCTACGGTCCCGAATCCGGCGCCGCGCTGGCCACGGTGGTGGGCGTGCTGGTCGAGGTTCCGGTTATGCTTTCGGTCTGCGCGATCTGCAACCGCACGCGCGGCTGGTTTGCGGCCGGCAGCGCGCAGGAATGTCCCGAACCACGGCCCGGCTGCTGCGCCAACTGGCTGGACTTTTCCAAGGGGCGGTGAGAGACGCAGGGCCGAGAAGATTCCCCGACACAAAACAGTGATGAGTAATGAGTGCTGAGGACTGAGAAGAAACCCTGACACACCACAGATTGTGCGGTGAGACTGGACGGCGCGCGGCGCGCCGTTCCGCGGGAATCAGATGATACCGGCGTCCTTGAGCTGCTGGAGCCGTTCCTTCGACATGCCCAGTTCGCCGCAGTAAATCTCTTCGTTGTGCGTGCCCATCTTCGGGCCGAGGAAATCCACCGATCCCGGCGTCGCGGAAAACTTGGGCACGACGTTTTGCACGATCGCCTCGCCGAGGTCGGGATCGGGCACGCGCACCATCGCTTCGCGGGCGCGGTACTGCACGTCGCGGAACGCGTCTTCCATGTCGAAAACCGAAGAGTAAGCGACGCCGAATCGATCGAACTGCTCGATCACTTCCTGGCGGCTGTGTTGTTCGATCCACGCGCCGACGATGCCGTTGATCTCAACCGAGTTCTCGACCCGCGCCGGATTGTCGATGAACTTGGGATCGGTCGTCAGCTCCTTGCGGCCGATCGCCTCGGCGAGACGCACCCAGACGTTTTGCGTGCTCGCGGCCAGCGTGAGGTATTTGCCGTCCTTGGTCTTGAACATCGAACTGGGCGCGACGTAGGCGACCCGGTTGCCGCTGCGCATGTGGACCGTTTTCATCTGATCGTACTGGATCGGATCGAAGTCGAGAAAGCGGAACACCGCCTCGAACAGCGCCAAGTCGATTACCTGCCCCGCGCCGCCGCGCAGGTCGCGGTGGTAAAGCGCCATCATCACCGACAAGGAGCCGAAAATGCCGGCGATCAGATCGCCCAGCGGATAGCCCGGCGACATCGGCGGACCGTCGGGCTCGCCGATCAAGTTCGTCAGGCCGCTCATCGCCTCGGCGACGCGCCCGAAACCGGCGCGGTTCTTGTACGGCCCGGTCTGGCCGAAACCAGAGATGCGCAGCAGGATAATTTTCGGATCGATGGCCCGGATCACATCGTAACCGATCCCCCACTTCTCGAAGGTTCCGGGCCGGTAGTTCTCGACGATGACGTCTTGGCCCTTGATCAGCTGCTTGAAAATTTCCGCGCCTTCGGGCTTGCCCAAATCGAGCGTAATGCAGCGCTTGTTGCGCGCCACCGACTTCCACCAGAGTGGAATGCCGTTCATGATCGGCTCGAGCTTACGCTGTCCGTCGCCGTACTTGGGATGTTCGA
>Ga0153916_10000566_pt1 | contig 25219 bp, 37 predicted proteins | sample Opewatmetagenome_FD_109642 | JGI IMG/M metagenome (GOLD analysis project Ga0153916, IMG submission 109642) | Freshwater wetland microbial communities from Ohio, USA - Open water 3 Core 3 Depth 4 metaG | ecosystem: Environmental > Aquatic > Freshwater > Wetlands | place: USA: Ohio, Lake Erie...
GAGCAATTTTTTTAAATCGGCCTCCGCCAGGACCCCCTGTTCGGCGGCCAATTCGCGGACCGACTTGTTCTCACGTAAGGCGCGCGCCGCCAATTCGGCCGCCCGGCGGTACCCGATATGGGGGCTTAGCGCCGTCGCGAGCGCCGGGCTGGTCTCGGCGTACTGCCGGCAAACGTCCGCGTCGGCCGCGACGCCCCGCACGCAGCGTTCCGTAAACGCGCCTGCGGCACGCGACAGGATCTCTATCGCGAACAGCAGGTTGTACGCCGCCACCGGCATCATGACGTTGATCTCGAGTTGGCCCGCCCCGGCGGCGTGCGCGACCGCGGCGTCGCACCCCATCACCTGGAAGCAGACCATATCGAGCATCTCGGCCATGACGGGGTTCACCTTGCCCGGCATGATGGACGAACCGGGTTGGACCGCGGGCAGTCTCAGCTCTCGCAGGCCGGCGCGGGGCCCGGAAGAAAGCAGGCGAAAATCGTCGGCGACCTTGGCGAGGCTCGTCGCCAGCGTCCTGAGCGCGCCGGAGGCCGCCGCCGCGGCGTCCAGCGACTGCATACCGGCGAAGATGTTCGTCGCGGCGCGGAATTCATAGCCCGTCGCCTCGTTTATATATTTTATAACCAACGGCTTGTAGCCCGGGGGCGCATTCAACCCCGTTCCGATCGCGGTGCCGCCGACGCAAAGCTCCGTCAATTCTTCGGCGGCCGCGGCGACACGACCGCGGCCCGCGCGGCTCGAGGCGGCGTACGCGCCGAACTCCTGACCCAACCGCATGGGCACCGCGTCCTGGAGGTGGGTCCGGCCGCACTTTACGACGTCGTCGAACTCGCGGGCCTTGGCCTCCAGCGCCTCCGCCAGCTCCTCCACCGCCGGGAGGAGGCATTCGCGGATCTCGCCGCAAACGGCGATATGGATGGCGGCGTGGAAGGTGTCGTTGGTTGACTGGGCCATGTTGGCGTGGTCGTGGGGGTGAACGAGGCGGTATTCGCCCAATTTACCCCCCAACATTTCCTCGGCGCGGTTGGCCAGCACTTCGTTCATGTTCATGTTCTGCGACGTCCCGGCGCCGGCCTGGAACACGTCCACGACGAACTGCTCGCGCCAGCGTCCCGCCATGACCTCCTCCGCGGCGGCGACGAGCGCCCCGCCCACCCTCTCGTCGAGCACGCCCAGCTCGACGTTGGCCTTGGCCGCGGCCCGCTTAATGACGGCCTGCGCCCGCACGAAAGCGGGCGGGAGGCGCAAGCCGCTTATAGGGAAGTTCTCGACGGCGCGCTGCGTCTGCGCGCCCCAATAGACGTCGCGGCGCACTTTCACCTCGCCCAGCGTGTCGCGTTCGATGCGGTATTCCGACATGGGAAAGCCCCCGAAGCCGGCGGCCCGTCGGCGACGCCACCGGCGCCGCTACTCGAGGCGGCGAACCGCGGTCAAAGCCGCTTCGTAATCCGGCTCCTGGCCCAACTCGGGCACGAGTTCGACGTACCGCACGACGCCGTCGCGGCCTACGACGAAGACGGCGCGGGCCAGCAAGCGCACCTCTTTAATGAGGACGCCGTACGCCAGGCCGAAGGAGGCGTCGCGGTGGTCCGACAACGTCACGACGCGTTCGACGCCTTCCGCGCCGCACCAGCGCTTCTGGGCGAAGGGAAGGTCCATACTTATGGTAAGGATTACGACGTTGGGCCCGAGGGCCGCGGCCTCGCCGTTGAAGCGGCGCGTCTCGATCGAACACACCGCCGTATCCAGCGAGGGCACCGCGGCGACAACGCATATTTTCCCGCGATAGGAAGAAAATTTGACCGGGTTCAGGTCGTTGTCGACGACGACGAAATCGGGGGCCTTGTCGCCCACCTTGACCTCGTCGCCGACCAGCGTCACCGGTTTGCCGCCCATCGTCACCAACCCGCTTCTCTCGGCCATGGCCTTCTCCTTTCGGGGCTAAATATAATTAAATTAATAAGATAAATCTATATCAAATTCGATATCGAGCCTTTACGGGTTCCGCCGGCCGGCCCGAACTACGCCGGCATCCCGTCGGGGCGCGCCCGACGAAGCCCTCGCGACCGTACGCCGACGACGCGAACGCCGCGGTTCGCCGCGCGGGCAAGATGTTACTGCTCGGCCGCGGGATAACGATTTAAAAACGCTATCTTCTCGAAGGGCAACCGCTCCGGCCGGGTCTTCTCCCCCTTCGCCTGCTCCTCCGAGAGAACCGGACTTACGGCGTCGGCGTGCCGGCCGACGTTCACCAACGTGACGACGTTCACGTCCTGGGGTATCCCGAGGACTTCCCGGGTCTTGCTGGGGCTGTAGCCGGCGATGGGGTGGGCGACCAGGCCGAGCTCGGTGGCGCGCAATATTATAAAGGCCGTCGCCATGCCGACGTCGAAGAGATAATACTCGCGGTCCCGGATTACGCAATCGTATTCCTTCTTGCTCAGAACGACGATTATCATGGACGCGGCGAAAGTCCACTCGTTCCCCTTGGACATTACGTCCCGCATCTGCTCGAGGACCGCCGGCTCGTAGACGAAGACGAAACGCCACGGTTGGTTGTTGAAACAGGAGGCGGAAAGGGCGGCGCACTCGGCCAAATCGCGAACAAGCTCTTCCGTGATCTGGACCGGCGCGAGCGAACGGTACGCCCGCCTCTTCGCGATCGCTTCCTTAACGTCCATAAGAACCTCCGTAGGGCTACGTTCTTTAATCGTATCCCGGGCGACGGCTCCGGGTCAATCTAACAAAACCGCGGCGCTCGCGCCTCTTCCGGCGCACGCCGCGGCCTTCCGTTGCCTTAGGTTTATCCCCGTCAAGATAGGTAACCCCCGCGGTTACTACCAATTCTCACACAATAACTCGTAGTGGGCTTGCGGGTGGTCGCACGCCGGGCAGGGGTCCGGCGCCTCGGTCCCTTGGTATAGGTACCCGCAGTTCCGGCAGCGCCATACCACCGCCTTACCTTTTTTGAAAACGGTGCCCGCCGTGACGTTGGCGAGGAGCCCCACGTATCGCTTTTCATGTTGCTTCTCGGCGACGGCGATGGCCTCGAAGACATCCGCTATGTCGCCGAAACCCTCGTCGCGCGCCACCCGGGCGAAAGAGGGATACATGTCGGTCCACTCGTAGTTTTCGCCCGCGGCCGCGGCCTTTAAATTCTCCGCCGTCGCGCCGATGACGCCGGCCGGAAACGCCGCGCGCACTTCAACCGAGCCGCCCTCGAGTAACTTGAACAACCTCTTGGCGTGCTCCTTCTCCTGGTCGGCGGTCTCCTCGAAGATGGCGGCGATGTGCTCGAAGCCGTCCTTCCGGGCCTGGCCGGCGAAATAAGTGTAGCGGTTGCGGGCCTGCGATTCGCCGGCGAACGCGGTTAGCAGGCCTTTCTCCGTCTGCGTACCTTTTAACCCCGCCATGTCGTTCCTCCTCTGCTAAATCGGTCCGTCATCTTAAATTCGTCCGGTGTCGCCGACCTTTGCTCCTACTTATATTACGCGGCCGTCCTCGTCAAATCTTTTTTCGGCGAAGGGCCGGGCGGGGGCATCGGCGCCGAGCGTTGGCCTTTAACTCCCGCATCCGCGGCGGCGCGACGCTCAACGAGGCTTCTTATCCCGCGGGTTACGCACGTTTTTGATAAAAAAACCCGGCGCGGGCGGCCAGGTCGTCGCGCCGAACACGATACTACTCCGCGGGGGGGGCGCCGCCCGAAACCTGCGCCGCCTCGCGCGCCTTTTCCGCGGCCTGGCGGGCCTCCTCTTTCTTGGCCTTGCGCGCGTCTTCCTCGGCCTTGCGCCGGTCGTAATAGCGGTGGGTTTTGTTAACCAACTCGACGAGAGCCATAGCGGTGCCGTCGCCGTGGCGGTGGTTAGTGCGGACGATTCGAACGAAGCCGCCGCCCGCACCTTGGGCCAGGGGGGCGATCTCGTGGAAGAGCTTCCACATCAGGTTGCGGTCCTTGACTACGGGCGAGACCAGCCGCCGGGCGTGCAGGGTGTCGTCGCGGGCCCGGGCGATGAGGCGGTCGGCCACGGCCTTGACGGCCTTCGCCTTAGCCTCGGTCGTATTTATCTGTTCGTAATGGAATAACGACCGAACGAGGTTGGACAACATCGCCCGGCGGTGGGCCGGCGTCCGCGAGAACTTCCTCTTATACTTGCGGTGACGCATGATCAGCTTTCCTCGATGTCGGAAATGTCCATTCCCAACGACAAGCCCATGCCGGTAAGCACTTCCTTAATTTCGTTCAGCGACTTGCGGCCGAAGTTGCGGTATTTGAGCATTTCGGCGTCGGTCTTGACGACGAGGTCGCGAATGGTCTTGATGTCGCCCATCTCCAAGCAGTTCACGGCCCGCACCGAAAGCTCGAGCTCGTTCACGTTGCGGGAGAACAACTCCTTCAACCGGGCGCGTTCCTCATCCTCGCGGGCTTTCTCCGGGGCGCGCTTCGTCTCGAAATTCACAAAGATCTCGACGTGGGATTGCAGGACCCGCGCCGCGGCGTCGACGGCTTGATTGGCGGTTATGCTGCCGTCGGTCCAGACCTCGATGACCAGGCGGTCGTAGTCGGTCCGCTGGCCCACGCGCGTCTCTTCGACCGCGTATTTGACTTTCCGCACCGGCGTAAAGACGGCGTCCATGGGGATGACGCCCGCGGGGCGGTCTTCGTTGCCCACGCGTTCGACCGGAACGTAACCGCGGCCCCGGTCCACTTCCATCTCCATCTTGAGGCGGCCGCCCTCGGCCAACGTCGCGATCTTCTGGGCGGGGTTGATTATCTTAACGTCGGGGTCGGCGATGATGTCGTGGCCGGTAACCTCGCCCTCCCCTTCCACGTCGAGGTAGATCATCTTGGGCCGGGCGGCGTCGAGGCGCAAAACCAGCCCCCGGAGGTTCATTATAATCTCGGTCGTATCCTCGTAGACGTTCGGGATGGTCGAGTACTCGTGCACCACGCCGTCGATCTTGACGGCGGTGATGGCGGTTCCCTCGATGGCCGATAGTAAAACGCGCCTGAGGGCATTTCCCAACGTAAGGCCGAAACCCTGCTCGAGGGGCTCGACGACGTACTTGCCCCAAGAACCCTTGACCCCCTCGGGTTCGAACGTGACCCCACGCGGCATCTTGAAAGCGTCAGCCTTCATCGGCCAACCCCACTCCTTTGCTCGTCACGAACGTTGAAAAACGCCGCTAGACGCGGGAATAGAACTCGACGACCAGGTGTTCGTCGACCGGGACGGGTATTTGCTCGCGCGTCGGCAACGATACCACCCGCCCCTCGGCCTTCTTGGGGTCGAATTCCAGCCATTCCGGCAAGAGCTTCCCGCTGTTATATTCCAAGCCGTACTTTATCGGCTCGCTCTGCAAAGCCTGCGCGACGGTCGCGATCACGTCGCCCACCTTCACCTGGTACGAGGGTACGTTTACGCGGCGGCCGTTGACGGTGAAGAGGCCGTGGCGCACCAACTGCCGCGCCGTCCCGCGGGCGGTAACGAACCCCAACCGGTAAGCGACGTTGTCGAGACGCATCTCGAGGAAGCGTAAGAGGTTCTCCCCCGTCACGCCCTTTTGGCGGACGGCCATCCGGAAATATTTCCGGAACTGTTTTTCCATAAGGCCGTAAGTCTTGCGCAGCTTTTGCTTTTCGCGGAGGCGGACGCCGTAGTCCGATATCCGGAACTGGCGCCTCAAACCGTGCTGGCCGGGCGGGTAATTCCGGGGGTTGACCGGCTTGTCCACGGGGCACTTGCCGCGCAGGAAGCACCGCTCGCCCTTAAGGAAGAGCTTCGTCCCTTCGCGCCGGCATATCCGGCAACTTGCGCCGCGATACTTAGCCATACTTTACCAAACCTCGCCCACCCGCCTTAGACCCGCCGACGTTTTTTGGGCCGGCAGCCGTTGTGCGGGATTTTAGTGCGGTCGCGGACGGCGGTTACGCGGAGGCCGGAGGCCTGGATGGCCCGCACCGCCGACTCGCGGCCCGAGCCCGGCCCCACGACCTGAACCTCGACCTCGGTCATCCCCATGGCCACGGCCTTTTTCGCCGCCTGGTCCGCCGAGATCTGAGCCGCGAACGGCGTCGACTTGCGGGACCCTTTAAAACCGACTAAGCCGCCCGACGCCCAGGCAACGACGTTGCCGTCTTTGTCGGCAATGGTCACCACGGTGTTGTTGAACGACGACTTGATGTAGACGATGCCCGCCGAGACGGTCCGCCTGACTTTTCGCTTCGTCTTCTTTTTAACCTTGGCCAAGGTCAATCACCTCGTACGACGGATCACGGCGAGAGGTTACTTCTTCTTCCGCTTCCGGCCGACGGTCTTGCGGGGGCCTTTGCGCGTCCGGGCGTTGGTCTTAGTCCGCTGACCGCGGACCGGAAGGCCTTTTTTGTGGCGGACGCCGCGATAGCTATTGATGGCGATCAGCCTTTTGACGTTGGCGGCCACTTCCGCCCGGAGGGCGCCTTCGACCTTGTACGCCTCTTCGATAACGGCGCGAAGGCGGGCCACTTCGGCGTCCGTCAAATCCTTAACCCGCGCGTCGGGGTTAACGTTGGCCTCGGCCAGGATGGCGCGCGCCGTCGCGGGGCCGATGCCGTAGATATACGGCAACGCCGCCTCTATGCGCTTCGCACGGTCCAGGTCGACGCCGGCTATACGTGCCATAGATACACTACTCCCCTAAGAGGCGCCGCCTACCCCTGGCGCTGCTTGTGCCGGGGGTTCTCGCAAATTACGCGCACCACGCCGCGCCTTTTTATGATCTTACATTTTTTGCAGATCTTTTTTACCGAAGACCGTACCTTCATTTTCGCTGCCTTAAGCCCGAACGCTATTTATAGCGCCACGTAATGCGGCCCCGGTTGGGGTCGTAGGGCGTAAGCTCGACCTTGACCCGGTCCCCCGGGAGTATGCGCACGAAATGCATCCGCATGCGGCCGCATACGTGGGCGAGGATGACGTGGCCGTTGTCCAACTTCACGCGAAACATCGCGTTCGGAAGCGGCTCGACCACGGTCCCCTCTACTTGAATGGTCCTTTCTTTAGCCAAAACGTCCGATTTGAGTCCGCTATGCGAACTCCTCCCACCCTCGGGTGAGCACGCGGGGTTCGCCCGCCGTTATCACCACCGTATGTTCAAAATGCGCCGAGACGCCGCCGTCTTGCGTCACGACGGTCCATTTGTCCCGGCCTACTTTCGTCCGCCAATCCCCCGCCACGACCATAGGCTCGAGCGCCAGCGCCATCCCGGCCACTAACCTCGGCCCCCGCCCCGGCAAGCCGTAATTCGGCACCTGCGGTTCTTCGTGCATCTTGGTGCCGATGCCGTGGCCCACGTATTCGCGTATGACGTCGAAACCCGCGTCCCGGGCCGTCTTCTCGATGGCATACGAAACGTCGCCCAGGCGGTTGCCTACTTTGCACCGGCTCACGGCGTTCTCCAAACAACGGCGACCACACCCCAGCAATTCGGCCCCGACTTCTCCCAAAGCGATCGTGAACGCCGCGTCGGCGTAATAACCCTCCAACTCCACCCCCACGTCCAACGACACGATGTCTCCCTCCACCAATATCCTTTCGCGCGACGGTATGCCGTGGACCACTTCGGCGTTCAACGAGATACAGGACGACGCGGGAAAACCCATATAACCCAGAAAGGCCGGTTTTGCCCCCGCGTCCTCGATCGTCTTCCTGATGGCGCGGTCGATGGCCGCGGTATTGTTGCCGGGCACCGCCAGGCGACGGGCTTCCCGAAGGGCGTCAACCACTATCGCGCCGGCCCGGGCCATGACCTCGATTTCGGCCGCGGATTTAACCGTTATCATCGCCGCGGGCCAACGCAGGGCCGATCGCCGCCTCCACCCGAGCCAGAACCTCTTCCCGTCCCCCGGTTCCGTCGACCTCGCGCAGAAGGCCGTGGCCGCGATAATATTCGATAACCGGCGCGGTCTCGCGCACGTAGACGTCGTAACGTTTCTTCAGCGTAGCGGGCCGGTCGTCGGCGCGGGCGGCAAGGTCGCTCGAGCCGCAACGGCCGCAGACGTCGGCTTCGTCGGCGCCCGAGACCGCGCCGCAGGCCCGGCACACGCGCCGGCCGCGCGACCTCGCGAACGCCTCCTCCTCCCGAACCGCGACGTAAATCACCGCGTCGAGCGCGACCCCCGGCAAACCGGACAAGAATTCCGCCTGCTCGAGCGTCCGGGGGTAACCGTCGAGGATGAAATTGCCGTCCGCGCGCAAACGTTCGGCTACGACCCGACCCAAAATTTCCTGCGGCACGAGCCGCCCCGTCTCGACGTATTCCTTCGCTTCCGCCCCGAGCGCCGTCCCGCGGGCGATGGCGTCGCGCAACATGTCGCCCGTAGAGAGGTGGGCCAGGCCGTACTTCGCGGCTACCTTTTCGGCGATCGTACCTTTACCCGCGCCCGGCGGCCCGATGAGGACGAGTTGCACCCGCGTTCTAAACCCGGCCGCGTATTCGGCCTTTCTTGACGAAGCCGTCGTAGTGCCGCATGAGGAGGTGGGATTCGACCTGGCGCATGGTATCGAGGGCCACGCCCACGACGATTAAAAGGCCGGTCCCGCCGAAGTAGAAGGGCACCTTCATGAACCTGATGAGGACCGTGGGCAAGACGTCGATGGCCGCCAAGAAGAGGCCGCCCACCAGCGTGACCCGGGTAATGATCCGGTCCACGTATTGCGCGGTGTTTTTGCCGGGCCTTATGCCCGGAATAAAGCCGCCGTACTTCTTCATATTCTCCGCCATGTCCTGAGGGTTGAGGACGACGGCGGTGTAGAAGTAGGTGAAGAAAATAATCAGCACGACGTCGATAACGACGTACAACCATTGACCGGGGACGAGCATCCGCGCCACTTGCTCGACGATTCCGCCCCGGCCGCCCGCGAAGGTCAGGATAGTCTGCGGGAACATTATGATCGAGCTCGCGAAGATTACCGGGATGACGCCCGCGGTGTTGACCCGGATAGGGATATGAGTCGACTGGCCGCCGTATACCTTGCGACCCACGATCCGCTTGGCGTATTGCACCCGAATCCGCCGCTGCGCCTGCTGCATGTAAACCACGGCCATGACCACGCCCACCATGACGGCAAGTATGACGATGAGGGTGACGACGTCCATCTCGCCGTGGATGAGGTTATTGAGCGTCCGTATCGTCCCCCCCGGCATGGCCGCCACTATGCCGGCGAAGATGATGAGCGAAATGCCGTTGCCCACGCCGAACTCGGTTATCTTCTCGCCGAGCCACATGATAAAGGACGTGCCGGCGGTCAAGGTCAGTATGGTCATCAACCGGAAGCCCCAGCCCGGGGACGTCACGACCGGGATACCGCCCGGGTTCAGCCCCTCGAGCCACAGGCCTATGGCCGAGGCCTGGAAGACCGACAACACGACGGTCCCGTAACGGGTATATTGCGTTATCTTCTTCCGGCCGGACTCGCCCTCCTTCGAAAGCTTCTCGAGGTACGGGATGACGGTGACCAGCAACTGGAAGATGATCGAGCTTGAGATATACGGCATAATGCCGAGCGCGAACACCGTCGCCCGCGTCAGGTTCCCCCCGGAGAAGAGGTCGAAGAGGCCGAAGAGCGTTCCTTTCTGCGCCTGGAAAAAAGAGGTCAGGGCGTCGGCGTTGACGCCGGGGACCGGGATGTGGCGGCCGATGCGGTACGCCAGGATAAGGCCCAACGTAATGAGGACCCGCCGGCGCAGCTCCGGTATCTTGAAAATGTTTCTTAAGTTGGCGAAGAACCTCTTGATTACGTCAAACAATTTATACCGCCTCGGCCTTGCCGCCCGCGCCCTCGATCTTCGCCCGCGCCTGGGGGGTAAAATAGTGCGCCCGCACCGTGAGGGCGACGTTCAATTCGCCGCCGCCCAAAACCCTCAACCGGGCGACGCCCTTCGTCCTCACGGCCTTACGTCCTTTCAGAAAATCCAGGTCTATGGTCGCGCCGCCGCCGAAGCGAGCCAACTCGCCGACGTTGACCGCGGCCGTGGCCGCCTTAGTTTTATTATAAACGCTGGTGAAGCCTTTTTTGGGCAAACGGCGCTGGAGGGGCATCTGGCCGCCCTCGAAGCCGCGGCGGATCTTCGCGCCGGCGCGAGCTTTTTCGCCCTTATGGCCTCGGCCGCACGTTTTGCCGTGGCCCGAAGCCGGCCCCCGGCCGACGCGCTTCCTGTCCTTACGCGACCCGGTCGCCGGTTTAAGTTCGCCCAACTTCATTCCTCGTTCCCCTCGGGGCCGGCCTGCTTGGGCGCCGCCTCGGCGTCGGGCCGCGCGGCGGCCGCTTCCTCGGCCGCGGCCCCCGTCGGCGCCGCGCCCTTTGCCCCCTCGCCTCCGGTACGCGCTTTCTGGGTACGCAGACGACGGGCAATGCGGGTTTTCTTCCTCTTGGCGTCCGCTTCGGCGGCTTCCGCCGCGGCCGCCGCGACCTTCCTGCGCCGCGGCGCGAGCACTTCGCCGCGACGGGCCGCGGCCTCATCCGGCGAAATAAGCGACTTCAACCCCTCGACGGTGGCGCCGATCACGTTGTGGGGGTTGTTCGAACCCAACGACTTCGTCAAAATGTTCTGTACGCCGGCCAGCTCCATGAGGGCGCGGATGGGGCCGCCGGCGATAACGCCGGTGCCCGGCGCCGCGGGTTTAAGCAAGATTCGGGCCGCGCCTTTTTTCACCAATACTTCGTGAGGTATCGTGCCGGCCACGATGGGGAACGAGAACAAGTTTTTCTTGGCCGCCTCGACGCCTTTGCGCACCGCTTCCGCGACCTCGTTGGCCTTCCCCAGCGCCACGCCGACGCGGCCGGCGCCGTCGCCCACGACCACCAAGGCGTTGAAGCCGAACCGGCGGCCGCCCTTAACCACCTTGGCAACGCGGTTTATGGTCACGACGCGGTCCTGAAAAAGTTGTTCCTCGTCGGCGTCTCTTCTTCTGTTCATATCACTCCGGCGTAGATAACGTTAAAACCGTAAGCCGCCCTTGCGCGCGCCGTCGGCCAGCGCCTTTACGCGGCCGTGATACTTGTAGCCGCCGCGGTCGAAAACGACGTCGGCAATGCCCAGCGCCGTCGCCTTGCGGGCGAACGCCTCGCCCACCGCCTCGGCGCCGCCGACGTTGCCGCCGTCTACCTTGCCGCGCAACTCCGGGTCCACGCTCGATGCGGCTACCAGCGTCCGGCGCGCGGTATCGTCTATGGCCTGGGCGTAAATATGCCTGAGGCTGCGGAAGACGCAGACCCGCGGCCGTCCCGCGGTGCCGCCCACTTTGCGGCGAACGCGGCCGTGGCGTCGCGCGCGCCGGGATATCTTCTTGCCGGGTTGAATCGTAGTGCTCAATTTCACGCCCCGGGGCCTAAGCCGCCCAAGGCGGCTTTACGGACCTTGCGGCGGATTTTCTCGTTTTTGTACCTGATGCCTTTGCCCTTATACGGCTCGGGCGGCCGCAGCAACCTTATCTGGGCGGCACAATGGCCCACGAGCTCTTTGTCTATTCCGCGGATTACCACCGCTTGCGGCGACGGGACTTCTATGGCGATGCCTTCGGGCGGCTGGTAGACCACGGGCCGCGAGAAACCGAGGGAAAGTTTCAGCGCTCTGCCCTGGAGTTCGGCCCGGTAGCCGACGCCCACGATCTCGAGTTCTTTGGCGAACCCGCGCGAGACACCCTCCACCATATTGGCGACCAGCGTGCGCGAAAGGCCCCACAGCGCCCGGCCTACCCGCGTGTTCTCCGCGGGGTTTAGGGACACCCGGCCCTCGGCTACCGCCAAGGTTACCGCCGGGTTAAGGACCCGTCTAAGTTCGCCGTTCGGCCCCGTAACTTTTACGGTCCGCCCCTCGACGCTGACGTCGACTTTTTCGGGCAACGGGATGGGCTTTTTTCCTACGCGAGACATATCAAAGCGTTCCGGTTACCAGGCTTTCAAAAGCACTTCGCCGCCGATGCCGCGCTTGCGGCACTCGCGGTCGGTCAATATACCCTGCGACGTCGCGAGGACCGCGACGCCCAACCCGCCGATGACGCGGGGGAGCTTATCCCGGGGGGCGTAAACCCTCCGCCCGGGTTTGGAAACCCGTTCGATGCGCCGGAGTACGCTCGCCTTGCCGGGGCCGTACTTCAAATAAACGCGGAGGATGGGCGCCGGCTTCTCGTCGATCACGCGGTAATTCGCGATGAACCCCTCCTCCTTAAGGATCTTGACTATCTCCTCTTTAATCTTGGAGTGAGGGGCGTCGGCCTTCTCGTGGCCGGCGCGGAGCGCGTTCCGGATTCGCGTCAGCAAATCCGCTACGGGGTCGGTCATTACCATCTGGCAGAACCTCTTAGCGGCACGATGTTCGCCCGGGCCGCCGGCTTCGCCTTACCAACTAGCCTTGATCACGCCCGGGATTTCACCCTTGAGGGCGAGGGCGCGGAAGCAGATCCGACACATGTCGAACTTCCGCAGGTAAGCCCGCGAGCGCCCACACAACGGACAACGGTTATACCGTCTAACGCCGAACCTGGGGGTCCGTTTGGCCTTCGCTATCCAACTCTTTTTCGCCATAAGTCGTTTCTCAGCGCCGGGCCCGGGGCCGACCGAACGGCATCCCCAGCGCCGTCAGCAATTGCCGCGCCTCCTCGTCGGTTCGGGCGGAGGTCGCGATCGTAACGTTCATGCCGGTTATCTTGACGACTTTGTCGTAGTCGACCTCGGGAAATATGATCTGCTCGGTGACGCCCAGCGTATAATTGCCGTGGCCGTCGAAGCTCTCGGGGTCGAGGCCGCGGAAGTCGCGGACCCGCGGCAGCGCGAAACTTATCAACCGGTCGAGGAACTCGTACATCCGATCGCGGCGCAGCGTCACCCGCACGCCGGACGGCATGCCGGCCCTAATTTTGAAGTTCGCCACCGAACGCTTGGCGCGGCTCACCACCGGCCGCTGGCCGGTTACGGCCGCGACCTCTTCGACCGCGGCGTCGAAAACCTTTATGTCGTCGTGGTACCGTCCCAGGCCCGAGTTTACCGCGATCCTGACGAGGCGCGGCACTTCGTACCGGTTACGGTAGCCGCGCTCGGACATCATGGCCGGCACGACTTCGTCTTCGTACCTCTTCTTTAAACGGGGCTTAATCACGGTTCGCGCCGCGTTCCCTAGCGTTCGACCACCTCGCCGCATTTCCGGCACACCCGCACCTTGGTGCCGTCGGCCAACGTCGTGTTGCCGATGCGGGTGGGCTGCCGGCACTTGGGACATATCAATATCACGTTCGAGACGTGGACCGAGGCTTCCAGCTGGTGAATGCCGCCGGCGCGGTCCTCGCGCGTCCGCTTGGCGTGCTTCTTGACGAAATTGACGCCTTCGACGATGAGTCTCCCCTTTTCCCGTATCACCCGTAAAACCTTGCCGGTCTTGCCCAAATCTTTGCCGGCTATGACCTTGACGGTGTCGCCTTTTCTCAGCCGGATGCGCGCGCTTTTGCGGTCCTTCTCCTTCGGGACGGCCATGGCCTTATAACACCTCGGGGGCAAGCGATATTATTTTCATGAACCGCTTCTCGCGGAGTTCGCGGGCCACCGGGCCGAAGATACGCGTCCCGGCGGGCTCGCCTCCCTCGTTTATGACGACGCACGCGTTATCGTCGAATTTAATGTAGGACCCGTCGGTCCGCCGCGTTGGAAAGCACGTCCGCACGACGACCGCCCGGACGACCTGGCCCTTCTTCACCGTACCCCGGGGGGAAGCGTCCTTGACGGTGGCGACGATGGTATCGCCCACCTCCGCGAAGCGCTTGGCGCCCGAGCCGGCCACGACCCTGATGCAGGAGGCCTGCTTGGCGCCGGAGTTGTCGGCCACGACCAGTCTGGAATAAGGTATTATCACTTTCGCTTTTTGCGGCCCGTCATTTGGCGCGTTCGACGATCTCGACCAGCCGCCAGCGCTTACGCCTGGACAACGGCCTGGTCTCCATAATGCTAACGGTATCGCCCACGCGACACTCGTTTTTTTCGTCGTGCGCCATAAAACGTTTCGACCTCTTGACCATCTTCCTGAAAACCGGGTGCTGCTTGCGCGTCTCCACCTGGACGACGATGGACTTATCGCTCGCCTCGCTTACCACCCGGCCCTGCACCAGCTTCCGCCGGGGGCGCTCCATCCTCTCGTCTTCGGTCACGGTCATCTTTTATCTCCGGCCGCAGCCACGACGGCCTCGCGCCGTTTCTCGCCGATGACGGTGAGGACCCGGGCGATGCGGCGTTTGAGCATCTTGCTCCGGTTGTTGTCCTCCTCTTTGCGGGTGGCGATGTTGGTCCGGATCTCCAACATCTCCTTTTTGGCGTCCCGGAGCGAGATCTCGAGTTCCTCTACGGTCTTATGGCGCAGCTCTTCTCTTTCCTTCTTCAGCGCCACGGTTATTCCTCGAGCTCAAGGTACTTCGTTTTTATAGGCAATTTATACATCGCGAGCCGCATGGCTTCACGCGCCGTAACGGGCGGTACGCCCTCCAGCTCGAACAGAACCAACCCGGGGCGAACGACCGCCACCCAGAACTCGGGCGCGCCTTTCCCTTTGCCCATCCGGGTCTCGAGCGGCTTCTTCGTCACCGGCTTATCCGGGAAGACGCGAATCCACAACTTACCCTGGCGTTTGACGTGGCGGGTTATGGCGACGCGCGCCGCCTCGATCTGGGCGGCGGAGAGCCAACACGCCTCGCGCGCCTGGAGGCCGCACGAGCCGAAATGCAGCTTATTACCCCGCGCGGCCTTCCCCCGTCGGCGGCCCCGTTGCTGTTTGCGCCACTTGGTTCTCTTGGGCATTAACATAGGTCTACGCTCCGAACGCTCGCGCCGTCACGGCCTCTCCCTCTCCCGGGGACCGCCCTTTTTAGGCCGGCGCCGTTTTTTCTTGGCCGGGCGGCGCGCCTGTTCCACGAAAACCTCGCGTTCGGCGACTTCCGAAGGCAGCACTTCGCCGCGGAATATCCAAACCTTCACCCCTACGACGCCGTAGACGGTCTTCGCCTCGGCCTGGCCGTAGTCGATGTCGGCGCGAAGGGTCTGGAGGGGAACCCGGCCGTCGGAGTACCTCTCCTGGCGGGCCATCTCGGAGCCGCCGATCCGGCCCTTGACCTGGATTTTGCAGCCTTTGGCGCCGAGCTTCATCACGGTCGCCAGCGTCTTTTTCATAACGCGCCTGAAACCCATGCGGCGCTCCAACTGGGCGCCGACGTTCTCCGCCACGAGCTGGGCGTCGAGCTCGGCGTTTTCGATCTCGCGTATTTCGACGTCGAGGTCGGCGCCGGTGAGCTCCTTGAGCTCGTCCCGCAGCTGAGCGATGCGCGTGCCCTTGGTCCCGATTATCATTCCGGGGCGCGCGGTCCAAATGTGCACGATTATGCGGTCGGTGGTCCGCTCGATGTGCACGCGGGATATGGCCGCGTTCGCCAAGTTCTCTTTAATGTACCGGCGGATGGCCAGGTCCTGATGAAGCTTGGCGGCGTAATCCCTCTTCGCGAACCAACGCGAATCCCAGTTCTTAATATAGCCGAGCCTGAAACCGATCGGGTGCGTCTTCTGTCCCATAGGATTGTTCCCGCGCCGTTATTTCTTTTTGCGGCCGCGCGAAGTTCCGCGTTCGGTCTTGCGGTGTTCGGCCGCCCGTTTCTCGCGGGCCTCGCCGGCCCCCTTCACCTTCGCGCCGTACTTGTCCTCTTTCTTTTTAAGCCCCAAGAAACGCGGCCGCTTGGGCTTCGCGGGCGCGGCCTCCCGTTCTTCGGCCCCGGCCGGGGCCGGCTTCCGGGGTTCGACGCCCTTGGCCTCTCGCGGCTCGACCCTGCGCCGGCCCTCGCTCCGGGCCCGCGCCGCGGCCATCTCCTCCTCCGACCTCTCCGCCAGCACCACGGCGACGTGGCTCGTGCGCCGGCGGATGCGGTTGGCCCGGCCGTAGGCGCGGGGCCTCATGCGTTTGAGGGTCGGGCCGCCGTCGACGGCGATCGACTTCAAAAATAATTTGTCGACGTCGGGCTTCTCTTCGCCCTTGTGCTCGCGGGCGTTGGCGAGCGCCGAACGCACGGCCTTGCTGATGGAAAGCGCGGCCTTCTGAGGCATGAACTTCAAAAGGTCGATCGCTTCCTGGACGTCCAACCCGCGGACGGCGTTCGCCACCAACCGCGCTTTGCGCGGCGAGAGCTTGATCCACTTTTGCCGGGCCCTGAACTCCATCTTTACTTAAGGCGCGTGGCCTTACCGGTCGGGCCGCCGTGGGAGCGGAAAATTTTCGTCGGCGCGAACTCGCCGAGTTTGTGGCCCACCATGTCCTCCGTAACGTAGACCGGGACGAATTTCCGGCCGTTGTGGACCGCGACGGTATGGCCCACGAATTCGGGCGGAACGGTACTACGGCGGGCCCACGTCTTGATGACGACCTTCTCGCCCGACGCGTCGACCCTCTTGACTTTCGCCATGAGCTTGGGGTCAACGTACGGTCCTTTTTTCGTCGATCGCGCCAAACTTTCTCCCCGGCTGCTCGAGCCGACGCGGTTACTTCTTCCGGCGGCTCACGATGTATTGGTCGGATTGTTTCTTTTTTCGGGTGCGGGCACCTTTAGTCAGCCATCCCCAGGGCGACTGCGGTTGGTTGCCGCCCTTGGACTTACCCTCGCCGCCGCCGTGGGGGTGGTCGTTGGGGTTCATGGCTATGCCGCGCACCGTCGGCCGGATGCCCATATGGCGCTTGCGGCCGGCCTTGCCCAGTTTGACGTTGACGTGGTCGGCGTTGCCGATCCCGCCTACCGTCGCGCGGCACGCGAGCGAAAACAGCCTGACCTCGCCGGAGGGCAACCGCACGTGGCCGACGTTGCTCTCTTTGGCGAGCAGCGTACAGTACGTGCCCGCGGCCCGCGCGATTTGAGCCCCCTTGCCCGGTTTCAGCTCCAGGCACGAGACCACCGTGCCCGCCGGGATGTTGCGGAGCGGCATGGCATTGCCGGCCTTCACTTCCGCGCCGGCGCCCGCGTTCACGGCGTCGCCGACCTTCAGGCCCTGGTTGGCGATGACGTACCGCTTATCGCCGTCGGCGTATACCACCAGCGCGACGTCGGCGGAGCGGTTGGGGTCGTACTCGAGCGCCGCTACCCGGCCCGGCACGCCGTCCTTAGCCCGCTTGACGTCGACGAGGCGGACCTTGCGCCGGCTGCCGCCGCCGCGATGCCGGACCGCAATACGGCCCTGGCCGTCGCGGCCGGCGCGTTGCTTCTTGGCCCGGAGGAGCTTCTTCTCCGGCTTCTTGTCGGCAAGCCCCTCGAACGATTGCATGGTCATGAAGCGGCGGCCGGCGGAGGTTGGTTTATACTTTTTCAGAGCCATATTGCCACGACTACTCGAAGTACTCTATCGAGTCCCCTTCCTTCAAGGTAATTACGACCTTTTTCCAATTCGAACGGCGGCCCTCGGTATACCTGACGCGGCGCTTTTTGCCCTTCCGGTTCATGACGTTGACGTCGGTAACCGTGACCTTATAGATGGTCTCGACCGCGCCTTTTATTTCGACCTTGTTGGCGGAAGGGTGCACCTTGAAGGCGTACTTGCGCTGCGCCTCCTGCAAGTACTCCATCTTCTCGCTGATGATGGGTTGAACTATTATGTCCTGGGGCGCTTTCATTCCGCCAACCGTTGTTGAAGCTCCTTGGCCGCGGCCTCGGTCAACACCAATTCTTCGGCCTCGACGATCTCGTATACGCTGGCGCTCCCCGCGTGCCGCACGTTGACGATAGGGACGTTCGCCGCCGACTTTATGAATTTCTCGTTTCGTTCGTCCACGACGAACAACACTTTGGCGTCGAGCAAGTTCATATCCGCGAGCATATCGACCACGCCCTTAGTCCGGTATTCGTCGAAGTTCAGACGGTCGATAATCCGCAATTTACCGTTCCGGGCCTTATCGGATAACGCGCTCTTGAGCGCCGCGCGGCGGACTTTGCGCGGGATATTTTTCACGTAATGACGGGGCCGCGGGCCGAAGACCACGCCGCCGCCCCGCCACTGCGGCGAGCGTATGGAACCCTGGCGGGCGTGGCCGGTCCCCTTCTGGCGATAAGGTTTCCGGCCGCCGCCCCGCACCTCGCCCCTCGTTTTGGCCTTGGCCGCGCCGGCGCGTTTGGCGGCGAGTTGGGCCACGACGCACTGGTGGACGAGGTCCGGCCGGGGGGCGGCGTCGAAGACGCTGTCGGCGAGTTCGACCTCGCCCATCTCGCGTCCTACCTGATCTAATAATTTCGCCTTCATAGTTTTTTATGCGCCAGGCCCGGTATAAGCTTCTGCCTCGTCGTGGGTCCACGTTATTACGAACGCTAGGTTTTGCAATAAACCCTGCATATCGCCGCCGAAATGGGAGTTAATCACGCTCCAAACTTTATTCTGGCGTACGGGTTCCGGGTCCTCGGAGAAACCATCCCACGTTACGTGAATTATATACTTGGTGGGGGTCATCTCTTCGACTGAGATGTCCGCAGGAGGTGTGGAGAAAGCCTCTCTCAATGCGTTTACGACCTTATCTCTCAATTCTTCCATTTTCGAACCCCTATATCGCGGATAACCCGCGCTGCGGCGATTACCTTTCTTGCGATATCTTGCTTAGCTTTGCGCAAGTCCCCGCGGAACTCGCTAGGCGGTTCTTTATGTAACAAGGAAGGCGCCCTAATAAAGGCGTTATCATCGAAATAACGTATTTCGTTTCGCCAACGGGCGACCACGCTTTGGACTGCCGCGTTCAACTGCTTAGTTTCGTCACCCGCTTCCGCCAAATCCAAAAAACCGCTTAATTTAACTAGTTCTAAAATAGCGTGGTTAATCGGTATTCCGGCACTGGGATTAATTTTTAAGACGTACGCCGTCAACAAACACTCCACGGCTAGACCAGATATATAAATAACGGCAATATAATGGTTTTCGTTTCCTTCCGCAGCCCGAAAAAGCGATTCCGCATCGTCAAACCGTTGCGTGGCCGCTCTATAAGCGTTATTCGCGTTGAGCGTAGGCGAAAACGCAGACGGGAATATTAAACGTATTCCTGGCGTCTTCTTACTTCTCCTTGTATTATTCCATTTACTTCTTGTGGCGCGGGCGCTTAGCGCGCTTTCCGCGCTGGCGAGACGACCACCAGGCCGCCATTCGGCCCGGGGGCCGCGCCCTTCACGACCAGAAGCGACCTCCCGACGTCGAGCCGGAAGACCTTGAGGTTCGGCGCCGTCAACCACCGGTTGCCCATATGCCCCGGCATCCTCTTGCCCTTGTATACTTTCGACGGCGTCGCCGACGCGCCTATCGACTTCGGCCGCCGGTACGCCTTGGAGCCGTGGGTTTTGGGGCCGCGGTGGAAGCCGTGTCTTTTGATGACGCCCGCGAACCCGCGCCCCTTGGACCGGGCCCTCACGTCCACCGCGGTTACGCCCTCGAATATCGAGATATCGACGGCGTCGCCGGCCTTGAACGACTCCGCGTCGGCGACCCGGAACTCGCGCAACCACGCGGGCGCCGGCACCCCGGCCCGGGCGACGTGGCCGGCCTCCGGTTTATTGGGCCGCTTTTTCTCGCCGAGGCCGAGTTGCAGAGCGGCGTACCCGTCTTGGGGCAGCGTCTTCACCTGGGTAAGGCGATTGGGGGGCAGCTCGAGCACCGTCACAGCCAACGCCCGGCCTTCGTCGTCGAAGACCGTCGTCATCCCCAGTTTTTTTCCCAGCATTCCCAACGGCATACGGGCTCCAACCTCGGTTACAGCTTGATCTCCACTTCCACCCCGGCGGGTAATTGCAACCGGGTCAACGCGTCTATAGTATCGCCGCTGTGCTCCTCGATCTCGATAAGGCGGTTGTGGGTGCGCATCTCGAACTGCTCCCGCGACTTCTTGTCGACGTGCGGGGAGCGGAGCACGGTGTAACGACTTATCTCCGTAGGGAGCGGAATAGGGCCGCACACCTGCGCCCCGGTGCGGCGTATGGTCGCGCAGATCTCTTCCACCGAGCGGTCGAGCAACCGGTGGTCGAAAGCCCTAAGCCTGATCCTGATCCTTTTCCTAGGCATTACGTATCAGCGGTACCTCATGGCGCTACTCTTCGATCTCGGAGACGACGCCGGCGCCGACGGTGCGGCCGCCCTCGCGGATGGCGAAGCGCAGCTCCTTCTCCATGGCGATGGGGGTGATGAGCTCCACCTTCATCGTGACGTTGTCGCCGGGCATCACCATGTCCACCCCTTCCGGGAGGTGGACCGTCCCCGTCACGTCCGTCGTCCGGAAGTAGAACTGCGGCCGGTACCCGTCGAAGAACGGCTTGTGCCGACCCCCCTCCTCCTTGGTCAGCACGTACACCCCGCCCGTGAACTTGGTGTGGGGGGTGATGGACCCCGGCTTGGCCACCACCATCCCCCGCTCCACCTCTTCCCGCTCCACCCCCCTGAGCAGCACGCCGATGTTGTCCCCCGCCTGCCCCTCGTCCAGCGTCTTGCGGAACATCTCCACCCCCGTGCACACCGTCCGCTTGCTCTGCGGGCTCAGCCCCACCAACTCCACTTCCTCCCCCACCCGCACCTTGCCCCGCTCCACCCGGCCCGTCGCCACCGTACCCCGCCCCGTAATCGTGAACACGTCCTCCACCGGCATCAAAAACGGCTTGTCCACGTCCCGCGCCGGCGTCGGGATGTAGTCGTCTATAGCCGCCAACAGCTCGTGGATGCACTTCGTGTCCGGATGGTCCCACTCCCCGTTCTCCATCGCCTTCAACGCCGAGCCCCGCACGAACGGTATCTCGTCCCCCGGAAACTCGTACTTGCTCAACAGCTCCCGCACCTCCAGCTCCACCAGGTCCAACAGCTCCGGGTCGTCCACCATGTCCACCTTGTTCATGAACACCACCATCGCCGGCACCCCCACCTGCCGCGCCAATAATATGTGCTCCCGCGTCTGCGGCATCGGCCCGTCCGCCGCCGACACCACCAGCACCGCCCCGTCCATCTGCGCCGCCCCCGTGATCATGTTCTTCACGTAGTCCGCGTGCCCGGGACAGTCGATGTGCGCGTAGTGCCGCTTCGCCGTCTCGTACTCCACGTGCGCCACCGCAATAGTTATCCCCCGCTCCTTTTCCTCCGGCGCCTTGTCGATCGACCAGAAATCCATGTACTCCGCCATCCCCTTGTGCGCCAACACCCGCGTGATCGCCGACGTCAACGTCGTCTTCCCGTGGTCCACGTGCCCTATAGTCCCCACGTTTACGTGCGGCTTCGTCCGCTCAAATTTCGCCTTGGCCATGGCTCAAAACCTCCGATGTCGTAAAGCGGTAGGCCCTTTCGTATCGACCTATTAACTATTAGGTGCTGGCGGTACGGTTTATAAGTCAAGCACGCCGGCCGCCGCACCCGGCCCGAGGCGCGAAGTTTTTACGTATAACATAAAAACCTTTAAAAGTAAAGGATTTTTACCCCCCAACCGCTTCATAACCCTAAAATTCCGGAACGAATCCCCGCGCCAGCCGCAAAATGTGGTCGGCTATGTTTTTGGGGACCTTATCGTACCTAAAGAACTCGAGGGCATAGGTGGCCCGCCCTTGCGTTATAGACCTCAAGGCGGTGGCGTACCCGAAAGTTTCGGCTATCGGGCACACGGCCCTGATTATCTCGGCCTCCGCGCGGTGCTCCATGCCGACTACTTCCGAGCGGCGGCCGTTGAGGTCGTTGATCACGTCGCCGACGTATTCTTTGGGCGTTACGATCTCTATCGTGCCGTAGGGCTCGAGCAACTCCGGCTGCGCCTTGCGCATCGCCTGGCGGAACGCCTGCTGGGCGGCGATCTCGAACGCGATGGGGGTGGATTCCACCGGGTGGGAAGAACCGTCGTACAACGCCACGGCCACGCCCGTCACCGGGAATCCGGCGAGCACGCCGGCCTCCAGCGCACCCCGGACGCCGCGCTCGGCGGCGGCCACGTACTCTTTTTCAAGCATGCCCCCGCTAAGGCGATTCTCGAAGACGAAGCCGCCGTCGCCGTAGGGCCGGACCTCGAGCCCTACGTGACCGTATTGGCCCTTGGCCCCCGCGGGTTTGACGAACTTCCCCTCCGCCCGGCCTACGGCCGAAACCGTCTCCTTATACGCCACCTGGGGCGGGCCGACGTTGGCGGCCACGCCGAACTCCCGCGTCATCCTTTTCGTCAAAATATCCAGATGGAGTTCGCCCATCCCGGAGATAACGGTCTGGCCGGTGGCCTCGTCGTACCTCACCTTAAAGGTGGGGTCTTCCTCCGCCAATTTGGCCAAAGCGTCGTTCAGCGTCTCTTCGTCGGCCCTGGTCTTGGGCTCGATGGCGACCGATACCACCGGCACGGGGAACCTTATGCGCTCGAGTAAGATGGGGTGCTTGTCGTCGCACAACGTGTCGCCGGTAAAGGTATGCTTCAGGCCCACCACCGCCGCGATGTCGCCGGCATAAACGGCGTCGACGTCGTCGCGGTCGTTAGCGTGCATCTCCAACAGGCGGGCCAACTTCTCCTTTTTATCGGTATTGGCGTTGTAGGCCGTCGCGCCCGCGCGCCGCGTCCCGGAATAAACGCGGATGAAGGTCAACCGGCCGACGTACGGGTCGCTCATTATTTTAAAGGCCAGGGCGGAGAACGGCTCGTCGTCGGCCGGCCGCCGCACGTCGGGCTCTTTGCGCCCCGGCCGCTGGCCGACCACCGGCGGCACGTCCACCGGCGACGGCAACAGGTCCACCACGGCGTCGATGAGCAACTGGACGCCGATATTCCGCAGCGCCGAACCGCACAACACCGGGACCAGGGCGTAGTTCAACGTGGCCCGCCGGATGGCGGCGGTAAGTCCGGCGGGGGGGAGTTCGCGCCCGTCGAGGTACGCCTCCATTACGACCTCGTCCACCTCGGCCAGCGACTCGACCAGGTTTTTCCGCCAGGACATAATCTCGGCCTGGCGCTCGGCGCGCAGGCTGAAGAGGCTTATGGGGTCGTAATTTTTCCCGAGGGAATCGGCGTCGAATATATACGGCGTCATCGTCACGAGGTCGGTAACGCCCACGAAAGTATCCTCGCTCCCGATGGGGACCTGGATGGGGACGGCGTTGGCGGCCAGCTTCTGGCGGAGCTCGCGCACCGCGCCCAGGAAGTCGGCGCCGACGCGGTCCATTTTATTCACGAACGCGATGCGCGGGATGTGGTACCGGTCGGCTTGGCGCCAGACGGTCTCGGATTGCGGTTCTACGCATCCCACGGCGCACAAAACGACCACCACGCCGTCGAGCACCCGCAGCGACCTCTCGACTTCGACGGTGAAGTCCACGTGGCCGGGGGTATCGATAATGTTTACGCGGTGGCCGCGCCACGACACCGTAGTCGCGGCCGCGGTTATGGTAATGCCGCGCTCGCGTTCCAGCTCCATCCAATCCATCTCGGCGGCGCCCTCGTCGACCTCGCCGATTTTATAGGTCTTGTCGGTATAGTACAAGACGCGCTCGGTCACGGTCGTTTTACCGGCGTCGACGTGGGCCGCGATGCCCACGTTCCGTACTTTAGCTATCGGCGACTTACGCGGCATACCGCCATATTTAAAGAAACCATCCCCGGCAAGGGATGGTTTCTCTACTCCCCAGACCGGAGGGTGCTAAGTCGGACTAAAACGAGCGCTTTGTGCCCGAGTATTAATCATGGACCAGCCGCCCGCCCTCGAGGCTATTACCAACGGTAGTGGGCAAAAGCCTTGTTGGCTTCCGCCATCCGGTGCGTATCCTCCTTCTTCTTGTGCGCCGCGCCGGCGGCCTTCGCGGCGTCGAGGATTTCGGCGGCCAACTTGTTCACCGTCCCGTATTCCGACCTGGCCTTGGCCGCCGCCATAATCCAACGTATGGCCAACGCCACCCGCCGCTGCTGCGGGACCTCCACCGGCACCTGGTACGTGGCGCCGCCCACGCGCCGGGATTTAACTTCCAGCGACGGCTTCACGTTATTTATGGCGCGGTTGAATACGGCCAGCGCGTCTTCGCCGGCTTTTTCGGTTACGATATCCATCGCGCCGTAGAAGATGCCTTCGGCCCCGGCGCGCTTACCTCGCGACACGAGGTTGTTTATGAACCTCGTCACGAGGGGCGACCCGTACCTGGCGTCGGGGTGCCAATTGCGTTTATCGGGCTTACGCGAGCGCGCCATTAAGCTATCGACCTCCGCATACCTGTTACGCCCGGCAGGCTTCTCATTTAACCTTCTTCGGCTTCTTGGCGCCGTATTTCGACCGGCTGCGGGCCCGGTCCGCCACCCCCGAGGCGTCGAGCACGCCGCGGATAACGTGATACCGGACGCCCGGGATATCTTTGACCCGGCCCCCGCGGACGAGGACGATGGAGTGCTCCTGCAAGTTATGGCCCACCCCGGGGATATAGGCCGTCACTTCGGTGCCGGTAGTGAGCCGGACGCGGGCAACCTTGCGCAGAGCCGAGTTGGGTTTCTTGGGCGTCACGGTCCACACCCGCGTGCAGACGCCGCGGCGCTGGGGGCACCGGGCGAGGGCGGGCGATTTGGACTTCCGCGGCGCGGTGGCGCGGCCGTGTCGTACTAATTGGTTAATGGTAGGCATATTTATTTCCGTCCGGCGCCGGGGGGGGGGGTCGTTATTTCCCGCGAACCAATTCCTCCTCGGCCTCCGCCGAAACCTCCTCTTTGATTTGAAGACGAAGCCTGGCCGGGTCGAAAGCGCCGAGGCCGGCGGGGATCAAGTGGCCCATTATAACGTTCTCCTTCAACCCCAATAAATTATCCCTTTTGCCGGCGAAGGCCGCTTCCGCCAAGATGTGGGTCGTCTTCTGGAACGAGGCCGCGCTGATGAAAGAGTCGGTAGACAGCGCCGCCTCGGTAATGCCCTGTAGGATGGGGCTGGCCGTGGCCGGCTTTTTGCCCTGGCTTATGACCTTCTCGTTGACGTCGCGGAACTTGAACTTATCCACTGTCTGCTCGGGGAGGAACTCGGTATCCCCCACCGTTTCGATCCTAACCTTCCGCAACATCTTGCGGACGATGCTCTCCAGGTGCTTGTCGTTGATGTCGACGCCCTGGAGCCGGTATACCTCCTGGATCCCGTTGACGAGGTACTCCTGGACTTCCTTGTCGCCCTTCACGCGGAGGATGTCGTGCGGGTCGATGTTGCCGTCGCACAGCTGCTGGCCCGCGGTCACGA